>Ga0181529_10008021_pt1 | contig 10381 bp, 4 predicted proteins | sample PEATcosm2014_Bin_36_FD_119763 | JGI IMG/M metagenome (GOLD analysis project Ga0181529, IMG submission 119763) | Peatland microbial communities from MTU Mesocosm Facility, Houghton, MI, USA - PEATcosm2014_Bin10_30_metaG | ecosystem: Environmental > Terrestrial > Soil > Wetlands > Peat | place... | reverse complement strand
CTTGCTCCCACGTTCCGAAGGCCATGGTGCGGCAATCTACGTCGCTCCCGAAGAGGCAGTGGCTGCCGCCGAAACTCTTGACGATCGTATTGAAGTCGTTGCCCGGCTCGAAGATGAAGCCGTCGGCGCCGCAATCGGCGATATCATCGAAGAACATGTCGAACCTGCCGTCGGAGCAGAAGAGCACCTTCTTGCCGGCGGCCTTGAGCGGCTTCCAGAGCTCGCGGTAGATGGAGAAGATGACGTCGCGGTAAAAGCCCGGACGCATGAATGGGCCGGCGGCCCAGACCATGTCGTCGTGCTGGATGTAGACCTCGATCGACGTTTCGGCCCAGGCGCGGGCGTGGTGTAGCGAATAGAGGCCGAAGCGTTCGAGCACGCGCGCGAACCGGGCTGCGTCGGCAGCGGCGAGCAGGAGCATCTCCCAACCGAACGCCTGAATGGCGCCGGAGATAACGGTCTTGTAGTATCCGCCGGTGCAGACCTGGTTCGGATAGGCGGCGCTGCGCGCCTGGAAGTCCGCCTCATAGCCGGCGACGAGATCGTCGAACGGCGTAAGGCCGTATTCCGCGACCGGATCGAACGCCCATACCTCGTCGGGATCGGAGAACGGGCAGGATTTCGGAGCGTGCAGATCGCTGCCGTCGGCGGCGTAGACGGCGTGCCCCATGTCGGTGCAGCGGCCGGTTCGAGACCAGTCCACGAAGCCGTCGTGCGTGGCCCAGAGGAGATCGAAATCCCAGGCGTCGTAGAAGCGCCGATGAGCGTCCGGCGGCAGCATGCCGTCTCTGGCGCCGATTATCTGCGCGACGAGGCCGGTGTGGTACTCCATGGAGTACTCGACGTGGCCGGGGCGCGGCGTCGGTCTGCAGCAGATGCAATCCATACCAAGTGTGCGGCTCACGATACCCTTTCTTCGTACTCGATCCGAGTTCCCGTCGGCTTCTTCCGGAAGAGGTTTCACCGAACGGCGCCCGCTCCCCTTCCGAGCGATCGGCCGCCATAAATGGCGGCGCTATCGAGGCTTGCCCCTGAAGGGGCGAACGGGCAATAGCGTTGGGGGATGTCGAGACGGCTTCGGCCGCCGAGGGAATCGTCCGTGCTTGCAGGCATGGATAGTGACGGGATTTGACTGCTTCACTTCGATCATGGCCCAACGGGTCGCAGCGAGGGGACAACGGATCAGACCGGGCCCTGCCTGAACCGCGCGTCCGGCGGCGCTGCCGGATCCCCACGCGCCGGCCAATCTGCCTGGCGCCTGGATGCTCAGCGTCAGATTGGGCAGCCGGCTCTCGACGTTCGCGAGCCGGCTCTCCTGGAAGAACGCTCCGATGTGCTCGACGCGCTTGTTGTAGGCGACGACGTACAGGCGGTTCCCCGCGCGCCGGACGCAGTGGTTGACGCGTGGCCGCACGCGCACTATCGGCTGGCCGAGAAATCGCGTGAGCAGGCGATCCAGCGTGTCGGCCGTCGCGCTCTCGTCGCCGGCTCGCAGCAGTTCAGGCAGGATGACGACCCTCCCCTTGCCCACCCTCCATTCGCGCCTCTTGCCCGCAGGCGGGTCGATCCCCAGCGCGTCGTACAGCGAGGGAGTGCTGCCGTCGAACATCAGCCGGCCGGTGATCGGCGTGCCGATCAGAACCCCGCCGGCCCGCACCCATGAGGCGAGTTTGTCTCGCGTCCGGGGTGTGAGCACCTCGTCGACACCGTCGTCGAGGAGCACCGAGAGCCCGGCGAGCCTGGGCCAGTGCGCGCTCACGCTCTGGAACGGGAAATCGAGTCGCTCCATGGTGTCGTGCAGGTGAGGACGCGCCTGGATCGTCAGGAAGCTCGGCGGTCGCGAGGCGTACAGCGTGGTATCGGAGATGAGGAGGCCGAGGCGCGCGGGCAGGGGCGTCGAGCTCGCCATGCGCTGCCAGGCGCGAGTGAGTTCCGCGATGTCGTCGAAGCCGGGCCGAGCGTATCGCGGCCCGGCAAACGCATAGATGAAGGTGTCGAACGATCCCATGAGGGTGTCGGCGATCGCCTGCCGGAGGGCGCCGCCCCGTTCTTTCGGCCAGCCGTTCTCTCCCGAAACAGGGATACCGAAGTTGAGAGCGTATCCGCGGAAGATCGCGTCGGTCCCGAGCCCGGTCTCGACGGACTCGCAGTGCGGAGCGACGGCCGGATACCGGCTCGCGAGCTCGCAACTGACACCCACCTCCCACCACGGCCCGCGCAGCAGGAGGGGCATATCGGGAGCCTCGGCGCGGATCCCGCGGATCACTCTGTCCATAAACCTGTAGAAGGCATCGACATAGAAGGCGTGATAGTCCGATCTCAGGGGTCCCGTATCCAGGCCCTTGCCGGGTCCGAGGTCGGGCAGGGGCAGCCGATCCCATGTCGTTACCGGCTGACCATAGCGGCTGGAGAGGGCGGCCAGGTCGAAGCCTTTAGCCTGCAGGTAGGCAGCCCAGGCCGCGCGGCCGGCAGGACCGGCGTCGACCTTGGGTGTGCTGCTGCCGGTGTGCGGCGTGGCCATCATCGCGCAGAGAGTGGGATCGTCGCGATAACGGGCTGCGATCTTGCGCATAACTGCGACGAACCGTCCGGCTGTGGCGGGATCGTGGAAGTTGGGCGACTCCAGATACGCGCCGTTTGTGTCGAGCATGGCGCCGGCCCACCGGTACCTGACCCAGTCGAAGGCGTAGGGGTCGAGGATCACGCGTACGTTGTTCCGCTTCGCCTCCCTCATCAGCCAATCGAGATAGCCGAAGTCGGCGACGTCGCCGTTTGCGTCGGGATCCGGCAGCCAGCGGATGCCGCAGAGCATGGAGTTGAACCCGATTTGCCGATGCAGGCGGAAGTACTCGTCGTCGCCGCGAGGGATCGGCGCGAACTCCTCCGTGGCGAGCACAGGCACGTCATGGCGAAGTATCCTGCCGCGGTCGGCGTTGCGGAGGGGAGCTGGGACGGCGACGGCGGGGCGCGCGCCGACGGGCCGCATGAGAGCTGCGAGCGTGCGTGCGGCGGTCTCGCGAAACAGAGGAGATGCGGGGTTGAACGGGCTGGAAGGATCGCCTCCCTGGCCGATCATCAGGACCCTGCCGCCGCCTTCCGGCCGAGGGCGGCGGTCTGTCAGCAAGACGGCGACGGCTCCCGTGAAGGTATCGTGGAGAGAGATCCAGTTGCTGCCCGGATAGCGGCACGTGAGGAGCGGCACGATCTCGATCCAGGGCCAGTTGGTGTCGCAGTAGATCGAGTCGTTCAGAGGTATGAACGAGCACTTCGCGGCAGGCAGGGATGGCGGAAGGTGGGGCCAAAAGCTGTGTCCGGCGGCCGTCAACCGAAGCGAGGGAGTGGCCAGCTCGACCCAGTGCCGTCCGAGCAGGGGCGCATTCAGTAGCTGCTCCGAGACGTCCGCGGGGCTCAGCGCCGCCGTGGCCTGATACCAGAGGGCCTTGCCCGCGTCGATGCAGCGCCGAAGAGGCAGCTTCAGTTCTGCGGGCACGGGAGAGGCATCGATAAGCGTAACATCCGGCGGCCGGCGGCGAGTGAGAAGCGCGGCCAGGTCCGCCGCATCGACGACGCGAACGCGGGCTCCGGCGGCGGCGAGGGCGTCGCGCATCGCCTGGGCGGTGGGCAGGCCGGGCGTCGCCAGGATGGCTACGGTCGGCGATCCGGGCATTCTGAGCTTGCCGACCGCGCGAACGGCCGAGCCGGCCAGGGGATGCTGCGGCGGCTTTGCGCCGAGGATTGCGAGCGCGGCGAGGTCGAAAGCGGCTCCCGGCCTCTGAACATCAGAAAGGGAGAGCCAGAGCGCGTCCCATTGAGTGAAGTCGGGCGCCGATGCCCCACCCTTTCCCTCTACCCGGGAGAAGTCTCCGGGCGCGGCGACCACCTCGAGCCAGGATCCGTCCGCCGGCAGAGCGATCTTACGCCACCAGCGCGATCCGCCTTTCTGATGGAAATCGACCAGAAGTTGACCGCATCCGCCTGCGTTGCGCGCGAAAAACCGGATCGCCGTCGCCCCGGTCAGGTTGAGGCGCGAGAGGTCCGGCACGGCGACGCCGCACCATCCGCGCGCGTCGTTCATCTGCACACGCAGCGCGTACGGGCTGTTGTGCCCGGGCGAGACGATGCGCCGATCGTATCCGGCGATGAAGTGCGAGTCCCCTACCTGCTGCCAGCCGCATTCGGCGCCGTCGCCGAAGTCGTCGACGAGGATGTCGGCATGCAGGCGCGCCGGGCCGCCGACCAGCGCAAACGCGACGGCGGCCAGCACGGCGGCCGATCGATAGCGAAAACGAGCTTTTGTGCTCCCCCGGAGCGGACCTGTATGCGGCAAGGGTTGCCTCCATGCTAATTATGACCTTGATTCCCTTGCATTCCACGTGAAGTTGCGGCGCGGAAGCACCCCGGATTCCGCAAGCCCGGCGATTGGTTGTATTATACGTGCGTCGGCTGGCATGTCTATCGAGCGGGATATGCCGGGCAGCCGGCCGCCATAAATGGCGGCGCTATCGAAGCTTGCCCCTCAAGGGGCGGACAAGCAACAATGTTGGCGGCCCTGGAGACGGCTTCAGGCGCAGGATTGGATGGCGGCGGCGTTTGCGCCGTCGGCTTCGCGGGCCTGCCCGTTCGTCACCCTAAGGATGGGTCGCAGTCACAGATGCCGGGCAGCCGGCCACCATGCGCAGGGGCGCGCACCGACAAAGGAGGCTCTCATGGATGCAATGACGGCCCTGGCGATAGGCCTGGCGGTAACACTAACAATGGCGGCCGGCGCCGGAGACGGCGCCGGGGTCCGGGGCGAGCGGATCATCGACCGGACCGTGGCGGCGTGGCAGTCGCAACAGGTGCAGGAGCCCTGCATCCTGGAGAATCCGAAGGATCCCGACCGGCTGGTCATGTTCTACTCCGGCGTGCCGGCGGGGGACCGCGGTATCTGTTACATCGGCAAGGCCTGGGCGCTTAAGAGCGACCCGTTCACATGGCATCAGGATCCGTCCAATCCGGTTTTCGCACCCGCGCCTACAGGCTGGGATTCGCACAGCATCCGACTGGACTGCGTGCTCTATATTCCGGAAGAGGAGGCGTACTACATCTACTATTCGGGAACGGACAGGTCCGACGCGCAGGATAGGATCGGGCTGGCGATCTGTCCGGCGGGGACGGACGGCTATTCGGGGATCGGCGCCGCCGTCATCCGACGCTTCGGAGACGCGCCGGTGCTGGCCCCGGAGCCGCTGGAGCCGTTCTACGAGACGATGGCCTCGCAGGCCGCGGTCCTGCGCGAGCGGGACCGATCCGGAAAGTGGCGTTGGTACATGTACTATTCGTACCGCGGCCGCAACGGCGTGCTGCCGGGGATCCGACTCGCCACTTCGGCGGACGGCAAGACCTGGCAGCGCCGGTACAATCCGGACGACGCGCGCGGAATGGGACAGCTTTTCGCCTCGACGCCGAACTCCTATTACGAGTGGCACCAGGTCTTCAAGGTGGCGAACACCTTTGTGCTCTCGATGGAGGTCGGAACGAACCACGGCGAGCGCTGGCGCCCGGTGCTGGCGGTGAGCAGGCGCCCGGACGGCGGCTGGGAGCAGTTGGGCGTGGACACAGCGCTGCAGACGCAGTGGCCCGGCATCTATAGCGACAAGACCATCTACCACGTCGCCACGCCGGCCTTCTACAGGATCAGCGGCCGCTGGTTTCTTTATACCCAGGCCTGCCCTCTGCCGGCCAACAGGAACTACATCGACGGCAACTGGGACATGTGGTGTTTCGCTTGCGACCGGCGCATCGCGACGCGCCCCGGGCTTGCGAGCCTGTTCATACCCGGCGCTTCGTCGACGCGGCCGACGGACGCGCGGAGGTAAGGCTGGAGATCAGGGAGCTCGCCGGGATTCTGAAGGACCTGGACAGGATGGACAGGATGGACAGGATGGAAGGCGAACGGTTCGTTTCGGTGCTAAAGTTCGGATTCGGGTAGGCGATCCAGGCGCGCACTTTGCGGATAGCGACGAGGCGCGGCAGGACGTCGCCGCCTGAACGCGCGGAGGGACCCAGGGCGCCGTATATCAACACTTCGGCGTCGGCGCCGGTCGCCTTGACCGCCGCTCCGGGCGCGACGGCGAGGTCGATGTCGCGGCAGATGTCGGGCTTTTCGTGGTTCGAGTCCTGAGGGTCGCGCCAGAAAACGGCGCGCATCCGGCTCGTGTCGACCAGGGCGCCATAGCAGGCCTGCGCTGAAGGACTCCACCAGAGAGGCGTCTCTCCCGTTCCGGCCGGCCGGTCGTCATCCCGTCCGTCGATAGCCGAGAGGGGATAGAGGTAGTAGCCGCCGAAATACCAGGGCCGCTCGCCGGTGTTGTCGAGGGAATCGAAACGGGCGGCGAACCACGGGTCGTGGGCGGACCATGTGAAGCGGTAAGTGGCGCGGAAGCTTCCTGCTGCGCCGGACGAGGCGGCGGAGGGGCTCCAGACGGCGCTCATGCGCAGGAGGGTCCGAACCGGCCCGGTCCAGACGTCGATGCGCGTTATGCCCGTGGGATAGGCGAAGACGTAGGGGCCCTGGCCCTGCCGGATCAGGCAGCCGAATTTGCCGAGAGCGAGCCGGGCGCGAGCGAGCCGGGCGAGCGCAACCGTGTCGAAGAAGCTGCCGGAGCCGGGCGCGTGATCGAGACTGAGGACTCCGTTCAGATGGAGCGCGCGGTCGCCGCCCGATTCGTGGAGGGAGAGTGCGGCCGTTCCGACATCCAGAGGGAATGTGGTGACGCTGCGGGCAGGCAGGATGGGCGCGCGCCAGGAGAGCCAGGCTCCTTCCGGCATCAGGTCCGTCTGGGCGGTTCGGCCGGGGATGGTCCAGCGGACGGCTGCGCCAGGGAGCGGGACGGAGAGCGGCACGTCGGCGAGCGCTCGCGCGGTCGGGTTGAGCACGACGACGACGGGCCGGCGGGATTGTCCGACGTTTACGACGGCCTCCGCGCGGCACCGGCTCCGATCGTCCATGAGCAGGCGCTCTGCGGGATCGGCCTCGGCGACGACGTACACGGGGTTGTGAGCGGCGAGCGCGATGCGAGCCGAATGGCCGGGCGCGAGAAAGAGCCGCCGCGACGTCGGCCTGCCCTGCACCGTAATGCGAAGATCGAAGGAGGCGCCTGCGCCGCCGCGGTTGGCGACGGAAACTGAGGGGAACATGGGATGGGAGGTGCACCGGCGCGCGTGGGGGTGGGATCGCGCGGCTTCGCGAGAGTCCAGGATGGTTACGCGGAGATCGGGGGAGTTGCCGGCGTGGAGGCGCTGGGCCTCCGCGTTAACGCGTGCTGCCTCTGCGGTCAGCGTCGTCCAGGTGTGGTTGGCGTTGTCGACGAGGCCGTAGTTCGAATCTTCCGGAAATGAGGCGGAGATGGCGAGGGCCGGCTCATCCATCCACATGAAGTAGTCGGAGCCGACCATGAAGGGCATGCCGAACAGCGCTCGCTGGTAGACGGCGAAGCATCGCGCCCGGTCTCGCTGCGTCGGCACGCGCTGGCCGGCGCCGCCGCGGCACGGTAGGCCTGAGTCGAGGGCCGGGAAGCTCCATTCCGACATGAAGAGCGGGCGTCGCGCCTCTGCGTACCATGCGCGCATCTTTCCAGGCATGTCCGGACTTATGCCGCGTTCGAGATCCACCTTGCCGTAATAGTTGATGGAAACGACGTCGCAGTATCGGCCGGCGACGCCGACGATGCCCGGAGGCGCGTCGCCGCCGAACCGGCAGCCGAGAACCATGTGGTTCGGATCGGCTTTTCGGATCGCGGCGCAGGCGACGGCGAAGTAGCGGCGGGCGACGTCGAGGAGGAACCGGTGCGCGTCGTTGCGGGCGTTCTCGGTGCCGATGAGAGGAGGCGTGCGAGAGGCTGCGAGCGAGTCCCAATCCGCGAAGCCGGTCGACCATGCACGGTTGAAGGCGGCGATGTCGTGATACCGGCTTCGAAGGAGGGCGATCAGGGCTCGTTTGGCGGGCCGATCCGGGCTGCACTTGAATGCTTCGATCGCAACTCCGAACGGCGATCCGCTCTTGCCGAACCACTCCAGTTCGTTATCGATGAAATAGCCCAGCAGCCAGGGATCGTCGCGCTGCGCGGCGCAAATGCGCCGGGCCCTGAGCTCGCACGACGCGCGCCAGCGCGGATCGTAGACGTCCGGCAAGCCGACCCAGTTCGTCTGCGGAACGATGCTGCTCGACGAGGCGAACAGGGCGCCAAGCGAGAGGAAGCCGACGTGCGCGAGTCCGCGGTGGCGAGTCGAGGCGCTGGAGATGACGCCGAGCAGATTGAACCTCCAGCGCTTGAGCCGGGCGACCGAGTCGGCAGCCCATCTCTCCTCGCTGCCGCCGAACTCTTTCTCGACGTTGCGGAGATAGGGCGCGTAGCCTAGCTTCTCGCACTGGAAGCCGGTATAGCGGACCTGATCCGCGCCGACGGCGAAGAACGAGCGGCCGGCGGGGTCGACCATCCACCATCTGCCGCCCAATCGCTCGACGTGAAAGAAGCCGGTCTTCCGGCCCCTGAGGAGAGCGGTCCGCGGACCGACATAGGGCGGGTATGCGGGCGGCGGAGTACGTGGAAGGAGATCGCGGACGTCGGCGCGGAAGCCGGTGAATCCCGCCGCCATATTGATCGCTATGAGCGCGGGCGCGCCGGTTTTTACGGCCGCAGGTCCGAACGGGTACGCGCGGCGGGCAAGCTCGGCGCCGCCGGCATCCATCACGATTCCGGTGATGCCGTGCGCGTCGAGCTCGATGCGGAGACGATAGGGTCGCCCGTAGCGCCAGTCGAGCCGCATGCCCCGTCCGGTCTCGATCGGGAGGACCTGCGCGCCCCATCGATCGTCCCGCGTTTCGAGCAGCTCCGCGTAGTGAGCCCTATTCTGCGCGTCCGGCGCTTCGACGAGGGCGAGATGCCAGTAGTTGGACTCGTCCCGGCGGACCTCGACGCCGGCCATTCTGTAGCCGCTTGCGGTGGGGCGCCGAGGGATCACTACGGCCTCGACGATGACGCGGCGGCCTGCCGGAGCGGGGCGCGGCACAGCCGAGGCGGTTCCGGCCCCTTCGTACTCCAGGATTCCTTTGCGGACCTTCCAGTCAACGGCGTCGGTGTCCCAGGCGGCGGAGGGATCGCCGTCCGGATAGTGGGAGGGGCGGCGGGAGGCCGAGGCGCGGTGCGGTGCGGGCGCGCCTGCCGCGGGGCCGGCCGGGACCGAAACCGGCACGCCCGGCACGGCGGCGAGTGCGAGCAGCCAGAGCCGAACGGTGCGCGCGGTGCATCGCATAGCTTCCCATCCTCCCGGAGCAGCGCGGGGATCGCCTCGCTCGCCGCGCCTATCGTTACCTATAGGACGCAGCCGATCGGCCAATCGGCGCAGACATTTTCACGGTGTCCGGATGGAGGAGGTTGGGGAAGAAGCGAGTTTCTGTGGGATGGGCGCGCTCAGGGCTGCCCGCCGACCTTGCGGGCAGGCACGCCGGACCAGATCTCGCGAGGAGGGACCGACCTGTTCACAACGGTGCCTGGGCCAATGATCGCGCCCCGCCCGATGGTAACTCCCTTCAGCACGATGGCGTTCGTGCCGAGCCGCACGTCCGGTCCGATCGTTATCGGCTCGCCGCGAACCAGTTGCTGCGCGGTCGATGAGGCGGCCATCGCGATCTCGTGCGGACCATCGGTGATCCGGCATCCAGGCGCCAGCAGGCAATCGTCGCCGATTTCCACGCTCGTAGAGATGTTGAAGTCGCATCCGGCGCCGATAAAGACTCCGTCGCCTATGCAAATGCCCGGCCCCTCGCTGGACCGTCCGTAATAGTGGAACCGGACGCCATTTTCGACCACGCAATTGTCGCCGAGTTGGAGCCGATGCGGCCAGCTTACATGTATCGTGCCGATGCGATTGCGCTTGCCGATCCTGGCGCCGCGTGACCGCAAGTACCAGCACCTGGCGGGCATGATAAGGCGATCCTCGACGAGCGCGAAGAGCCGATAATGCAGTTTGCTCAGCAAATTTGGGGATTCGGCATTCATCGCAAAATCCGACTCAGTTTGCCCGCTTCCCGACGCACAGCAGGGAGAGCGCGCCGGCCCTGGCGGCCGGATCGATGCCCGAGAGACGCTGTCCCAGCCGGTATTTGAGGGGTTTCTGGCCCATGTCGCCGCGGACAACATCCCGGCCGATCGTGTTGTTGTGCGGGTAGATGCGTACGTCGAAGCAGAGCGGCTCAAGAGCGGAGCGCACCAGGCTCTCCGACAGGCCGTCGCCGGGACGGTGGTGGATCTCGGTGGCCTCCGCCCAATGCTGTTCGTCATCTTCCGACGAGTGACCGCCTCGTTTCATGAGACGGTAAAGGGGCTTGCGGAGCTCCCAG
>Ga0181529_10008020_pt1 | contig 10382 bp, 8 predicted proteins | sample PEATcosm2014_Bin_36_FD_119763 | JGI IMG/M metagenome (GOLD analysis project Ga0181529, IMG submission 119763) | Peatland microbial communities from MTU Mesocosm Facility, Houghton, MI, USA - PEATcosm2014_Bin10_30_metaG | ecosystem: Environmental > Terrestrial > Soil > Wetlands > Peat | place... | reverse complement strand
TGCTGCGCATCGGCCCGGCTCACTCGAAAGTCGATGGAGGCTTCGGGAAAAGCGCGGTAGAAGTTTCCCACGGAATACCACGTGGCTCCAGCCAACAGAGCCAGGCAGATGAGAATGAAGCGATAGTCGGAAGCGCCTATACGATCTTTCATGCTTTGGACTCCTTGGCGGCCCAATGCAGGCCGATTCCCCCCAGAATGTAGCGGCTGGCATCCACCCTCCGGTACCCCGCGCGGCGCAGCAGGGAAGAGAATTCGTCAATGGAAACGAAGCTGCGCAAGGAATCGGGGATGTAAGTGTAAGTTCGCGGCCGGCCGTGCAGCACTAATCCCCAGAAGGTCCCTTGCACATACAAGTAACCCAGATAGAGCCGGCGGAACAGCGGGTTGGCGGGCAGGAAAAAATCCAGGCTCACCAGAATCCCGCCCGGCCGCGTGACCCGCTCGATCTCCCGGACGGCCCGCCCCAGGTCTGGAAAATTGCGCAGTCCGTAACCCACAAACACGCAATCGAACGAGCCATCCGCGAACGGCAGCGCGCCGGCATCGCCGCAGACGCTGCGCTCCACGCCGCGCTGTCTGGCGAGGCGCAGCATGCGTTCGGTCAGATCCACCGCCACGGCGCGCGCGCCCGGATAGCGGCGGCCCACCAGGGCGGAAAAGTCGCCCGTGCCGGAGGCGAGGTCGAGCACCGCGGGCGATGGGGGCAGCCCGGCCCGTTCCACTCCCAGCCGTTTCCACCGGCTGTCCATTCCATAAGAGAATGCGCGCGTGATGAAGTCATAGCGCGGTGCGATGGTGGAGAACATCCGCCGCATCAAGCGCGGGTTCTGCTGTTCGGGCGGTGGTTTCACTTGGAGGGGATTGTAGCAGAGTGAAGCGGAGGTGGGTGGGCTTGCTTTTAATCGGAGCCCGCGATCCCAAATTGGGCGTAAGATGATACTGTTCGGATACCGGAGGATTCTTGATCGGGAACTGGCAGCTACTCCGTGCTCACACTGATTCGGCCGAGGGACGCCGGGACTATCTTGGTCAACACTTGACGGACGTGGCCGATCAGGCAGGCAGATTTGCCGGTATCTTCGGGCAAGAACGAGTAGCGAGGTTGCTCGGACAGCTCCACGACGCTGGGAAGGCGCTCCAGCCATTCCAGGACTACTTAGATCGGCTCGAAGCCGGAAGCCAAGAAGCGTCGGGACCACCGCATGCAATCTGGGGCGCTGCCCTTGCCTATTGGGTAGTCTGCAAGGCTCAGGGCGACCCAGAGAGTTGGAAAGAACTCTGCTTGCCCATCGCGGGGCATCACGGCGGGTTGGCCGGTTCGGGCGATTTGAGTCTGAGGCTCGAAGAGTTCCTCGAAACGCAGCAGGCGGGGCTGAAGGCGCTGGCTATTGCGCTTCGCGATGCTCGTGTTCTGCCCCGCCTGGAACGCGTGAGCTTGAATCGCGGTACCGGCCGTGAGTTCCTCATTCGGATGCTGCTGTCCGCCCTCGCCGACGCCGATTTTCTGGCGACCGAGGAGCACTTCGAGCCGACGAAGGCGAGTGCCCGCGGGAGTTGGCCAACTCTCGACACCCTTTGGTCCCGCTTCCTTCCGAACCAAGACGGGGTCTTGGCGAAGGCGGCGAAGGACCCGACCCCGGCGAACAAAATCCGGGCGGAGGTCTACAACTGTTGTCTCGACGCAGCGATGTCCGAGCCGGGCTTTTTCCGACTAACCGTGCCAACGGGCGGGGGCAAGACCAGGAGCAGCCTGGCGTTCGGTCTGGTGCACGCCCTGAAGCACAGACTCCGACGGGTGGTCTTTGCGGTTCCTTACACAAGCATCACCGACCAGACCGCTCGGGAGTATCGAAGCATTTTCGGCGATGATGCGATCCTGGAACATCACAGTCAAATGGAGCAACCGGAAACCGGCGAATCCCAAGGCAGAGCTACGGTTCGGCACCGCCTCTCGACGGAGAACTGGGATTCGCCGATCATCGTGACCACCACAGTCCAATTGTTCGAGAGCATGTTTGCCAGGCGTCCAGGCAAGGTCCGCAAGTTGCACAACCTCGCCAAGTCAGTGATCGTGCTTGACGAAGTGCAGACTCTTCCGGTGGAACTGCTCGAAACGACGCTCGAGGGGCTGCGCACTCTTGTGTCCGAGTACGGGTGCACCGTCGTGTTGTGCACGGCTACCCAACCTGCTTACGAGCGCACACCGGTCTTGAACCGGTTGGGAAACGTCAAGCCGATAGAAATCGTGCCGCAGTACGCGCGACACTTCAAAGATCTCGAATCGCGCGTCCGGTACATTCCGCGCAGTGAGCCGCTGAGTTGGGCAGATCTGGCCGCCGAAATCCGGGGCGAGGATCAAGTGCTGGTCGTGCTGAATGCCAGCCGCGACGCGATGGCACTTTTGGAAGCGCTGGGCGACACCCCTGACGTGGTTCATCTCTCGACGCTGTTGTGCGGGGCGCACCGCCGGCGTGTGCTGAGTGACATTGAATCGCGTGTCAAGGGCGGCCTCGTCCGCGCCGTCTGCACCCAAGTCGTAGAGGCCGGTGTGGACCTCGATTTCCCGCTTGTGTACCGAGCCATGGGACCGCTGGACCGCATCGTTCAGGTGGCAGGACGGTGCAACCGCCATGGAACGCGGCCTGAGCAGGGGCGCGTAATTGTCTTTGAGCCGCGGGACGGCTCGATGCCAAGAGGCTCGTACCAAGTCGGCACCAGGGTGGCGGAGCGCCTCCTTGCGAGGGATGGTCCGGCCGGGCTTTCCGATCCGAAGCTGTACGCGGAGTACTTCGAGATCGTGTTCTCGAACGCGAACCTCGATGCCAAGAACATCCAAGAGTTTCGACGGGCGCTGGATTATCCGGAGACGGCTGACCGCTTCCGATTTATACAACCGACCGTCTCAGCCGTCGTACCTTACGGCGAGGCGGAAGCTAAGCTCCGCGAATGGGAGATGGCGCCCTCGCGACGTGCATGGAGAGCTTTGCAGCCGTACGTTGTGAACCTTTTCCTATGGCAGGTACCGGGCTTCGAGAGAGATGGATTTCTCGAATCGCTGGACACCGGCTTGTATCGCTGGCTAGGCCGTTACGATTTGATCCGCGGAATTGTTCCCGATGCCGTGGACCCGAGCGACCTTATCATATGATGCGGAGTGGAAATGAATAGACCAAAACGGGGAGTAGCGCTGAAGGTCTTTGGAGAGTTCGCATGCTTTTCGCGGCCCGAGTTCAAGGTGGAGCGAGTCAGCTACGTGGTGCCGACGCCGAGCGCAGCGCGCGGGATTCTCGAGGCCATCTTCTGGAAGCCGGAATTCCGGTATCAGATCCGCGAGATCCACATACTGAGGCTCGGAACCCAGGTTTCCATATTGCGCAACGAGATAGCCGACAGGCAGTCACGCAAGCCCATTACCGTCGAGCACGCACGACAACAGCGCACCAGTCTGATCTTGAAGGATGTCGCGTACGTCATCCGAGCGGAGCTCGTGCTTCGCACCACTGACACGGAGCCGGGAAAGTACCTTGACCAATTCAACAGGCACCTTGAGAAGGGGCAGTGCCATCACACACCGTGTCTGGGTACTCGCGAGTTCGCTGCAGCATTCGAGCCAGCAGGCGATGATGACCGTGGCGAACTCCAGAACCCAGGTTTGACGCTCAACCTCGGTAACATGCTGTTTGACATCGCCTACGTGAGGGGACGGGACAACCGCGATAACGAGCTCCAATTCTGGAAGGGTTCGGGCGAAGGCCGCCAAATCGTGAGTGGGCATGCCGTGCCCCTGTTTTTCAAAGCGTCGATTCAGCAAGGGGTGATTTCCGTCCCAGGGGAAGAGTACACGCGGCTTTACTCATTGGAGGATGGAAATGCTTAGGGCTTTGGTTGAGTCTGCTGCGAGATTCGAGGAGCTGCCGCCCATCGGGTACGACCGTGTGAATGTCCGATGGGTGATCGACCTAAGCCAGGGCGCCGGACAAGCGGCCTTGACGGGACCCTTCGAGATAGAGAAGTTTGCCCCCGTCCGCGGCGAGCGGGCGGGCAAGGTGTCTGAGGGGAACCTCAAACCTGCGCTTCTTGTCGACAACGCCAAGTACGCGCTCGGCCTGTCGGCGGCGAACACCTTGGTCCGGGACAGCTTCGAGCATCAAGGTTTCAAGGATATTCTTCGGAGGGCGGCGGAAGCGACCGGGGATGCCGAGACTTCGCAGGTTCGTGACTTTCTGCTCTTGCATTGGCCAGAAGAGGGTAGTGGAATCGAAAAAAAGGTTCTTGACGCCGTCAAGCCGCAGGACCGGGTGGCATTCCGCTCAGGCGCATCTGAATATCCGTTTGAGCGCGCTCCGTTGCGGAAGTTCTGGTGCGACTACTTGCGTGAGGAATACTCGGCCCAACCGGGTTACTGTGCGATCTGTGGGCGCCACCGGCCGATCCTGCGGGTGCTTCCGTGGCAGGTTACGCTGTTCGGCCTCTACAGTTGCCCAATCTCCTCGTTCAACGCCTCAGCCTTCGACTCATTTGGCAAGAAGCAGACTGCCAACAGCCCGTTCTGCTTCGACTGCGCGGCGACGGCGAGTTCCGTGCTGCAGTTTCTGGTGGATTCTCCGCGACATGCGCGCGTGCTGGCTGAGAGCAAAGGGGGCGGCAAGTCGCCCCTGAAGAATCAACTCGCCATTTTCTGGCTGAAAGATCTGCCCGAAGCGCCAGGCGGTGAACTGAGCTTTGACATTGAGGCGGTGCTGGCCGAGCCGATGACAGCAAGTGCCGACCGTGACGGCCCACCCCCAGACCCGTCTCACGCGGACGCCCTTTACGGGCTACCCTGGCGGGCTTCAGCCAGCGGGCTCCAGATTGCCAGGACGCGTTTCTATGTAGCGGCGCTCTCCCCGAATAAGAGCCGGCTGGTTTTGCGCGACTGGATCGATACCTCGCTCGAAGCCGTGTGCGACAAACTGAAACGCTACGACGACGCGCGCACGATCATGTCGGCTGATGGGTGCTCTCTTGACAGGGTTCCGGTGCAGGACATGCTCTGGGCGTTACGTCCGTGGAAGTCCCGCAGCGGCGGCGACAGCGTGAGTCTCGTTCATGGACTGGTTCGGACGGCTTACACTGGCACCCCGCCGCCACCGGAGTTGCTTGAGATCGCGGTTCAGCGATTCCGCGTCCCCGTGCGACCAGGAAGGCAGGACGAAACGAAGTTCGAATTGTGGCGGCAGGCGCAGGCCGCCGCGATCAAGCTCGTACTTACTTACGGAACTGAGGAGGCGATCACGTTGCAATCTGTCAACATCGAAGGACGAAGCGCGCAGCATCTTTGCGGCCAGCTTCTGGCGATTCTGGAGGAAGCGCAATTGCGCGCTTCCCGCTGGAGGATCAACGCCACGCTTGTGGACCGGTTCTACGGCGGGGCTTCGACATCTCCATCGACAACCCTGGGGGGCCTCCTGAAACAGGCCACCCAGGCACACATGCCCAAGATCCGCAAAGCCGGCTACGGTTATGAGGAGCTTGAGCAAACGCTTGAGAGCGTCACGGAGGGAATCGACCTGCTCGGCGGTTTCCCGGCCACGCTTACCTTGCGCCAGCAGGGCGAGTTCGCTCTCGGGTTCTACTTACGGCGCGCGGCGTTTCGCGCAGGCCGCACAAAGCGCGAGCCGGCGGCCGGTGGAAAAACAGACAGCGACACGGAGAGAGGCCAATGAGCGAACTTTATTGCGATCCGAACAAACGGCACGATTTCGTTTACTTTTTCGACGTCACGAACGGCAACCCGAATGGCGATCCCGACGCGGGCAATATGCCCCGCGTGGACCCAGAGACTATGCACGGCATCGTTACCGACGTGTGCATTAAGCGCAAGGTCAGGGATTATGCCTCCGCAGTCCTCCACCGGTCGATTTTCATTCAGAGCGAGGTCGCCCTCAACACCCTAATCAGAGAGGCGACGCAAGCGGCGAAGGATGGGAGCGGCAAACCTGTAGGCTCGCTCGTTGAGGTGAACCTCCTGAAGGAGGAAGCCACAAAGAAACTGCTTGAGCAAGAAGACATCGAGCTGGCGGACCATCTGAAGGGCCTTGAGGAGCAGGGATTTGAATATGACTCCGAGGGGCTGCTGGTTTACGACGGGGACGCGAAAAGTGCGAAGGAGTTCAGCGTAGCCCTGGCGGGCGAGGGCGAGGTGCCGGAGCGTCTCAAAGCAGCGCTCAAGACTGTTGCTAGCGCACTGGCCAAGGCGGCGAAGGATCGGAAGAAGATCGATCCGGAAGGCCGGAGGGTAGTTAAGCACGACCTTTGTAAGAAATACTTCGACATCCGCATGTTCGGAGCCGTGCTAACGGCAGGGACGAACTTCGGACAGGTCCGCGGTCCGATGCAGCTCACGTTCGCCCGGTCCGTCGATCCGATCCAGCCGCGGGATCTTTCGATCACGCGGGTAGCAATAACGAAAGCCTCAGACCAAGCCAGAAAGACGACCGAGATGGGACGGAAGGCAATCGTTCCTTACGGGCTCTACCGCATGCACGGGTTTTTCAACCCCTTACTCGGGCAGAGCAGGAACGCGAAACACGAGATAGAGCAGGTGGTGACGGCGACGGATCTCGCCGACTTTTGGGATGCACTGCAGAGCCTCTTCACGTTCGACCGTTCGGCGGCACGCGGCGAGATGTGCGTTCGCGGGCTATACGTATTCACACACCAGAACGCGCGTGGAGACGCCCCCGCACACCGTCTCTTCGAACTCGTCTCTGTAAAGCCGTGCGGCGGTTCGGCGCGTGAGTTCGCAGCTTACAGGAACGGTATCGACGCACCGAGTGCCGGCCCGCTGGAGAAGTATCCGGGCGTGACGCTCGCTGCACTCACTCCGCTCACACCCGATCCAGCGACCCCGCCTGAGGCAACGTCCAGGTCCTGACCGTGTACTCCGAAGACGACCTGCTGCCGCTCTCCGGCTTGCAGCACCTGCATTTCTGCGAGCGGCAGTGGGGACTGATCCATATCGAGCAGCAATGGGAGGAGAACCGGCTCACGGCCGAAGGGCGCGTTCTCCACGAGCGGGTCCACGACGGCGGATCCGAGGGCCGGCCCGGCGTCGTCACGGCGCGCGGGCTGTACCTGCAATCCTTGCGGCTGGGGCTCACGGGGCAGGCGGACGTCGTCGAGTTCCATCAGGTGGACAAAGGCGCGGAGGGCGCGATGCAACTGGCGGACCGGAAGGGTTGGTGGCGGCCCTTCCCGGTCGAGTACAAGCGCGGGAAACCGAAAGCGGATTCGTGCGATGAGGTGCAACTCTGCGCCCAGGCGATGTGCCTGGAAGAGATGTTCGGAGTGGCGATCGGAGGCGGCGCGCTGTTCTACGGCGCCAACCGGCGGCGGACCGAGGTCGGCTTCGACGATGGGTTGAGAGCGCGGACCGAGGAGCTTGCCCGGCGGATGCACCAGTTGTACTCCGCCGGGATTACGCCGGCGGCGGTTTACGCGAAGAAGTGCGACCGGTGCTCGCTCTACGAACGCTGCCTGCCGCGGACCATCTCGAAGCGGACCAGCGTCGCGCGCTATCTGGCCAGGGCTCTGAGGGACGAGGATATCGAGACATGAAGCAACTGCTGAACACGCTGTACGTGACGACGCAGGGCGCGTATCTGGCGAAGGACGGAGAAACGGTGGCCGTGCGCGTGGAGCAGGAGACGAAACTGCGGGTGCCGATCCACACCTTGAGCGGCATCGTGTGCTTCGGCCAGGTGTCGTGCAGCCCGTTCCTGATGGGGCTGTGTGGGGAGAGCGGCGTGGCGCTGTCCTTTCTGACCGAGCACGGGCGGTTTCTGGCGCACGTGCGTGGTCCGGTTTCGGGGAATGTGCTGTTGCGGCGCGAGCAGTATCGATGGGCCGACCGGCCGGAGCGCGCGGCGGCGGTGGCGCGGTCGGTCGTGCTGGCGAAGATCGCCAACTGCCGTACTGTGCTGCTGCGGGCGCTGCGGGATCGGGCGGAAGCAGACGGCACGGAGGAGTTGGAACATGCGGCGCGGCGTTTGGGGCGATTGCTGGAAACGGTGGAGGGCGCCACGCAGGTGGAGGAGATCCGCGGCCATGAAGGAGATGCGGCGCGCGTGTACTTTGGAGTCTTCGGGCGGCTGATCGGCGTGCCCGAGGAGGAGTTCTTCTTTCGGGGAAGGAATCGGCGTCCGCCGCTGGACAATATGAACGCGCTGCTTTCTTTCGTCTACACCCTGTTGACGCACGACATGACGGGTGCGCTGGAGGGCGTGGGGCTGGATCCGGCGGTGGGGTACCTGCATGTGGACCGGCCGGGGCGTCCGAGCCTGGCTCTGGACCTGGTGGAGGAGTTGCGGCCGGTGATTGCGGACCGGCTGGCGCTGTCGCTGGTGAATCGCCGGCAGGTGCAGGCGAGCGGATTTCGTCGGACGGAGAGCGGCGGCGTGGTGATGGACGACGCCACGCGCAAAGAGGTGCTGGTAGCGTATCAGAAACGGAAGCAGGAGGAGATTCAGCATCCGTTCCTGCAGGAGCGGGTGGCGTTTGGGTTGGTGCCGCACCTGCAAGCGATGCTGCTGGCGAGGTTCATCCGGGGAGACCTGGATGGGTACCCGAGTTTTCTTTGGAAATGAGCGGGAGAGTAATGCGATGATGCTGGTAGTGGTGGCGTACGACGTAAGCACGGAGTCCGAGGAGGGCCGCCAACGGCTCCGGCGGGTGGCGCGGGTTTGCGAGAACCACGGGCAACGAGTGCAGAACTCGGTATTCGAGTGCCTGGTGGATGCGGCGCAGTGGGTGCGCCTGCGGGCGGAGTTGGTTCGGCAAATCAACCCGGCCGACGACAGCCTTCGGTTCTATTTCCTGGGGGACAAGTGGAAGAGCCGAGTGGAGCATGTGGGGGCAAAAGCTGCATACGATCCCCAGGGGGCGTTGATTGTCTGAGGTTGCGCGAACGTGAAGCGAGCGAAGATTGCCTGGGAGGTTCGCGCGGGCGGCTTGGCCGTTTGGCAACAAGGCCTTGGCCGGGAGCGGCAAGGTGGGGCCGGCGAACAGAGGCGTCGGCAGGGATGGGTTCGCGGAATTAGTAAGATTTGCGGTTTGTTCTGAAGGGGATCGGGACGGGCGGTCGCGCCCCGCGCGGGGCGCGTGGATTGAAACCCGCCTGCGCGATGAACGACTATCAAGCCAGCGTGGTCGCGCCCCGCGCGGGGCGCGTGGATTGAAACTCGGCTGCATGAAGCCAACCCAGCGCAGAATCTCGTCGCGCCCCGCGCGGGGCGCGTGGATTGAAACTGCCGACATGCCGCCGTTCGGGACCTGCACAGCGGTCGCGCCCCGCGCGGGGCGCGTGGATTGAAACACGCGCGACCTGACGGCGCTTCGGCAGATGTTTGTCGCGCCCCGCGCGGGGCGCGTGGATTGAAACATTACCGGCATGTACTGCGATGCCAACGGCCCGTCGCGCCCCGCGCGGGGCGCGTGGATTGAAACCGTGAGCATGTGCGCGCGCTCCAAGGCGACATGGTCGCGCCCCGCGCGGGGCGCGTGGATTGAAACTGTCGACGCCCAAGGGCACGGCGAACTACTTCCGTCGCGCCCCGCGCGGGGCGCGTGGATTGAAACGTCATGAAGCACTACCCGTTCCGCACGCCGGAGCGTCGCGCCCCGCGCGGGGCGCGTGGATTGAAACCCACGATGTTATCGGCGCGTTTTGGGCCGCGAACGTCGCGCCCCGCGCGGGGCGCGTGGATTGAAACAGGAGGGGGGCGGCAGTGGGCGGTGTGCCGGCGAGTCGCGCCCCGCGCGGGGCGCGTGGATTGAAACTCACATGAACCGCCCAAGGGTCGAGGGTAGCAGGGTCGCGCCCCGCGCGGGGCGCGTGGATTGAAACGCGTGCATGGTGGTGCATGAGTTCGCCCAGCTCGACGTCGCGCCCCGCGCGGGGCGCGTGGATTGAAACATCTGCCCCGCAACAGTGCGCAGATCGAATGGCGTCGCGCCCCGCGCGGGGCGCGTGGATTGAAACGCCTCGTTTACCACGAGAGAGTTGCTTAACTGTAAGTCGCGCCCCGCGCGGGGCGCGTGGATTGAAACCCTTTGCCGGCGAAGTCGCCCTCATCCATGGTGGTCGCGCCCCGCGCGGGGCGCGTGGATTGAAACGACAGGTAGCGCCGGCCATAGGATTCGCCGCTCCCGTCGCGCCCCGCGCGGGGCGCGTGGATTGAAACACGTATTCCTGAATCGCAGAAATGGTTGGCAGATAGTCGCGCCCCGCGCGGGGCGCGTGGATTGAAACTGCTCCGCGCGCTGCGCCTCGGTGAGTTGCACCGTCGCGCCCCGCGCGGGGCGCGTGGATTGAAACTGCTCCGCGCGCTGCGCCTCGGT
>Ga0181529_10008012_pt1 | contig 10392 bp, 8 predicted proteins | sample PEATcosm2014_Bin_36_FD_119763 | JGI IMG/M metagenome (GOLD analysis project Ga0181529, IMG submission 119763) | Peatland microbial communities from MTU Mesocosm Facility, Houghton, MI, USA - PEATcosm2014_Bin10_30_metaG | ecosystem: Environmental > Terrestrial > Soil > Wetlands > Peat | place... | reverse complement strand
CGCCACGTCGTGCTGCCGATCGTCCTGCCGTCGGTGATCGGCGTCGGCCTGTTCGGCTTCACCCTCTCCTGGGACGAGATCGCGCGATCGAGCCAGGCGATGGGCGAGCACAATACCCTGCCGATGGAGTTGCAGGCGCTGACGACGACGGTGACCACGCCCGACATCTACGCGCTCGGCACGTCGACGACCGCCGTCTCCTTCGCCGTCATCGCCGTCGCCCTCGGCGCGATCGCCATCCTGCGCAAGCGCCAGGCGCGCTACGGCTCCGACGCCGGCCAGGCGTGAGGCTTTTGATGCGCCTGCTCGTCGTCAATCCCAACACCTCTGCGAGCATGACCCAGCGCATCGGCGCGGCGGCGCGCGCGGCGGCGGGGCGGGGGGTCGAGGTCGTCGCCGTCAATCCAGCGAGCGGCCCGGCGTCGATCGAGGGCTATTTCGACGAAGTGTTCGCCGCGCCGGGCCTGGTCGAAGAGGTGGCCAAGGGCGACGCCGCCGGCTTCGACGCCTTCATCGTCGCCTGCTTCGACGACACCGGCCTCGAGGCGGCGCGCTCGGCCGCGCGCGGGCCGGTGATCGGCATCGGCGAGGCGGCGTTCCACTTGGCCTCGCTGATCGCTCATCGCTTCAGCGTGGTCACGACGCTGTCGCGTTCGATCGCGCCGATCGAGGCCAATCTGATGAAATACGGCCTCGCGCCGCGTTGCGGGCGGGTGCGCGCCTGCGAAGTCCCGGTGCTGGCGCTCGACGACGCCGCCTCCGGCGCGCGCGAGAAACTGTCGGCCGAGATCGAGCGCGCGATGGCCGAGGACGGCGCCGAGGCGATCGTGCTCGGCTGCGCCGGCATGGCCGATCTCGCCGCCGCGCTGGCGCGCCGCCACGGACTGCCGGTCGTCGACGGCGTCGCCGCCGCGGTCAGGCTCGCCGAGGCGCTGGTCGGGCTCGGCCTTGCGACCTCGAAGCTCGGGCCCTACGCGCGGCCGCTGCCCAAGACGTTCGCGGGCGCGTTCGCGGGATTGTCCGCCCGTTAGGGCCAGATGATCAAACGCTCACGCGCGCCGCGCGTCGAACAGGATGAACTGAAGCGGCGCGCTCTTGGTCTCGCCGAATTCGTCGCGCAGCGATTGCGCCATCGCGCGCTGCAGCTTCTCGGGTTCGCCGCCGCGCGACCGGATCTGGTCGGCGAGCGGGCTGCCGTGAACGAGGCCGTCGGCGAAGCGATCGAAATCGGCGATCGCCCCCTGCGTCTGAACCAAATCGATGCGAAGACTATGAAATCCGTTGGCGAGCAGCGACGTCTTGATCGGGTCGATCGCGGCATAGCCGAAGGGCACGCTCATGAACGGCGGCGGGTCGGCGTTGAAAGCGTTGCGCATCGCGTGGGCGGCGATGCGGCCGAAGGCATTGTGCTCCAGCGTGTCCCATACGGTGAAGACGTAATGCCCGCCGGCTGCGAGCACACGATGGACTTCGCGATAGGCCTTGTCTTTGTCGGGGAAGAACATCACCCCGAACTGGCACAGCACGGCGTCGAATTCGCCGTCGGCGAACGGCAGCGCGGTTGCGTCCGCGACTTGAAGAGTCACGTTCTCGTCAGGGCGGAACTTCGTGCGGGAGATTTCGAGCATGTCGGCGTTGAGGTCGGTCGCGACAATGTCGGCCGTGGCGGGAAGCGCGTCGCGCATCCGTCTCGTGACGATGCCCGTGCCGGCTGCGGTCTCCAGGACGCGAGCCGGCGCTTTCGACGCCACTCGTCGGGCGGCGACGTCGGCGGGCTCGGCGAATATGACCGGCCCCAGCCCCTTGTCGTAATAGTCGGGAATGGATCCCCTGAAGCGGGTCGGATCGTCGCGCAGCATCTGGACCTTCCTCTGATGCGGCAATGTGTCGCACCTTGTCTCGCATAGATCCTGCATCACAATCAATGCCGATCGTTGGCTCCTCTCTTTCGAGGTCCGTACGCGACGCCAATCCGCGAGCCGCCGCGGCGCGAGCGTCCGAATGGACGGCGGGGTCTCATTCTTCGCCTGTCGCCGGCGACAGGCCGACGTTACGGAGCGTCATCGTTGCGTCGGCGACGGAATACCGTTCGTCATCCTCGCGTGGTATTTGCGGTGCGCGCGGTCGATCCGCTTCGCAAGAGTCTTTCCGAATGCCGCCACTCGCCCTTCATTATGTCCGCCGCGCCGGTTGGCTGCGCGCGGCGGTGTTGGGCGCCAACGACGGCATCATCTCCACCGCCAGCCTGATCGTCGGCGTCGCCGCTTCGGGGGCGGGCCGCGCCGCGATTCTCACCGCCGCCGCCGCCGGCTGGGCCGCCGGCGCGATGGCGATGGCGGCGGGCGAATATGTCTCGGTCGGCTCGCAGGCCGATTCGGAAGCCGCCGATCTCGAACGCGAGCGACGCGCGCTGCAGAACTTTCCCGAGATCGAGACCGACGAGCTGGCCGTGATCTACGAGCGGCGCGGCCTTGCGCCGGCGCTCGCGCGCCAGGTCGCCGAGCAGTTCATGGCGTCGGATGCGCTCAGCGCCCACGCGCGCGACGAACTCGGGCTGGGCGAGCGGAACGGCGCCAATGCGCTGCTCGCCGCCGCCGCCTCGGCGGTCAGTTTCTCGGCCGGCGCGGCGCTGCCGACCTTTGTCGCGTTTCTCGTCCCGCTGGCGGCGACCGTCGCCGCCGTGCCGACGGCGTCGCTCGTCTTTCTCGCCGCGCTCGGCGCGCTCAGCGCTTGGCTCGGCGGCGCGCCGCCGCTCAAACCGACGCTGCGCGTGGCGTTTTGGGGGGCGCTGGCGATGGCGGTGACGGCGGGGATCGGCGCGCTGATCGGCAAGGCGGTGTGAGCGAGAGCCCTCGCCGCGTCGCGCGCCCTTCATTCGGCGCGTCGCGCCGGCTTCGCCCGCACGCGAGCGAAGGGCGTCGTCAACTCTGGTGGCCGCCGGTGAACGGCACGAACGGGATGATCGCGCCGTTGTAGATGTCGGAGCGCGACACGGCGAAGCCGTCGGCGGTCTGGGTCTTGACCGCCTTGACGACATGCTGCGCGCCGGGCGGCCCAACCGGAATGACCATGATTCCGTCGGGCTTGAGCTGCTGCAGCAGCGGCGGCGGGATGTGGTCGATGCCGCAGGTGACGATGATCTTGTCGAACGGCGCCGCCTCCGGCCAGCCGTAATAGCCGTCCGCGTTCTTGGTCTGGATCGCCGCATATTCCCTATAGCCGCGCGCGATCAGCGAATCGTAGACGCCGCGGGTGCGCGTGGCCAAGGCGGAGATGATCTCGATCGACCACACCCTGTCGGTCAGGTAGCTCAGATACGCCGACTGGTAGCCCGAGCCGGTGCCGATCTCGAGCACCTTGTCGCCGGGCTTGACCGCCAGCGTGTTGGTCATGCGCGCCACCGTGTGCGGGCCGGTGATGGTGACGCCGAAGCCGATGTTGAGATAGTGCCACTCGTAGGCGCGCGAAAGGTTCTCGGCGGTGACGAACTCCTCGCGCGGGGTCATCAGGAACGCGCGCTTGTCGGCGCGGTCCCAGACGTCGTTGTGGGAAATGAGCTGCAAGTAGCGGTCCCAGCGCTGGCCCAGCAATCCGGCGTCCTCGCCGCGGTTGTCTTTCATCCAGGCCACGTATGCGTCGCGGCCGTCGACCGGCGGCCACAGATCCTGGTCGAAGGCGCGCGCGACGCCGGCGCGGGCCGGCGCGCCGAGTGCTACGCCGCCGATGAGCGCCGCGCCGCCGAGAAGCAGCTCGCGTCGATTCATATTTCCCTCCGCCGACTTCGTCGGCCGCCATTGTCGCCCGCAGCGCGCTCGGCGCGCAAGCGCGCTTCCTCCGCCTTCGTCGCAGGACGCGCGTTAAGCGCCAAGCCCCCGCTCGACGCGCGCCCGGATTGCGGTAGGATGGCTCGGCTTCGGCCGCTAGGGAGGGCGTCCGTGTTGGGGACATTTTTTCGCCACGGCGCGACCGCGGCGCTCGTCATCTGTGCGCTCGCGCTTGTCGGGATGATCGTCTTCGGCCTCGCGCCGTTTCGTCCGCTCGACGTCGTGATTGGCGCGCTGCTGTTCACCGGCAGCGAATACCTCATGCACCGCTTCGCCTTCCACGCGCCGCCGGCGCGCCATGCGTTCGTGCGGCGGCTGCAGCATCGCCTCCATTACGACCATCACGTCGAGCCCGACCGGCTCGACCTGCTGTTCCTGCCGCTGTGGTTCCTCGTTCCCAACCTTGCGCTCACCGCCGCGCTGGTTGCGCTCGTGCTTGGGCCCGCCGCGACCGCCTCGACCATGCTCGGCGTCGTCGCGGCGATCCTCCACTATGAGTGGACGCATTACGTCGCCCATACGCCGATCCGGCCGCTGACCCCGCTCGGGCGCTGGATCAAGCAGTACCACCTGCGCCACCATTACATCAGCGAGAAGCTGTGGTTTGGGGTCTCCAACCCCTCGCTTGACGTGGTGTTCGGCACGTTTCGTCGGCCGGCCGACGCGCGGCGCAGCGCGACGGTGCGCAACCTCCATCCGGAGCGATGACGCGGCCGCTCCGCGGCTGACGGCAGGGTCTTCCCGGCTCGTCTCCGCAATTCCAATCGTCTTTGACTGACAAGGGCTTGGTTCGTCGCAAGGGACGCGCGCCTATGGGACACGCATAGGTGGCGTTCGTGACCTTTATGCAACATAAACGCGAAAAGCGGCGATTGAGACGAAAATCCGGCGGTTTCGCGTTTTAGTTGCATTCGCTAGCGGGTATCGTCTCCAGCGTGCACGGGATTTCCCGGGCGCGAATCGAGCCGTCTGACGGGAACGCCGGAGAACCGGCGTAGGCCGACGGACTAGGGACTGGGGGAATGGTGGATAGGGGCTTTCGCCTGGCGCGCGCGGTGCTCGACGACGAAGGCCGCAGGCCTTTCACCCCTCCCAATTGCGACTCACTGGAGGTCTAAAATTATGACAGTCATGAAGAGCCTACTGCTCGGCTCAGCGGCCACTCTGGTGGTCGTCGCCGGCGCGCAGGCGGCCGATCTTCCCACCAAGAAGGGCGCGCCCGCCGCCGAATACGTCAAGGTCTGCAAGGTCGGCGACATCGCCGGCTTCGTCATCCCGGGCTCCGACACCTGCCTGAAGATCAGCGGTTACGTCAACGCGCAGATCGCCATGGGCAACGTCGACGACGAATATACGCTGGCGCCGCTGTCTGAGTTCAGCAAGGTGAGCCTGCACTTCTCCTCTCCGCACGTCACGTGGGGCGTGCCGGCGATGACGGCGAAGAGCACCGCCACCGAGGTCAACGACATCGGCTACTACACCCGCGGCCAGGTCAATTTCGACGCCGTGACCAACACCGCCTATGGCCCGCTGCTCGCCCACATCGAGCTGCAGTCCAATGTCGGCGACGACCGCTTCGACTCGACCACGGACGGCACGACGCTCAACGAGGGTTACGTGTCGTGGGCGGGCGTCACCGCCGGCAAGCACCCGTCGTTCTACGACTACCTGGCGGGCGGCGACACCTGGAAGGATTTCTTCTCGCCCGACCACAGCGGCACCCCGATCAACCTGCTGGCCTATACGGCGACCTTCGGCGGCGGCTTCTCGGCCACCGTGTCGTTGGAGCAGAACGAGAGCGCCTCCGGCTTCCTCGGAGCGGCGGCCGATATTACCTTCCATCATCATCTTATAGCGACGGGCGCCGTCAGCTCGATCAGCGGCACGCCGCTCGGCGTTCGCGCGCCCGACATCGTCGCCAGCTTGGACGTGACGCAGAGCTGGGGCGGCGCCCATCTCGCCGGCGTCGCGCACAACGACCGCGACTCCATCACCGCGTCGCTTACCGGGGAGCCGTGGTTCTTCGACGAGTCGACTTCGCTATCGAAGGATTCCGACGTCTGGGGCTACGGCGTCATCGGCGGCGTGACCTTCAACCTGCCGATGCTGTCGGCTGGCAGCAAGATCGCGTTCCAGGGCGCTTACACTGACGGCGCGATCGCCTATTCCGGCGCGACCTCGCCGGCTTGGGGCGAGCAGGATCAGGGCTTCAACACCAACGGCAACGGGCTGGAATTCCCGATGGCCGACGGCGTTTTCGATCCGCTCGGCAACTACCACAAGTCGGAGGCCTGGTCGGTCGCCGGCCAGCTCACCTGGAAGGTGTCGCCGAACTTCGAGATCGATCCTGAAATCTCTTACGCCAGCGTCCAGTACGACAACAGCACGTCTGCATTCTGGATGATCTCGCCGAAGGCCACGGCGTGGTGGGTCGGCGCGGTGTTCGACTGGTCGCCGGTCAAGAACCTCGACTTCGCATTCGACGCGATCTACGAGTCGTCGCATCAGGATACGCCGGAATATTGGTCCACGGCGGGGGGCGGCGCTTTCCAGAACAACGCCGACGGCTTCAACGGCCGCATCCACGTCGTCCGCTCGTTCTGATCGAACGCGCAATCTGGTTGCAAATCTCGGCCTCGGAGCGAAAGCTCCGGGGCCTTTTTATGTCGTTGCGGCGGGGTCGGTCGGCGCCTCGGGCCGAAGGACGATTGAGTCGTTTTTTGCGCTCCGATATTTCTCCGGCAGGCAAGTATTTTTGACGCATACGAACTGCGACAAAACAGCGCGCTATGGTTGCGTTCGTGACCTTTCTGCAACATAGCCGCGAGAAACGCCGATTGAGGCGAAAGTCCGGCTGTTTTGGGTTTTGGGCGGACCTGACGGAGCGTAAGGTTCCTTTGCGTCAACGGGAGATTCCCGGGCGCAGTTCGGATCGTCTGACGGGACGCTGGGCAGCCAGCGCAGGCGGGCCGGAAAAGGGACTGGGGGGAGAGGGGGGCTTTAGGCTTTTTGTTCGACGCGCGATTTGCCCGACGACGAAAGCCGAGAGTTTTTACCGCTCCCATTTGCGACTCACTGGAGGTCTAAAATTATGACTGTTATGAAGAGCCTACTGCTTGGCTCAGCGGCCACTCTGGTGGTCGTCGCTGGCGCGCAGGCCGCCGATCTTCCCACCAAGAAGGGCGCGCCCGCCGCCGAATACGTCAAGGTTTGCAAGGTCGGCGACATCGCCGGCTTCATCATTCCCGGCTCCGACACCTGCCTGAAGATCAGCGGTTACGTCAACGCGCAGATCGCCATGGGCAACGTCAAGGACGAGAAGCAGCTGCAGGGCACTGCAGTCAAGTACGTCCAAGAGGTCACCACCAGCCTCGCGACGGAAGTCAACGACATCGGCTACTACACCCGCGGCCAGGTCAACTTCGACGCCGTGACCAACACCGCCTATGGCCCGCTGCTCGCCCACATCGAGTTGCAGGGCGACGTCGGCGACGGCCGCTTCGACTCGACCGGCAGCGGCACCTACCTCAACGAGGGCTACGTGTCTTGGGCGGGCGTCACCGCCGGCAAGCACCCGTCGTTCTACGACTACCTCGCCGGCGGCGACACCTGGAAGGACTTCCTCTCGCCCGACCACAGCGGCACCCCGATCAACCTGCTGGCCTACACCGCGACCTTCGGCGGCGGCTTCTCGGCCACCGTGTCGTTGGAGCAGAATGAGTCGGTCAGCGGCGTCAACATTCCGTGGGCGTACACTGGTCTGACCTCTACGGCATTCGCCGGCACTAGCCACGCCAGCGGCACGGCGCTCGGCGTTCGCGCGCCCGACATCGTCGCGTCGTTGGACGTGACGCAGAGCTGGGGCGGCGCCCATCTCGCCGGCGTGGCGCACAATGTGCGGCAGGCGTTTGACGGCGACTGGCTTGGGAGTTCTGTCGCCGCCGCCGCCGTCGACACGTGGGGCTACGGCGTCATCGGCGGCGTGACCTTCAACCTGCCGATGCTGTCGGCCGGCTCGAAGATCGCGTTCCAGGGCGCCTACGCCGACGGCGCGATCGGCTATTCCGGCGCGACCTCGCCGGCGTGGAGCGAGCAGGACCAGGGCTTCAACACCAACGGCAACGGGCTGCTGTTCCCGATGGCCGACGGCATCTTCAACCCGGTCACGGGCACGTTCGAGAAGTCGGAGGCCTGGTCGGTCGCCGCCCAGTTGACCTGGAAGGTCTCGCCGCAATTCGAGATCGATCCCGAACTCTCCTACGCCAGCGTCCAGTATGACAGCGCCGCGGCGGCTAATTGGGTCATGTCGCCGAAGGCGACCGCCTGGTGGGTCGGCGCCGTGTTCGACTGGTCGCCGGTCAAGAACCTCGACTTCGCCCTCGACGCGATCTACGAGTCGTCGCACCAGACGACGCCGGCGACTTGGGTCGGCGCGTACGACAACAACTCGGACGGCTTCAACGGCCGTATCCACGTCGTCCGCTCGTTCTGAACGACGTCACTATCTGTCTGAAAACCTCGGCCCCGGAGCGAAAGCTCCGGGGTTTTTTGTCGCCTCGGCGGGGCCGTTGGCGGCTTTTCGCATTCATGCGTGACGATGAAGCGGCCCGGGTCCGTTTTGGATCCGCCATGGGAGCTTGCATGTTTGCATCGTGACCTTTCTGCAACATGCCATTACGAAACGTCACTTGCGGCCAAACTTAGGCTTTTTCCAGTTTGAACCTGGCGCGGGCGCAGCTATCGTTACGTCATGCGGTCGGGAGGTTCCCGGGCGCGAATTGGGCTGCAAGGCGGGGTGAGGCTGGGGACCAGCCCAAGACGCCGGAAGCCTCAAAGACGGGAAGCGGGCGCCTAACGCCTTTGGTTCGTCGCAGGTCTCGGCGGCGAAGGGTTCTAAGGGTTTTCACCGACTCCCAATTGTCACTCACTGGAGGTCAACAAATGACGCTCACGAAGAGCCTACTGCTCGGCTCAGCGGCCACCTTGGTGGTCGTCGCCGGCGCGCAGGCCGCCGATCTTCCGACCAAGAAGGGCGCTCCGGCTGCCGAATACGTCAAGGTCTGCAAGGTCGGCGACATCGCCGGCTTCATCATCCCGGGCTCCGACACCTGCCTGAAGATCAGCGGTTACGTCAACGCGCAAATCGCCATGGGCAACGTCACCGACGAGCGCGAGATCGAGCTGAGCAAGCACTACTTTGCGCCGAGTTACGCCAGCGAAGTGACCACCAGCACCGCCACCGAGGTCAACGACATCGGCTACTACACCCGCGGTCAGGTCAACTTCGACGCCGTGACCAACACCGCCTACGGCCCGTTGCTCGCCCACATCGAGTTGCAGGGCGACGTCGGCGACGGCCGCTTCGACTCGACCGGCAGCGGCACCTACCTCAACGAGGGTTATGTGTCGTGGGCTGGCGTCACCGCCGGCAAGCATCCGTCATTCTACGACTACCTGGCGGGCGGCGACACCTGGAAGGACTTCTTCTCGCCCGACCACAGCGGCACCCCGATCAACTTGCTGGCCTATACGGCGACTTTCGGCGGCGGCTTCTCGGCCACGCTGTCGTTGGAGCAGAACGAGTCGGTCCACGGCATCAACATTCCGTGGGTGCACGCGGAAGTCATCCCGTTCTTGCCGGCCTCTTCCGGCACCAACGCCGCCAGCGGAACGCCGCTGGGCGCGCGCGCGCCCGACATCGTCGCGTCCTTGGACGTGACGCAGGGCTGGGGCGGCGCCCACCTCGCCGGCGTGGCGCACAACGTTCGCCTCTCGTCGGGGACCTACTATTTCCCCGATAGCAGCGGCGGCTATTACACCGGCAGCGCGTCCGATCTCGACACCTGGGGCTACGGCGTGATCGGCGGCGTGACCTTCAACCTGCCGATGCTGTCGGCCGGTTCGAAGATCGCGTTCCAGGGCGCCTACGCTCACGGCGCGATCGCCTATTCCGGCGCGACCTCGCCGGCGTGGAGCGAGCAGGACCAGGGCTTCAACACCAACGGCAACGGCACGCTGTTCCCGATGGCCGACGCCGTCGCCACCAGCAGCAGCACTTGGTCGCTGTCGAACTCGTGGTCGCTTGCGGCTCAGTTGACTTGGAAAGTGTCGCCGCAATTCGAGATCGACCCCGAAGTCTCCTACGCCAGCGTCGACTACGGCAGCGACGCGGGCGACGCGTGGAGCACTATGCTGTCGCAGAAGGCGACCGCCTGGTGGGTCGGCGCGGTGTTCGACTGGTCGCCGGTCAAGAACCTCGACTTCGCGCTCGACGCGATCTACGAGTCGTCGCATCAGTCGACGCCCATAGGTTGGACCTACGCCACCAACGGTCCGTTCCATGCCGACTCGGACGGCTTCAACGGCCGCATCCACGTCGTCCGCTCGTTCTGAGCGAACGCGCGATTCGGTTGCAAGTCTCGGCCCCGGAGCGAAAGCTCCGGGGTTTTTTGTGTGCCGAGCATGATCGACAGCTTGGAGGTGGAAGTCCTCTGCCCAGCCTGATGACGGCGAAGGGCTAGCGAAGCGCAAGGGCGTCGCCGCGAGGCGGGGTCTGAAGGAAGCGTGG
>Ga0181529_10008010_pt1 | contig 10392 bp, 6 predicted proteins | sample PEATcosm2014_Bin_36_FD_119763 | JGI IMG/M metagenome (GOLD analysis project Ga0181529, IMG submission 119763) | Peatland microbial communities from MTU Mesocosm Facility, Houghton, MI, USA - PEATcosm2014_Bin10_30_metaG | ecosystem: Environmental > Terrestrial > Soil > Wetlands > Peat | place... | reverse complement strand
GCCTGGTCGCCGGGCGCGACGCCGACGGCCTGCTGGCGGCCGCCGCCGAAGTGGCCGGGCGCGCGGCGGCCGGCGCCCGGGCCACGGCCGGCGCCCCGGCGCTCGCCCTGCACGACGCCGCGGCGGCCGCCAGCGCGGCGGCGCGCGGCGCAGGGCGCGTCCTGGCCGGCGACGAGGGCATCGCCGAGCTCATCGCCGCCGCCGGGCACGACGCCGCGCAGGTCGGCGCCGAGCTCACCGTCCTGAACGGCATCGTCGGCGCCGCCGGCCTGCGCGCCAGCCTCGCCACCCTGGCCGCCGGCGCCACGCTGGCCCTCGCCAACAAAGAGAGCATGGTGGCCGGGGGGCCCTTCGTGCTGGCGGCGGCGCGCGCCGCGGGCGCGCGCATCATCCCGGTCGACAGCGAGCACAGCGCCATCTACCAGTGCCTCGAAGGCGGCCGCTGGGGAGCGGGGAGGATGGGCGTCGAGGGCAGACAGGCGCTCGCCGGCACGCCAGCTGCCGCGGCGGCGGCCGCCGCAGGCCGGCCGGTCCACGACCCGTTGCTGCATGCCGAGGAGATCCTGCTCACCGGTTCCGGCGGCCCCTTCCGGGGCCGCACGGCCGCCGATCTTGCCACCGTGACCGCCGAGCAGGCCCTCAAGCACCCGAACTGGGTCATGGGGCCCAAGGTGACGATCGACTCGGCCACCCTCATGAACAAGGGCCTCGAGGTGATCGAAGCTCACGAGCTCTTCGGCGTGCCCTACGACGCGGTGCGCGTGGTCGTGCACCCCCAGTCGATCGTGCACTCGCTCGTGCGCTTCTCCGACGGCGCCGTGCTCGCTCACCTGGGAGTGCCCGACATGCGTACGCCGATCGGTTACGCCCTGAGCTGGCCCGATCGCGCCCCCCTGCCCATGGTGCCGCCGCTCGACCTGTTCGCACGCGACCTCGCCTTCGCCGAACCCGACACAGCCACGTTCCGCTGCCTCGCGCTGGCGCGCACCGCCGGCGAGGCGGCCGCGCGCGCCTGGGCGGGCCGCACGCCGGCCACCGGCGGCGGCGGCGCGGGCGCCGCCGCGCCCATCGCCCTGAACGCCGCCGGCGAGGTCGCCGTGCAGGCCTTCCTCGACGGGCACATCGGCTTTCTCACGATCGCCGACGTGGTCGAGCGCGTGCTCGAGCGCTGCGCCGACGCGCCGATCGCCGACCTGGACGCGGTCTTCGGCTGCGACGCCGGGGCGCGCCGCGCGGCCGGTGAAGCCGTCCGCGCGGCGCGCTGACTGGCGCCGGTACACGCTACGACGGCCGCCATGCTGGGCTTGCCGCGCACGCGTCGCTTGCATCGATCGCCACGGCTCAGGGAAGACTTGGGTGCAAGGCGACAGAGACCGCGACCGCCTGCCGATAGGTGGGATGCGGCCCCCGTTGCCGCCGACCCTGAGCGCGAGCGATCTCTCTCAGCATCTTCTCAGGGTGCACGGGTACGGTGGCGTAGAGTGTAGGTGCCGACAGACTGCTGCGAAGGTCGTGTTCGCCAAAGTGCAAACGAGTAGGCCATGAGTGTGACTACCCCACGGGCGATGCCCGACGCCCCCGAGGCCGAGCGTCACGGGCCGTCGCCGTGGGGTCTGCTGCTGCTCGCCGTGATCGTCGTGCTGGTGATCACCGGCCACTGGACGCTGGTGGTCGCGGTGCTCGGACTGGCTGCCCTGATCTTCGTGCACGAGCTCGGCCATTTCCTGGCCGCCAAGGCGTTCCACATGCGCGTCGAGCGCTTCTACATCGGCTTTCCGCCGGCTGTGGTCAAACGCACCTGGGGCGAGACCGAGTACGGCATCGGCTCCATCCCGCTGGGGGGCTTCTGCAAGATCTCAGGCATGACCCCCGACGAGAAACTGCCCGACGACGTCGTGCCGCGGGCCTACACGAGCAAGCCGGTCTGGCAGCGCAACATCACCATCTTCGCCGGCCCCTTCATGAACTTCGTGGCCGCCCTTGTCATCATGTTCGTCTTCATCCAGGTGGGCGGCATCCAGAACCCAACGCTCACCGTGGCGACGGTGGTCAAAGGCACGCCCGCGGCCGCCGCCGGACTGCGAACCGGCGACCGCCTGATCTCGGGTGACGGCGTCGCTTTTCGCAGTTGGGACCAGACCACCGCATTCTTCGAGTCGCACCCCCACAAGGCCGTGACGATCGCCTACGCCACGCCAGACGGTCAGCGTCACACCGCGAACGTGACGCTCTCGACCCGCGCCGACGCGCCCAGCCAGGGGTTTCTGGGCGTCGGGCCGCGCACGACCGCAACCTACCCCATGCCGTGGCGCGCGGTTGGCCTCGCCGCCTCGCAGACCTGGGGCATCGTCACCGCGACCTTCAAGGGCTTCGGCATGCTCGTAAGCGGCAAGATCAATCCCGCCGGCCCCGACGGCGCGGCTGGTCCGGTCGGCATCCTCTCGATCTCGCAGACCGCGGTGCGCCAGAGCTGGTATCCGATCCTGCTCGCTTTCCTGTCGGTCAACCTGGGCATCGTCAACCTGTTGCCCTTCCTGCCCTTCGACGGCGGCCATATCTTCTTCAACGTCGTAGAGAGCGTGCGTGGCCGCCGGGTCGCGCCCCGCGTGTTCGAACGCGCCATCGCCATCGGCGTCGTGGTGCTGATCACGCTCTTCATCCTGCTCACCTACAACGACCTGCACCGCATCTTCCACTTCGGCTGACGGCAAGCCCGCCGCCTCTCGCACCGGCCGCGGACGCAAGCGAAGAAGGGCAACGCATGGGCCGCCCGGGCCGCCGCCGCGCCCACGCCGCGCCAGAAGTCACCGCAGACCCCTCCAGCAAATCCGCCTTTGCGCCGATGATGAGAGGGTTCGTCACGCCGTCGGCGTAACCAGAGCAGACAACGGTGGTGCGGTCGGGCGCGCGCTCCCAGGGAGGGGGGCCTGCCGCCCCGCGCGTGACGAACGCAAGCAACGGTCCATCGAAGCACTCTGGAGGCTGACGTGAAGGTCGTGATCCTGGCGGGCGGATTGGGCACGCGCCTTTCCGAAGAGACGCACGTCAGGCCCAAGCCGATGGCCGAGGTCGGCGGCCGCCCCCTGCTGTGGCACATCATGAAGATCTACGGCCACTACGGCCTGACCGAGTTCGTCGTGTGCCTGGGCTACAAGGGCTACGTCATCAAGGAGTACTTCGCCAACTACTTTCTGCACAACGCGAACGTCACGTTCGACCTGCAGGGCCGGTCGATGGAGGTGCACGACGGCGAGGTCGAGCCCTGGCGGGTGACGCTCGTCGACACCGGCGCCGACACGCAGACCGGCGGGCGCGTCAAACGCGTGGCCGAGCACCTCGGCGACGAGACCTTCCTGCTGACCTACGGCGACGGCGTGGCCGATGTCGACATCACGGCGCTGCTCGCCTGCCACCGCGCCCACGGTCGCCTGGCCACCGTCACCGCGGTGCAGCCCCTCGGACGCTTTGGCGCCCTCGAGCTCGACGACGACCAGCGGGTGACCTCGTTCACCGAAAAGCCGGCCGGCGACGGCGCCTGGGTGAACGGCGGCTTCTTCGTGCTCGAACCGGGCGCGCTCGACTACATCGCCGGCGACGACACCTACTTCGAGCACGAGCCCCTCGAGCGCCTGGCTCGCGACGGCGAGCTCAGGGCATACCGTCACCGCGGCTTCTGGCAGCCCATGGACGTGCTGCGCGACAAGAACCACCTCGAAGAGCTCTGGCAGTCGGGCAAGGCGCCGTGGAGAGTCTGGTGAGCGACCCCCGCACGCGCGGCCGCGAGCCGCTCGCCCCGCCGCGCGACGGCGCCTGCGCCGGCCGCGGCTCCCTCGCGATGGCCTTCGACGGGGCTTATGCCGGCCACAGGGTGCTGGTGACCGGCGACACCGGGTTCAAGGGTTCGTGGCTGTGCGCCTGGCTCGAACGCCTCGGGGCCGTCGTGGGCGGCTACGCCCTGGCGCCGCCGACCGACCCCAGCCTGTTCGAGCTTCTCGGCCTGCGCGAGACCGTCGATCACGTCGACGGCGACGTGCGCGACGCGGCCGCCCTGGCCGGGGCCGTTGCCGCCTTTGCCCCCGAGGTCGTCTTTCACCTGGCCGCGCAGCCGCTCGTACGGCTCTCCTATGCCGACCCCCGGGGCACGTTCGAGAGCAACGTGATGGGCGTCGTCAATCTGTTCGAGGCCGTGCGCGCCTGCCCCTCGGTACGCGCCGTGGTGAACGTGACGAGCGACAAGTGCTACGAGAACGACGAGACGGCGGATGCCGGCGCGGCGACGTCGGCCGGCGAGGCCGCCGCCTTCGCCGAGACCGCGCCGCTCGGCGGCCGCGATCCCTACAGCGCGAGCAAGGGTTGTTCAGAGCTCGTAACGGCGGCCTATCGGAGCAGCTTCTTCGGCGCCGGCTCGCCGGTGTGCGTGGCCAGCGCCCGGGCCGGCAACGTGATCGGTGGGGGAGACTGGGCGAGCGATCGCCTGGTGCCCGACTGCGTCAGGGCGCTGCGCCGCGGCGACGAGGTGGTCGTGCGCCACCCCGGCGCCGTGCGGCCCTGGCAGCACGTGCTCGAGTCCCTCGCGGCCTACCTCTGGCTGGGCGCCCGCCTGCTGGGCGACGGTCACGCGCGCGACGGCGCCTGGAACTTCGGCCCTGCCGGCGTGGCCAGCCTGCCGGTCGCCGACGTCGTGGCCGCTTTTCTCACGTCGTGGGGCGGCGGCTCGTGGCGCGCCGGCGACGGCGCGGCGTCTGGGCCGCACGAAGCGGCGTTGCTCCTGCTCGACAGCGCCAAGGCTCGCGACGAGCTCGGCCTGAGCGGCGTCTGGGACGTGCGCACGGCGATTGCGCGGGCCGCGGCCTGGTATCGGGCGTGGGCCGATGGCGCCGCCGATCCGCGTGCTCTAGTCGACGGCGACATCACCCGGTATGTGGTCGCCGCGCGCGCTCTGGGACTGCCCTGGGCGGCCGCCCTCGCGGCCGCGCCGGCAGGTGCGTCGTGAGCGCGGCCGACGAGCTGCGCGCGGAGATCCTGACCCTGGTCGAGCGTTACTACCACGAGGCGTTCGGCCCGGGCGCCGTCGCCGCTCCCGGCACCGCTCCCGGAGGTTTCGAGCCGGGCTTGTCGCGCGTGCCCTACGGCGGGCGCGTCTTCGGCGCCGACGAACTGCGCAACCTGGTCGACGCCTCGCTCGAGTTCTGGCTCACCCACGGGCGTTACGCGGCGCGCTTCGAGCGCGAGTTCGCTGAGCTGCTCGGCGTGCGTCACTGCCTGCTCACGAACTCCGGTTCGTCGGCCAACCTTCTGGCCTTCATGGCGCTCACCAATGAACGCCTCGGCGCGCGTCGCGTGGCGCCGGGGGACGAGGTCATCACAGTGGCGGCGGGGTTCCCCACGACCGTCGCGCCCATCGTGCAGTACGGCGCCGTGCCGGTGTTCATCGACGTCGAGCTCGACACCGCCAACGTCGCCGCGGCGCTCCTGGCCGACGCTCTGGGGCCGCGCACCAAGGCCGTGTTCCTGGCGCACACGCTGGGCAATCCCTTCGACGTGCGGGCCGTGCTTGCGTTCTGCCGGGCCCACGACCTGTGGCTGATCGAAGACAACTGCGACGCCCTCGGCTCGCGCTACGACGGCCGGCCGACCGGCGCCTTCGGCGACATCGCCACCAGCAGCTTCTACCCGCCGCACCACCTGACCATGGGCGAGGGCGGCGCGGTGTACACGAGCAACGACGAGCTGGCCGAGATCGCCGCCTCGCTGCGCGACTGGGGCCGCGACTGCACCTGTCCCTCGGGGGTCGACGACCGCTGCGGCCGGCGCTTCTCGCGCGATGCCGGCGAGCTGCCCCACGGCTACGATCACAAGTACGTCTACTCGCAGTTCGGCTACAACCTGCACGCCACCGACCTGCAGGCGGCGGTAGGCTGCGCGCAGCTCGCGCGCCTCGCCTCGTTCACCGCAAGCCGGCGTGCCAATCATGCTCGCCTGGCCGCCGCGCTGGCGCCGCTCGACGACCTGCTCGTGCTGCCGCGGGCGACCCCCGGCAGCGAACCCAGCTGGTTCGGGTTCCTGCTCACGCTGCGCGACGAGGCGCGGCGAAGAGGGGTGTCGCGCGACGCAGTCGTGCGCCGCCTCGAAGGCGCTCACATCCAGACTCGCATGCTCTTTGCCGGCAACATCGTGCGCCAGCCGTGCTTCGACTCGATGCGCGCCGCGGGCAGCGGCTACCGGGTCGCCTCTCCGCTTCACGTGACCGACCAGCTTATGAACGACGCCTTCTGGGTCGGGGTCTATCCCGGCCTCACCGACGAGATGATCGACTACGTCGCCGCCCAGATCACAGCCTGTTTCGAGGGAGGCGCGCGATGACGCTCGACCCGGCAGCCGGCGGCGACGGGCCCCTCGCGGGATCGCCCCTCGGCGACCGTGGCGTCTGGCTCGGCGCCACGGTCGGTGCGGTCGGCCTGCTCATGAGCGCTCTCGTGCTGGCGCGCGGCGGCGGCTACTACGTCGTCGTGCCGCGTCTGGCCATCGTCGTGCCGCTGGCGCTCGTCGGCGTCGTCTGCGTGCTCGCCACGGCCGGGGTCGGCCGGGCGGCCATGAACGCCGTCACGTGGCTCGGCGTGATCGCCCTGGGCGGTCTTGCCTGGAACGTGCTCACCTATTCGTTCAAGTTCCACAGCGCCGTGTGGAGCGTGCTGATCCCGCGCATCCACCCGGTCGGCGTCGACTTTCGCGACGGGCTCTACCGCCCGGCCGCGATCTTCTCGACGGCCCACAGCGGCTGGCCGCCGCTCACCCTCCTGCTGGGCAAGCCCTTCACGCTGGTGAGCCTCTCGACCGGCTACGCGATCCAGGCCGCGATCCTCGTCGCCTGCGCCCTGGGCGCCACCGTGCTGAGCGCGAAGCTGGCCATGAAGGTGGCCGGCACGCCGCGCCCCGAGGGCCACGCCGGCGCGCCGCTGCCCGGCGCCGTCCGCGAGCGCGCCATCGACACTCCCCTGCTCGCGCTGGTCATGGGACTGTGGCTGTTCACCTCGTACGGGTTCATGTACGAAGTGGAACGCGGCAACATCGACCTGTACGCGCTGGTCCTTTCGCTGCTCGCGGTGTGGGCCATGTTGCGCGCGCGCTCACCCTGGTTGCCGGCCCTCCTGCTGGCCGGCGCCATCGGCCTGAAGCTGTACCCCGCGATCCTGCTCGTCGTCTTGCTGTGGCGCTATCGGCGACGCGCCGTAGTGCCGGCGATCGTCACGACGGTCGCGGCGTTGCTCGCGGCCGGTCCCGCGAACCTGCGCTCTTCGGTGTCGTCGCTCGACGCCCTCCAGGGCAACGTGCACGCCGAGTGGTGGGGGCAGACCTCGGCCACCGCCATGACCCACGTGCTGCGCGCCCATACGGGCTGGGCGCCGTCGTGGGTCGGCTACCCCCTCATCGTGGTGCCGCTCGCGCTCTGGGCGGGCACCATGGTCGTGCTGCTGCGTCGCGGCTGGAGCGAGCGCGGCGCCGTGCTGGCCGCGGCCGCCTGCGTGCCGCCCATGGCGATCGTGCCCGCGGTGAGCAACGACTACAAGCTCGTGCTCTGCGTGTTCCCGCTGGCCGTGCTGGCGGTGCTCGTGTCGACCATGAAGCGCGCGCCCGTGGTGTGGACCGCCCTGTTCGGCGTGCTCGCGTTCGTGATGATCTTCCTCGCTCGCTCGACGATGCTCGTGGCGCCGTCGCTGCAGGGCAGCAAGTACACGCTGCTCGTCGTGGTACAGGTGTTGCTCCTTGCGGCCGTGCTCCTGACCGATCCCCGTCGCATGGCGCGACCGTCGACGTCGACGGGGTCGGCTTCATGAGGGCGACCGATCGCCCGCCCGCGCCGCGACGGCAAGCCGCGGTACCCGCCTCCGATGCGGCGGCGGCGGCGGCCCGACTCGGCAGTCGCTGGGAGGCGTTGCGCGATGCGCGGCTCTTCGTGACCGGAGGCACCGGGTTCGTCGGCACCTGGCTGCTCGCCACCCTGTGTGCGGCAAACCGCCACCGGGGATTGAACGCCCGTGCCGTCGTGCTGACGCGTGACCCGGGCGCGTTTTGCCACCGCGCCCCCGATCTTGCCGGCGACGAGGCGGTCGAACTGCGCGAGGGCGACGTGCGCGAGGTCGCATGGCTGCACGAGAGCTTTTCCCACATCATCCACGGTGCGGCGACGTCCGATGCGGCATTCACCGCGGCGCACCCCGCCGCCGTGCGCACGACGATCGTCGAAGGGACCCGCCGTGTGCTGGAACTGGCCAAGACCTGCGGCGCCGCGCGACTGCTCGCGCTGAGCTCCGGAGCGGTCTACCGGCAGTCCTGCTCAGACTGTCGGCTCCTGAGCGAAGACGATCCTCTCGGCACGAACCTCGAGAACGACGACCGTTGGGTCTACCACGAGGCAAAGAGGCAGATGGAATCCTTGGTGCTGGCCGGCGGGAAGAGTGAGATTCCTGCAGTCTCAGTCGCGCGACTGTTCGCGTTCGTGGGCCCGCGCCTGCCGCTTGACCGGCACTTCGCCATAGGCAATTTCCTGGCCGACGCAGCGGCCGGCAGGTCGGTGTCCGTTCATGGCGACGGGACACCCGTGCGCTCGTATCTGTATGCCGCCGACATGGCGGCATGGCTGTGGGCGATACTCCTGGAGGATCGCCGAGGAGGCGTCTACAACGTCGGCTCCGAGCGTGCGGTGACCATCGCACAAGCGGCGGGCATCGTGGCCAGTGCCGCCGAACCGCCGGTCGAGGTAAGCATCGAGGGCGCCTGCGACCGCGGTGGCGGAGGTGGCTGGTACGTACCCGACACGCGACGCGCTCGTGGGAGACTGGCTCTGGCTGAATGGACGCCCCTCGAGGATGCCGTACGACGGACCATGGCCTGGCAACGTGAGGAGGCGCAGTGATCTCAGTGGCCGACTACCTCATGTCGCGCCTGGCCGACGCCGGCCTGCGGCGCGCCTTTCTCGTGACCGGCGGCGCCGCGATGTTCTTAAACGACGCGCTGCGCCGCGAGTCGCGCTTGTCGCCGACCTGCATGCACCACGAACAGGCGGCGGCCATGGCGGCCGACGGCTACGCCCGAGTGTCGGGGCGTCCGGCTCTCGTCAGCGTCACCTCGGGGCCCGGCGCGATCAACGCGCTGAACGGCGTCTTTGGGGCCTGGACCGATTCGCTGCCCATGATCGTCGTCTCCGGCCAGGTGAAGCGCGAGACGTGTATGGCGTCGTATCCGGAGTTGCGGGTCCGCCAGCTCGGAGACCAGGAGATCGACATCGTGCGCATGGTCGAGGGCGTCACCAAGTATGCCGTGCGTCTCACAGACCCGTTCGATGTCGGCCGGCACGTGGAGCGCGCGCTGTGGCTCGCCACTCACGGCCGTCAGGGCCCGGTCTGGCTCGATGTGCCCATCGACGTACAGAGCGCCATGGTCGATGAGTCGGCGCTGCCCGGCTACGATCCCGGAAGTGAGCCCGCGCCACGAACCGACGACGTGGCGGCCATGGCCCGTCTGGTGCTCGATCGCCTGGCAACGGCGGAGCGTCCCGCGATCCTGGCCGGCAGCGGTGTGCGCCTGGCGGGAGCGACGGCCCGTTTTCGCGCCGTCGTCGACCGCCTCGGTGTGCCGGTGACGACCGCCTGGACCCACGACGTCCTGCCCAACGACGATCCTCATTGGTGCGGGCGGGCCGGCACGATCGGCGATCGAGCCGGCAACTTCGTCGTCCAGGGCAGTGACACCCTGCTCGTCCTGGGCTCGCGCTTGAACATCCGCCAGACCGGCTATGACTGGCCGTCGTTCGCCGCGCGCGCCTACAAGATCCAGGTCGACATCGATGCGGCCGAGATGGCCAAGCCGACCGTGCGCGCCGACCTGCCCATCGTCGCCGATCTCGACGAGTTCCTCGCGGCGCTCGAAGCCGAGATCGACGCTCGCACTCCGGCGCCCGAGAGCCACGCACGGTGGCTTCGCTGGTGCAAGGAGCGGGTGGCACGCTACCCGGTGGTGCAGGCCCATCACCGGAGTGCCGCGCCGCCCATCAACCCCTACTACTTCATGGAGCGCCTCTTCGAGGAGCTCGGGCCGCGCGACGTGGTGGCCACCGGCAACGGTGCGGCGTGCGTCATGGCGTTCCAGGCCGCGCGGTTGCGCGCAGACCAGCGCCTGTTCTCGAACTCAGGCGCGGCTTCTATGGGGTACGACTTGCCGGCGGCACTCGGAGCGGCCGTCGCCGTCGCCGAGGCCGGTGGCGACACGCCGGTGGGGGAGAGGCCGCGGGTCGTCTGCCTGGCCGGCGACGGCAGTCTGCAGATGAACGTGCAGGAGCTCCAGACTCTGGCCACCGGTCGCTGGCCGGTCAAAGTCTTCGTGCTCGACAACGGC
>Ga0181529_10008008_pt1 | contig 10401 bp, 11 predicted proteins | sample PEATcosm2014_Bin_36_FD_119763 | JGI IMG/M metagenome (GOLD analysis project Ga0181529, IMG submission 119763) | Peatland microbial communities from MTU Mesocosm Facility, Houghton, MI, USA - PEATcosm2014_Bin10_30_metaG | ecosystem: Environmental > Terrestrial > Soil > Wetlands > Peat | place... | reverse complement strand
TCGCGCGCCGCTTCAACTTCCTCTATGGCGAGACCTTCCCCCTGCCCGAGGTGCTGGTCGCGGAGGAGGGCTCCCTCATCGGCACCGACGGCCAGGCCAAGATGTCCAAGTCGCTGAACAACGCCATCTACCTCTCCGACGACGAGAAGGCCGTGACCAAGAAGGTCATGGGCATGTACACGGACCCCAAGCGTGTTTCGGCCGACATCCCAGGCACGGTCGAGGGCAATCCCGTGTTCATCTACCACGACGCCTTCAACCAGGACCGCGCGGAGGTGGAGGACCTTAAGACGCGCTACCGCTCCGGCAAGGTCGGCGACGTCGAGGTCAAGGAGAAGCTAGCGCGATCGCTCAACGCCTTCCTCGACCCGATCCGCGAGCGGCGCGCCAAATACGAGTCGCAGTCCGGGCTCGCCGATGAGGTGGTCTACGACGGGACGCTCAAGATGCGCGAAGAGGCCCGCAAGACCCTCAATCTCGCGACCAAGGCCATGGGCCTTTCCGCGGTCTGGAACCGCGTGGCGCGAAAGGCCGAAGAGGTGAAGAAAAGGCGCGCCGCGAATTGACAGCCTGGCGACTGCAGCTGCGATGAGGCGCATGGTCGTCCAGGTCGCGACGCCGCTCTTCCGCATTAAAGGGAAGAATTCGGCCGAGCCATAGGGGGGGAAACTCGCATGCTGACCATGAACAGGGCCGAGGCGATCTCGGTATCCGGGGACGAGATCGAGATTCTCGCCCCGGCCAGGACGGATTTCTTCATCGACTCCTCAGGCGGCATCGAGAAGGGCGATGCCCCCTTCTACTTCGAGAAGGTCGAAGGGGACTTCACCATGAGGGCATCCGTACGGCCCGGCTTCAAGAAGAAGTATGACGCCGGCGGGCTCTTTGTCCTCGACTCGGCTCGAAAATGGATCAAACTGGAGTTCGAGCTCACCGACCTCGGCTATCCATCGGTCGTCTCGGTAGTGACCGACGGGGACTCGGACGACTGCAACGGCGAGAGCCTGGCGGGCAGGGACGAGGTCCATCTCCAAGTAGCCAGGAAGGGCGATCGCTGGGCCCTCCACTACTCTCTCGACGGGCGGTCCTGGAGGATGGTGAGGTACTTCCGCCTGAAGATGAAAGGCGCGGTCCGGGCCGGTATCGAGGCGCAGTCCCCCGTCGGGAGCGGCTGCCATGTCGCCTATCGCGGCTTTACGATCGCCGATAAGGCGGTCAAGGATATGCGCAAGGGCAGGTAGCGGGATCCCCGAGTTCGTCAGCCATCGCCCCTGGCGACAGCGGAACGCGCCCGATCCCGAAAGCGAGGCGCGTTCCGCTGCAGCGCTATTGCTTCCCGGTCTCGATCGAGATCAGCTCCACGTCGAAGATGAGCACCGCATTCGGGCCGATCGTGCCTCCCGCGCCCTTTTCGCCGTAGGCCAGGGCCGAGGGCACGAAGAATCGGTACTTGCTGCCGACGGGCATCAGCTGCACGCCCTCGGTCCAGCCGGGGATGACTCCGTTCAGGGGGAAGGTCGCGGGAGTCTTCCTCGCGTAGGAAGAATCGAAGACAGTGCCGTCGAGGAGCTTGCCCTCGTAGTTGACCTTGACCGTATCGGTGGCCTTCGGCTTGGGGCCCGAACCCTGCGTGAGTACAGTGTACTGGAGGCCCGAGGCGGTGGTCGTGACGCCGGTCTTCTTGGCGTTGGCGTCTAGGAATGCCTTACCCGCGGCCAGATTGTCGGTACCCTTCTTGGCGCTGGCGGTCTGGACCGCGGCCTGGACCTCCGTCTGGGCCTGGTTGGTGGTGATCTTCGTGGGCTTGCCGGTGAGCACGTCCCTGAGGCCCTCGATCACCTGGTCGACATTCACCGAGACCCCCGTATTCTTGATGCTGCCCGCGACGAGCATTCCGAAGGCATAGCCGACGTCGACTTGGTCGTCGGCGAAGAGGGGCGCGATGAGAACGAGGAGGAGGGCGAGGATACCGAGCTTCTTCATGTTACGTCCTTTCCCGTGGAGTGGCCCGAGAATAGCACGAAAGGAGGTTATGGACGAGTCCCGGCGGAAGCGCCCGCAGTCGGCGTCCGCCGGCGGCGCTGGACGGGACGGGCCCGCGGGGCGATACTACGAGCGAAAAGGAGAGCAAGATGCCGCTGATCCAGCGATTCCAGGTCCTCGTCGAGAGGCTGTTCTTCAAGGGGAAAAGTTCCAAAGCCAGCGAGGCCCTGAGCTACATCATCGTGAATCTCTTCCTAATGATTGTCGTCTTTGACCTCTTGCTCAACACCGTCGTCTACAACTGGACGGGCAGCCTCTACTCCTCGGGCTTTCACCTCAACACCGCCCTGGACAACGCGATCCCCTTCAGCCCGGCCTGGGCCATCTTCTATCTCTATCTTTTTTTCTGGGCCCTCGAGGCGACGATGGTCTTCTTCGCCTTCATATATTATAGGCAGGGCTACGCCCTCGCTTGGGCTCTCGTGCTGATCAACCTCGCCGCGGACCTCGTCTACCTCGTGTTCCCGGTCACGACCGACATCTACCGCGCCCAGATCGCCGCGCATCCGATCGTCGGGAGCAAGTTCGCGGACGCCATCTACGCGTATTATCGCTCCGATCCTTCCTACGACTGCTTCCCGAGCCTCCATGCGGCCTTCGCCGTGCTCTGCTTTTATGCCTGGTTCCGCTTCCTTAGGGTCAAGCGCAATGCCCTCACGATCGCCGCAGCGGCGGTCGCCCTCGTCATCGCGGTCGGGACGGTCCTCTCGACCCTCTTCGTCAAGCAGCATTACATCGCCGACGAGCTCGCCGGAATAGCCTTGGGCTGGGCGGGCGGCAAGCTTTGCTACGATCGGCTGGGCGGGCGCGCCGGGAAGCGCGCCTGAGCCCCAGGCATGAAGACCGCGCGGGACGCCGCCCTGCCCTTCATCGAGGCGCTGCGGACTTGTCCTCCGTCGAGGGCCCAGTCGCGCCTTCTCAACACGGCTGATCGCGACCTCGGCGCCGTTCTCTTTCCCCTGGCCGCGGATGAGCGCGAGCTCGTCTACCGCATCGTCGGCCCCGCCAAGGCCTCTCGCCTCCGCGCGGAGGTGGAGCGCATGGCCAGGGTCCGGCTCGTGCCCGATACGGTCTCGCGGATCGCGAGCCACCTGATCGAGCATCTTGCGGCCGACCGACCGCTCGGGCCGGCCTCGCGCTACTTCAGGCCCCGCTCGGCGGACGGCCGCGGCGACTAAGCCTTCCGCTTGCCGACGACCTCATCCGCCTGGAGCTCGAGCAGGCAGGTGGAGGCGAGGGGGCCGGGCTTGAAGCCGCCTTCGCCCTTCCAGTCATAGTGCCTCATGAGAAGCTCGAGGGCGCGGCGCCTCTCGGAATCGTCCTCGAGCTCGCGAAGGCGGCCGTATCCGACTATGCTCGCGAATTTCATGCCGAAGTCGCAAGGAGCCGGCCCGATGACTAGCTCGTGCTCGGCGTCGAGCTCGAAGCAGACGCGGGGGTTCTGCCGCATCATATCCAGCTTGCGGCCCTCGCGGGCGCAATGGAAGTAGAGCATGGGGAACTCGCCCTCCCACGCATAGCCGAAATTGAGGGTAACGATATAGGGCACGTTCTCGACGGCGAAGCCCAGGCGGCAGGCGTCGGCCTCCCTCAAGATGGCCTCGACAGCCTCGCGATCCTCGATCTCCCTGTCCTTTCTTCGCATGTTGGCTCCTCGCTTGCATCCTACGCGATACAGAAGCCGCGCCGCAACTCGGACCGTTCCATGGCTGTGGAACCGCGCGTCTCGCGATGGTACGATAAAGCCGGCCTCGTGGCCTGAGTCACGGGGCGGGAGGGCCTATGATCGAGGGCATGCGGGTCGGGACGTGCTCCTGGAACTACGACTCCTGGGTCCCCCTGGTCTATTCCGCTCCGAAGCGGAAGGCGGCCGAGTACCTGCGCGAGTACTCTGGCCGGTTCCGGACGGCGGAGATCGACTCCTGGTTCTACAAGATCCCCGAGCGCCGAGAGGTCGAGGACTACCTCTCCGAGGTCGATGAGGATTTCGCGTTCACGGTCAAGGCGACGGAGTCCTTGAGCCTCACCCACGAGCGCGCCGGGCGGGGCGAGGCCCTCTCGCCGAACCCGGACTTCCTCTCCCCCGCGCAATTCGCGACCTACGTCGAGCGGATCGGGCCGATGCTGCCGAGGGTGCAGGCCGTGATGCTCGAGTTCGAGTACCTGAGCCGCGAGAAGATGCCTTCGCTCGAGGCCTTCATAAAGGCGCTCGAGGGCTTCGCGGCTTCGGTCTCTCCGGGAATTCCCCTCGCCGTCGAGACGAGGAACAAGAATTTCCTCGAGGCCGAGTATTTCCAGTTCCTGGCTTCGAAAGGCATCGCCCACGTCTTCTCCGAGAAGATCTACATGCCCCACGTCTACGAGGTCTACGGAAAATATTCCAGTTATATCAATGGTACCACGGTGATCCGACTCCTCGGGGGCGACCGGAAGGAGATGGAGGCCAGGACGGGAGGGCGCTGGGACAGGATCGTCGACGAGAAGCCGGACAAGCCCCGAGTGGCCGAGATGTCCAAGGACATCATTTACCGAGGCGGGCGAGTCGTAATAAACATCAACAACCACTACGAAGGCTCGGCGCCCCTCACCGCGCTCTTTTTCGAGGGCCTCTCGTGATATCCGACTTTAGGATCCTCGGCATCGACGAGTCCGCTGACCTCGCGGCCATCAAGTCCGCCTTCCGCCGGCGGGCTAAAGAGCTCCATCCCGACCTCTCGCCGCCCGAAGAGTCGCTCAGGCGCCACGACCTCTTCACGCAAGTGTGCAGGGCCTATCGGCGGCTTCTCGCGGGCGCGGCCGAGCCCTCGAGGACTGGGTCGCCCCGCGCGAGCGCGGCGGCCTCCGCCCGCGCGCCGAGGAGGGGGCTCGAGCTCGCGCCCCACGCCGACCAGGCCTATGTATTCTACAGGCAGGGGATGCGGCTCTTCATGTCCATCCATCCCTCGCGATGGAAGCTCGAGCCGGGCGTTAGGGTCAACACGAGGATCGCGGGCCATGAGGAGGAGCAGGAGCTTGTCAAGGCCAGGGTGATGGACCTCGTCCGGCTCTTTCCCAGGGCATATTATTATTTTTCCATCGTCGCGCACGAATATCCCGATTCCGAGTGGTCCGAGGACGCCTCGCGGAAGATGGCGACGATCGAGGAGCGCATCGGCCGCTACCGCAAGATCATCGAATCCTTCGACTCGCAGGCCGGCGCCTCCTGAGCCGGAGGCTGAGCGGCTTGCCCAAGCGAGGCGGCTTTCGGATACTATGCGCATGGCGGAATCGTTAGCGCGGGGCTTCGAGAGCATCAGCCCATCGGCCAAGTCCCTCCTCATGATGAAGGCCGTCGCGGGCCTGCCCTATGCGCGCGAGGCGGCCGACCGCCTCGATCCGGCGGCCCTCGAGGCAGCCATGGCGCGGCGCGGCGACAAGGCCTACCTGACGCGCTGCGCGCACTTCGAGCGCCGCTATCGCGAGGTCGAGGACCTGGCGCTGGGTACTGGTTTCTCGCTTTTCCTGGAGCTCGCCTCCGGCTTTTCATTCAGGTGCCTGGACTGGGCCTCCAGGCTCGCTCTTCGCTGCTGGGACACCGACTTGGGCGGGGTGATCGAGGCCAAGCGCAAACTCGCGGAGTCTCTGTCCTCGGCGGAGCTCTCGCGCGGTCTCCTCGATCTTCGAGAGCTGAACGCCCTCGACGCCGAGTCCTTCGGCGCCATCGCGCTCGAGATCGAGGCCGCGGGCGGCGGCGCCTCGCTCTGCGTAGTCACCGAAGGTCTCCTGGTCTACCTCGACGAGGAGGAAAAGCGCTCGCTCTGCCGCAATGTCCGCGAGGCTCTCGTCCGATCGGACGGGGCCTGGGTAACGGGCGACGTCTACTTGCGGAGAGCCGGCGCCTCGCCTCTTCCCCAGGACGAAAGGACGAGAGCCTTCCGAGAGCTCCACGGCCTCGACGCGAAGATGTTCGCGAGCTTCGCCGAAGCGGAGGCCTTCTTCTCCTCATGCGGACTCGCGGTCCAGGCGCGGTCGCACGGCGCCTCGACCCATCGAGCGACCTGGCGTCTTGTTCCGGCATGAACGCGGCGAGCATTCTGCTCCTTGCGCTGGCCGCAATATTCCACGCGGTCTCCCAGGCCTTGATAAAGGGCGCGAAGGACAGCGCGTCATTCTCGTGGCTCCTCCTTGGGACCACGGCCGTCCTGGGCGTCCCCTCCCTCCTCCTCCTTGACGGCGTGCCGCCTGTGGCCTGGGCGATCGTGATCGCGAGCGGGATCGCCGAGGCGGCATATTTCCGGACCCTTTCCGAGGCCTATTCAAGAGGGGAGCTGTCCTCGGTCTACCCGGTCGCTCGGGGCTCGGCCCCACTTTTCACGCTGATCTGGTCGGCGGTTTTCCTCGGCGAGCGCCCGAGCGCGATCGGGGTGGGCGGCATCGTCGTCGTGGTCGCGGGCATCTACCTATCGAGGCTCGAGCGTCTATCGGACTGGTCCCGGCCGTTTCGGGGCTTTCGCGGCGGGACGCCCTGGGCGCTCGCCACAGGACTCCTCATCTCGGCCTATACCACGATCGACAAGACCGGCGTCCGGTACTTCGAGCCTATCGCCTATCTCTATCTTGTGCTGGCCGTGGCCTTCGTCGCGCAGGCACCCCTCATGCTCGGCCCGAGGCGGCGCGCGGCCGTGGCCCGCGAGATCGGCAGAAGCGGGCAGGGGCGCTGGAGGCCCGACGCGCGCTCCTGTATCCGAATCGTGGGAGCGACGGCCTTGGCCTTCGCCGCCTACACCCTCGTGCTGGGCGCGCTCCGCTTGAGCCCGGCGAGCTACGTGGCCACGGTCCGAGAACTCAGCGTGGTGCTCGGGGCCTGGATCGGCGTACGGTTCATGGGAGAGAAGGGCGGCGCCCTGCGGATCGCCGGCGCCGTCCTCGTCGCCACGGGCATCCTCGCGATAGCCCTGGGGGGCTAGCGCGAGCCGCTGTACGGCGGGATGCCTCCCGTGAGCGCGGAGCGGTAGGCGACCTGCACCTTCTCGAGCGGGAAGCGCGATGTGTCGACGAACCACTTCGCGAGCAGCCCAGAAAGCAGGGAGGAGACCGCGGCCGCGTCGAGCTCCGCGGCGGCCTGGTCCTCGCGGGGGCCCGAGAATAGCTCGAGTCTCCGCTCGATGGTGAAGGCGTCGACCTTGTCACGCATGATGTGGGTGAACTCGGGATCGCTCCTCTTCCCGCCGAGGATGGCGAAGGTCTCGCGCCGATCTCTCACGAGCTGGAAGAGGCGGCCGAAGTACTCCTCCGACCAGTCCAGCGCGCCTCCACCAGCCGGCGGCCCGCCCGTCTCGAGCTCCAGGAAGAGCGAGTCGAAGAAGGCCGAGCAGCCCTTGCGGAATAAGTCGTCCTTGTCCTCGAAATGGCGGTAGAAAGTGGCTCGGTTGAGGCCGGCTCGGCTTGCGATATCGCTCACCGAGATCGAGGCGTAGCCCCGCTCGTCGATGAGCCGGACCAGGGCCGACCACAGGAGTTCGCGGGTACGGGCTATCCGCGGGTCTACCTCACCTCCAGCGGATCCAGTCATATCGCTCCGTTCGCGCGCGGCAATATCGACACTCGGCGTCATTGCGGCGCATATGCAACAGTATCCGCCTGCCTGTCATTTGCCAAGCGACCGATCTCCGGGTATCGTCCACTCGAGCCGCGAGGCGGAAGGGAGGCGATACCTTGAGTGTCGGGGAAGCGGATAGCGTAGAGCGGCGGGACGAGCTCTTTCGAGCTTTTCAAGCGCGCAAGTTCGACTCGAGGAGGATGGTGCCGGCCGTTTCGATGACCGTAACGGCGGAGCTCTCGACCCTGCTGGGGCTGCGATCGGGTTTCAACGAGGGCAGAGGTGGTGAAAGGGTGTCGATGACTCACCTCGCCATCAAGGCCGTGGGGAAGGCATTGAGGCGCTACCCGGCCTTCTACTCAGCCTTTCATGAAAATCGGCTGTGCCCGGCAGAGAGCCTCAGGGTCAATCTCCCGGTCGCCGAAGGTAGGCATGTCGAGTATGTCGTCGTGGACTCGCCCGAGAGCAAGTCCGTCCTCGCGATCGCGAGCGAGGTGAGGGAGGAGGTTGCGCGCATCCGCGAGGGGCGGGGGCGCTTCTTTTCCGGAATGCGCCGGGCGGCAATGGCGCCGCGGCTCGCCTGGAGGCTGGCCGAGGCGCGAAAGTCTTCCTACCTGAGGCGCTACAACGAGTGGTACGGCAACTTCCCGATAACCAACTTCGGCAGTTTCGGCGCGGAGTCCGGGGTCCCGGCCCTGGCTTCGCCGGCCGTCGCGGCGCTCTGCCTGGGGCGCGTGTCTGAGGGCCCGAGGGCGGCGATGAAGCTGACCCTCGCCTTCGACCATCGCTGCGCCGACGGGGCCGAGGCCGGAGGACTGCTCTGCGCGATAAAGGCAGAACTCGAGGAGAGAGCCGGGGCGCTCTTCGAATGCAAGAGCGCCCCGGCCGACCTAGGAACCGAGCCTCAGTGCGTTATGGGTACGCAGGCCAGCATGTCATAGTAGTCGTGGGCCGACGAGCCGACGTACCAGGTACCGTTGGACTGAGGACCCGACGTGAGGGCCGTCAGCTTGCCCGTAGGCTTGTCGATGGCGAAGCCGTAGATCAGGCTCGTATCGCAGGCGACGACATAGAGATACGAGCCGGTCGGGTCGAAGACGATGTCGCCAGGGAACGAGGCTTTACAGGTCCAGGGACTACCGACGCTGGAGAGCTCGGTGAGGCCCGAGTCGGAGATCGAATAGCCCAGGATAAATCCCGAGTTGTCCCCGACGTAGAGATACCTGCCAGAGGGATCGACGGCGGGGTGCTCGGGGTTGTAGCCCTCGCCAGAGGAGGTCCCGCTCAGGCCCGATGAGCTGAACTGTCCGTTGCTGGGATTGATGAAGCAGACGGTCCAGCTCGTGCTGCCATTGGAATCGAAGATGTAGGCTCGCGTGCCCGCCGGGTCGACGGTCATAGAGGGCCAGGACCAGAGCCCGTTGGTCTGGTGCGTCACCGAGGTGTCGGAAGGATCTATCGCCCCCGTGGCCGAGTCGATCTTAAAGGAATCGACCCCCTGAAAGACATTTGCGAATAGGCAGGTCGACTTCGACGAACCGTCCGTCACGTAGGACGCGATGAGCTGATAGTGGCCGTTGCTGTAGTTTGTCCCCGTGAGCGGGGAGAGAAGGCCGTCCGCGCCTATCTTGTAGCAATAAATTCCGTCTCCGCCCGCGTACAAGTAGGAACCACTAGGGTCTATAGCGATGGTCGCCGTATTGCTTATGGAAGTGCCGCAGGCGCCTTGGAGGCCAAGCGCCGTAAGGGCGCCGGTGGTCGAGTTGATCTCATAGCCGGAGATTTCGGGAGTAGCTCCACCGGTGTTCGCCGCATAGAGGTAGGTTCCGCCAGGGGTGGCGGCGAGAGCGGTCGGCGCGTTGAGCGAACCGGTGTTATATAGGCCGATGTGGCTTAGCGCTCCCGAGGCCGGGTCGATCGAGAAGGCCGAGATCGTGTTGTCAGTCGGATTGGCGCAGTAAATGGCCGCGAAATTGCGTTTGACCGTAAGGCCGAAGCCTTTCGTGCCGGAGAACGAGCCCTTGGCCAGGGTCACGGTGAGCGTGACGCTCGTATCCGCGTCGGAGGGCCTCCTCACCGTGCCGGTCGCGGAGACGATGGCCGCGGCGCTGGAGGCCCAAGTGATCGTCGTGCCGCACGATCCGGACGAGGGCAGGGTGAGGTCGCCCTTCACGGAGGCGGCCGAGTCGCCCGTATAGAAGCCTATCGCAAGGCTCGCCTTGTCCGCGGCCACCGCCTCGCCGTCGGTCTGGGGGGCGCGCTTCACGGTCACCGTGAAGCAGGTCGAGCCGCTTTCGCTGCCCTTGGTCACCGTGGCCGTGAGGGATACGACGGCATCCGCGGAGGCGCTGTAGTCGGGTCTGGCAACTTTGCCGCTCGTGGAGACGGTCGCGCTGTCCGACGAGGCCCAGGCTATGCTCGTACCGCTGGAGCCGCTCGTGGCCAGGCCGAGGTCGGCGGTGACCGAGGCAGCGGTATCGCCGGTCGCGTAGCCGATGGCCAGGGCATGCAGGTCGGTCAGTACTGCTAGGGCGTCGGCCGAGGGGGCCGTCTCAGACAGGACCAAGGCGCCGGCCGCTACGGGAGTCGAGCTCGCGGAGACGGCTACGCTCTCGGTCGCGTCGACATAGCCGACCTTGCTCGCCACGAGGGTGTAGTTCCCGGGCGCCACCCCGCTCAAGGTGTAGCTTCCATCGTCGGCCGTGGCCGCGACCTCTGAAGGCGCGCCCTGGAGATAGATGAAGATGAAGGCGTTGGCGTCCGCCGCCGCCCCTCCCAGG
>Ga0181529_10008007_pt1 | contig 10401 bp, 4 predicted proteins | sample PEATcosm2014_Bin_36_FD_119763 | JGI IMG/M metagenome (GOLD analysis project Ga0181529, IMG submission 119763) | Peatland microbial communities from MTU Mesocosm Facility, Houghton, MI, USA - PEATcosm2014_Bin10_30_metaG | ecosystem: Environmental > Terrestrial > Soil > Wetlands > Peat | place... | reverse complement strand
CGGCGCAGCGCGGTGAGCTGCGATGGTTTCAGCGACGACGTATCCGCGCCGTCCAACACAATCCGACCGGAGGTCGGCTTGTCGATGCAACCCACGAGGTTCAGCAGCGTGGACTTGCCGCTGCCGCTGGGCCCCGCGATGGCCAGAAACTCTCCTGCCGATACATGCAGACTCGCATTGTCGAGAGCGCTCACATAGCGGTGATCTATAGGGAATCTTCGGCTCACCGCTTCCACTTTGATCAGGTAATCCATACTGTGCCCTTTCCCGAGCATTGCTGCCGTATGTAGACAGTAGCAATGAACTGACCAGGAAAAGTGCGTCAATGGATAGGGGGTTCAGAAAGTGGACGGGGGGGTGGAATTTGAGGCTGAACGGCTTTCGCAGTTTGATTTGCAGCGGTAATACTGCGAGGTTTTGATGTGCAGAAAACTGCGTTCCTGCAACACAGAATACTCCCTACTTCAGAACTGTCTGCTGTTCTGCGAATCCCAGCTGATCAACAAAGCTGAGGGACAACGCTGCTTCCGCAATCTTGCTTGGTTGCGAGTAACGAATATTTGAATCAAGAAGATTACGCGATAGTGACTTGCATCGGCATAAGTTGCTGCCGCCGCCTCAACTCACGTGCGTGCCTCCTTGTGAAATCGTAAAGTTCTTTCCCTGGTAAGGCAGATTTACGAGTCTCGCGTTGGGATCGAAATCCCGGAGGCGCGATGTAACGCGGATGCCGTCATTCAGCGTCAAATCCGCACCGAAGATGGAGTCGATTACCATGTCGACGAAACTGCCCGCCGCAATGCAGCACCAGTCATTGAGATAGGGCAGGTCGTCGGGAGATTTGCAGGCTCCGCCATGCTCCGGCGGAAATACGCTCTCGATAAAGTGCGCCTGGCCAAATGGTCCTTGATTGCCCGCCTTCGCCAGTTGCTTCACCCACGCGGCAACCTGAGCGGAAGCATCAGTCTTATACAGTGCTTTGGCTGTCATGGGAGGCCAAGAGGGGTAAGCGCCGATTGCGCTATGGTCGGGCCGGATGTTCCATGTTGCATCCGCGTCTCCAGCCGAGAGCGCGCGCATCCATAGCGAGCTATGCAGCTCGCTCCAGAAAAAATGGCTCATCTCCCGTTTCTGTTTGTCGCTCAGATCTTCGGCCATGTTATCGAAGACAGTCAGCAGGTCGTAACAATGACGGACTTCGTTGTAGCTTCCGTCGGGTTGCCTGCATTGCCAATGGCCTTTGCCTTGAACGTAAAGCTCGCGGTTGATGCGCCCAGCCAGCGTATCGGCATCCACGCGCAACTGTCTAGCAAGCGTCGAATTGCCCTTCCGGTCAAGCAGCGCAGCCACAAAACGCATGCCGCTTACATTCCCTGCGTTCATTCCCGCGACCTGGTGAAGATAAGTGCTGACCACTTCCAGCAGATCCTCAATAGTTCCGTAATCCGCAAGTCCATAACCGGATTTGTCGAGTTGCTTCCAATTGAGAGCATGGCCCACCAGGTAGTCCAGCACCGATTTGCCGTCGAGCCGTGTGTCGAGCCAGGCAAAGTTGCCGGTTACTTTCAAATAATTCTGCGCGCAGCGCAGAATCGCCATGTCATTCACTCCATACCACGGGCCAACCGCTTTCCCCGAAACGTAATCCGTTGCCAGATGCTGATGCATACCGTCGAGCATCCAGGTTTCCACCAGGCGGCGCAACGGCTCTGGGTCCAGCATCGCCAGGCTCAGCGAAGTCAAAGACGTATCCCACGGAAAGCTGAGCGTAGGCAGCACGCGCCCGCCCAGCGTAATGTAAGTGGCTCCGTATGCTGAATCCGGAGACACGCGCCGGCCAAAGAGCAGGTTGGTAAATCCACTATAATAAAGGTTCCAGAGCGATTCATCGTTTGTAATAAGTTGGGGAAGATGGCCGGAAAACTCCGAGTTACCCGGTGTGAAAGCTGCGCGAACCAGGCTCGAAAAAGTTTCCTCATTCTGTCTGAGCAAGCCTGCAAAGTCCGCCTGCATGCGCTCATACGATTCGATTGCATCCGTTTTGTCTCCGGCGATCGCGTTGACATAATGCAGTTCCCGCGATTCTCCCGGCTCCAGCGCCAATTCAAAAACCAGTACACGCAGTTCGCGCACATAATTCGGCTTCGGCCGAAACCCCTGCACTGAAACCGCCTTGCTGTGCTGCGACTCGAAGATCAGGTAGCCCCTCGGCAGATCGGCGGTCAAGCGATTGTCGGCTTCTCCGGGAGAGTTAACAAACCATGCATCGGCCTTTTTCGTGACCGCTGCGCGCAGATCAAATCCCAGCGTGAAGGTGCGACGCCGGCTGCTCATATTTTTCACAACAATGGATTGCGCGACGGCACGCTGCTTGGATGGCATAAAAGTCTGGGTGGTGAAAGAGAGCTCATCCGCCATCGCCTGACGCACAATCCGATGCGGATACCATATATAGCTTGTATCCGCGGACTGAGGGGTTGAAATCGCAAGCAGGCGGCCATCGAGGAAAATCTCGCAAGTCGTCAAATAGCCCGGACTCCATGTTGTCTCCGGGATGCCGCAACAGGCGTATGGAGGAAAAGAGGCTGCCGTGATTCCCGTAACCGACTTCGACGCCTTGACGTATCCCCATTCATTTTGTGTTGCGGGGGTGCTGTATAAATCGCGAAAGCGATGCGTGATGCGATCGCTTGCCAGGTCTGTCAGAGATGGAATGGATGGTAATGGGTGAGCGGAAACCGCAGCCTTTGCAGGCGACGTCACGCTCAATGTTGCTGCCGCGGCGCTGCCTTTCAAAAACGATCGCCGGCTCAGTGATCGCAACCAGTTCAAGGCCGAATAATCTGATGGGTTATCCATAATAGTAGAAGTATATTTATACGACCCCTTCGGATGCACTCAAAGCAGACTTTAACTCACTTGGAGCGAGAAAGCCTGCTCTGGTTGCAGCGGAGGAGACGGGGCATTCGGTTTCAATCAAAACGGCTCAGGCCAAAGTGCGATGGTGCTGGGACACCGGTTCAGCGACGGTGGCCAGGTAGCGGTCGACAGCCGCGGCCGCCTTGCGGCCCTCACTGATCGCCCAGACAACAAGCGATTGGCCGCGGCGCATATCGCCTGCTGCAAAAATATTCTCAATTGATGTCCGGTAGTCGGCGTCGGTGGCCACGTTGCCGCGGCTGTCCAGAGCCACTCCCAATTGTTCAATCATTCCCGAGCGCACGGGCCCCAGGAAGCCCATTGCCAGCAGAACCAGATCGACGTCGAGCATGAACTCAGAGCCTGGGATGGGTTCAAACTTCGGTGGAGGGCCAACGCGCACAGCGTGCAACTGCCTGACACGGCCCTCAGAGTCGCCGGTGAACTCGATGCTGTTGATGCTCCAGTCGCGTATGCCGCCCTCTTCGTGCGCGGCTTCCGTGCGCAACTGCAAGGGCCACATCGGCCAAGGCGTAGAGGCGGCGCGCTGGTCGGGCGGCTTGGGCATAATCTCGAATTGGTGAACGCTCAAAGGGTGTTGGCGCAGGCTGGTGCCCAGGCAGTCAGCACCGGTGTCGCCGCCGCCGATGATAACTACGCGCTTGCCATCGGCTAAGATGTCGAGTGTGGGATCAAGATGGTCGCCCTCGCAGCGACGGTTCTGCTGCGGCAGATACTCCATGGCGAAATGAATGCCTTTCAGTTCGCGGCCGGGGATCTTCAGGTTGCGCGGTTGCTCGGAGCCGCCGCAAAGCAGGATGGCATCATAGCGTTCGGTGAGTTTGTCCACCGGCAAGTTGACGCCAACATGGGCGTTGGCGACAAACGTGACGCCCTCGGCGCGCATCTGCTGTATGCGGCGGTCGAGGACGTGCTTTTCCAACTTGAAGTTGGGAATGCCATAGCGTAGCAGGCCGCCAATGCGGTCACTCTTTTCGTAGACGGTGACGGAATGTCCGGCCCGCCGCAACTGCTGCGCTGCGGCTAATCCAGCGGGTCCGCTTCCAACTACCGCAACTTTCTTGCCTGTGCTCTGTTCGGGCGGTTCGGGATGAATCCAGCCCTCGTCCCACGCGCGATCAACCACGCCGCGCTCGATCAGCTTGATGGAGACGGCCGGCTGGTCGATGGCCAGCACGCATGCGGCCTCGCAGGGAGCGGGACAGATGCGGCCGGTGAACTCGGGAAAGTTGTTGGTGGAGTGCAGGCGGCGGATGGCCGCCTCCCAGCGGCCGTTATAAACCAGGTCGTTCCAGTCGGGAATCAGATTGTTGACCGGACAGCCGGTATGACAGAAGGGAACGCCGCAATCCATGCAGCGCGCGCCCTGTTCGCGCTGCTTCTCTTCAGGAAAAGGCTGGTAAACCTCGAACCAATCCTGCAGCCGTTCTTCGACTTTGCGGCGGGAGGGTTGTTCGCGTTCGATTTCCAGAAATCCGGTAACCTTACCCATGGTGCACCTCGGCTGCCGCCAGAGGCGACGAAGTTGTGGGAGATACATTACCTGCGTCAGAAGCGGCATTGGGGCTGGCAATGCCGAGTACCCGCTTGTACTCGTGCGGGAAAACCTTGATGAAGCGCGCCTGCGCCTCGGCCCATCGCTCGAGAATCCATGCAGCGCGCGGCGAGCCGGTCAGGTCGCGGTGGCGTTGCAGCAGGCCGCGTACCTCTGCCACGTCAGCTTCAGAGACCAGCGGCTCCAGATCGACGCTGGCCTGATTGCAGCGGCGCGTCGAGAAATCGCCCTGGTCGTCATAGACATAGGCTAATCCGCCGCTCATCCCAGCAGCGAAATTACGTCCAGTGAGGCCGAGCACGACAACCGTGCCGTTGGTCATGTATTCGCAACCGTGGTCGCCTACGCCTTCGACCACCGCAACAGCGCCGGAGTTACGCACGGCGAAGCGCTCGCCGGCGATGCCGTTCAAAAAGACTTCGCCGCTTGTTGCGCCGTAAAGTACAACATTGCCCACGAGAATGCTTTCCTCGGGAAGGAAGCTCGAAGTCTTGGGCGGATAGACGATGATTCGCCCGCCGGAGAGCCCTTTGCCGAGATAATCGTTGGAGTCGCCTTCCAATTCCAACGTGACTCCGTTGGGAACGAAGGCGCCGAAGCTCTGGCCGGCCGAGCCTTGAAACTTGTAGTGAATGGTCTCATCGGGCAATCCGGCCGATCCGTAGCGGCGCGCGATTTCGCCGCCCAGCATCCCGCCAACGGTGCGATGAGTGTTGCGAATATGGAAGCTGCCGGTTACTGGCTCCTTGGAGTCGAGGGCCGGCGCGGCCTTTTCGATCAGTGCGTGATCGAGGGCGTGGTCGAGACCGTGATCCTGAGCCTGCATTTTGCGGTGCGCCACGCGTGAAGGCAGAGTGGGCACGTAAAGGATCGAAGAGAGATCGATTCCCTTGGCCTTCCAGTGGTCGTGGGCAATGGCGGCATCGATTTTGTCTACCCGTCCTACCATCTCATCAAAGGTACGGAAACCCAGCTTGGCCATGTGCTGGCGAACCTGCTCAGCGATAAAGAAGAAGAAGTTGACCACGTGTTCGGGCTGGCCTGTGAAGCGCGCGCGCAATACCGGGTCCTGCGTGGCAATGCCCACCGAACAGGTGTTCAGATGGCACTTGCGCATCATGATGCAGCCCATGGCAATCAGCGGCGTAGTGGCAAAGCCGAACTCCTCTGCGCCCAGGAGCGCGGCGATAACCACGTCGCGGCCGGTCTGGAGTTTGCCGTCCGTCTGCACCTTGATGCGTCCGCGCAGATCGTTCAACAGTAGAACCTGCTGGGCCTCAGCGAGGCCCAGCTCCCACGGCAGCCCGGCGTGCTTGATGGAACTTAGCGGCGATGCGCCAGTGCCGCCGGTATCGCCGGAGATAAGCACTACATCGGCATGAGCCTTGGCCACGCCTGCGGCCACCGTTCCCACGCCGGCCTCGGAGACGAGCTTGACGGCGATGCGCGCGGTGGGATTGACATTCTTCAAGTCGTAGATCAATTGCGCAAGGTCTTCGATGGAATAGATGTCGTGGTGCGGCGGCGGCGAGATCAGTCCCACGCCGGGAATAGAGTGGCGCGTCCTGGCAATGATCTCATCCACTTTGTGTCCCGGTAACTGGCCGCCCTCGCCGGGCTTTGCTCCCTGCGCCATTTTGATCTGCAACTCGTCGGCGTTGACGAGGTAATTTGTCGTCACGCCAAAACGGCCGCTGGCGACCTGCTTGACGGCAGAGCGGCGTGAGTCGCCGTTCGCGTCGGGCTTAAAGCGCTCTTCTTCTTCTCCGCCCTCGCCGGTGTTCGACATTCCGCCGATGCGGTTCATGGCGATGGCCAGCGTCTCATGCGCCTCTTTGCTGATTGACCCGAAGCTCATGGCGCCGGTCGTAAATCGCTTTACAATCTCCTTGGCCGGCTCAACTTCATCGATCGGCACGGGGTTGGCCGCGTACTTGAGCTTGAGCAGGCCGCGCAGAGTACACAGATGGCGGTTCTGATCATCGAGCAGATCGGTGTATTCCTGGAAGGTGGCCTGGTTGTTTGCGCGCACGGCGTGTTGCAACTTGCTGATGGTCTCCGGATTCAGCAGGTGGTACTCACCACCCTCGCGATATTGATAGTGGCCGCCGACGACCAGCTCGGTTTCAGATTCGGTGAGAGGCTGAAAAGCGTAAGAGTGCTTGAGCAGCGCCTCGCGCGCCAACACATCAAGGCCTACGCCCTCAATGCGTGAAGCCGTGCCGGAGAAGTATGCGTCGACCAGCGATCGATTGAGCCCCACGGCCTCGAAGACCTGAGCGCCGCGATAGCTTTGCAGGGTGCTTATGCCCATCTTCGAGAAGGTCTTCAGTAAGCCCTTGTTGATGGCCTTGATAAAGTTTTTCTCCGCATGGTTGGCGGTCACGTTGTGCGGCAACAGGCCTCGCCGCTTCAGGTCGTGCAGAGTTTCGATAGCCAGGTAAGGATTGATGGCGCTGGCGCCGTAGCCGATCAACAGGGCAAAGTGCATCACCTCGCGCGGTTCGCCGCTTTCGATGATCAACGCCACTTGAGTGCGAGTCTTGTCGGCCAACAGCCGGTGATGCACCGCGGCCATCGCCAGCAGGCTGGGAATCGGCACGTAGGTCGGATCGACGCCGCGATCGGAAAGAATCAGCAGCGTATATCCTGACTCGACCGCGTGCGCCGCACGGGCGCTCAGGTCTTCAAGCGAGTGCTTCAGGCCTCGCTCGCCATCCGCGGCGCGGAACAGTGCGGGCAGCGTCGTTGCCAGCAGGTCTCCTGAAGATACGCGGCGCAGCTTTTCCAGGTCGCGGTTGGTCAGAATGGGATGCGGCAGCTTGAGAGTATGGCAGTTCTCCGGCGCCTCGTCGAGAATGTTGCGCTCCGTGCCGATGTAGCTGATCAGCGACATCACCATCTCTTCTCGGATGGGATCGATGGGCGGATTGGTGACCTGCGCGAAAAGCTGCTTGAAGTAGCTGAACAACGCCTGCGGACGGTCAGAGAGGCAGGCCAGCGGAACATCGGTGCCCATGGAGCCGATCGGCTCCTCGCCTCGCGCGGCCATCGGCGCCAATAGAATCCTCAGATCTTCTTCGCTGTAACCGTATGCCCTCTGGCGGCGCAGCAACGTTTCAGGGTTCGAGGCGATCATGCGCGAAGGCTCGGGCAACTGATCAAGCGAGATCTGCCGCTCCTCAAGCCATTTTGCGTAAGGTTGGCGGCCAGCCAACTGCTTCTTGATCTCGGAGTCGCTGATGATGCGCTTTTGGACCGTATCGACCAGAAACATGCGGCCGGGCTGCAGCCTTCCCTTCTTGCGAATGTCCTTTGCCGGAACGTCCAGCACTCCGGCCTCGGAGGCCAGCATCACCAGATCGTCTTTGGTGACAATGTATCGGCCGGGGCGCAGTCCATTCCGATCGAGCGTCGCGCCAATCACGCGGCCGTCAGTGAACGCGATGGCCGCCGGGCCGTCCCAAGGCTCCATCAGCGAGGCGTGGTACTCGTAGAAAGCGCGCTTGTCCTCGTCCATATCGGGGTTGCCCGCCCACGCCTCGGGAATCAGCATGGCAAGAACGTGCGGCAGCGAGCGGCCTGACTGAAAGAGAAACTCCACGGCGTTGTCCAGCGAAGCCGAATCGCTGCCTTCCGGCATGATGATCGGATAGAGCTTGTCGATCTGGTCACCGTGCAAGGGGCTCTCCAGCACCGATTGGCGCGCGTTCATCCAGCTAACATTGCCGCGAATGGTGTTGATCTCTCCGTTGTGCGCTACATAGCGGTAAGGATGCGCCAACTTCCAGCCGGGAAAGGTATTGGTGGAGAAGCGCTGGTGGACCAGGCAGAGCGCGCTCGATACCAGCGGATTTGCCAGCTCGAAATAAAACTTCTCTATCTGCGGCGCAAGCATCAGGCCCTTGTAAACGATGGTGCGGCAGGAAAGCGAAGGGACGTAGAAGAAGTCCTTGCCCTCAATCTCCGAGGCGGCAATTTCGTTTTCCGTGCGGCGGCGAACCTTGTAAAGAAGTCTCTCGAAGGCATCCTCATCCAGGTCTGCGGGCCGTCCCAGGAACAACTGTTCGATGTACGGTTGAGAAACGCGCGCCTCGCGGCCGATGGCAATACCGTTCACCGGCGTATCGCGCCAGCCAATCACCGTCAGGCCCTCTTCCTGGGCGATGCGTTCTAAGACGCCCTCGCATTGCAGTCGGCTGTGCTTGTCCACGGGCAGAAAACACATGGCCACGCCATACGCGCCCGACTCAGGCAACTGCATTCCCAACTCACCGCATTCGCGTGCGAAAAAGATGTGCGGAATCTGAATTAGAATGCCCGCGCCGTCGCCCGTCTCCGGATCGCAGCCTGTCGCGCCGCGATGAGTGAGGTTGATGAGCACCTCAAGACCCTTGCGGATAATGTCGTGGCTCTTTTCGCCGCGAATGCTGGCTACCAGGCCCATGCCGCAGGCGTCGTGCTCATAGCTCGAATGGTAAAGCCCTTGCGGGCGCGGAGTGCGAATATGGCGATCCGATGATTGCATTGCAACCTTCCCGATGGAATGTTTCCGTGCTGATTGCGATGTCTGACCCGAGATGCACAAATGCCGCGCGATTCCGAGGGAGGAAATCGCCGTATCGTTCCTGAAATTGCCCGTCAGAGCAGGCTCGAACGTGTCTGGAATGGTGCCGGAGTCTTTAATATACCGAAAATTTTGCTTCCCGGCGAGAATTTTTGCATGAAGGCGCCGCCCCGGCCAAGTGCTCGGCTGGAAGTAGCTGCGTAGACGGGAGGTGAACCCGCCGTGCAACCGCAGCGTCTCTAGCGGTCGCAGGCCTTCCTAAATGAGTCTTTAACAGCAACTCGATCTACGAACAGCGCACTCAGTCGAGAAGTGGTCAAAAATCGACGGGCCAGTTTTTCAGAAAAGTTGATTGCTGAAGGATGGTTCCAGTCTGGGAGCCTCAACTTATCCCGGCTTCCGTTGTCCTGCAGCGCTGTCCAAATAGTTTTTTGCCCCCTGCAACGGTTGAGGCTGGCTAACATTCTGCTTGTGTGGGGTTGCCCACCCCTCATAACTGTTGAACAGGAGCTGCCCGCCCAGTAACAACAGCCAGATCCAAAGCGCAAAACGCAACTGACGGCGCGGAATGCGCGTGCTGAGAATGGTTCCAAAAATGGCTCCGGCAACGCCGCCTTCGATGAGGTGAATCAGCAAATCAGGATTGGAGGCATGCGAGAACCAATGTGCGCCGCTGCCAATGAGAGAAACGACAAAGCCAAAGGCGATGTCCGTGCCGACCACTTGCGCGGGCTCCAGCGGAGTGAGGCTGAGCAGCGCGGCGCTGCCCAGGGCGCCTGCGCCCGCTGAAGAAAAGCCGACTTCAGCGCCCACCGGGAGCATCAGCCACGAAAGCAGGGGGCTGCGATCCCGTGCATTCGGGTTCTTTTTCATGGGGCGGAACGAGAAGAATATCTGCCAGCTCGCGGTTGTCACCAGAATCAATCCAAGTATCGCGTTGAGCAGGTTCTGCGAACCGGCGTTCACCAGATGCTTCAGGAATAGCGAACCGGCGATCACGCCTGGCACACCACCCACAAGCATGAACCCCAGAGTCCGCCAGACTACGTTGCGGCGGATAATCTGCGCTGGCACGAGAATCAGTTTGACTGCGGTGGCGAACATTAGGCCAATGCCGACGGCATCCGGCGCTGCTACTCCCAGAAACAAAATCAGAACTGGCACAGTGATGGTGCCTGCGCCGACTCCAGTGAGCGCGATAAATAACGCGATCGCGAATCCAAGAATATATTGCATTTTGTATCAGGTCCCTTCGTGCCCGTTCAATTTGGGTGGCGCTGCTTCGATGTGAATGCCGCATTCAACCTTGCGGCCGGCCCAGCGCCCAGAGCGCGGATCG
>Ga0181529_10008004_pt1 | contig 10404 bp, 8 predicted proteins | sample PEATcosm2014_Bin_36_FD_119763 | JGI IMG/M metagenome (GOLD analysis project Ga0181529, IMG submission 119763) | Peatland microbial communities from MTU Mesocosm Facility, Houghton, MI, USA - PEATcosm2014_Bin10_30_metaG | ecosystem: Environmental > Terrestrial > Soil > Wetlands > Peat | place... | reverse complement strand
GACAGCCGCAGGGCGCGCCCGTAGCTCAGGTACCGTTCGATCTCTGCGCATGCCATGGCGCTCATCGCACCCCTCCCTCCGCCCGGACCGCCGTCACTCGCCGATGATCTGGACCCGCACCGTGCGCTCCCGGGTGCGTGTCTGGTCGAAATCGGCGAAGTAGAACCTGCCGAAATCGCCGAGCATCATGGCGCCGTCCACGACCGGCACGCTCTGGGACCGGCCGAGGAGCACCGACCGCAGGTGGGCGTCGGTGTTGAGCGACCAGGACGGCAGCTCGTCACGGCCCTTTGCGGCCTCGATATGCAGGGGGCCGGGATGGTGGTACTGCCCCTGCGTGCGGCAGGTGGGAGCAAGGCCGTCGAGGATCGTCACGAGATCCTGCATGAGCAACTCCGTGCCCCAGTAGTCGACGTCGTCGGACGCCTCCTGGATCAGCACGCTGCAGGTGGTGTGCTGCGAGAAGACGACCAGGATGCCCTGGCGAATCCCCGACCTGCCGAGGATGGATTGGACCTCTGCTGTGACATCCCGGAAGCTCGGCGCTCGCTGGGGTGGCAGGGTGAAGGCTTCGTGGTGGACGGTCATGCTGTCGCTGCTCCTTGGGGTCGAGCGTCCCAGGCCTGCCGGGTCGCTCTGATCATCTCGGTGAGCATCTGCTCGGGATCGGCGGCGGTGAAGATAGCGCTGCTCGAGCCGCTTCCCTGCGCGCCGGCGGCGATGACGTCGTAGACGTCCTGGGCGTTGCTGATTCCGGCGGCGTGGAGGACGCGGATCGCGGGATCGACACGCCAGATGCCGTGGTCGGCGTCGGCGATGGAGGCCTGCGTGGTGTGCCCGCCGGTGCTCGATCCGATGAGTGCGGGCTCCTCGACGATGATGGCGTCCGGTGCGAGGACGGCGATTTCCGCCGCCTCGCCGGCGTCGTTGGCGCAGACGATGGTGGCGAGGCCCAACTCGCTGGCCCGCCAGATGCAGCGGGCCAGCTCGTCGCGGAGCAGCGGGCGCTCGGAGTGGTTGAGGAGGACACCGGAGGCGCCCGCTTCCACGAGCGCCTCCGGGAGAACCGAGCCCACACCCCGTCCGGGCATCAGCGAGTCCATGTGCTGGGCAAAGACGAGCACCCGCTCCACCTCCCGGGCGACCGCGGGGATGTCCGTGTACTGAGGGGTGAGGATGATCTGCACCGCGTACTTCGCGCTCAGCCGGTCCGCGCACACCGCCAGGCGGACGAGCTCGCGGCCGCAGGCATAGGCCTTGGGCCCGACCTCGAAGAAGGGTGGCGTGATCTCGATGACGGCAGGCACGCGGGTGACTCCTCAGACGACGACCGCTTCGATCCCGAGCATCTTGGCGAGCTCCAGCAGCTCTGGCGTCCAGCGTCCGCGGGCCGCCCCCATGTGGTGGGGAGCACCGGCACGGAGCCAGGCATTGCACCACTCGTCGACGGCCAGCGTGTGGTGCCGGAAGAGGGCCTGGGGTGCCGAGATCGGCCGCGCCTCCATCGGCAGCAGCTCACCTTCGGAGATGACGAAACGCCAGCGGTTGTCGCCCACCGTGACGATGGCCAGGTTGGTGATCGGCCCGGGCTCGTAGACGAACTCGAAGCCGGCACCGTAGCCGTGCACACCGGTGTAGTAGATCGAGTGCTTCACCGAGACGGCTCCGGGCGTGCCGAGCGCCGGGTTGCCGTGGCCGTCGTGGGAGAACATCACCGCGTCGTTGTCGAAGTCGATGACGTAGTTCTCGAGGGTGGTCGCCTGGCCCGCCAGCTCCTGCATGGCAAGCTGAGCGATGGCGGTGGTGCAGTCGCCCTCGGGCGCCGTCGGGACACCCAGCTGGCAGAGCCGGCCGGTGCCGTACGAGGGGATGATGCCGACGCGCGGATCGGAGAGCCACACCTGGTCAAAGGCGGTGAAGGCGTCGAGCTTCTGCTCGCGCACCACCGACTCCAGCGCGAGCGCGAGGCGCACCGAGCGCTCGAAGGATTCCTCCTTCATGTCGACGTGGTAGCGGGCCTTCTCCGGCGCCACCAGCTCGTCGACCTCCTTCTGGGGGATCTCGCCGAAGCGCACCGCGACGGCCTCCGGCTCCACCGGCCAGACCGCCGGTCCGACCGACTGGCGCAGGCCGAGCCCGTCGAACATCAGGTCGGTCATCCCCTCGAAGGGGTGGCCCACCAGCCCCACCTTGGCGCTGCGCAGGCGGCGCCTCACCCCGGCGGCCGCGATCACGCAGCCGATCTTGTCCCGGCCGTGAGGGTCGTCGAAGCGCGAGGTGATCAGGGCGAACTCGCGGCCGGTGCGGATCAGCCCAGCGGTCAGCTCGGGCATGCCGGCCATCCCCGAGTTGAGCATGATCACGTCGAAGCCATCCCCCTCCTTGAGGCGCCCGATCTGCTGCGTGTTCCACACCAGCACCGGGGCGGTGGTGTCGAGGAAGCAGCGGGCCGGCACCAGCCCCTTGGTGTAGGCGAGCTCGACGGCGACGATGATGTCGACGCCCTCCGCGTTGAACTGGCGTGCCGCCGCGGCGGCCTGCTCCTCGTCCTCGACGAGGCCGGGGTGCACGACGGTGCCGTACTGCTCCAGCGCCCGGGCGATGCCGCGGGCGGTCTCGGTCGCGGCGGGGCGCATGTGCGCCGTCTTGTTGTACGCATCCTCGAGCAGCGCCATGGTGAGTACGCCGATCTTGGTCTGTGCGGTCACGTCACATCCTCCCGAAGTCATCGTTCAGAGGGGCCGGGCGTTGGTGTTTCCTCCGACCCGAGGGGCGGCCGCTCGGCCCATCGAAACAGCGGCCGGATGGTGTCGAAGAGCTCGATGTAGCGCCGGTAGGCGGCCTCGTAGGCGGATGCGGTGGCGGGGTCCGGTTCAAACCGCGCCTCCGGGTGGAGGGCCGCTCGGCAGGCCTGGTCGAGGTCGGTGAAGGCACCGGCGGCGACCCCGGCGAGCAGGACGTCGCCGCGCACCGCCGCCTCGGTCCCCTGCAGGGTCACCACCGGCAGCGAGCAGACATCCGCCTTGATCTGGTTCCAGAGCGGGCTGCGGGCGCCGCCGCCGTGGGAGCGGACCTCCCCGGCGCTCGCGCCGATGCTCTGGAGAAGCTCGATGTTGCGCCGGAGCATGAAGGCGACCGCTTCCAGGATCGCCCGGACGAAGTGCTCGCGCCCGTGGCCGAGCGTGATGCCAAAGAAGACGCCGGTGGCAGCCGGCTCGTACTCCGGGCTGAAGGCGCCGGAGAGGTGCGGCAGCATGGTCAGCCCCTCGGCCCCGGGAGGGACGGTGGCGGCCAACTCGGTCAGGAGGTCGTAGGCGCTGACCTCGGCCTGGCCGGCGGCGCGGGCCACCTCGGCGGCTCCGAAGCGATCCCGGAACCAGGTCAGCGCCATCCCGCCGGTCGGGCAGACCGGGCAGTAGAGGTAGGAGGAGGGGGCGGAGTGCACGTAGACGGGGGTCTGCCGGCTGCCGTCCCCGTCCGCCCGGTCGATCGACGCCTGCACGGTGAGGGCGCCGCCGGTGCTCTCGGAGAGCACCCCGGCGGCGATGTTGCCCACCCCGACCGCGCCCGCCGACTGGTCCATGCCCCCGGCCACGACGCGGACGCTGGCCGGGAGCCCGAGGGCCGCGGCGGCGTCCGCTCGCAGTGATCCCACCACCGTCCCGGGCAGCACCAGCTCTCCCAGCCGGCTAGCGGAGAGGTCGATGAGATCGAGCATCGGCTGCCACCAGGTGTGCCGGACGATGTCGCAGAGGAGCGAGGTCGACTGCACCCCGGCCTCCGTCACGAAGCGTCCGGTCAGGCGGTGGAGGAGGAATTCCTCGACCAGCAGGAAGTGGGCGGCTTCCCGGAAGAGCCCGGGATCGTGGTGCCGCCACCAGAGCAGCTTGCAGGCGGTCCAGGTCGGGATGATGCTGGGCACCCCGGTTGCCGCATAGAGGGTGGGTACGTCGATCTGCTCGGCGAGCTCCGCGGCCTCCTCGGTCGCTCGGTTGTCCAGCCAGACCATCGCGGGTGCGAGCGCTGCGCCCGCCGCCGACACCGGGATCACGGTCTCCCCCTGGCTGGAGACGGCGAGCGCCAGGACATCGGAGCCCCGTGCTCCGGCATCCGCGAGGACACGGCGCACCCCGCGGACCAGGGCGTTCCAGTAGAGATCGGGGTCCAGCTCGACGCGGGACGGCTCGGGCGTCTGCAGCACGTACTGCAGCTCCGACGTGGCCAGCTCCGCGCCGTCGCCGTTGAAGAGGCCCACCTTGATCGAGGTGGTCCCGGCGTCGATCCCGATCAGGAGACCCATCAGCCGGCCACGGCCTCGCCCAGGCCATGGCGCGCGGCCGCCGCGTCGGCGGAGACCCCCTCCTTGACCACCGAGAGGAGCGCGGCGAGAAACTTCTGCGGGTCGCGGGCCTGGATCACGTTGCGGCCAAAGACGACACCGCGGGCTCCGGAGGCGACCGCTTCGGCGGCGAGCTCCAGGGCGTCGCGCTCACGGGGGAGCTTGCGCGAGCCGAGGGCGAGCACCGGGACCGGGGTCGCGGCCACGATCTCGCCGAAGCGCTCGCCGGTGTGGAAGGTCTTGACCAGGTCCACTCCCAGCTCGGCCACCACCCGGCAGCCGACCGCGATCTGCTCGTGGCGTTCGTCAGGGGAGAGGTCCTCATGGCCCGCGGGGTAGACCTCGCCGACCAGGGGGACGCCAGCAATGCGCTTCTCGCTCACCGCCCGGGCCACCACCTCGATATTCTCGGCGTCGACGGCCTCGGAGCCGGTCTTGATCGACATCCCGACCAGGACGATGTCGGCGCCCAGGGCAACGGCCTCGGAGGCCGAGAGGACGGGGACGCTCCGGCTCTCGTGGTACTGCCACTGGGTCGCGTACTGGGTGCCCCAGTTGAGCCGGACGATCATCGCCGGTGCTCCCCGGTGGGCGAAGACGTGGCCCACGTGGGCGGCCATCCCCGGGCTCACCAGGATCGCATCAGCGGCATCGAGACGCCCGAGGGTCGTCGCCAGGTCGTTCAGGCCGGGCACGGGGCCGTTGTACAGGCCATGGTCCACCGCGACGACCACCGCGTTGCGGCCACCGTCGAACAGCCGTCCGAGTCGGATCTCCTCTCCCGTGGTCATCCAAGAAACCTCCGCCGAATCGAGTGGCAGCGTCGAGACTCTATGCGCCGGGTAGCCGGACGCATGGGAGACCTCGCGCCTTTCTTCGTTTTTACGTGCATTTTACTTCGGAATCTCATGGACTAACCGGGCCCATGACCCCTGCACGGTAGCCGACTTGCCCCGATGTTGCAAGTTCGAATTTGCCCGTCGTGGGCGTTCAGGCTTCGATACGTCTCCGGATAAGCTCCGTAAAATGGCCGCTTGACCTTCGTGCCGCGTATGGCTAGGATTCCCCCGTGGTCCGACGGACCGGTATTCGAAATGCATAACCGAAGCAAAACCGAAGCCATGGCGGAGGGAGAGCCGTGAGTGAGGAGCCTCGAGAAGGGCTGGTCAGCGTGCCTGCGCCGGTGGCGCTGGTTGCGGCCCGCTCGTCCGAGGTGGCGGCCAAGCTCGACCGGGTGCGCTCCTGGCTGGACGCCTCCCCCTACACGGCCGCCCTCTTCGCTAGCCAGGCGGGGGTCGCCTGGGTCACCGCCGGACTGGAGGACCACGTCAGCCGCAACGAGGAGCCCGGGGTGGTCTGGGCGCTCGTCGACCAGGAGGGGGCTCACCTCATCACCAACAACGTGGAGGAGCCCCGGCTGATCGCCGAGGGCGGCCTCGCCGGGCTCGGCTTCGAGCTGCACGTCACCCCCTGGTACCAGCCCGAGGGTCTGGCCGGTGTGTGCGACCACCTCGCGGCGCGGGGGCGTCTGGCCAACGACGGCAACGGTCCCGGCACCGCGGTTGCCGGCGATCTCGGCGGCCTTCGGCTTCCCCTGACCCCCCAGGAGGGCGACCGGCTCGCGGCCCTCGGCCCGGAGTGCGCCCTGGCCCTGGAGGGGGCGTTGCGGGACTGGGTGCCCTCGGAGCGCGAATGCGAGCTGGCGGCGCGGATCGCGGCCGCCCTCGAGGAGCGCAGCATCCTCGCCTCTCTCATCCTGGTCGGCGGGGCCGAGCGGCGGCGCAGATTCCGGCATCCGATCCCGACCCCGGCCGTCACCGGTGGCGACGCGCTTGCCGTCATCGTGGGCATGCGCGGCGGACTCAACATCTCCTGCTCACGGAGCGTCTCCGCCGGCGCCCCGGCGGCCGACCTCGAGGCACGGCACCGGGCGGCCTGCAGCGTGGATGCGGCGATGATCGCAGCCACCCGGCCGGGAAGGACGTGGGAGAGCGTGCTCGTCGCCGCCAAGGTGGCCTACGCCGCGGCCGGCTTCCCCGGTGAATGGCGCGCCCACCTCCAGGGTGGCCCGGTCGGCTACCTCTCCCGCGAGTTCGACGTCGTTCCCGGCACCGCCGCGTCGGCGACGGAGATCACCCTCGGCGCCGGATTCGCCTGGAACCCGACGGTGCAGGGGGCGAAGTCCGAGGACACCTTCCTCGTCACCGCCGCCGGAGCCCGGTCCGTCTCCAACACCGACAGCTGGCCGTCGCTCGTCCTCGACACCGCGTCGGGGCCGATCGCGCGACCGGCGATCCTCCAGCGCTAGGCAACCGAAGGGGCATCGACAGCAGCCATGAGAAGAAGAGATCAGGCACAGAGAAGAGAGGTAGTACAACCATGAGCATGGAACCGCCCACCCCTCCCAGCGACCCGGGTGCCGTCGGGCTGAGACCCAAGTCGGTCGGTCTCGGCGGCGACTGGATCGTGTCGATCACCAACGTGGCCCCGACCGCCGCCACCACCCTCACATTCGGGGCCCTGATCGGTGCAGCCGGCCTCGGCGCCCCCCTGGCGCTGATCATCGCGGGAGCCTCGATGCTCTGCTGCGCCGTCGCCTACCACCGGCTGAACCGCTGGGAGGCGTCGGCAGCCGGACCCGTGCGCTGGGTGTCCCATGGTCTCTCGCCGATCATCGGGTTTGCCGTCGGCATCATGGTGCTGATGACCGCCCTGACGTCAAACATCGGCAACATCACCCTGCTCGGGTCCACGGTCCTCAGCCTGGTGGCGCCCAGCCAGGAGTCCAACAAGCCCCTCACCTTCGTGGTCGCGGTCCTCGTCTGCGCGATCGTGGCTGCGATCGCGGTGCGGGGAGTCCGCGCCACCGTCCGGTTCCAGGGCTGGATCGTGCTCTGTGAATACGTGATCATCGGCTCGCTGGCGCTCTGGGGGCTCATCACCGAGCTGACCTCGCACGCGGCCGGGATCACCGCTCCGAGTTGGTCGTGGTTCACCTCCACCAACGCGCCCGGTGGCTTCACCGGCATCCTCGCCGGAGCCGTCATCGCCACCTTCCTCCTGGGCGGATGGGACGCGCCCATCTACCTCGGCGACGAGCAGAACAAGCCCAAGGACCCGGGACGCTCGGTGCTGATCTCGATCACCTTCTGCACCCTCTGGGTGGTCATGCTCTTCGTCTGCCTCGAGGGCCTGGCCCCCGCGTCGGCGATCACCGCCCACGCGAGCAACGTGCTGCCCTACCTGGGCGGCCGCCTCACCGGAAAGTGGTTCGTCGACCTGATCGCCCTGGCGGTCATCTCCTCCTTCGCCACCACCACCCAGTCGCAGATCGTCGACGGCAGCCGGATGATGTTCGGCATGGCCCGCGAGCGGATCCTGCCCAAGTCCCTGCGCGAGGTGCACCCCGAGTGGCGCACCCCGGTCGCGGGGCTGGTCATCATGGCCGTGATCCCGGTGGTCGCGCTCGCCCTCTACCTGCTGAGCAGCAGCCTCCAGACGACCATCATCTACATCGACTCGACCGGGGGACTGCTCTTCGCGGGGTACTACATCGTCATCGCGGTCTTCAGCATCTGGTACTACCGCAGCATCGTCTTCCGCGACATCAAGGAGTTCTTCCTCGGCCTGCTCCTGCCCCTGGTGGGCGCCGGGGTGCTCTCCTACGTGATCTTCAGGTCCATCCCCGGCACCTCCGGCGTGGTCCTCGTCCTCGCCGTGTGCCTCTTCCTGGTGGGCATCCCGCTGGCTCTGCTCTCCAAGTACATCACCCATGCACCGTTCTTCTGGATCAAGCGCGAGCAGTACCGCGACGACGGTACGGGCGAGCCCGTCGCACCGGCGGACGCCCTCTGACACCCCCCCCAACGGCCGACGGAGTGAGTGGGCGCCCCCCGGTGGGGGCGCCCACCCTCCGCCGGCTACGGATGACATCCCGGTCGGTTGACTATGCTTGCCGGCGCAAGATGGCGGACAGAGTTGGAGGCCTAGGCTCACGGTGACCACGGCACAGGCGCGGCGCGACTCCATCGCCAAGATGGTCGAAGAGCGCGAGACTCTCAGTGTCGCCGAACTGATGACTCAGTTCGGGGTCACCGACACCTCGATCCGCCACGACCTCACCCTGCTCGAGGACGCCGGCAAGCTCCGCCGGGTTCGCGGCGGCGCGGTGAGCCGGGCGAGCGCGCGGCTCACCGGATCCTTCCCGGCCCGGGACCGGGAGCACCCGCTCGAGAAGCGGCGCATCGGCCTCGCCGCGGCCGGCCTGGTCCAGGCCGGCAACGTGGTCCTCTTCGATTCCGGCTCCACCGTGACCGAGATCGCCGTTCACATCCCCGGGGTGTTGCGCGCTCCCCAGGCCATCACCATGGTCACCAGCTCGCTGCCCGTCATCCAGGAGGTCGGGACCTGGGAGCAGCCCCACCTCATCTGCCTCGGTGGCCTCTATCTCCCCGACTACCAGGCCTCGGTCGGTCCGGTGACCCTGGGCAACCTGCGCGAGCTCTCCGCCGACATCGCCTTCCTGGGCTGCGACGGGCTGACCGTCGAGGGCGGCTTGAGCACCCCCCACATGCTGATGGCCGAGGTCGGCGCCGCCATGGCTGCGCGGGCCCGCCGGGTGGTCGCCGTGGCGGACTCGTCCAAGCTGGGCCGGGCGGGATTCACCCCCATCGTCGGGCTTGACGCGATCAACGTCCTCGTCACCGACGACGGCGCCGACGCCGAGCTGATCGCCCAGATCCGCGAGCTCGGCATCGAGGTGGTGCTGGCGTAGTCCGGCCGGTGCAGGGAGCCGGTCGCGACCCCCGGATGGGGAGCCGGCGCCGATAATCGGCTCATGGTGGCCGATCGTTCCGGGTGGGGCGCCCCCGGCGGGCGGCTTCGCGGAGAGCTGGGCGCAGCCGCCGTGCTCCGGCACTCGCTCATCTGGGCATCGCGGCGACGCGGCGTGCAGCAGGTCGTCTCCCGGTCGCCGCTCACCCGACGTCTGGTCCGCTGCTGGTCGCCGACGTGGACCTGGCCGGGGTGGAGCTGGCTCGCTGGCGCACTCCCCGCAACCACCTCCTCCGCGACCGCCGGCCCGCCCTCTACGCGAGCGAGCCGCCGCACGCGGTGTCCCGCCGTCCCTCCGCGGTCGCCGCCGACCCGCCCGCGGTCGTGAGACCCTGATCGATAACCGACGCCGATAATCGGCTCACCGGGTCCGAGGGTTTCGAGGTCGGGGAGGCGCTCGCCGGCAACGCCGTGTGCCATGACCGGGACGGTGCGCATCACCCGAGAAGATCGACGCGATGCGGTGTGGACGGCGGGGGTCGGTTAAGGCGGAAGCCGGTCTCGCGAAATCACTGCACCGTGTGCCGTGTTACACGCAGAGTGGAGATCTGAGCCACACGCCAACGCCCGCACGGACCCCCGCTCAGGGCCAGGCTCTCGCTCAGCCTGCATGGCATAATCGCCCGGTGAAGGGTCTCGCCAGCGTTGGCGAGGCCTCCAGTCTGTCGCACCGGCGAGGCGACCGGCAAGCCGGGAGGAGCTGCCGTGGAGTACCGACAGCCGGGGCGCAATGACCTCCGAGTGTCCGTGCTCGCTCTGGGGACGGAGATCATCCAGGGTCGGCGAGACGACGTCTTGCTGGCGACGAAGGCGCGTTTCACTATGGGTGCCGGTCTAAGCCCTGGCAATTTGACTCCTCTCGGCGGCCGCCGCCCATAAAGGCGCATGGCCCCAGCGCGGGCCCTGCTGAGGAGCGGCCGCCAGTGGGCAGGTCCGCCAGGCCGGCCCGGCCTTGGCGCCCTCTGGCCCTGTTGGTTGCCAGCGCTTTCTTCATGGAAATCCTCGACGGGACGATCGTGGTGACTGCGACCCAGCGGATGGCCCAATCGTTCCGCGTGCCGGCCGCCGACCTTAACGTCACCATCGCCGCCTACCTGCTGACTCTCGGGATCTTCATCCCGATCAGTGGTTGGGTGGCGGACCGCTTCGGGGCTCGCAGGACCTTCGCCACCGCCATTGCCGTGTTCACCGTGTCGTCGGCGCTGTGCGCGGCCACCTCCAATCTCGACCAG
>Ga0181529_10008000_pt1 | contig 10405 bp, 8 predicted proteins | sample PEATcosm2014_Bin_36_FD_119763 | JGI IMG/M metagenome (GOLD analysis project Ga0181529, IMG submission 119763) | Peatland microbial communities from MTU Mesocosm Facility, Houghton, MI, USA - PEATcosm2014_Bin10_30_metaG | ecosystem: Environmental > Terrestrial > Soil > Wetlands > Peat | place... | reverse complement strand
CCCCTGGAGGATTGCATCCGCATCCGCACCGGCGAACGCGGCGGAGAGGCGATTTAGAAACACAGAAATAGAATGAGGAATGCGGAATGATGCATGATGAATGACGAGAAGCGGGGGTAATTCTCAGTTCATCATTCTACATTCATCATTGCTCATTTTGCCCGCCCTATGCACGAGCTTTCCATCGCCGAAGCGCTGATCGATCAGGTTGGACAAGAACTTGACCGGGTGGGGCAACAGGGACGGGTCTTGCGACTAGAACTGAGTATCGGCCGGCTGTCGGGCGTCCATGGCGAGTCGGTCCGCTTCGCCTTCGAACTGCTCGCCCCCGGCACGCGGGTCGAGAATGCGGAAATCGTGATCAAAGAACCCAAAGCCGTCTGCCACTGCCACGCCTGCGAGGCCCAATTGGAAATCGACGACCTCGTCATCCAGTGTCCCCGCTGCACCAGCAGCGATATCAGCATCGAGGGCGGCCGGGAACTGATGCTGCAAAGCATCGAAATCGAGGACTGACTGCCATGAAAATCGTCGCCGCCAAAAAAATCCTCAAAGTCAATGACCAACTGGCTGCCGAGAATCGCTCGCAGTTGGACGCCGCCGGCGTCTTCGCCGTCAACGTGGTGGGCTCGCCCGGCGCGGGCAAGACCACCCTGCTGGAAGCCCTGTTTGCCCAGTGGAAAGGGCGTCTCCGGCCGGCCGTCATCGAGGGCGACATCGCCGGATCCATCGACGCCGAACGCATGGAAAAGATCGGCGTGCCGGTGGTGCAAATCAATACCGACGGCGCCTGCCATCTCGACGCCAACATGGTGGCCGCCGCCGGCCAGGAACTCGACCTGCCGACGATCGATCTGTTGGCGATCGAAAACGTGGGCAACCTGGTCTGCACGGCCGGTTTCGATCTCGGCGAGCACCTGCGGATCGTCGTCCTCAGCACGAGCGAAGGCGACGACAAGGCGGTCAAGTATCCGGCGATCTTCCAAGGCTCCCATGCGCTCGTGATCACCAAGATCGATCTGTTGCCTCACCTGAACTTCGATGTCGCGCGAATCACGGCCGACATGAAGCGGCTGGCGCCCGAGGCGGCCGTGTTTCAGGTGTCGGCGATCCGCGGCGACGGCATTCCCGAGGTCGCCGACTGGTTGGCCGAGCGGTGCCGGAAAGAAAGACGCTCAGAGAACGCCGTTCCAAGGTAATAGCGGAAGCAATAAAGGAACACTGATCTTCGCTGATTGTCTTCATCAGTGCCGATCAGCGAAGATTAGCGTTCCGTCAATCCCCCGCCATTGCAATGGCCGGGGCGTTTTTTGCGCGTTGCTCGTCCCTAATCCTTCTTCCCCACCGCGTACAAGTGCTTGTTTGTCATCACGAACAGCGTGCCGTTGGCGGCCACGGGCGTGGTGAAGACACCGTCGCGCATGCGAATGCGGCGGATGACCTTCAGTTCCTTGCCGGCCGAAAGGACCCAGAACAGTTGCGAGCCCGTGCCCAGATACACTTTGCCGTCGGCCACCAACGGCGAGCCCCAAATCGGCTTGCCCGCCTCGTGGACCCAATAGCAGCGACCGGTTTCGGCGTCCAGGCAGTGCAGCCGGCCGTCAAAACCGGCGGCGTACACCAGCCCGTCGTGAATGGCCACCGTGGAGATGCTGGCGGCGATCTTGTCGTACGACCAGAGGATGCCGCTCCGCGTGATGTCGCCCGACCGCGTTGCATCGAGACACCCGAGCCAGCCGTCCTTCAGCCCGTGGAAAGCCTCCTGGGTGAAAACCACGTACACCCGATTCCGATAAAACACCGGCGAGGCGGTGACCTCGTAGGAGGGCGTCTGGTGGCAGTGTTCGATCGGCGGATGGGCTTGCGTCTGCGCGAGCGGATGACCGTTGAGTTGCCAAACGGCCTTTAGCAGCCGCGGCGTGCCGCCGGCCGGCGGGGCATCGCCGTCGAGGGCGTCGAAGGCGTACAGATAGCCGTTGCCGGCGCCGAAAAACAAGCGCGGCCGGCCGGCCACGACGCCCAACGCCAGGGAACTCCACTGGCCGTGGATGATGTCGGCGCCGATGCCGAACTGGTCGCGGGCCACGAGCTTGCCGGTCTGCTTGTTCAACACGATGACCGAGGGGGCCTTCGGGTTGGCCACCTGGTTGTGCGTCCAATCCACGCCGTTGGACGTGCAGACGTAGAGTAGGTCGCCGCGGACGAGAATCGAGCAGTTCGAACCGTTGTGCGGGCGGACGCCCAGCGTGGCCGGCATGTCGAATCGCCAAACAGTCCGCGATTTTTCCCGCAGGTCCAGGCACAACACTTCGCAGCGATTACTAACCACGTAGGCCCGCTCGCCCTCGACCGTCGGCGGCGACGTCTGCCCGATGTAGTACCAATCGGACCACTTGATTTCGTCCAGCTTGGGCACCGCGAGTTGCCAGCGGAACGCGCCGCTCTTTTCATCGAAGCACATCAGCACGCCGCGATCGCCCTGGACGCCAGGGTCGCGAGGGGCCTCGTTGTTCGTCCCCACCAGCACCCGGCCGCCGGCCACCACCGGCGAACCGTAGGACTGATTTCCCAGCCGGGCGACCCATTTCACGTTGCTGCCCGGCGGCAACTCGATCTCGCCGGTCTTGTTTCGCGTGCCGGGGTCGAAGTTGTCGGGCAGTGTCGTCTCCTCGGAGACCATGTTCCGCGAGTCGCGTTGGCCCCATTGCGGCTGATCGGCGGCTAGCGCCACGGCAGCGCACCACGCGACAGCCAGTGCCACGCAGCATGTGATGCCATTACCAAGCTTTATCATCCGTTGCAGCCCTCTTCGGTAGCCGTAGGGTGCGTGCTTGCACGCACGTTCTTTCGCCTAGGTGGGGGATCAAAATCGATTCGAGCGCCATTAGAATCCTGCGTTACGCTAAGCCCGAACGCGCTAAGGGACTGCTGGCTAGCCTCTCGTCCTAGAAACTGCCGAATATAATAGGCCATTCCTGGAGTCGCCATCGTCGCAGCTTCGTCGGCGAGGCGACCGAAGTCAGCCCCAATATATAACGCGGCATGGTGAAACATCGCAAGACACGTAATTGTCTCGCGGGGGTCGCTCCGGGCACTCTCCAAGACCAAACTAATCAGGCCCAGCCGAATCCAACCAGAATCTTTGGTACGCATTGCTCGAATCGCCATCCGGTGGGCATAATGCAGCAAGCTCCATCCGTTCGTCGCGACCTGCCGCAGCTTCACTCGATGCTCTTCGGTCGCAGCAAGATACTCATCGCACAAGCTCTTAATTTGCCTGTCAGTTTCCGAAGTCTCGGGACTACCGGCGCTCTTGCGGATCGCGTCGAGCACTTCCCAGGGGTCATACGGTATGGACAACATTACCGGTACGTGTGGGTAGTCCGTGAGTTGTCTTCGCAGCGGAAATCCATCTGGCGGACGTATCTTGCTATCGTTCATCGTCGCATTGACTCCATTGTCTACAGTCGTGTAGTCGGCGTTCCACCTGCGTCGAAACCCAGCAGCTTCGCGGGTGCGCGCAAACACGCACCCTACGGAATACCCCAATCGTTTATTGCATTCCTTCGATTACCACCCCTTAACCCGCCCAGCGGCCGGACGTAAACTTCAATATAAAGGGATCGACCCGTCTTTGCCAGTTGCAGGGCCCGTGAATCCACCGCCATCCGCTTCGTCCGTGCGTCGCCTGGCCATCACCGTGCGCGGCATCGTGCAGGGGGTCGGATTTCGCCCCTTCGTCTATCAAGCGGCCCGCCGCGGCCAACTGGGCGGCTGGGTCCGCAACGACGCCGGCACGGTGCGGATCGAAGTGCAGGGCGAGCGTGCCGCGTTGGACGCCTTTCTCGACGCGCTCCGTCACGCCCCTCCGCCCCAGGCCCGCATCGACGCCGTCGAAGTCCAGGAGCAAACCCCCGAGCTCATTGCCGGCCAGCCGAACGGTGCCGCGTTTCGCATTTGCGGCAGCGGCGAGGCGTCGGCCCCGCGGCCGACGATCCCGGCCGATCTGGCCACGTGTCGCGAGTGCCTGGCCGAAATCCAAGACCCGTCGCAGCGCCGCTACCGATATCCGTTCACGAATTGCACGAACTGCGGCCCGCGCTGGTCGATCATCGAGCGGTTGCCCTACGATCGATCGCGGACGTCAATGGCCGGCTTTGCGATGTGTGCCGAGTGTCAGGCCGAATACGACAACCCGGCCGACCGGCGCTTCCACGCCCAACCGATCGCCTGTCCGCGCTGCGGACCCATGTTGCAAGTGCTCGATCCTCAGGGCCATGAAATGGCCGCGGGCCAGGCCGCGCTGACCGCCACGGTGGAAGCCCTGCTCGCCGGCCGCATCGTGGCCATCAAGGGCCTCGGCGGCTTTCAATTGCTGGTCGACGCGACCAATGCCGCGGCCGTCGCGCGGCTCCGCCAGCGCAAGCAGCGGGCGGATCGACCGTTTGCCGTGATGCTCCCCTCGCTAGACGACGTGCGGCAGTACGGCCAGCTCGCGGAGGACGAGTCGGCAGTGCTCTGCTCGCATCAGGCGCCGATCGTGTTGTTGCGCAGGCTGCGGAGAGAACTCGGCACGCCCTCGCCGCCGGCGATCGTCGACGGCGTTGCCCCGGGCAATCCGTATCTGGGCCTTATGTTGCCCTATACGCCGTTGCACCATCTACTGATGGCGGCCGTCGCGCGGCCGATCGTTTGCACCAGCGGAAACCACTCCGAAGAGCCGATGGCCACGACCACCGAGGACGCGATCGCGCGGCTCGGCACGATTGCCGACGTGCTGTTGACGCACAACCGGCCCATCGTCCGCCCTGTCGACGATTCCATCGTTCGCCTCGGTCGCGATGGCGTGCAAGTGCTTCGCCGTGCGCGGGGATTCGCCCCTTTGCCGATCGAACTAAATGTCGAGTCGCAGGATGCGCCGACGATTCTCGCCTTGGGCGGCCATCTGAAGAATACCGTGGCGCTCCTGTTGGGCGGAGTGGCGGAGGAGGGGGCGACCCACGCCACCCAGGTCGTCATGAGCGCTCACGTGGGCGATCTGGATAGTAGACCGAGCGTAGACGTCTTTCAGCGGGCGGCCGATGACCTCGTGGAGTTCTTCCGGGTTGCACCCGGTGCGGTCGTTTGCGACCTGCACCCCGATTACGCCTCGACCCGATATGCCGAGCAACTCTCGGCACGCTGGGATGCTCCACTCGTGCAAGTTCAACATCACCACGCCCACGTGGCGGCATGCGCGGCCGAACACGGTTTGCAGGGGCCGGTGCTGGGGTTCTCCTGGGACGGCACCGGTTATGGTCCGGATGGCACAATCTGGGGCGGCGAGGTGTTGCTGTGTGATGGGGCCATGTTTCATAGGGCGGCCCACCTCCGCACGTTCGCCCTGCCCGGTGGCGATCGCGCGGCACGCGAGCCGCGCCGCTCGGCCCTCGGCTTGCTGTTCGAGATTCTTGGCGCTCGAGCGGCGGAACATGCCGCGGCATGGTTTCGCCCGGCCGAAACCGACGCCCTATTGTCGATGTTGGCGCGGCGCGTCAACACGCCGCGGACCAGCAGCATGGGCCGGCTATTCGACGCCGTCGCCGCCATCTGCGGCCTGCCGCCGGTAATCAGCTTTGAAGGTCAGGCGGCCATGGCCCTGGAATTTGCCGCCGACGAGAACGAATCGGAGGCTTATCCTCTGCTACTGTCCACTGGTAGTGCCGATGACAAGCCTGCGTCGCCGATGCAGTCGGGAAAGCCACAGCACGATCTGGTGATCGACTGGGAGCCGCTGGTTCGGGCGCTGTCGGCCGATCGGGCTGCCGACGTGTCGGTGGGCCGCCTGAGCGCCCGTTTCCACAATGCGCTGGCCGAAATGGCCGTGGCCGTCACCCGGGCCGTCGCCCCCACGGAGGTCCCCATCGTGCTCACCGGCGGCTGTTTTCAAAACGCGGTACTGACCAGCCGGACCCGCTCCCGATTGGCGGCGGCCGGTTTTCAAGTGTATACTCATCATCAGGTTCCACCGGGAGACGGCGGCCTTGCTCTGGGGCAGGTCTTCCTCGCCCAGCGACAACTGCAAGGATTGTTTGATGTGTCTCGGAATTCCCGCTAAGTTGCTGGAAGTCAGCCGACAAGACGACCTGCCGATGGGCAAGGTCGAGTTCGGCGGCATCCTGAAAGACGTTTGCCTGGCCTACACGCCCGAGGCCCAGGTGGGCGACTATGTGTTGATACACGTCGGTTTTGCCATCAGCCGCATCGACGAGGCCGAGGCGCAGGAGATTTTTAGTTACCTGGAAGAGATCGGCGACGCCTTGGGCGAGGATGACGTTGCGGCGGAAACTAATCCCTAAGCCCCAAGTCCCAAGTTCTCTTGAAATACCTCGACGAATACCGCAACGTCGAATCCGTGAAGCGTCTGGCCGTGGCCATCCGGGCCGCCGTAACGCGCCGGTGGAACATCATGGAAATTTGCGGCGGCCAGACGCACGCGATCATCCGTTTTGCGCTCGACGAGATGCTGCCGGCTGAACTGACGTTGATCCACGGACCGGGCTGCCCGGTCTGCGTCACGCCGATCGAATTCATTGACAAGGCGGTGGCCATCGCCGCCCGGCCGGGGGTGATGTTTTGCTCGTTCGGCGATATGCTGCGCGTGCCCGGTTCGCAAAAAGACCTGCTCACGGTGAAATCGGAAGGGGGCGACGTGCGGATTGTCTATTCGCCGATGGACGCCGTGGGCTTGGCCCAGAAAAATCCGCAGCGGCAGGTCGTGTTCTTCGCCGTCGGTTTCGAAACCACGGCCCCAGCCAACGCGATGGCCGTCGCGCAGGCGGCCAGGCTGGGCCTGGAAAACTTTTCCGTGCTGGTTTCCCACGTGCTGGTGCCGCCTGCCATGCGGGCCGTGCTCGATTCGCCGGCCAATTGCGTACAGGGCTTTTTGGCCGCCGGACACGTTTGCACCATCACCGGCCTGGAGGAATATCGCCCCATCGCCGAAAAGTACCGCGTGCCCATCGTGGTGACCGGTTTTGAACCCGTAGACATTTTGCAGGGCGTGTTGATGTGCGTCCGGCAACTCGAAGCGGGCCGGCACGAGGTCGAAAACCAGTACGCCCGCAGCGTGCGCCCCGAGGGCAACCGCCCCGCCCTGCGGCAGATTGCCGAGATCTTTCAGACGGTGCCGCGGAAGTGGCGCGGCATCGGTGAAATCGCCGAAAGCGGCCTTGGCCTGGGGGAAGCGTATGCCAAGTTCGACGCCGACCGCCGCTTTGGCGTCGAGGCCATCACGGCCGAAGAGCCCGCCGAGTGCATCGCCGGCGAGATTTTGCAAGGCCATAAGAAGCCGCACGACTGTCCGGCGTTCGGCGTCTACTGCACGCCCGAGCGACCGTTGGGTGCGCCGATGGTCTCTTCGGAAGGAGCGTGTGCCGCCTATTATCGCTATCGGCGACACAACGCGTGAGACGGAAATCGTCGGTAATCGGTTTTGGCGGCGGTTGCGAGTCCAGGGCTACCAGGCCGTTTCCAGGCCCAGCGATAGTCCGTCCAGCCCCACGCTGCCATTGTGATCGGCCCCACCGAGTTGCCGCGGGCCCAACGCCAGTCCCGTCACGGCGTAAAATTGGTAACCGGCCCGCAGCCATAGATACTGGCTCACCTTGAAGCGGGCCGTGATCGAAACCTCGAACAGGGCGGATACGTCGGTCCCGCTGCGCGACAGGTCCATGGGGGTGAAACCCGAGGGATTACCGCCGGCCACGTCGGTCCCTTGCTGCGTGTAGAAGTTGGCCAGCACGCCGACCTTGCCCTCGGTAATCAGTTGGAAGCGGTCCCAGCCGCGGACGCACTGCAACCCGAGCTGCGGCCCTATCAGGTTGTTGGTCGTGCGGTAGTTGAGGCTTTCGCTGTAGCCGGTGTCGAGGTCGGAGCCGCTGAGCGTGAAGTTGTCGGAAAGGTGGAAGTAGCGAACGCCCCACAGCCAGCCAAAGGCCCAATAGGGACTGTAGGCGCTGAAGAGGATTCGCTCGTTGATTTCGGCGTTATGCACCTGGCTGCTATAGCTGTAAGACAAATCGTTGTTGAAGCCGCCGATGGCCGGCGAAAGTTGCAGCCAGGGGGAATAGGCCAGCACCGTATCGCCTGCCGGATCGGCGAGTAGCGTCTCGCCGACCGACCATTGCTGCATGCCCCAATAGCTGGCCTCGATGGCCGCCTGATCGCTGATTCTCCGGCTGATCTGGAAGCGTACGCCGGTCTCCAGCGGAAGAAGAACGTCGTCGCTATACAAAGCGTCGTTGGCGTAGCGATTGCTGGGGCCATTGCCATTGGCGGCGGTAAAGCCCAAGCCGACGCTGTTGCCCACGGTTCGTTCCAGCCAGAGGGCGTCGACGGTGAGGTCCCAGTGGGGCGTCTCCAGGCCCGGAATCGTAATGAAGGTGCCGGGCCCTGGCTGCGGCGCCGGTACGATTACGGCGCCCGGCGGCACTGGCGCATAAGGCGAGTACGGCCAAAGCGGTTGCGGCGGCGGTGCATAATAGGGCACAGCCGGCGGTGGAACTGGCTGCGGGGGCGACTGGGGACCCGGCTGGAAAGCCGGCTGGGGAACGGGTTGGCCAGCCGGCGGAGTCGTCGGCGGAGCAAAGGCCGGTCCTGGCGACGCCCCGGCATCGGGCGCCGGCGGCGGCGGCGGAACCTGCGGATTGGTAGCCATCTGGGCCGAGGCCACGACAGCATCCAGCAACAGGACAACCAACGCGAGTAGAAGAGTGTGTCGCTTCATGGGGGCGGGATTAGACCAAAAACGGCCCCTTGAGAACAGAGCAACTTGAGTCTGCCGCTACTCGTTTCGCCACAACACCTTAGGCCACGATTACAACCGCAGGTGCATTTCGTCCCCCACGTTGCCAAACAGCATCGGAGCCTCTCAGAATCGAGCTTGAAGCTGGGCCGCGACAAAAGGCCCTGCGTCGACGTCCACGCGATCGGTTCCACCGGTGAGAGTGAAAGTGGTCCCTTCGAAATAATAGCGATCGAAGGCATAGCCGGCCGAAAAGTCCAACGTTACATGCTCTGGCAACTTGAATTTCAGGCCCGCCGAAAGCCGCTTCTCATAGTAGAAAAAGCGGTCTTTCTCTTCGGGCCGGTCGACGAGCAGGTAACTTTCATTGAGCCAATCGAACCCGGCATAGCAATCGAGCCACTTTACCGGTTGATAGATAGCGCGGGCATGGACCGAGGTGATCAGGGCGTAGGAGAGTTCGAACCGCCAGTTTTCCGAAGGCTGATACTTCAGCGTAGCGAAAGGAAAACCGATGGTCGCCTGAAAAGCATCGGAAGGAGCGTAGAAATAGGCGACGCCGGGAATGGGGATATCGCCCAGTTGGCCGTTGGTCGAAAACATGAGCGTGAAGAGCCACGCATTATGTTCGCCCTGCGGCACGCGGAGAAATCCGCTCACCGAAGCCGTGTCCTCCTGAAAGCTGTGAAAGGGCTGATCGCTGGCGGAGCCCAGATTCACACTGGCACCGCCCACGTTGCCATTGTCGAAGCGGTGGAAGTACGAGGTGCCGAAAGCCACATTCCAGAGGTCCGCGGGGAAGGGCCGCTGACTGTCGGGCAAAATAGCGCCGGTTTGAAAGATTTCCCAGCGAACGCGCGTCGAAAAGACGACCCCGTCCGGGCCGTCCTTCCAGAGGGGCACACCCAGCGAAAGATCCTGCTGCTCCATCCCCAAATGCGTGGCCTGATTGGCTACCGGCTGGTCGGGCAACCAAAGGGCCTTGTAGCCCGGCGTGGCCGCATCGGCGCCCATGCCGAACGGCATCCCGCCCATCCCTCGGCCGCCAAACGGGGCGGAGGAGTCGTCGGGGGACACCAGCTTCGGCGATCCGCCCTCGGGCTGTAAAGACAAGGCGGCCGGCGGCGGCGTCCCCGGCGCGTACGGCGAGTATGGCTCCCAAAGGGGTTGCGGCGGCGGAGCATCATACGGCGCCCCGGGCGAAATCGGTGGAGATTGCGGCTGAATCGCCCCCGGCTGGACCGGCGGTGAGTACATTTGTGGGGCCGCTTGGGGAGGCGGCTGTGGAATCGGTTGACCAGCCGCAGTCGCCATGGGCGCGAAGGCCGGTCCGGTCGATGCCCCCTCAGCCCTGACTGGAGGCAGCGGCACGACTTGCGGGTTGGGAACCACCTGCGCCGAGGCCGGCAGAGTGCCAAACAGCGTGACAACCAACGCGAGTGGAAAAGCGTGCCGGTTCATGGGGGGCCAAATTAGAACAACAACCGCCGCCCGAGAATAGATCAATTCGTGCGGCCCGCTAATCATTAGCCCGCACCGTCTCAAAGCGTCTAACAAAAAGGGGACAAGCTCCGAGCAATCTTTGCCATATGCCCCGACAAACTTCGTTGCGAGGCGCCT
>Ga0181529_10007999_pt1 | contig 10405 bp, 9 predicted proteins | sample PEATcosm2014_Bin_36_FD_119763 | JGI IMG/M metagenome (GOLD analysis project Ga0181529, IMG submission 119763) | Peatland microbial communities from MTU Mesocosm Facility, Houghton, MI, USA - PEATcosm2014_Bin10_30_metaG | ecosystem: Environmental > Terrestrial > Soil > Wetlands > Peat | place... | reverse complement strand
GCGGCGGCGTCATTGGCGTGGAATACGCCTGCATGTTCGCCATTCTGGGCGTGCGGGTGATCCTGGTGGAGAAGCGTCCGCGCCTGCTGGAGTTCGCCGACAGCGAAATGGTGGAAGCGTTGTCCTACCACCTGCGCGACCATCGCGTCACCATGCGGCTCAACGAAGAGGTTTCCAGCGTGGAAGAGACACCGGAAGGCGGGGTCATCGCCAACCTGCAAAGCAACAAGCGCATTTCGGGCGATGCGCTGCTCTATGCCGTGGGGCGCTCCGGCAACATCGATGAGCTGAATCTGGCGGGCGCGGGACTGGAGGCCGACAAGCGGGGCCGCATCGCCGTGGATGCCGACTACCAGACCAAGGTCCCCGGCGTCTACGCCGTGGGCGACGTGATCGGATTCCCCAGCCTGGCTTCGGTATCCATGGAACAGGGCCGGTCGGCCGCGGCGCACGCCTTCGGGCTGAAGATCCGCTCCAACCCCGCCACTTATCCCTACGGCATCTACACCATCCCGGAAATTTCCTTCACCGGCAAGACCGAAGAGCAGCTCACCGATGCCGACGTGCCCTACGAAGTGGGCGTAGCTTATTACCGGGAGACCGCGCGCGGGCAGATCCGCGGCGACACCACCGGCCGGTTGAAGCTGATCTTCCACCGCGAGACGCGCGAGATTCTGGGCGTGCACATTATCGGCGAAGACGCCGCGGAGCTGGTGCACATCGGCCAGGCGGTGATGATCTGCAAGGGCACCGTCGACTACTTTGTGGAAACAGTTTTTAACTATCCGACGCTGGCCGAGTGCTACAAAGCCGCGGCCTTCAACGGCCTTAACAAGCTGAAGTAATCGCCACGGCGCCCGCGCGCCGCAACGGCCGCGGCTTTTCGAACCCGGTCCGGGTCGCCCGCGCGGCCCGATGCGGCGCGATCACCGCGCAGTAATCTCGATCGCCCAGTTGCCCTTGTGGCGGACTTCGCGCGCGGGCGGCAGCGCGGCTTTCACTTCGTCCACTTCGGACAATTCCAATCCGCTCGCCAGCAGCACCCCGCCGGGCCGCAGCACGCGCAGCAGATCCGGCGCGATGCGCACGATGGTCTCGGGGTTGATGTTGGCCACCACCAGGTCGACCGAAGCGGTCGCGACGGCATCCACCGAGCCCACAAATCCGTTCCCGGCAACCTCGACAGCTACCGGATCGATGTCGCAGGCGTAGACCTTTCCGGCGCCCAGCAAACGGGCCGCCTGCGCCAGGATTCCCGACCCCGTGCCCACGTCGAGCACGCTGGCGCCGGGCCGCACGAACTCTTCGAGCGCCTCCAGGCACAGTTGCGTGGTCTCATGCACGCCGGTGCCGAAGGCCATCCCGGGATTTACCGCGATGCGGAAGCGGCCTTCGGGCGCGGGGTCGTCGCGCCATTCGGGGACCAGGAAAAAGCGCGCCCCCACTTCCATGGGCTGGAGCAGGTCGCGGGAGGATTGCACCCAGTCGCGATCTTCTTCGATCCGCAAAGTGGCGCCGGGGAAGAGCAGGGACAATCCCCCCTGGTCGGCCGTGTCCTCAAAGAACGCCCGCACGCGCTCGGCGCTCAGCTCCACGATGCCGGCGGAGCTATGGTCCCACAACTCGGCGATCAGCAAGTCGCGATCTTCGGGGTCGCATTCGATTTCGAGAGAGAACACCGTCCCAGGATCGCACGTCGATCGTTACCGCGCCACTCTCGTGCCCGCAGCAATTCACCAGACGCGGCGCAGTATCATAGGAGAGTATTCTCGTTTCCGCGCCTTCGAAGCGCGGCTGGGGAGCTTCCTATCGTGAAACTGCAAGGCATCTATCCTCCGATTACTACGCCGTTCGATCATAACGGCGACATATACGCGGCCAAACTGCAGCACAACGTGGAAAAGTGGAACCGGACGTCGCTCGCCGGCTACGTCGTGATGGGCTCCACGGGCGAGAGCGTACACGTAACCGCCGAAGAGAAGTTCGCCGTTTGGGAGATGGTGGCCAAACATGCCGCGCCCGAAAAGTTGCTGATCGCCGGCACCGGCATGGAGAGCGTGCGCGAGACCGTCGCGCTCACTAATCGCGCCGCGGAAATGGGCTACAAGGCCGCCATGGTGCGCACGCCCCACTATTACAAGAACCTGATCAATCGCGCCGACGCGCAGACGCTCTATTACCGCGCGGTGGCCGACCAGTCGCGCCTCCCCATCATCATCTATAACTGGCCGCAGACCACCGGAGTGGATATCCCTGTGGAGTCCGTGGTGGCCCTGTCGGAGCATCCCAACATGATTGCCATCAAGGAAAGCTCAGGCAGCGTGGAAAAAGTCATGCAGACGATCCGCGAGGTGAAGCACGGTTTCCAGGTGCTGGTAGGTTCCGCGCCGACCCTCTGGCCGTCGCTGCTGATGGGAGCTTGCGGCGCCATCCTGGCCTACGCCAACGCCGCTCCGTATTCGGTGATTGCGATCTGGGAAGCTTACCGCACGCGCGAAGACGCCGCCGGCCTGGACTGGCAGAATCGCATCGGCCGCGCGTCCATGCTGGTGACTTCGAAGTACGGCGTGCCCGGTCTGAAGTACGCTATGGATTTGAATGGCTACTACGGCGGCCCGCCCCGCCTGCCGCTGACCGTGCCCACGGAAGCGGCGAAGCGGGAGATCGCGGAAGCGTTTCAGGATCTGAAGGGTTAGCCGGCGGGGCCGGCTTCGCGCCGTCTCGTCTCGCCTGGGGACCTGCCCGGCTCGCCAGCGCCGTCCTATAACCCCTGCGCCGCCGGCGACACGGCCGGCCGCAATCATGCCCGGGTTCCTGCGCAGCGGGCGCCAGCACGCGGACGCCAGTCTTGCTGGCGGCAGGCGACCGACTGCCCGCGCCACGGCCGGCACGGCTCGTCGCGCGCGCGTTGGTGCGAAGCGGGCGCCGGTCCGCCAACGCCAGTCTTACCCGCGGCACGCGGCCGGCCGGGATCGCACACGTTAGCGGCGAAAGCGGCGGGGTGTATACTGAATGCGACCTGGGAGTCCCAAATAGAAACTCCGGTCTGGAAGAGCCGCCTGCTTCCGGCACAAGCGGCTTGTGGAGAACTGAGAGGCCATAATCATGAGACTTCGAATCCTGTTTTGCGCCCCTTTCGTGTGCTCTCTCGCCTTCGCTGCGAGTCAGGGCAAGAACAGCCCGGTCTCGGCCGCCGCTACTGACGGTATCCCTCACTTACGAAAGCAGGGGACGGCCACCCAGTTAGTCGTCGATGGCAAGCCCTTTCTGGTGCTGGGGTCGCAATTGAGCGTCAATAGCGCCAGTAACCTCGATTACTGGAAGAAGGTGGTATGGCCGAGGATCGTCGCGCAGGAAAATCTCAACACCGTGGTAGCGGCGGTCTCCTGGGCTAAGATCGAACCGGAGGAAGGCAGGTTCGACTTCAGTGTGCTGGACGGCGTGATCCGGGATGTGCGGACGCGCAACCTGCATCTGGTGCTTCTCTGGTTCGCAAGCTGGAAAAACGGTCTGTCCAGTTTCTCGCCCGACTGGGTCAAGCGGGACTTCGACCGGTTTCCGCGCGCCCAGATCGTAGGGGGCACCTTGCCCTTGATCTCGGCGGGACCGGCGCGGCCGCGCGTTCCGTTCGCCGGGAGCAGGAGCATCGAGTTGCTCAGCCCGCTCAGCGATGCGAACCGGGACGCCGATGCCCGCGCCTTTGCGGCTCTCATGCGGCATATCAAGGCCGTGGATGGACAGCAGCACACAGTCCTCATGATGCAGGTGGAGAACGAAGTGGGCATGCAGGGGGACACCCGCGACCGCTCACCCGCGGCCAATAAGGCTTTCGAGGGGCCGGTGCCGAAGGAGCTGATGGACTACCTTGAACAGCACAAAGATGCGCTGAGTCCGGAGCTGCGCAAGCTGTGGGAGGCGGCCGGTTTCAAAACATCCGGAACCTGGGAGGAGGTGTTCGGCAAAGGCAGGCCCACGGAGGAGATTTTCATGGCCTGGAACTTTGCGCACTACATCGGACGGGTGGTGGAGGCGGGCAAAGCCGAATACCCGATACCGATGTACGTGAACTGCCCACAGTTCGGATTTGGCAAGGAACCTGCGCCGGTCAAGAACGGACAGAGCGGCGGACCCATGCCCGACGCGCTGGACGTCTGGCGAGCCGGGGCGCCGCGGCTCGATATCTTCGCGCCCGACATTTACAGCCCCGACTTCGAGGCGTGGTGCGACAAGTACACCCGGTCCGGCAACCCGCTGTTCATACCCGAAACGAACGGCGGGCGGATCACCACAGCCAGGGCTCTCAACGCCTTCGGACGCTACAATGCCATCGGTTACTCGCCGATGGGATTCGACCGGTCGCTAACTCCGGACAGCGACCAGATCACCGGCTACGGACTGATCGCGCAATTGGCGCCGCTGATTGCGGAGCACCAGGGCAAGGGGACGATGTCCGCCGTTCTGCTGGGCCCGAACGACCCGCCGCGGAAGATCCAGGTAGGGGATTACACGTTGGAGGTCGCGTTTTTGGCGCCCCGCGTGGAACCGCCTCCGCAGGGAACCCCGCTCCTTTCTGGAGCGATTTTCATTGCGGCGGGGCCGCAGGAATTCTATGCCGCCGGCAACGACGTGAGCGTCACCTTTTCGCCCAACACGCCCGGCCCTCCGTTCGCCGGACTGGCCACCGTGGAGGAGGGTACCTTTGTCAACGGCCGTTGGGTTCCGGGACGCCGGTTGGCCGGCGACGACGCCGGGCAGGGAGACTACCTGGATTTGCGCAAGCGCCTCGCCGGCGACCCCTTCCCGGGCATCCTGCGCGTGACACTCTACCGTTACCGCTGAGACAGCGATGCAGCCACCTGGAAAGCGGCGCTTGGAGCCGCTGCGCATGGTAGCCATCCGCACGGATGGCTTTCAGACGCTGCGGGCACCACTGGGCAGGGCACCGGCTTCCGCACGACCCGCCGCGGCTTGGTTGGTTCCGCGTCGAGGCAAGGCGAGAGCGGCTTCCGCGAATCACTCAGGTCTTGGCGATGGCACTTCAGTTTCGGGAAATGATCGACCGGGGCGAGATCCGAAACCACGCCGACCTCGCGCCGCTTGGCTGCGTCAGCCGGGAGCGGATCAGTCAGATGATGGCGCTCACATGGCTCGCAGCCGATGTTCAGGAGGCGATCCTGAGGCTGGCCCAGGTGCCAGGCGGCGGATTTCCGGTAAGCGAAGGCACGCTTCGAAGAATGGCGCGCCTGCCGTTGTGAGAGGATCACCGGGCGCCCCACGAGTGCCGACGCCGGGCGCTCGGATGCGAAAACCACCGAGCTTCACGACCGGCGCAACGACGACATCGCCGTGGGCGGAGTCGGGAGAGTTCTGTCATTCATGGCGCGGCTTCGCCAAGTCGCCGGTGTGGTAAAATCGCCAGGTATGCGGGTTGCATCCCCCGCGGCCGCTCTTCTGGCAAGCATGGCCGCGTTCGCAACCTTGCTAGTGGTCGGCTGTGGCCACAGCAAAGTTGCGGATGCCACACAATCAGCGTCCGCCCCAACTGGGAAGGCATCGGGCGCGCCGGGAGAATCAGCTTCTCCCACTCCCCCTCCTCATTCTCCCTCAGGGCAAAGTCATCCCTTATCGGCGATTGGCCCATGCCCAGTTCCGGGGATCGTACCCATGAAGAACGAGAACGGAAACTATGGGGAGATATATTTCGGACGTTACAAGGTGGAGCTCATGCGCACTATTCTGTGCGACTCAAAAGGCCAAGAATTTCAAGAGGCAAAGGGCCAGTTCCATATTGGCGGCAACCTGGACCTTCTCATCACGACAGGCCCGGTGTCGAAGATTTCAGAGGGTGCCGTCGAGATCACTGTGGATGGCTCTCCAAAGACCTTTCAACTCACTCCACAGACAGGAACCTGCGGGTTTGCGAAGATTGTTGTCGGCGGCATGGCTACAGTTACTTCTCATTCGACAAACGGTGGTGCGTTGAGTCTCAGGTCCGGCACAATGGCCTGGGCTAACGGTCCGGCACACTATGATTGCACGGACTAAATTGGATTAGGGCGGCAAGCTCGAATCGAGAAGGTCTTTGGCTTAATCCTCGTTGGGATAGATAACATAACAAGGGGGGAGTCGCGCTCTCTTCATGAAGGAGAGCCAGGTCAAGAAGATTAGGACTTTTCTGGGATTCTAAGGAATCTTGAAAACGAAAAGCAGGAGGGATGCGGATGAAGTGGCTTATTCGATTTATCTTACTGGTGCTGGTCTACTTTACGGCTATGCACGCGTATGAGAGTTCTATCCAGGTGATTGACGATTTCGTTTACCCTGGAAGCGACGGGCAGTTGCGTGGCTTCGAGTGTAGGCCGTTTGACTACGACCGATGCATGAAAACCGATGAGAAGCTTGTTTCCAAAGGTTATCGAGCGCTCGCCGGCAAAGCAGAGGAACTGCAAAGCATCGCATCTGAGTATCAGACGCGGACATTCATGTGGGGCGGGGTGTCACTGCTCTTGTGCGTAGGCATCTTGTTGTCATTCCGGAAGTCGTCTGCACCTCAGCCGGAATAGCCGGGGGGCTGCCAAGCGCCCCACAAACGAACCGCAGTTTACCGGTCAGTAGCGCCCGCGCTCTTGAGCAGTCGCACGACATCCAGGTGCCCCCCCTCAGATGCCGCCGTCAATGCAGTGCCAAAAGACGACTTGGCGTTCACATCAGCCTTGGCGGCGAGCAGTGCTCGCACTACTTCCAGATAGCCATTCCCCGATGCCGCCATCAACGCCGTGACGCCGTTGCTCGCCTTGGCGTTCACGTCTGCCCCGGAGGCAAGCAACGCTCGCACTACCTCAACGTGGTTGTGACTCGACGCTGACATCAACGCGCTGGCGCCATGGTTATCCTTGGCGTTCACATCGGCCTTGGCAGCGAGCAGTGTTCGCACCACCTCCTGGTGGCCGTTTTCCGACGCCATAATCAACGCCGTGGCACCATCGGCCGCCTTCGAGTTCAGATCGGCCTTAGCGGCGAGCAGCGTCCGCACTACCTCCAGGTGGCCTTTCGCCGATGCCATGAACAACGCCGTCCTGCCGATTCTCTCCTTGGCATTGACATCCGCCCCGTTGTCTATCAGCACCTGGGCCACCTCAGTGTGGCCGTTCTGCGATGCCAGCATCAACGCGGTGGCCCCATTGATCTTGGCGTTCACATCAGCCTTGTCACGGAGCAGTGCCTTCACGCGGGGCAAGTCACCGCCCTCCGCCGCCTTGATGAGATCGTCTCCTGGCGCGTTGGCCTGCGCAGTTCCCGCAGTCTTGAGAAGTTGGACTACATCTTGGTGGCCGTTTTGCGCCGCCACCGTCAACGCTGTGTTGCCCCCGTCGTCCCTAGCATTCACGTCAGCCTTGGCCGCGAGCAGCACTTGCACGACCTTCGGGTAGCCATTGCTTGACGCCATCATCAGAGCCGTACCGCCATCCCCCGACTTTGCATTCACATCGGCCCCGGAAGCAAGTAGAGCTTGCACTACTTCCACATGGCCAGCCATTGATGCCGTCATCGTCGGCGTTACACCGAACAACGGGCCAGACGTCATTCTGGCATTCACATCGGCCCTGGCAGCGATCAATGCTCGCACTACCTCCAAATAGCCTTTCGCCGACGACGCCATCAACGCAGTAACGCCTTGGCTGCCTCTGGTGTTCACATCGGCCCGGGCTGCGAGCAGCGTCTTCACGACGGCCAAATCACCTGTGAAAGCAGCTTTGATGAGATCGTCCCCTTGGGCGGCGGCTAGGACGCAGGCCAACACTGCCAGAAGACCAAAAATGCGTAGGCGCGCGGCGGTGGTGAGAACAGGCTTCATGCGTTGCAGAATATCACGAATATCACGAATAGAATAGGGAGGGGCTGGTTTCACGGGCGGCCCGTTGATTCACCCGGTTTTCCCGTTCTTAAACCAAAAGACCTCACCTCCACGCCGGGCCAATTACGGGATTGGGTCTTGCTTCGCTTGCGGAGGCATTCGAGAGGACAGATGTACGGTGTAGGCATCACTCTCCGTTCCCCAGTGGAACAACACTAGGCAGTCCGTGGCGCAGTTGAATTTGTTGTCTTGCGATATGGATACGCGTCCCCAATACACGAGTTCCGACGAACCGGTGGCATCCACGCGGCCAGTCGAGGGGCCGTTCGCCGCTTGAGCCTGCTCAAGTATCGTGGACCACGGGAAGTTCTCCTTCTGGTCCTCAGCCGGTTTCATAAAATGGAAATATGCCCCGTCAAACTTGTACGGAAGGTTGTCTTCATCCTCGATGGACAGTAATTTACTAGGGTCGCGTGGGGCCGACCATGTGACGTCCGCCCTCCAGCCATTCGGATTTTTGATGACCTTCACGAGCGAGTATTGTGCTTCTCCTCTGAGCTTCACGTATGGTTCGGATGGTTTCGACGCCGTCGAGACGCCTTGAAAGGTCCAAGTCCTCGTGTTGAATAAATCCGAGCTGCATGCGGAGCAGATGGTTATCAGTAGAGCAGTCGTCGCTAGTCTGACGCCGTTGGCGTTCACATTCCCTCCCCAAAGATCAGTAAGCCCGGACAGCCTTCGCTGACAGGCTGGCTAGGCGTTCGCTTTTTCGACAGCTTCCTTCATCTCAGCGGACCGGTGTCAAGGATTATGAGTGATGCGCCGCGCCACAATCCGTCTCGGATTTGGATCGACGGTGTCTTCCCATCCTTTTTGAGGGTCACTTCTTTGACGGTCACTTTCATATGTGGCGGAAGCGTGGTCTTTAGAGAAGCGAGGAGAGCCGAAACGGATCGCCCCTTAAGGGCATACGGTCCTTGGACACATCGAACATGCAAACATTCTCCTTTCGCTCCGGTCGCCGCAATGAAGTGGCCGCACGCCAGCGCGCAGTAAACGCGGTCATCGAGCCCCGCAAACAGTTGGGGACTGGTCATGCTCTGGAGCGCCGCTACTCGAACGTGAACAGCAGCGTGCCGGGCGCCGGTTCGGCCGGAGGGCCGCCGGCGGTGACCGGGGTCTCGGCCGCCGTGGAATCGCCTTCGGCGGATACCTGGCGGTAGAAAATGCCGGTGTCGGCCAGGAAAACTTCGAGCTCGGCGGGGCGCGGCAGCGAGCCCTGAATCAGGGCTTCCGAGAGCGGGTCCTCGATGTACTTCTGCAGGGCGCGGCGCAAGGGGCGCGCGCCGTAGCTGCGGTCGCCGCAGGTCTTGTCGAGAATGTATTTGGCGGCATCCGTGGCGAGGTGGATCTTCACCTGCTTGGCCACCAGGTTCCCGTTGATCTGGTTCACCAGCAGGCCGATGATCTTGATCAGGTCGTCATCGGTGAGCGAGGTGAACAGGATCACTTCGTCCAGGCGGTTCAGGAACTCGGGGTTGAACGCCTTTTTCACTTCGCTGCGCACCATGTCTTCGACCTTCGAATTGACGCCTTCGCCCATGGGCGTGGAGAAGCCCAGGTGGCCCCGCTTTTCGAGGAAACGCGCGCCCAGGTTCGAAGTCATGATGATGATGGTGTTCTTGAAATCCACCTGGTTGCCCAGGCCGTCGGTCAACTGGCCGTCTTCGAACACCTGCAGCAGGATGTTGTAAATGTCCGGATGGGCCTTTTCGATTTCATCCAGCAGGATGATGGAGTAGGGATTGCGCTTCACCCGCTCGGTGAGCTGGCCGCCCTCCTCGTAGCCCACGTATCCGGGGGGCGAGCCGATCAGCTTGGAAACCGAGTGTTTCTCCATGTACTCCGACATGTCGAAGCGCACCAGGCTCTTCTCGCTGCCGAACAGGAAGCCGGCGAGGGCGCGGGCCACTTCCGTTTTGCCCACGCCGGTGGGGCCCAGGAACAGGAACGAGCCGGCGGGCCGGGCGCTCGATTTCAACCCCGCGCGCGAGCGGCGGATGGCGCGCGCCAGCGCCGAAATGGCTTTTTCCTGGCTGATCACGCGCTTGTGCAGCTCTTCCTCGATGCGCAGCAGCTTGGTGATCTCCTCCTCCTTGATGGACGTCATGGGCACGCCGGTCCAGCGGGCCACCACGTCTTCGATGTCGTCCTTGGTGACGCAGCCGGTGGAGGAATCGTCCAGGTTATACTTCTCGCGGAGCTGGCGCATGTTCTCGCGCTCTTTGCGCTCCTCGTCGGAGTAGAAGCGCGCCTTTTCGAACTCGTGGTTGGCGATGGCGTTTTCCATGCGGTGCACGATGAATTTGATGCGCTTCTGAATATCGGCCAGGTCCGCCGGCAGGGTGGTCTGGCGCAGCTTCACGCGCGCGCCCGCTTCGTCGATGAGGTCGATGGCCTTGTCGGGCAGATAGCGGTCGGGAATGTAGCGGCTGGAGGTGTAGACGGCGGTTTCCACGGCATCGTCGGTGTAGGCCACGGCGTGGAATT
>Ga0181529_10007996_pt1 | contig 10409 bp, 8 predicted proteins | sample PEATcosm2014_Bin_36_FD_119763 | JGI IMG/M metagenome (GOLD analysis project Ga0181529, IMG submission 119763) | Peatland microbial communities from MTU Mesocosm Facility, Houghton, MI, USA - PEATcosm2014_Bin10_30_metaG | ecosystem: Environmental > Terrestrial > Soil > Wetlands > Peat | place... | reverse complement strand
TTGACTGGCCGGGCAGGAGCGTGACGGTGAACGTCACTCGCGACCAGGTCAAGAACGCCCCGGAGTGGGACGCAGATCAGCCGATCAGCCGCGTATTCGAAGGCCAGGTCTGTCGCTATTACATGCTGCATAGCCCGTGGGACCATGTTCGCCATAAGGAGGCGGCTGGCCGGTCCCTCGTTATATAGGATCTTCACCGATCCGCCGCATTATTTAACTTCGCGCATTCCGATGACGGCCGACCGCAGCAATCAGGCCTAAAGGACCTGACTGCGGACGGCAAGGGGGCCGAGGCCCCCTGGCGCGTTCTGGACTAATTGTGCGGCCGTCAAGCTGAAACGCGAATAACAACAAGTTAAAGTGGAGGCAAGAGCGATGACGATGGAACGTGACGTTGACCTATACGGAAACGAGTTGCTCCGAGCCGGAGAGCGGGCTCCGGCAGGGCGCTACAAGCTGGTCGACAGCTCTATGACGGTCGAATTGCAAGAGGACGACGTGCTTCCAGGATGCCTGAACGGGCGCGTGTCGTGGTACGTCCGTCTACACTTCTGGGGCGATGCGGGCAACCGATTAGCGGCGACGCAACATAGCTCCCGATCCGCAGGTGACGACGATGCGCTCGCGTCCTGAGAGATCGCAGAGTCAGGGGAATGCCGTGCCTTGCAGACGAGTTCCCGTAAGGTCGTCCAAAACGGAAATGTCCCTGGCGGAAGTTGGTCGGTCGGCATCCGCAGGGTCGTGTTCTGTTCAGCGCGCGCCCTCGAACTTCAGGGCATTGGTCCGTGCCTTAATCGGATCGGAGGCAAACAGTTGACAGTGAAAAGGCCGGCCGGATCGAACGCGAACGGACTACACCCGGAACACGAGTCGTGGGTGCGCATTTCGACCCACAACAGCGCCGTCGGGTTGGCAATCTTTCTGGCGGTATTCGCACTGTTTGTCGTCTTGATCGCCTTGCGCCTGGGTCCGAGCTCCTTCGCGGCCGCCGGAATACCTGCTGCTCTGGCCCTCCTCTGCTTGTCCTGGATAGGCGCACGGCGTCGCCGAAGCGGGTTGTTGGAAAACGCCTGGCTGACTGCTCGCATCAAGGCAGATCTCATAACGGAATTGGGAGCGAGCGACGTCAACGTGGATTCCTCGAACGGCGTGGTCACTCTTCGCGGCAGCGTCTCGTTTCCCGACTTCCGGGACGCCGCAGAGGAGTTGGCGCGGCAGCAGGGCGCCACAAAGGTAGTGGACGAGCTGAACGTCGTCGCGCCGGCGCCCGGACAGTACGACGCCTTTCTAACGGGATTGACCGGCGTGACCGCGCCGGCGGGCGCGCCCGAAGTTCCAACGCATGCGCCCTTGGATGAGATGGTCCGCGAGGCGCTGGAATCCGACCCACGGGTGAATGAGAACGTGATGTCCGTGGATGTCGAGGATGGGATCGCCTACCTTACGGGCAGGCAGGAAACGGTCCAGGCGAGCGGCGCCGCCGCGGGCGTCGCTGCGCACGTTCCCGGGGTACTCGGTGTTTCCAACGATGTCGAGATAATGCCCAGCGTCTGACGGCGATCCATAAGGAAGGCAGCGATCGAATACACTCTCGACGCAGCCTCAGAAGAGAATGGAGAAGAGCGATGTCAACATGGACTGGACTGCAACCAGCGCAGAGGCCTGCTCTACAGGCCGACTTAAACAGCTCGGTGGTCGCCGTTTACGGCACGCACGAGCAGGCGGAGGCGGCCGTCAAAGCCCTGCAGCGCCAGGAGTTCGACATGACGAAACTGTCCATTGTCGGCAAGGACTACACCAGCGCGGAGAACGTCGTGGGCTACTACAACGCCGGCGACCGAATGATGGCCTGGGGTAGGTTCGGCGCCTTTTGGGGCGGCCTTTGGGGCATGCTCTTCGGGGCCGCGTTCTTCATCATTCCCGGCGTCGGTCCGTTGGTCGTGGCCGGTCCGCTCGTCGCCTGGATTGTCGGTGCGCTGGAAGGCGCGGTGGTGGTAGGCGGCTTGAGCGCGTTGGGCGCGGCGCTGGTTAGCGCCGGTATTCCAAAGGACGGCGCCTTGAAGTATGAAACCGTGCTCGCCGCAGGTAAGTTCGTCCTGATCGTACGTGGCCCGGCGGAAGATGCCGGCCGAGCTAAATCGCTCCTGGAGCTGACCCAACATGAAGGCCTGACTGCCCACGCCCCATAGCAACAACACGGCAGAACAGATTCTGGGAGGTGGACGACTCCCTATTTGAACACCAGGCCGCGCTGGCCGACGGGAATATCGTGGAGCACGCCGTCGGGTTGGGCGTGGATCCAACGGGCTTCCCGGTCGCCGACCGGTGGGAGAAGGCGGGCGGCCGACGCGACTGGAGTGGCTCCCTGCCGAAGCAGAAATTGTGAGGAATAGCGATGACTGGACTGAATAGGAATTGGACATATGGGGCCGCGGCCGGCCTGGCGTTGCTGGCGCTCGCCGCGGGATGCGGGCATAACACCGCACAGATCCCGCTTGCGCCCGCCGCCGGCGGCACTACCGTTGCGAATCTGGCACCGGCCGCCATCCAGGATGTACCCGTGGACGTCAACGGCTGCGAACAGACACAATCTGTGCCGCCGCCCCCGCAGGTGGCCGCGAACGCGCATACCATCGAAATCGTGCACCATCTGCCGCCGGTACCGGCGCACGTTACGCACCGGCACAAGCGCCTGCACCTGGTGAAGTACGAGAACAAGTACTGGCTGGAGGACGCGGATCATCACACCTATCTGGCCGCCAGAGACAACTCAGGCCACTACTATCCCGCCTGCTACGACACGTCCGACAATTCCGGCAACGGCGTCTACCCGCTCTACTACGATTCGGCCCGCGACGACTACTATCGCGGCTGTTCGGACCACGATCATCACTTCTACCGTTGTTATGAGGACGAGCCGAGTTACGTCTACTACTACGACTCGGATCCGATCTACGAACGGCATGGGTCCGGCTGGGATGCGGATTACGAGCCGGAGATCGAGGCGCCGGCATACGACGCGGCCTGGGGATCTTCCATTCCGGTATTCGGGGCAGCGCTGTTCCTCTTTCCTCCGTGGCATTCGCACTGGTGGCTCGATGCCGAATGGTCGACGGGCGGCGATAGCTACGTCGACATCTCGTTCGGCCGCCCATACTTCGACTACTACCTCGTGCCCTCGGAATACCCTTTCATATACGCCAACAGCCTCTATGCTTCGAACCCGGGATGGCGTACCGATCCGGGCTGGTACAGGCATGGGCGCTTCGATCGGACGGCCTATCAAAACGGCTCGTACCGTTCGTTCAGCGGGTACGGACGGACGGCGCCCGCCGGCACGCTTGCAGCCTCCTATATGGGATCTCGCTTTTTCCACGGCGGAGCGGGTTCCGGCGGGAGAGCTGCCTCGCAGATGACGACAGGAGCCGGGCGTCCCGGCGGCGGCTCATTTGGGCGAGGGACCGGTTCGGCAGGCGCCAACCACGGAACTTTCGGACGATCTGTGGAGGCAGCATCTTCCCACAACGCGACGGCAGGACGGACGTTCGGCGCCGGCAGGTCGGCAAGCGCAAACCACGTGAACGCAGCCGGCCGCAACTCCGGCCGAAGCCAGGGCGCGGGAGGCTTGCATGCCCACCTGGCGGCGCAGACGAACCACTCTAACGAAAATCGCTCGGCTCACGCGAACAGGTCCAGCGCCAATCGCTCGGCTCACGCTAACCACTCCAGCGCCAATAACTCGGCTCATGCTAACCACTCCAATGCCAATCACTCGGCTCACGCCGCACGAACTCGTGGCGGAGGCGGACAGAGGCATTCCCGGCAGGCGGTCCATTCGCGGACGCGATCAAGCGCCGGGAGGGCTTCCGGGCCGAGCCAGAGGAGCAGACCGCGCGCGCAGTCGAGCGGCCGTAACTTCGGCGGAGGTCAACGTGCCGGAGGCGGAGGCCAACGTGCCGGAGGCGGAGGTCAACGTGCCGGAGGCGGAGGTCAACGTGCCGGAGGCGGAGGTCAACGTGCCGGAGGCGGAGGTCAACGTGCCGGAGGCGGAGGTCAACGTGCCGGAGGCGGAGGTCAACACGCCGGTAGCGAAGGCGAGAGGAAGCGTTAAGATGTTCGAGATTGGGTGTCAGAAAAGCTGCGTGGGTCAGGCTGAGAACACCTAAGCCGACGTATCGCATGTGGCGAAAAAATAAGCTGCAAGGTCATTTTGATCTTACAGCCGCGTCCACGCTATGAAGATGGGTCGTCAGGGACTCGAACCCTGGGCCCGCTGATTAAGAGTCAGCTGCTCTGCCAACTGAGCTAACGACCCGCAAACGTCTGCGCCCGCACATATTGCCGGGCGCAGGCGCTATTATACCTCTCTGAAGGCTTACCGTCAAGCAGATTCGACGCCGGAGCGGCCGGCGTTTTCACCCGCCGCCCTCAGCTCACCCAGCCCGGGTTCCGGCTGGTTGCGTCGAAGCGGTCGGTTGTCTTGAACGGCTCGTACTTGCCCGTCAGAGCCACCGCGCGAGTCCTGCCCAGAAGCTCCGCAAGCTGATCGTACGTCAAAGGCTTGAACGTCTTCACGGCTTCGCAGGCCTGATCGAGCAGATCCAGGCTCTGGATACCCGTGATGACGACCGACGTCGGCATGCTCATGGCGAAATGGAGGCACTCAATCGGTGTCACCACCTTACTCGCCAGGATGGCGCCGGCTCCCATTGACTTCATCCCCAGCAAAGCCACCCCCCGCTTCATCATCTCCGGCACGACCTCGTGGATGAAGCTCTTGAAGTGAGCGTCCATCACGTTGATAGGCATCTGCGCCGCGTCGAAATGGAACCTGTGCTGCCGCGCCAACTCCAGCATCCTCGCGTGCACCTGCGGGTCCTTATGGCCCGTGAAGCCCGCGTATCGTATCTTGCCGGCCCTCTTCGCCTCCAACACCGCCTCGACCGCCCCGCCGGGCGCAAAGAACGCCTCCGGATCGCCCATCCGGATATTCTCATGGAGCTGCCACAGGTCTATGTGATCCGTCTGGAGGCGGCGCAGCGAATCCTCGAGCTGCTGCTGCGCCTTCTCCCGCGTATGGCCGTCGAACTTCGTCATCAGGAAGACCTTACTGCGATATCCCTCCTGAAGCGCCTTGCCCATCCGGATCTCCGAAAGCCCGTTCGGACCGTAGTCCCAGCAGTTGTCCATGAACGTGATGCCGCGGTCCACGGCCGCCCGCACGATCCGGACGGCCTCGTCGTCGCCTCGCTGCCAGCTCAGATGAGACCCGCCTATCCCTACGATCGAGACGTGCTCGCCCGTGCGCCCCAGCCGTCGGTAGAGCATGTCGCCTTTCCGGGTCGTGGGCAAAGGTCCGGGCAGTCTGGCGGGATCGGGCGGATTGGAATCCTGGTCGCCGAGCGGCGAGCCGAGCACGGCTGCCGGCCCAAGCGCGGCGAGCGCCGACCCGGACTGCAGGAAGGCGCGGCGGGAAGTCTTCATAATGGGCTCCTGGTAGAGTTCCGAGCGGAAAAGGCGCCGCTCGACCCCATATTCACCATCCGAACCCCTCGCGCCTGCATCCGCGGCAGCCGGCGGACGGTCTTTACGCCCTGTCGGACGGTGCGCCTGCCCGCGCCACTCCGGACGTCGCACGGCGCGAAAAGGGCCGCACGCGCGAGCGTGAAAATCAAAAGCCCTGGAGCTGTTGAGCTCCAGGGCTCCTGCAATGGTAAATGGTTGCGGCTCATGCGGGTTCGCATCCGGGCTAGCCTGCATGACCCGCGGCCGGCAGGTTGGCTTTTCAACCACCCTGCAACTCAGTCTAGTGCGCGGTCGATCCGGACGCAAGTAACGAAGGGTGCGGATTCACGTATATCTTTAGTTATATTATTGCGGCGGCGCTTCACACCATTAAAAGCCGGCTGCGATCCCCACTCGCAAGCAGCCGCACCTGGGACCGATCGCCTGCCAAACAAGAAAATGCCCCCGGAGATCGATGAACATTCCGGGGGAAGATAGCCTTGCAGTACCTGCGCGGCACGTGCGAGGGCGCATCCGGGCTCTCCTCCACGCGCCACCGGCGGGAAAGCCGCTGAGACGGCTCATCCGTGTCTCATTGTTGCCGGAAGCGGCACGCTTCGAAACCGACTGCCGACCACAATTCAACTAGACCTTTCGATATAGGTCAATTTCGGACAACATCTGAGCCCGTCTCATAGCGCGTTGGTCTATCCGGCGCGATTGCCGGCGCCGGGCCGGCGCAGCATGACCGTAATTTCCGTACCCGAGCCGGGCTCGCTGTTGATTGCTACCACCGCGCCGATCCGCGCAACGCGCTCGCGAATTCCTCTAAGACCCCATCCATCGTGGCTTGCATTGGGATCGAAGCCGGCGCCGTCGTCGGATATCCGCAGCGACACGGAGGCGCGCGCGTAGCTAAGCCGGACCTCGATATGCGAAGCGCTTGCGTGCCGAATTGCGTTGACGAGCGCCTCCTGTGCGATCCGATAGAGCTCGTTCTCGACGTCGGCCGGCAGACCGTGCGACTTGCCCCGGACGATGCACGAGATAGATGCGCTCGCGCCAGGCGACATCCGAGCCGCTATCTCCTTAATCGCCGCGGGAAGCCCTTGCGGCGCGAGCGTTACGGACCTGAGGGACTGGACGGCGTGCCGGGCGTCCTTCAGACCCCTCGCGGCCGTCTCGTGCGCCCGCGCGAGGTGCGCTTTCGCCTCTTCCGGACTTGCCAGGATCCCCACTTCCGCGGCGTCCAATTGCAGCATCACGGCTGTAAAGGCCTGGGCGAGCGTATCGTGCAGCTCCTGCGCAAGGCGCTCGCGCTCGCTCATCGCCGCTACGTCTCGGATCAGTCGCGTTCGCTCCTCTTCGTCCCGCTTCGCATCCGTGATGTCCTCCGTGATGCCCAGAAGCGACGATATCTCGCTGTCCGGCCCTGTTTCCGGAATGAGCCGCGATCGAAAATGGCGGCCGCCGATCGCATAGTCCGCCCGCGAGTCGCGACCGCCCGCGAGCGAGTCCGAGCAAAGCGACTCCAGAGCTGTGCACACGTTCGATGGAAGCCCGACCTCACGGATGGTCCGGCCGATCATATTGTCTGCCGGACGGCCGAAGAAGTGCGCGGCCTGCGGACTGGCGTAAGTGAAACGGAGGCAACGGTCCAGCCGGAACGTCACATCGGGGAGATTCTCCACGAGAGTCGAGAACTGCTTGCGGCTCTGGCTGAGGGTCAGCTCGGACCGCTTGCGGGCCGTGATGTTCTGCATCACTCCCACGACGCGATCCGGCGATACGGCCGGATCTCTCATGACTGCGCCGACCGCATAGAGCCAGGTCTCCGCCTCCGGCGGATGATTGGCGACACGGAATTCGAACTGGAACTCACCGCCCGAATGCAGTGCGCCAAGCAGCGCCGCCTGAACGGCGGGCAGATCGTCGGGATGAACGATCTTCCATAGCGCGGAGAGCGTGCCTGGCGTCGGCATGTCCGCGAGTCGCTGTCGATCGCCGGACCAGCACAGCGTCTCGCCGGCGGGATCGAGATCCCACGCCAGCATGTCCGCAGCCTGGATGGCGAGCCGCGCACGCTCTTCGATCGCCCGCAGATTCTCCGCGGCCGCTTTGCGCGCAGTGATGTCTACGAAGGTAAGCACCACGCCGTCGATGCGATCGTCAAGAGCGCGATAGGGCAGCACCCGCGCCAGGAACCAGTGCCCCTGGCTGCGCACCTCCTGCTCGTGCAGGCGCATGTCCCTCAGCACCTGCTCGGCGTCCTCGGTCAGGCCGTCGTAGCTCAATTTGCTGGTGATATCGGAGAGCGGCCGGCCCACGTCCGAATCGATGAGATTGAAGATCCTCCGCACGCTCGGCGTAAAGCGCTTGATCTTAAGATCGCGGTCCAGGAATATCGTGCCGATCTCGGTAGAGGCCATCAGGTTCTGAAGGTCGCTGTTGACGCGGCTCAGCTCCTCGACGTTGCTCTTGAGCTCCTGGTTTACGGTCGTCAGCTCCTCGTTGGTCGACTGCAGCTCCTCCTTGCTCGTCTCCAACTCCTCCGTGGCGGAGCGCATCTCCTCATTGATCGCCTGCAGCTCCTCGTTGGACGCCTTAAGCTCCTCAACAGAGGCCTCGTACTGCTCGACCGTGGAGCTCAACTGCTCCTTTAGATGCTGGTTCTCCTCTTCGAGCTGGCTCGTTAGGAGCGTTTCGCCGGAGGGCGTGTGCGGGCGCTCGTCGGTCTCCTCCGGAAGAAGTGCGAAGAGGACGAGCGTAAATCCCTGCATGTCCTCATCTGCCCGCGTTGGCCGGATGTGGATATCGACCAGGCGCTTCTTGCCCTCGACCTCGATCGGCAGCGCCTTAATGGTGACGTCCTGGAGATCCTTACCTGCTCGGAAGAGCGCAGCGCGCAGCTCCACCCGCAGCTCGGGATTCACGAGCTTCAGCAGGTTCGCGCTTATCGCCCCGCCGCGGAGCTGGAGGAATTGGCCGGCGTGCCCCGTGAGGTGAACGATGTCGTAGTTCTCGTTGATCACGACGGAGGGCGGCGCGTAGCGCTCCAGCAGTGCAAGGTGAAGGTTGCCGAACAGGGGCGCGTGGCGCTCCGGCGGGCCCGCCGTCGCGCGCGCTCCCGGCGGATGCGCTGCCTGCACGTCGCTTCCAGGTAAATTTGCGCGCATGAGGTTCCGCAGGGATGAGGGCCGCGACGAGAACGGCAGCGTGGGGTGCTGCGCGGCGGATCGCTGCCCCGCTCGCTGAACAAAAAGCCGGGCGCGCTTGTCGAGCGGGGCGAAGAGCGCGTGCGAATCGCTCAAGTTCTCGGAGCCGCCCAGCAAGAGCAGTCCGCCGGGGTGCAGCGCGAAGTGGAAGATGTCGAACAGCGCCTGTTGCGCCTCGATCTTCAGGTAGATGAGCAGGTTGCGGCAGGTAACGAGATCCAGACGCGAGAAGGGCGGGTCTTTCAGAACGTCGTGGGCAGAGAAGAGGACCAGCTCGCGGATCTCCTTCCGGATCTTGAAGCGGCCCTGGTCCCTCTGGAAGAACCTTCGCAGCCTCTCGGGCGACACGTCGGCCTCTATCGTGGACGGGTAGACGCCGGCGCGGGCAATCTGGATTGCGTCCTCATCCAGATCGGTGGCGAAGACCTGGATGCCGGCGGGCGAATCGAGCCGGCATGCATGCTCGAAAAGCAGGATCGCCACACTGTAGGCCTCTTCACCGGTGGCGCAGCCGGGGACCCATACGCGGACCTGGTCGCCGGGTTGTTTGGCGGCAAATATGTGCGGGATATGGGCTCCGAGCACCGAGAAAGCCTCGCGGTCCCGGAAGAAGTTTGTAACGCTGATGAGCAGATCGTGGAGCAGCCCGTTGATCTCGGAGGGATGCGTGCGGATGAATTCGAGATAGCCGGCTATGTCCTCGATCAGGTTCACTTGCAGCCGCCGCGCAACGCGCCGCAGCACGGTGGCGCGCTTGTAACGGGCGAAATCGTGGCCGGTATGCACGCGCAAGTACCGCAGAACCTCCAGAAGCGCCTTCTCGTCCGACGCGCTTGGCGTCTGGCTGACCGTCAGCGGTCCGCAGGCGTCGCCGTCCCCCACGTCCACCTCGTCCAAAGGCGCCTCTTCCGGCGGAACGTGGATCCTTACCTCGTTGCTGAGGAAATCGAGAAGCCTGCCCGGTATCTCCGCTACAGGCAGCACCCAGTCGACCATGCCCGTGTCGATCGCGCCGCGGGGCATGCCGTCGAACTCCGCCTCGTCCGGATCCTGCGCGACGGTGAGGCCGCCCTGCTCCTTGATGTGCTTGATGCCGATCACGCCGTCCGAATCGGACCCGGAAAGCAACACGGCCACCGCCCGCGGCCCATAGGCCACCGACAGCGTTCGGAAGAAGAGATCGACGGCTACCCGGCGTCCCGCAGGCTGCTGCGGGTCCATCAGGTCAAGCAGACTATCTCGCATGGTCAAGTGCTTGTTCGGCGGTATGACGTATACCGTGTTCCGGGTCACCTGGATCGCCTGGCTTACCTGCGAGACCGGCATGGTCGTATGGTGCTGGAGGATCTGCGCCAGGTTGCTCTCGAAGTCCGGCGCGAGGTGCATTACGACGACGAAGGCCATGCCGCTGTCCGGCGCCATATGGTCGAAGAAACTCTGCAGCGCCTTGATGCCTCCGGCAGAGGCGCCCAACCCGACGACCGGAAACGGAACGTGTCTCTCGGCCGCTTCCTCGCCCTCGGCCGCAGGATCTGGTTGCCCTCTATCTGCGCGTCTCACCGGCCTCGCCCCCTGTCGCCCATTTTCGGCTGTTCTTGATCTTCAGGGTCCTATTCAGCGCTAACTTGCGGTATACCTGTATGTAATCGTAAGCAATCTCTGCACGTTACCAGGCGGTCGGGGAGTTTC
>Ga0181529_10007995_pt1 | contig 10409 bp, 7 predicted proteins | sample PEATcosm2014_Bin_36_FD_119763 | JGI IMG/M metagenome (GOLD analysis project Ga0181529, IMG submission 119763) | Peatland microbial communities from MTU Mesocosm Facility, Houghton, MI, USA - PEATcosm2014_Bin10_30_metaG | ecosystem: Environmental > Terrestrial > Soil > Wetlands > Peat | place... | reverse complement strand
ATTGGCGCGGCGATCGAGGTCCACCGGGAACTTGGACCGGGATTGATGGAATCGGCATATGAAGAATGTTTGTGCCATGAGTTGAGCGCTCGTGGGCTGGCCTTCCAGCGGCAAGTTCCATTACCGGTCCGCTATAAGAAAGTGAAACTGGATTGCGGCTACCGCATGGATCTGGTAGTCGATCAAGTAGTGGTCTTGGAACTGAAAGCGGTAGATGCGCTGCACCCTTTGCACGAAGCGCAACGTATCACCTGTTTGAAGCTGAGTGGACTACCTGTAGGCCTGCTGATCAATTTCAATGTCGGAGTTTTGAAAGACGGCATCGTTCGGCGAGTCAATTAGTTTGTCTGCTCCGTGTTCTCCATGTCTCCGTGGTGTTCCCTTGCTCGGCTTTCTGTTCGGTTTTCCCAGAGAACAAGGATGTTCCAGCTTTACGACAAGACGCGGCGGCGGATCTGCGTGGCCGCCTTCCTGACGCTTGGCGTCTTGCCAACGCTGCTGGTGGGCGGCTGGTGCTGGAGTCGGCACACGTGGGGCTGCCGGCAGGCCGAGGCTGAGCAACTCAGCCGGCAACTCGGCCTGAACGTGAGGCTCGGTGGACTGAAGCACCTGCGGCCGGGCGTAACGCTCTACGAGCAATTCTCGGCGGTCGATCCCGAAACCGGTCGGCCAATCTTCCGCTGCCGGCTGCTGGAAATTGCCCGGCAAACGCCGAGCGGTGCCCCGGCGAAGCACCGGCCGACGCTGTTGCTGACGGCTTCGCAACCGGAGGTGGACGCCGCTTCGCTGGATCGGGTCTGGCAATGTTTGCAGCGGTCACTGGCAGGTCTTTGCGGACCCCTGGAGGCCGATCTGCGACTTTCCGCCGCCGAACTTACGCTGCGAGCGGCCGACAACTCGCAAACACTGACCGAGGTGAAAGGGATGGTGGAAAGCCTGCCGGATCGAACGCGTGCCCGGCTCGATTTCCGCCTGGTAGGCGCCAATGCGCCCGAGCCCGCCCACATCTGCGTGGACCGCAACCGCCAGGTGTCGCCGCCGGCTAGCGGCTTCGAGTTGCACACCGGCGGCGGCGAGCTGCCGTGCAGCGTGTTGGCCCTGGGCCTCAGCGAATTGGAGCCTCTGGGAGGCCACTGCCGGTTTCGCGGCATCATTTGGGCCAACGAAACCCCCGATGGCTGGCAGGGCGAAGTTACCGGTCAACTCGTCGACTTGGACCTCGGCGGCCTGGTAAGCAATCACTTTCCACACAAGCTCTCTGGGGCCGGCGAGGTAACCATCGACTCGGCGCGCTTCCGCCATGGCCGGCTGGAGCAAGGCAGCGCCCTGGTGGTGGCCGGGCCGGGTCGCATCGACCGCGCGCTGCTGGCCGCTGCCGTGGATCGCCTGGGTCTGGCGCCGGCCACCGAGCCGCTTCCCGACGGCGACCTCGTGGAGTACAAGCAACTCGCCTTCTCTGCCACGCTCGACGCACAAGGTCTCACGCTTTACGGACGTTGCGACGCGGCCGAACATGGCGCCATTCTCAGCGACGGTCGTCATCGCCTGCTGGGCGAATCCCAACGGCAACCGGCGCCGGCGGTGGCCTTGGTGCAGACGCTGGTGCCACAAAGCGCCGTTCAGGTGCCGGCCAGCCGCCAGACCGATTGGCTGCTGCATCATCTGCCGGTGCCGGAAGTGATGCCCTTGCCCGGGGCCCAGGCGGTTGCTCCCCGCGCCCAAGTGCGGTTGCGTGAAGCGTGGCAGCGGTAGGAGGAGTGTCCCATCGCTTCTCCTCGCTTCTGGCAGCCTGTTGAAAAAGGGAGACAGGCACCGCACGACCGTTGTTTTCCGCGGGCGTTTCGCTTTTCAGTTCGGAGCCAGTCCCCTTTATTGACAGGCTGCTAAGGCCGCACGGCGCGCTCACCCCAACTGCTGGCGGCAGGCTTGATAACGCCGGCCGTGCCCGCCCGCGTTTGCATCCGGTCCCAACAACCGGGCGTCCGTTCAGTTTTTTTTGCGGAATATCACGCCACTTACCCACCGAACTAGGGTCATCCCAGGGCACGCTGGTTTCCGTAGTTTGCCTCGCCTGGGGAGGGAAAATGGCCGGAAAATCTGCCTGCAAAGCCCACCTTCCGCCGCACAGTCCAAAAGCGAGGAAAGCTGGGGTGGACAGAGAGGCTTTATCGAGCCTTCGGGCTATACCAATCCTACCGGTTGTAGCGGCCGATACAGAAAATGAGTAATCGGTCATCCTTTCCTGATTCTCGTCTAAGCAAGGAGATATGGAAAATGCGCGTTTCTCTGCCCACAACGATCCTCGCGCTGGCCATCGCGCTGGCGTGGCTCGGCTGGTCGGCCAAGCCCACCGAAGCCGGTGCACCAGGCATGGCACAAATTACGGACAAAGTGGCGCCCGGTAATCAGAGCGAAGTAATCGCCCCGGGCCAGATTCTCAACCAGGGAGAATCGCAAGGCCCATACCTTGGTCAGGGGTCGTTCCTGGACCAAGGGCAGTGCCAGGAACCGATGGACGGGTGTGCCGGCTGCGGCCCGTGCGGGCCTCGTTGGACCTTCACTGCCGAGACCATTGCGCTGGAACGTACCACGACGCGGAGCGTGCCACTTTTTGTGCCCACGGTCGTGGACCCCAAACCGCTAGATGCGAATGAGCTAAACTTCCCCGTGGCGTATGGCCCGAAGGTCAGTGCGATCCGTCATGACGTGTGTGGCTGCGACGTGGAAGTGGCCTACTTCCAGGTCGACGGGTTCACCGGCGTGGGCTTGTTGCCCGGCACATCGCGGATGGTGACCGACATGGCCGGCACGAGCTTGCTGGTAAACGACGGGACGACCCGCTATACCTCGGCTCTGTACAACGGCGAGTTGAACCTGCGGCGGCAAGCGAACGAATGGCTGACGTTGCTGGCCGGCTTCCGCGCAATAGAGTTGGATGAGCGTTATCACGGCATGGGTACAGACGCCGGTAACCCGACGCTGACCGATTTCCTTTCCACCAATACCTTCAACCACCTCTACGGTGGACAGATCGGCGCCGATGCCGAGGTGTTCAATCTCGGCGGACCGTTGCAGATCAATGTCCTGTGCAAAGCGGGCGTCTTCGGCAACGCGGCCCAGCAGAACTATCAACTGGCCCCGAGTGGCATCCCTCTCGACTCGTTCGCCACCAGGAGTTGCAGCCAGACGTCGTTCTTGGGCGACGCGGGCGTGGTGGCCACCTATGCCCTGACCAAGCATTTGGCCTTCCGCGCATCGCTCGACACGCTATGGCTCACGGGCGTGGCGTTGGCGCCCGAACAGATCAGTTCGGTCAACTTGCGTCGTCGCACGGATGTCATCAACACGTCGGGCGGCGTATTCTACTACGGCGGCGGCGTGGGCATGGAGTGCCGTTTCTAGGCCGCAGGGCTCCCCGCGGCGGGGCAGGCAATCTCGTCTGCCCCATCGGGCCCACTGCGAGGACTGTTTCTTCGCGATGTGAGGGGCGAAAGGCAATCCGCCGAGCCAACGAGACGGATCGGAACGAGACCTAAGGATTCCCGTTGCCGGCCGGTTTGCCAAAAATACTGTCGCTGCGTGTCCAAAGCTCCGTCAGTGCAACTCGGCCGATGAGCTTTCCTTGGCCGCTCCATTTCGGCCAATTCTCGCAACGGAGACGCAAGTGGTTGCCATCGCCGACGGTCATGGTCACGTCGATCGTATAGTGCGTGGACGCCTCCGACGCGAATACCACATCGAAAGTTCCCGCGAGCGATTTTGGATCCACTTTTGGGTCGTGACGAACCAATTTTCCCGTGAGCACGTGGATCGCATCACTGGAAATCAAGTCAATCGCCACGGTCTTTCCATCATCGTCGATCAGAAAGCGGGCGCCGGTCGATGCTTGCCAGACGCCGGAAAGCTTATCGTCGGACAAGGCTTCCTCACCGCCTCGCGCATCGCGGGGTTCCTTCTTGAGGCAGAACCCACAAAAGTTACGCCAGAACTGCGCACCGTCGTACTGCGTCATGTCGACCGATTTCGGATCGCTGATCCACCCCTTGCCGTAGGGGACTAACGACCAACAGGTCGTTCCCGCAGTGTGTTTCAAGGGAATGTCGGTTTCCAAGGCCAATAGCGGCATGACACCGCGAGAGGCCAGCGCGTGCGCTTTGCCGCCGACGTCCTTGAGCGCCACCTTCTTGCAGTCCGCCATAATGGACGAGACTTCGGCCTTGCCGGAGACGCGACAGTACAACTCGCCACCCCAGGAAGCCAATCGGGAATGCTGGACGCCGAAGAGCGTCAGAACATCGTTGTTCACCCACAGGATACCCCCTTCCGACACCCACCGTTGCAAGATTTCGGTCTGCTTGGCATCGAGCTTGTCGACGGTGCAAGCATCGGCGATTTCGATAATCCGAACCTCCTGCTTGGCAACTGCCGCTTCGAGATCTCCGGGCGTGTGGACGACTACCCGCCGGCGAGCCAGTTCCTGTTCCAGCGATTCGCTGGGCTGGCGCGGCGGTTGGGCGCCGGCGGGGGAGGTTGGTTCGGGCGTCCCCGCCACGGTCTGGCGTTCGGGGGGATGCTCGCCTTGGCTCGTCGCGGCGTTTTCTTTCGCCTGCACCGCGGCTTGGCCAGCCTCGGCGTCCGCCGGCTTGTGGGCCATACTGCTCGATGGCGGTGGAGAGGGCGCTGCCAATTTGGCGGGCTCTTCCCCCGTGTCAACGCCGGGTTCTTCCGTCGCGGGCGCCGCCGTTTTTTCTAACAAGGCCACCTCATCCTTGCTGCACGGCTGGGGGCCCGGACACGAGACCAAGCCGTGAATGCGGTCGCACCACCAACACATAAAGCTGATGTTGCTCTTTTGCGATTGCGCGTCGAAGCCGAGTGTCTTGCAGAAATTGGCTTTCGACATAGGCGTCAAGCAGAAAGTGAAGGCCAAGAAACTCAAAACCAGGAAACCGGCCTGAAAGCCCAGCAGGCCCGCGACGATGCCGTCGAAGATTTTGGGAAACTCGACGCGCAAGTGGCCCGTGAGACAGGCGAAGCAAATTCCGTAGGCGATGCACAACGTGGCGATGGCGACGCTCATCAGAATTAAGGCATAGCCGTAGTCGGTCGTCGTGGCGGCCGGGACATTGGCGATGATCACGGGCGTGAGGAAGATCGCCACGTACGCCGACAACAGCAGATGGAAGAACAAAATCCAGGTCGCGTAGAAGCCGATCTGCACGGCGATCCACGCGAACACTCCGCCGACGGCTACAGCCATCCAGAAAACCATGGAAGTTATCCTACCACTCTCTTGATTTCGTCCAGACTGGTGACTCCCGCAATGACTTTGCGCAGCGCCTCACTTTTCAGATTGGAGCGGCCTTTCTTGTCCCCTTCGGTCTTGAGCTTCTCGGCGATGGCCCCGTTTTGGGCAATCTCCGCCCGCAACTCCTCGGTAATCAACAGCAGATCGCAGATCGCCATCCGCCCGTAATAGCCCGTGCCGCCGCAGCGTTCACATCCCTTGGCCTCGAACATATTCTTGGTGTCGATGCCTTTTTGGTGGAATTCCTGGATCAGGGCGGGGTTCAGTTGGGCCGGCTTCTTGCACTCTTTGCAAAGCTTGCGCACGAGCCGCTGAGAAACCAGCAGGCTGAGTCCCGATGACAGCAGCAAGGGCGACACGCCCAAGTCCAACAACCGAATCAGCGACGTGGCATTGCTGTCGCTGTGCAGCGTGGCCAACACGAGGTGGCCGGTCTGTGCCGCACGGAGGGCAATTTCCGCCGTTTCCTCGTCGCGGATTTCGCCGACGCAAATCACGTCGGGGTCTTGCCGGAGAATGCTGCGCAGCGACTTGGCGAAGGTAATGCCGGCCCGGGGATTGATTTCGATCTGGCTGGCTTCCGCCAAGGGGGCTTCGATGGGGTCTTCCACCGTAATGACGTTGTGCGTGTAGCGGTCGATTTGGTTCAGCATGGCGTACAAGGTGGTGGTTTTCCCGCTGCCGGTGGGCCCGCAAACCAAGACCATGCCCGACGGCTTGCCGATGGCGCTGCTGAGCAAGGAGCGTTGCCGCTCGGGAATACCCATGTCGGCCAGGGTGAACCGGCCGGCATTCTGGTTGAGTACGCGAATCGACAGCTTTTCGCCGTTGAGGGCCCCGGCGCTGGCCACGCGGAAGGAAACGTTGTTTCCGCCTTTCTTCGCCGAAAAGGCGCCGTCCTGCGGCCGCCGCCGCTCCGAAATGTCCATGCTGGAAACGGCCTTGATACTGTTGATGACCGCTCGGCACGTTTCGCCCGAGAGTTCGCGGACCGTTCGCAGCGTGCCGTCGATCCTGAGCCGCACCGCGTACGACAATTGGTCTTTGGGATCGATGAGCAGGTCGCTAGCCCGCTGCTGCAGGGCACTGTCGATGATTTGCACGGTCAAATCCAGAAACTTTCTATCTCCCGACCCGCTTTCCCCGTGGCCGTAAAGCTGGCTCAACTCCTTGCCCGACGCATCAAACAGGTGCAGAGTTGACTGATCGCCAACGGGGCGACTCCGCGACTTCCAGATGCTGCGCACGGCCGCGCGGATGCGCTGAAAAACATCCGTCCCGGAATTTTCCGAGTCTTCAGCTTTGCTTGTATCTGCTAGCACCAACCCCAGAAACACCAGCGGCCCGGCAAAAAGCGTGACCACGTACAAGAGAGATTTGTAGCGGTTCGGCACCAAGGGGCTGACTTCGACCCGCTGGACCAGGTGCAGACAGGCATAAACCCAGCCCAACAAGAGAAAGACTCTCCACAGGCTGATCGGCAGCGGCATGGACGATGCGGCAACGTCGGCCTGTGCCAGCAACAGGAACATCGAAGCCGCCAGACTCTGGAAAAGACCCGGCATGGGAATACGTTGAACCTTGCCGTCGAAAACCTACTCACGGACCCATAATTCGATCGAGGATGGTCTCCACCCCGATGCGCCCGCTCCCCGCCCCCCGTATTGTCCCCAATGGCAGCGCCGGAGTCAACCATCCCCGACGTGATTTGCATCAGAATTAGAGGTCAACGTCACCGTCACCGCCCCCCACTTGGAGCAGCTCACTGGGCGTTCGCTCGCAAGAGGTTGGCGAGCGGCCGGGCGAGGCTGCGAAAATCGGCGGCCGGCATCGCCCACGTGTCCCAGCGGGGCGAAATCGGGTGCGCGTGCGCAGCATAATCCGAAAGGGGGACGGCAATGAAACCGTATAGATTTCCCCGGCATGCAAACAGTTCTTCGGCAGGCAGCGGGGCCCGGTCGCCCAGCACCTCGTAGGCGAAAACGAACAGCCCGCGAAAATTGGTCCCGAACAACTCCTCCCATTGGGCCAAGCTGCGCAGGTCGTCGCGTGTCGACCAGTTCTTCCAATATTGTTTTTGCACGTCGCCGGAAGGAAAGCGGCGACCTTTGACATCCACCAGCCAGGTCGTTGGCCCCGGCGAGGAGACAATGAAGTCGAGGCTCTTGATCGAGGCACCGCTGCTCAGCAAACTGCGTTTCGCCTCGTCGACCGCCACATAGGGGATGCCGCGGCCGCGAAGATATTCTTCAAACGCCGCCTCATAGTGGTTGTCGCGATTGGCCACTATTTGCTACCTACTGCCGGCTGTCTCCCGCTTTCGCGGCCGTTTGGGCCGCTTCCGACAAGACTTGTTCGGAGAATCGGTTGACATAGTGAATGCTGCTGGCGTCGCCGCGGAAACCGACGACATGTTTGTCGATGTCCAACTGCTGGCCAAGAATGCGGCCGGAGTCGATGTCAAAGCGCACCCAGCCGGTGGCCTCACGCTGCACCAACTGCGATTCGATGGCCGGATCGCTAACGGGCGTCAGGATCTCGGTAGCGACCCGGATCGTCGCCACGCCGGTCTTCACATTCTCCAAGGTAAACTGCTGCAGGGCCCTGATCCTTTTGGTGCCACCGCTCGGCAAGGGAATGTCAATGTCCTGAGGGAACGACCACGTGTAGCCGACGGAAACCGCTTCCGCGGGCAGCGGGATGGTCATCCAGCCGTCGGTCGGCGTCGCGGATGGAAGCGGCGCGACGGCTGCCTGCGGCTTCGTGTCGCGACGATCGCGGTGCAAGATTTTGCCTTTGGCATCTATGGTCACGATCGACAGCGGAGTGCCCACCGACTTAGCCACGCTTTCGAAGCCTAAGGGCGGTTTGGGGTCGGTTTGGCTGTTATAGCGGACTTCGTCACGGCCGGTGAGCTTCTGCCGCATGTCGACGCGCTCGACGCTGTGCTCAAAGGTGGCTGCGCCGTCGGGCCGCACGCCGGTAAACCGCCATGCTTTCACCGAAATGCTCAACATCTCGGCGCTTTGGGTGGTGCCAGCAACGGTCGTCCGAACGTTGGAACGGTGCTCCACTTCCCAGCGGACCGTCTCACCGGGGTGGAACTTGTATCGAAGAAGATATTTCTCTGATTCGCCACCCAGAGCGGAAACCGCCAAGACCAAGGCGGGCAGTGTGACGCCCAGACCACGGATCAACTCATTCATCCTCGCTTCCTTTCGAGTGTCTTGTGGCACGACCGCCGTCGGCAGCACAACTGGCACAGCCAAAGGCGGCTGTGCCAGAAAATGTGCCCTACGGTCCGCCATTAAGCTTCAATCGTCCACCCCAGCCGAGTTTCTCCCGCAACGTGCGATAGTACGTGTGGCCGGGGTTGGTCACCAATTTGAACTGCGGCGCGGCCCGCTCTACGCGGACGCGGTCGCCCGATTCCAACAGGCATACCATCCGGCCGTCGACCACCACCGAGGTCCCCGCATTGGGACGTTCTACCACCATTTCATAGAGGCGATCCGCCGAGTCGATCACCGGCCGCATGGTGAGCGTGTGCGGGTTGAGCGGCACGATGACAAAGGCCTGCAAGTTCTTCCGCAAGATCGGTCCGCCTGCCGAAAGGCTATGGGCCGTCGACCCAACCGGCGTGCTGATGATCAAGCCGTCGCAACTATACGTGGTCACCAAATCCGAGTCAACGTAGAGATCAATGTTGATCAGCGTAAAAGGGGTGCCGCCGTGGACGACGGTTTCGTTCAGACCAAGCTGCCGGGCATGCACCTGGCCGCCGCGGAGCACCAGGCATTCGAACATCAGGTGTTCCAACACGCACAGCTTGCCGGCAATGAACTCGTGCAATACGACGGGCAACTCGGCGGGCGTCATATTCGCCAGGAATCCCAGCTTGCCTAGGTTAATAGCCATCACGGGCACTTGCCGAGAACCCATCTGCCGGGCCGCCCGCAAAATCGAGCCGTCGCCGCCGAGTACGATGGCCATATCGGCCTCGATCTTCGAGAGGTCTTCCACGCCGGTAAAGTCGGTACAGACGATGTGCGCGTATTGTTCGATCACCGGCCGGAGTCGTTCCGCCTCGGCGTACACATCGGGCCGCTGGGCAGCGCCAAGTAGAAAGACCCGCAGAGATTGAGGTGCTGGCGGGGGGGCGGGGTTCTTCACCATAGGCCCGATCTTACCCCGATCGGCCAGTTAAGGGAAGCTCGTTACAGGAGCGGAATCCATGATCGGCTCGCCCAAGGAACTCATGCGTGGGAGCGCTGCGCGGCGGCAACTTTGGCCACACGACCGACCCCTTGCCGACATGCCCGGAGGATGCCCCCGGTATCCAAGCCCAGGTCGGCCAGCAATTCGCTCCGGCTGCCGTGCTCGACAAAGCGATCGGGGACACCGAGGCGGTGGATGCCACTGGTATCCAGTCCGGCGTCCGAGGCGGCCTCCAACACCGCGCTGCCGAAACCGCCCATCAATACTCCCTCCTCCACGGTAACCACCAAGGGACATTCGGCCACGGCCCGGAGGATCGTGGTCCGATCCAGCGGTTTGGCGAAGCGCGCGTTGATCACGCCAAAGTCGATGCCGTCGTCTGCCAAACGGTCGGCAGCTTGGATACAAGCCCCGAGAAGCGTGCCGCAGGCGATCAGCATTCCATCGCTGCCCCAGCGGAGCACTTCGGCTTTGCCCGCTTCCAACGGCGCGGCCGTTCGATCGCTGGCTTCCGCCGCCGCCTTGGGGTAACGCAGGGTCGTGGGGCCGCTGCGCTGCAGTGCCCAGTTGATCATCGGCACGACGTCCGTCGCATCCCCGGGGGCCATGACCACCAGATTCGGCAGCGGCCGCAAATAGGCCACGTCGAAAACGCCGTGGTGCGTCGGACCGTCGGGACCGACCAAGCCGGCACGGTCCATCAACAGCGTTACGGGCAGGTTCTGCAGCGCCACTTCCTGAAAGATTTGGTCGTAGCCTCGCTGCATGAACGTGCTGTAGATATCCACGATCGGACGCAAGCCGGCCTTGGCCAGCCCCGCGGCGAACGTAATGGCGTGCGACTCGCAGATGCCCACGTCAAAAAAGCGGTCGGGAAACTCCT
>Ga0181529_10007993_pt1 | contig 10411 bp, 8 predicted proteins | sample PEATcosm2014_Bin_36_FD_119763 | JGI IMG/M metagenome (GOLD analysis project Ga0181529, IMG submission 119763) | Peatland microbial communities from MTU Mesocosm Facility, Houghton, MI, USA - PEATcosm2014_Bin10_30_metaG | ecosystem: Environmental > Terrestrial > Soil > Wetlands > Peat | place... | reverse complement strand
CTCGTTGGGCACGCGGTGCATCGTAAAGCGCATGTCCTCGTCCTCGAGGCCGGAGAGGACGGCCGCCAGGCCCTTTTCGGTGTTGCCGTACATCGAGCCCCAGATGACGCAGACCTCCTTCTCGCGGCCGCCGTCGAGATAGGAGGCGTACTTCAGATAGCGGTCGACGATCTTCCGGGGCTCGGATCGCCACACGAGGCCGTGGCTGGGCGCGACGACCTTGAGGTCGAGGCCTGCGAGCTTGTCGATGGCCTTGCGCACGAAAAGCCCGAAGCTGGCGACAATATTCGAGTAGTAGCGCAAGGACTCCGCCTCGAAGCGCTTGTGCTCGAGGGCGGAGAACTCGTCGTCGAAGACCCTGTCGCCGAGCATGCCGAAGCTGCCGAAGGCGTCGCATGAGAAGAGCGTGCCCGAGGAGGCCTCGAAGGTGACCATGGTCTCGGGCCAGTGGACATTGGGCGCTTCCACGAAGTTCAGGACCAGGCCTGCGCCCAGGTCGAGCTTGTCGCCCGTCTTCACGGCCTCGACCCCGTCGGAGACCTTGTAGAAGCTCTGGACGAGCTCGATGCCCTTGGCAGTGGCGAGTATCTTGACCTTCGGGTTGAGCCGCCTGTAGTCGGCGAGCCATCCCGTGTGGTCGGGCTCGAGGTGGTTGAGCACCAGGTAGTCCACGTCGGCCAGCTTGAGGCCCGCCTGCGATAGCCCCGCCTCCAGCGCGGCCGGGGCCCCGCCCCAGTCCCGCACCAGGTCGATCAGAGCCACCTTGTCGCCCTTGACGACGTAGGAGTTGAGGGAAACGCCGTCGGGGATGGGCCAGATGCCCTCGAAAAGATCGTCCGTCCTGACGTCGGCGTGCAGCGCGTATATCTTATCCGCGATCTTGTGGGCCTTCATGGGGAGCCTCCATTGCCGTTGCTATTCTAGCCTCTGCGCGCGAGTCGCTTCAACCGAGCGTCCATGTAGGACCGGGCCGTGCGCTGAAGACCCTCCTCGTAGAAGACCTTGGGCGAGAAGCCGAGCAGCTCGCGGGCTTTTGCGTTGGAGAAGTGGTAGTCGTGCGAGCCCTGGACTACGCGGTACATCGTCAGCATGGGCGCCTTTGGGCTGCGCAAAGCCTTGGCGAGGCCCGTCATGGCGGCCGCGGCCGAATAGGCGATCGGCTTAGGCATGCTCACCGGCCGCTTGCGCGAGCCCACGGCCTCGAACATGACCCGCGCGTAGTCCCTCCACGAGACCTTCTGCCCATCGCCGAGGATGATGGCCTCTCCCGCGCACTCGCCTCGGTCCAGGGCGGCTAGCACGCCCTCGCAGAGGTCGTCGATGTAGATCGGGCAGGTGAGGGCCTTCCCTGAGCCGATGTAGCCGAAGAAGCCCGACATGATGGCGTCGTACATCGCGTAGGTGCTCGTGATGTCCCCGGGGCCATAGACGTTGCAGGGGCGGAGCGCCGTCACGCGGAAGCCCGGCGCGTCGCGGGAGAGGGCGTAGTCCTCGGCGAGCTTTTTCGTGATCTGGTAGGGGTACCTCAGGGGATAGTAGGGACCCTTCTCGTCCGAGTCGACGTGGGAGCCGAAGCCATGCACGCCCACCGAGCTGATGTAGACGAAGCTCCCGACGCCGGCGGAGCGGGCGGCCTCTACCAGCCTCGCCGTCGCCTCGTAGTTCGCCTCCATGAAGGTCTCGAGGCTGCCCCAGTCCGAGGCGAGGGCCGCGACGTGGATGACCGACCGCGCGCCGAGCAGGGCTTCGCGCACCCGATCGGCGTCGCCGAGGTCTGCGCGGAAGAGCTCGACGAGGGAGCTCGTGCCCTCGGCCAGGGCGGCCAGCTCGGGCGGAGCCTCCTTGCGCCGGTAGAGGGCTCTCACGCGCCGTCCCCGCGCGGCGAGCGCCGAGCAGAGATGCTGTCCGATGAAGCCCGAGGCTCCCGTGACGAGGACGAGCTCCTCCATCACAGGAGTCCCACGCCCTTGAGCACGATAAGGCCGTCGGTGCCCAGGCCCATCGCGGCGTGCAGGAGGAGACCCGGCACGATCGAGCGCGTCTTCCAAGCCAGGATGCCGAAGACGATCCCGCCCGCGACCGCGCTGAAGAGCTCCGAGACCGGGTGGCCGAAATGGAGCATGGTCGATGGAATAGTCTGGAAGAGAACGGCCGCGGCGAGGACCGTCGCCCTCTGAACCCTGTCCGCGTCGGGCTTGAGCGCGCGTTCGGCGGCTAGGGCGAAGGGGAAGAGAAGGAAGCCGCGGAAGAAAAACTCCCATGGCACGTAGTACAGGAAGAAATAGGCCGCGTAGTGGCCGAGGAAGGGCAGGGCGCCCGATTCCCTCACCCGGCCGATGAGGTCGCGGGAATAAGGATAGAAGGAGCCGAGGTCCGGCGAGAGGGCGCCAGCGGCTCCGCCCAGGATCGCGAGCGGCACGAGCAGCCAGAACCAGCTCTTCCGCAACAGCGGCGTTTTCAGACTCAGGCCCAGGTCCTCGGGCCTTTCACGGAAGGCTAGGGCGAGGGCCGCGGGCGCCGCGCCAAGTAGAAGGAAGGAGAGGGCGAAGCGAGCCCAATAACCGGGCAAGTCTCCTGGGAGGGAGCCTATGAGAGGAAGCGCCGAGGCGGCTTCGCTCTTGAGGAGGGGAGGCGTGAAGGCCGAATAGAGGAGACAGGAGACGGAGGCGAGGGTTATGTAGCATGTGCCCTTGGCCCAGGGCATTGGCTTGCTGATCACGGACGCTCCTTGAATGATCGGGAGGCTAATAGTATCATGGCGCCCGCCGCGAATGGAACGGGAGGGCTCATGAAGATCGCCGTGACGGGCGGAACCGGATTCGTAGGAAGCCATGTCGTGGAGCTCCTGCTCGAGCGCGGAGACGAGGTCAATTGCCTCGTCCTGCCCGGCGAGGGCCGGCTATGGCTTGAGGGCGCGAAGGCGAGCTTCTTTGAGGGCAGCGTGACCGATCGCGACGGCCTCGCGCCATTCCTTCAGGGTTGCGAGGCCATCGTCCATATCGCGGGCCTGACGCGCGCCAAGACCGAGGACGATTTCATGGCCGTCAACGCCAAGGGCGCGGTCAACCTCGTGGAGGCCGCTCTAGCCCTCCCCGGCGGGCCCCGCCACATCGTCTGCATGAGCTCGCTCGCCGCCACGGGTCCCTGCCCCGAAGGCATATGCCTCGACGAGGACCTGGAGCTGAGGCCCCTAACCCCCTACGGCCGCAGCAAGGCGGCGCTGGAGGATGCGCTGCGGGCCTACGAAGGCAGGATGGCCTGCACCTTCATCCGCGCGCCAGGTGTCTATGGCCCGCGCGACCGGGACTTCCTGCACTATTTCAGGCTCGTCCAGCTCCACCTGCGAGTCGTCATAGGGCGGCGGAACGTGATGTCCCTGCTCTACGTGAAGACGCTCGCGAGGGCCATCGTATCCTGCGTCCTCAATCCCGCGGCCTATGGACAAGCCTTCTTCATCGCCGACGAGGGCGAGTACGACTGGGACGACTTCTCCCAGATGGTCGAGACTTCCCTCGGCAAGCGCGCCCTGAGGATCAAGGTGCCCGAGTGGATAGTCGCCATAGTCGCCGGCTTCTCCGAGCTCGCCAAGCCCTTCATGAGGCGTCCGCCCCTGCTCGATCGCCACAAGCTCCTCGAGATGAGACAGGAGCGCTGGGTCGTGTCGACGGCCAAGGCCGAGCGCCTCATCGGCTTCAAGCCCCAGATGAGCACGCGCGAGGCCCTCGCCGAGACCGGGGCCTGGTACGAGGAGCGCGGCTGGATCTAGCTTCGCTTCTGCCCCGCGATCTCGCGATAGCCGACCGCGGCGTGGTGGTAGCGGCCCGCGGAGGCCGTCTTGAGCGCGCCGACCTGGACCGAACGCGAGGGGCAGTAATTGAGGCAGGCGAGGCAGAAATGGCAAGCCGGCTCGCTCCGCCAGCGAGGCCGGCCGCCGACCATCTCGATTCTTCGCGAGAGGCAGACATCGGAGCAGATCCCGCAGCCAGTGCAGCTCGGCTCGGCATAGAAGCTCCTCGCGGCGCCCATGTAGTCCGTGGCTCGCGCCAGGGTCCCGATCACGGGAAAGAGAAGACGCTCCTTCAGGAAATTCCCGTGCGGATCGCGGCGCCTGAACTGTCGATCCTCGAGAAGGGCGGTCGCGAAGGCCTCGACGTCGGACTTCATGGCGCGTTCCTTGCGAGCGGTCTCCTCGGGAGGATCGAGCTCGTGCATCCCGACCGCGTTGGAAGGCATATCGATGAAGGCGCGAGAGCCTAGGCTCCGGCCTTTCTTCCTCAAGATCGAATCGATCTCCGAAAACACGGCGCAGGGCGAGCCTCCCCGCGTCGCCAGGGCGAACGCGCTCCGGGCCGGGCCGAGCTCGAGGCGGTCGAGGAACTCGCGAACCGGCGCAGGGAGGCCGAAGGCGTAGACCGGGAAGACCAGACCGACGAGCTCGGCATCGGCGAGGATTCGGTCGGAGGCCAGGAGAGCTACGAGAGGAATCAGCCTCGAGCCAGGCAGCCTGGCCTGAAGCTCCTTGGCTACGGCCAGTGAATTGCCCGTGCCGGAATAGTAGAAGATCTCGGTCTTCATGATACCTCCATAAAAAGAGAATAAGAATAAATATTCTTATTATGAAGATAGACAGTATAAGCTCTATCGTCAAGGGCATTCACTGAACTGCCTTTCGTGGCGGCTACAAGGTTCGAGGCACTTCAGTCAGGCCTTGAGGAAGGTCGCCTCGTAGTATCGGCAGCCATCGGCTATGGTTTCTTCGAGCGGGCGATAGTTTATGCCCAGCTCTCGGCAGCTTTTCTCCGCGGAGTAGTAGGCGACCCAGCCGGAGAGCTGACCGTAGGCCTTCGTGATGAGCGGCCGCTTGCGGCTGAGGCGCGAAAAGAGCTCCGCGGCCCAGCCGGCCGCGATGAGAAGGAAGGGCGGGGCGACGAAGGGAATGAACTTCTTGCCGGCGCCCCTGGCCATCAGCTCGAGGACTCGGGAATAGGGGACATTGGCCCCGACCGAGAGGTAGGCCTCGCCTTTTCGGCCTCTCTCGGCGGCGGCGAGGATGGTCTCGACGAGGTCCCGCACGTCGACGACGGCGAGGCCGCCGCCGAAGGTGCCGAAGAAGAAGGGCCGGCCGTACATGTCGGCGTAAAGCCGGTTGTGCGCCGTGTTCGGGCCAGGATCGCCGGGCCCCATCACCGAAGCCGGATTCACGATAACGGCGTCGAGGCCGCGCTCTCGAGCGGCCGCCGCGACGACGGCCTGGCCGTCGCGCTTCGTGGTCATATAGCCGAAACTCTCGGGCCAGTTGAAGGGAGTGCCCTCGTCGGCGGGGCTGCCGTCCTTGTGGAAGCCGATCGCTCCCACCGATGAAACATGGACGAGTCGCTTGACGCCGAACTCGAGGCAGGCCTCGACCAGGGCGCGCACGCCCTCGACGTTGACCGCCTCCATGACGCCGCGGTCGAGGACCCAATACGAAATGAAGCCGGCAACGTGGAAGACCAGGTCGCTGCCGCGCACGGCCTCGCGGACGGCCGCCTTGTCCCGCAGGTCGCCTCGCAGCAGCTCGACCTTGCCGACGAAGGGCTCGGGCACGGGCTCGGTGGGGAGCAGGAGTACGGCGATCGAGTCGCCCTTCCTGGTTTCGAGCAGGCGGTCGACGAGGCGTCGACCTACGAAGCCTGAGGGACCGGTTACGAGAATTTTCACGCGAGACCTCCACGGTATATACTATGCCCGCGCGCGGACATTATTCAATTGAGGCTTTTTCAAAAGTCAGACGACTTTTGAAAAAGCAACCGCTGCGATACACAGTTTTCGCAGCGCCTCTAGGATATTCACTGAGGCGCGAGAAAACTGGAAAGCCAATTTCAAAAGTAGCCGACTTTTGAAATTGGCTGAATTGCTAATAATTGCTCGCTAGCGGGGAGGCGGGGCGAGATGAGGATCGGAGTGACGGGCGCCTTCGGTTTCCTGGGCGCCAATTTCGTCTCTGCCCTGCTCCGGGGCGAGGGAGGCCCCTCGCTCGAGGATCTCGAGATCGTGGCCTTCGCCTCGAAGACCAGGGCCAATCCAATCCTGGACGAATCGATGGTGGAGATCCGCGAGCTGGACGTCCTCGACCCCGCGTCCTTGGCTCGGGAGCTCTCCGGGCTCGACGCCCTGGCCCACTTCGCGGGGCGAGTCGACTACCGTCTCTCCGCGAGGCTCCCGGTCTGGGAGACTGGGGCCATAGGCGCCAAGCGGGTCTTCGATGCCGCGCTCGAGGTCGGCCTGCCCCGGCTTCTCTACGTCTCCTCGGTTTGCGTCCTCGGCCCCTCGCCGCCCGGAGAGTTGGCGAGCGAGTCCGGCTCGCCCTACGCCGACTCGCGTTGGCCGATCTCGTTCACCTCCGCCGAGGAAGCCCTCGCGGCCGTCGAGGCCTATCTCGCGGGAGAGCGCCGAGTCCTCAAGCGGGAAGGCGTCGCCTACATCGACGCCAAGCTGGCGGCGTGGGAGCTTGCCAAGGCTTATGTCCGCGACCGCGCATTGCCGATCGTCACGGTATTCCCAGGAACGGCCGTCGGACCCGGCGACCTCCACCAAGCCATGTCCCGGCTCGTCGACCAGGTCTGGGAGGGCCGCTTGCGCCTCTCGCTGCCGGGCGTGACCTCCTTCGTCTCCTCGCGGGATTTCGCGCGAGGCGCCATCCTGGCTCTGGAGCGGGGCAAGGTGGGAGAGGGCTACGTGATCGGAGGCAGGGACCAGGACATCATGAGCTATGCGGCCTTCCAGGACCTCGTCGCCTCGGTCGCGAGGAAGGCCGGCTGGCGATCGGCCGCGAAGGCTATGGTCCCGCCGAGGAGCCTCCTGCTGGGCCTGGCCACGGTAGCCGAGCGGCTCGCCCCGAGCACCGAGTTCAGCGCGGGCTTTGTCCGGTCAGGCAGCCTACGCAACGTATGCGGCTCGGCCAAGGCCCGCTCGGAACTCGGCTACGATCCCTCCACGAGCCTCGAGGAGGCCATCCTCGAGTGCCGGGCCTGCAGCGAGGCTCTCCGATCCCGGCAGCGCTCGGGCAGAGCCGCCGGCTAGAGCGTTTCCAAGGAGCCCGACTCTACCAGGCCACCCGGTAGCGGGTGCCGCCGCGTCTCTTGAGGTCGGCGAAGCGCTCGCGGTTGTCCGCCAGGAAGGTCTCGTAGCGAGAGTCTACCTGGGATGCGCGCGCGTCGAGCTCGGCCGCGGTCGCCGCGAGCTCGGCTTCGCTCGGGGCAGCCGAGAGGCCGGAAAGATCGAAAGGCCTCAAGAACTCGATAAAGTAAAAGCTGTCCTTGAAGGTGGTGTAGGGGCGCTCGATCCCGTCCCTCCCCCTGAAGGTCTTGGTCCTCACGCGATCGTCCTCCGCCTTGAGGAAGATCGGATAGAGGGCTGCCCCGCGCTCGCGCGCGAGCCTTATGCCATCCGTCCTCGCCGAGGACCCGTCCGCGGCGCGCAGGCTGGCGAGGAGGGGCCTGCCCCTGTCCAGGGCGGCGGCGCCCGCCTCGAGGGCCGGCCTCGGATCGGCGGCATCGAGGGGAATGAGGCCGGCCGCGCGCTGAAGGCGCCGGAGACCCGGAACGCCGAAGGATGTCCTTTCCATCATGATGGCGAATGGCTCCTCGGAGACGTGGAGCAGGGCCATGATGTCGAAGGTCGTGCTGCGGTCGAGGAGAAGGTAGACTCGCCTCTCGCCCTTCCGGCGGAGCGCGATCTCGTCTAGGCCCTTGACGACCACGCGGGCGTGCTTCCGCGTCCAGACTGTCGCATAGGCTCTCATAATGATGAAGGGCAGGCTCCTCATGGCTTCTCCTCGTTATCATCAATAGACGCGCTCGGCTCCGGATGGTTGCGCGGGAAGCGCGGGAGATTTCGAGACGATCTATGGCTCAGAAGACCGCGGAGGCGCGGAGACGCCGAGAAGAGGGGCGATGACCTACCAGGAGACAAGGAAATATCTGGATGGAATCGATATGGAATATGCGTGAACGGCGAAGGTTGATGGAACCGAAGCATATGGAATGAGAGGCGAGGGTTTTCCCTTGATAGGGCATCCCTCGCCCCCAATTGCCTCTTCTCTGCGCCTCTGCGGTCTTTTTCTTTTCGCTAGAACGACCCTGTGCCGATGGTCAGGGTGATGTTGAGGGCCACCCCGGGATCGCTGGGCAGGCTCGCCAGAATTTGCGCCGGGGTAGACGTGCTCGAGATGTTGCTCAAGAGCGGTTGGCCCACTCCATAGGTCACGTACTCACTGTCGCTCGCGCCGAAGCTGAAGGTCGCCCCCGCCTGAAGCGTCATGTAGTCGAAGAACTTCCAGCTGATGCTCGGAATGACGTAGCCCGAGAAGTCGGAGAGGTTCGAGATCGCGATGAGGCTCGCTCCGAGCTTGTCCGCGCCGAAAGCCGAGGGGAAGAGATCAGTGTCCGAGATCGAGGCGAAGGCGTAGTGGGTGCCGATCTTGATGCTGTCAGCCTGGCTCGGCTTGACGATGTAGTAGTACAAAAAGGCGTCCTTGGCCGAGACCCCGGTGACGCCCTCGCCATTGTAGAAATACTGCAGCATGACAGTGAGTCGCGAGTCCGAGTCGTAGTAGTAGCCGCCCAAGGTCCCGCTGAAGTAGAGCTGGTCCGTCTGCTGGGAGCCGATGATGCCCGCCAGGCCCAGGGCCGGGTTCTCCTGGGTGAGGAAATACCTCTGGCTCCCGTACTTGAGGATACCCTCGCCGAAGATATTCCACGAGCCGATTCCCGTCGTGCCCATGAGGAGGGCGCGGGGATAATCGTTCTGGCCGTAGAAGGCGCCTAGCGCGAGCTCGGTGTCGCCGAAGCCGTACTCGCCCTTGACGGCGAGCCTCGCGTCGGCGGGGCTGACGCTCGTCGTGCCGTCGGAGTTCGTGGGCAGCCCCGCGAGGAAGTATAAATTGTTCGTCGCATTCAAGGGCACGGTCATCTTGAAGGAGATGGGACCCTCGCGCTCGGCCTGGGTGTTGGTCAGGTCGATCGAGTTGCTCACCGCGAAGATGTCGTCGGCCGGCTGGAATGCCCCCTTGCTCACTCCCCAGGAGATGGGCTGCTTGCCCACGCTGAAGTAGACCTTGTCCTGCCAGTTGAACTTTGAGTACAAGGACCAGACCGCGATGTTCGGGATGGTTCCGGTGCCGCTGGCGCTCAGCGAGTTCGTGGCGATGTTCTGTACGCCGGACGCCGATGACTCGCTGGTGTTGGAGGGGATGGTGAAGGGCCAGCTCGTGCGGAAGTCCATGTCGACGCCGAAGTCAGTCAGGGGCTTGGCCACGAGGGTGACGTCCGCCTGGATGTCAGGCGTGATGTAGTTGCTCTCCGGATCCAGGAAGCTCTCGCCACCCTGCCAGGGGTGCGCCCAGGCTGCCGTGAATCCCGCCTTGCTCACGAAGGAGCCCCCGACCTTGACCTGGTCGTACTTGAGGAACTCGCTCTGGCCCTGGGCCTCCTTCGAGGTGCCGTTGGCCTGGGTGACCGTCTCGGGGGAGCCGAACATGCTGTCGTCGGAGCCGGCATCAGACCCGGAGCTCGGGGATTGGTCCGAGGCGGAGGGCTGGGCCTGGCCGGAGGTTTGCGCCTGATCGCCGGCTTGGGCCGCGATGGGAGCGGAGCCCAGGAGCAGGAATGCGCCGAGCGCGAGGGCCGAGGATGCCAGTCCCGGCCGTGCTGTTCTGGTGACGCTCATGGCCGCCTCCTATCTCGCGCTCTCGAGGAAGGTCTTCTGGAAGTACTTGTCGTCCAGCTTCCCCACGTAGACGTCGGAAATGGTCAGCACGCTCTGCTCGCCCTTGTTGACCTCGTCGACCATCTTGATCTTGGCGGGGATGAGTTTGTCGCCTGCCTGGACGTAGGTGGGCAGGAAAAAGGTCGTCCGCATGGGCCGGTCCGAGACCGAGAAGTCCTCCTCCTTGAGCGGCAAGGGCTTGTCCTTGCGGACGGTGAGCCTGATCTTCTGGTAGGAGACCTCGTTGTTCTTGGCCTGCAGGGTGAGGATCCAGACCTCGAAGGCTCCGAGCTTGCCCTCTTCCGACTTCACGACGTCGAAGTCTTCCGAGTAGGTGTACTTCTTGAAGTCGGAGTTCTTCGCCTCCGAGCCGTTGATGTTCTCCTTCATCGTCGAGTGCGAGTAGTTCCCGCTCTCGGGATCGTAGAACCAGACGTTGTCGTCGATCTTGAGGTAGCCCTGGCCCTTCTGGGCCTCGGGCTTCTGGATGAGGATCACGATCTGGTCGTGGTCGTCGCGCCGGAAGATCTTCACCTCGGTGGTGCTGGGGTTCTCGCCGGGCTTCTCCGAGACGATGTCGTACACCGCGCTGAAGTCGTGGTGCCCGAAGGTCGAGAGGTCGTCCATCGCCTTGAGGATGGCCTTGAAGTCCGGGCCAGCGGTG
>Ga0181529_10007992_pt1 | contig 10411 bp, 10 predicted proteins | sample PEATcosm2014_Bin_36_FD_119763 | JGI IMG/M metagenome (GOLD analysis project Ga0181529, IMG submission 119763) | Peatland microbial communities from MTU Mesocosm Facility, Houghton, MI, USA - PEATcosm2014_Bin10_30_metaG | ecosystem: Environmental > Terrestrial > Soil > Wetlands > Peat | place... | reverse complement strand
TGTTGCTGGCGAAGCCGTCGCCGGCGCCGGACGGAGATCCAGCCCAAGCAGGATACGGTCCGTCCGCGACATATCGCCAATGAACCGGCGAACGGGCAGTGGCGACACTTTGATCAGGGTCGGCGCGGCGATGATTTGCTCACCTGCGGTCAACTCCGGATGTTGGGTGATGTCCACGACCTCCAGGTCGTAGCGTCCCTCCAGATGCTCCTCGCAAATCTTGCGGATGTTTGTGATCGCTCGAGTTGAATGCGGCGATGAACCCGTGACATAGAGGCGCATTCGATAGTGCGCCGAGGCGTGCGCGGTCATGGCGGTCCGCATTGCTTCAGCCGTGGTCGAGAGCGTCGCCCGCATTGTCATGAAATCCCACATCCGACCGGTTCGACGTCGAGGCCGACGAGCACACGGTCTTCGTTGGAAAGATCGCCGACAATCTTCTTGATCGGCTCAGGCAGACGCCGAACGAGCGTCGGAATGGCGAGAATTTGGTCGCCGGCGGCGAGTTGGGGCGTCTTTGTCAGGTCGATGACCTCGATGAAGTACTGGCCGGCGATGTGCATCTCACAGATGCGCTGCAGATTGGCGAAGGCGGCGACCGATTTCGGGGTTTGGCCGGCAATGTAGAGGCGCAGTTGGAACCCGGGGATGGCTCCGGCCTCCTCGCGCAGCGATGCCGACTTGGCGGCGCTCATTGCTTTTCCTTCGCCCGGCCGTTGCCCGTCGTCACGCCGCCGCGACGTTGAAATATCGCATTTGTTTCCTGATGTGTGACTTTGTCCTGCAGCGCCTGTTCCGCGACGGCGAAGTCAATCTCTGCGATGTCACACGCCTCTTCCGCTCGCAGCGCGGCAATCTGGGACTCGATCGCTTTTCGTTTGCCGGCCAGCCGCCGCAGTCTTCGCTGGAGGTCTTGCGCGCGCAGCGCCGCGACGGCTCGTTCGCGTGCTTCCTGCGCCATGCGGGCGCTTCCGGTCAGCACCAGATCGTTTCCCATGTAGACGTCGACCAGATTAATGCCCGTGTCGCTCAGGATGAATTCGCGGACTTGGTTCGAGTGCGCCATGCCCCGCGATTTGCGCACGAAGATTGTGCGGTTGCGCTCGCCGGCGATCTCGGAGTTTCGCAGCAGCAGCCAGGTGTCCATGAGCGACGAGATGCCGACCTGCGAATCCTCTGGCTCTGAGGCCGCTTCTCCGCCGCTGGTCAGGCTGGTCAGGATCGCCGTGATCCGCTCTTTCTTCAACCAGTCGACGAGCCGCATAAGGGTCGGCTTCACCTCGGCGTCATCGCGGGCCATGAAGAGGTTGCTGATCGGATCGACGGCGACCACGGTCGGACTGAATGCGCGCACCAGGTCGTGCATCATCACCAGATGCTGCTCATGTCCCAACAGTGTCGGGCGTGACGAGTGAACCTCGAGCAGCCCCTTCTCGATCCACGGTTCGAAGTCGATATTGATCGAACGCATGTTGCGCACGATTTGCGACTTTGACTCCTCGTAGGCGAAAAACAGCGCCCTTTCCCCGCGTTGGCAGGCGGTTTCTATGAACTTCGCGGCGACGCTGCTCTTGCCAGTGCCGGGCGATCCAGAGACGAGCACGCTGCTGCCACGAAAGACGCCCTGGCCACTCAGCATTTCGTCGAGGCGCGGGATGCCAGTGGAAATGCGTTGTGTGGAGACCTCGTGATCGAGCTGCAGCGACGTGACCGGCAGGACCGAAAATCCATGCGCGCCGATAAGGAATGGATATTCGTTCATGCCGTGGCCCGTGCCGCGATATTTCAGCACGCGAAGCCGCCGCGTGGAAATCTGGTCCTGCATGCGCTGGTCCAGGACGATTACGCAATCGGCCACGTATTCCTCCAGGCCATGGCGCGTGATCGTATTCTCCTCGCCCTTCTCTCCGGTGATGATGGCGGTCATGCCGCGATCCTTCAGCCAGCGGAAAAGGCGGCGCAATTCGGATCGGAGAATGGCTTGATTGGGTAGACCTGCGAAAAGCGCCTCGACGGTGTCGAGGACCACGCGTTTGGCGCCAATGGAATCGATCGCGTATCCGAGCCGGATGAAGAGCCCTTCGAGATCGTATTCGCCGGTCTCTTCGATCTCGCTGCGCTCGACGCGTACGTGGTCGAGCGCGATCATCTTCCGTGCGACGAGATCTTCCAGGTCGAAGCCCAGTGAACGGACGTTAGCGGTGAGTTCGGCGGCGTTTTCCTCAAACATCATGAACACGCCCGGCTCGCCGAACTGCGTCGCCCCGCGCACCAGGAACTCCATGGCGAGCATCGTCTTGCCGCACCCCGCGCTGCCGGCGATCAGCGTCGGCCGCCCTGCGGGTAAGCCGCCGGCGGTGATCTCATCGAGGCCTTCAATTCCGGTGCGAGCCTTGCGAAGGACTTGCGGCTTTTCGTCTCTTTTCGTCTGATTCGTCGCCACCATGAACCTCGCGAGGCGCCATTTCGTCACGTTTCCGGCAATCCGGGCCGAAACCAAAGGCTGTCCGCGGACGCTTTCGAAGTCCGACACTCAGAATTTTCGAGTCGCCCCAGGCACGCCCTCGTGTCGCGACCGTGAGGGACATCCCGACGGGGCGCAAGATTCGGAATCTACTCAGGGTCGATGCAAGAGCCTGTTGAGTGGGGCGATTCGGTTGCGATTGCGTGGCCGACGCATGACTCGGATGGGAGCGCCCGATGTGGAAGCCCGAGCGCCGCGTCGCAGAATTTGCAGCATCGACGACGGTTGCGCCCGGCGTCGATTTGCAGGCCTGGAGCATCCTGCAATCGAGCGGAATCGACGGCGGCGAAACTGATAAAAACCTTTCGCCGCCTCCTTGAGTAGTTTCCGTCCCTACCCACATGCTCGCCTGGCTGGATATGTCCGGCGGACCCGAAGCCTGGTTCGGAGTTCCGACCCGGTTCGATCCAAGGCCATGACTTGAATGATATTCCGGTCACTCGCCGCGCCTCGGATCTGTGGTGAAATTGGAACGGAACCCGCCTAATGCCCTACGTGAAGTCGAAGCTGAGAGACGCGGTTCCGGTCGTTCTTGCGCTGCTCGGTGCCAGCCTATCCATGCCGCAGATTGGCGAGGCGCATGCGCAGACCATGCGGCCGTTCGCTGGGTTGTCGGGAAAATGGTCCGGTGACGGCTCCATCTTGCTGTCCAACGGGACGACCGAACGGCTGCGATGCGACGCGACCTATGTCGAAAGCGGGGGTGGCGACAATCTCGATCAAACCCTTCGCTGCGCCAGCGACAGCTACAACTTCGATTTGCGCATCAGCTTGGTCGACACCGCAGGCGCGATCCTTGGAAACTGGAATGAAGTCGACAAGGGCGTTCAGGGCGGCATTTCGGGACACGACTCGAAGGGCCTCATCCAGGTGACGGCGAGAGGTCCGAGCTTCACCGCCGGCGTGACGGTTGCGACGCGCGGGAGCGAGCAGTCGGTGAAAATTCGCGCGCAAAGCGGCGACCTCTCGCAGGTCACCATCACGCTTCACCACACCCGCTGAGGTTCCCAAAGACGGCGTCAATCGCGGTTCCAGCTCATCCCGTGTCCCTTGGGCGTTCAGAACGGAGGTGGAGCATGGGTTCACAGAATCTCGTGGTTTGCAGAGCCGGCGAAGGGCGACTCACGATCGCAGGGTCGGGCGCTTGGACCGCCGACAACGCGACGCGCCTCGAGTCCTGCATAGACAACGCACGTCCCAATGACGCGCCAAGGCTTGAAATCGACATGGGCGACGTCGAGGAATTCGACACCTACGGCGCCTGGATTCTGGAACGCTTGATGCGCGGCGACGGGCGACCGCGCCAGGTGTCGTTGGTTCGGTTGCCCGAGAAGTTCCACGACCTCGTCGAGGGCGTGCGCCGGACCAATCGAAGCGCCCCCGCGCGGCCCCAGCGGGTCGTATGGCCTCTTGCGCTTCTGGCGAACATCGGTCGCGGCGTCGAAGTGGCGGGCGCGGAGGCGCTCCGATTGGCGGCCATGGTCGGCGCGCTCGTCGCGCTTTTCGGCCGCGCCCTGGTGGCGCCGCGACGCTTTCGTTTGACCTCGATCGTCCATCACCTCGATCGTGTCGGCGTGCGCGCCGTGCCCATCATCATTCTCATCACCCTTCTGATCGGCGCGATCATCGCGCAGCAGGGCTTCTTCCATTTTCGCCGGTTCGGCGCCGACGACTATGTCGTCGACCTCGTTGGCATTCTGACGCTTCGCGAAATCGGCGTCCTCATCGTCTCCATCATGGTCGCGGGCCGATCTGGCAGCTCATACACGGCGGAATTGGGTTCGATGAAGATGCGCGAGGAGATCGACGCGCTGCGAACCATGGGCCGCGACCCGCTGGAGGTCTTGGTTCTGCCTCGCATCATTGCGCTCGTCGTCGCATTGCCCTTGCTGACTTTGATCGGCGCAATGGCCGCGCTCATCGGCGGTGGAATCGTCGCGTCGATCTACGGCATGGAGCCGAGCCTCTATGTCGCCCGCCTCAGGGAGGTGGTGTCGATATCCGATTTCGAGGTCGGCATGATCAAGGCGCCCTTCATGGCCCTGGTGATCGGATTGGTGGCTTGCACCGAAGGGTTTCAGGTGCGCGGCAGCGCAGAATCGCTGGGCGCGCGAACCACTTCGTCGGTCGTGAAGGCGATCTTCCTGGTCATCGTTCTCGACGGAATTTTCGCGATGTTCTTTTCCTCGATGGGCATGTGAGCGATGAAGGACACGGACGCGCCCAAAGCCATTGAGGTCACCGATCTCGTCGTCGAGTTCGGCCGCAACAGGGTGCTCGATCATCTGTCCCTGGATGTTCGAACCGGGGAGATTCTCGGCCTGGTCGGCGCATCCGGCGGCGGCAAATCCGTGCTCTTGCGCACGATGCTGGGCCTTATCCGCAAACGACAGGGGCGGATCGCAATCTTCGGCGTCGACCGAGACAAAGCGACATTGCAGGAACTGCAAACGCTGGAACGGCGATGGGGCGTTCTCTACCAACAGGGCGCGCTGTTCTCTTCTCTCACCGTATTTCAAAACATCGAATTCCCGATCCGAGAATATTTGCGGACGCCGCAACGGCTGATGCGAGAAATCGCGAACGCCAAGCTGGAAATGGTGGGACTGAGGCCCGAGGACGGCGACAAGCTCCCTTCGGAGCTGTCGGGCGGCATGACCAAGCGAGTCGCGCTCGCCCGCGCCTTGGCGCTCGATCCCGCCATCGCATTTCTCGACGAGCCGACATCCGGTCTCGATCCGATCGCGGCCCGCGAATTCGGGGTGCTTATCCGCACGCTACAACGCACGCTCGGGCTCACGGTGTTCATGGTCACCCATGAAATCGAAGCTCTACAAACGATTTGCGACCGTGTCGCGGCCTTGGCGGGGGGCAGGATCGTTGCAATCGGGCCGATGCCGCAGCTGCTCGAAACCGAAGATCCCTGGGTGAAGTCCTATTTTCGCGGCGTTCGGGGCGCTCCTTCGAGCGCGCCGGTGACGCCCTGAGTTGAGGCGGAGCGTATGGAAACACAAGCGCGCTACACGATCGTCGGGCTGTTTACGCTCCTCATCGTCGCCGCCGGATTCGTATTCGTCTACTGGTTGCACGGCTTCGCGGACGCGAGCGCGCTGACCCAATATCGCATCCGGTTCGAGGCGCCCGTCATCGGGCTGAGGCCGGGCGTCGCGGTGCTCTTCAATGGACTACGCGTGGGCGAAGTCACTTCCGCGCGCTTCGACCCCGCGGCCCCCAAGATCCTGATGGCGCGGATCGCGGTGGATGCGACGACGCCGGTGCGGCAGGACACGCAAGTCGGCATCGACAGCCAGGGTCTGCTGGGCGGCACGACCGTCTCTTTGACGGGCGGCGCCTCGACCGCGATCCTGAAGCCGGGCGCTGATGGGGAGCCGCCGCTTCTCGTCGCCACCGCCGATGAAACCCAAAGTCTGACGATCGCCGCAAAGACGGCCTTGACGCAACTCGGCGGCATTCTCTCCGACAACGCGCAACCGTTGCGCGACGTGATCGCCAATCTCAATACGTTTTCGGCCGCATTGGCGCACAATTCGGGGCGGGTCGACAGTATACTGGCCGGCCTGGAGAAGATGACGGGCGGCGGCGGCGCCAAGCCGCCGCCGCTCTCCTACGACCTGAGCGCGCCGGAATTCCCGGCGCCCCAAGCGCCGGAGAGCAAGACGTTGGCCTTGCAGATCGCGCTGCCCGAGCCGACGGCGCTCGTCGCCTTCGAGACTCAGAAGGTGCTGGTCGCGCCGAGCCCTGGCGAACTGAAGCCCTTGGAAGAAGGCCAATGGGCCGACAGCGTGCCCAAGCTCGTGCAGACCAAAATGGTGGAGAGTTTCGAGAACGCCGGCTTCGCGCATGTCGGCAAAGCGACGGACGGTTTCACGCCCGACGTTCAACTTCTTCTCGAGATCCGATCCTTTGAGGTCTCGCTTGCTGCGCCGTCGGCGGCGCAAATCGAGATCTCCGCCAAGGTCCTCGGCGCCGACGGCAAGATCGCGGTCGAACGCAGCTTTCGCGCCACGGCGCCTGCGCCCGGAGTCGAAAGCCCCGCGGCGGCGGCGGCGTTGAACGACGCGTTCCAGACGATCGCTCGCGACATCGTGGTCTGGGCGCAGGCGACGATGTGACGCCGTCTCGTGAAGGGCGTCCGCCCTCAACGACAGGGCGGCGCCCGCTCCTCATTGGGCGCGTCTGCGCGTCGGAGCCGAATGTTGACCCCACTGGGCGTTTCTAACCGGATCAGCGAAATGCCGCGCCGGTTGGGCCGTGGGACATTCGGGCGCGGCGGCCCAGGCTTGCCGGGAACCCGAAAACGGAGCAGTTTCAATCGAAACCCCCAGGCGCGTGGAGAATGTCGGGTGAGAGTGTGATGCAGTCGTTCGCGCCGACCCAGCTCAAACAGGTCGCCATGCCGCAAGCCGGCGTGGGCGCGCCCAAACGTCTCGTCGTCCTCGGCGCGACCGGCTCGATCGGACGCTCCTGCGCCCGGGTCGTCGCCGAGGCGCCGGGCCGCTTCGCGGTCGTCGCCGTGGCGGGCGGGCGCAACGGCGAGGCGCTCGCGCGTTCGGCGCTCGAGCTTGGCGCTTCGTTCGCCGCGCTCGCCGACCCAGCCGGCTATGCTGAGTTGAAAGCGGGCGTCGCGGGGAGCGGCGTAGAAATCGCCTGCGGACCCGAAGCGGTGGTCGAAGCGGCGCTTCGCGACGCCGATCTCGTCGTCTCGGCGATCGTCGGCGCGGCCGGCCTTGCCCCGACTTACGCGGCGATTTCAGCGGGCCGCGCCGTCGCGCTCGCCAACAAGGAAACGCTGGTGTGCGCCGGCGAGGCGGTGACGGCGGCGGCGCGCCGATCCGGGGCGCGTCTGCTGCCGGTCGATTCGGAACATAACGCAATCTTTCAGGCGATGGGCGGACGCGATCCGGCGACGATCGTCAAGATGACCATCACCGCTTCGGGCGGTCCGTTCCGGCAATGGAGCGTCGAGCGCATCGCGAACGCGACGCGCGCCGAGGCGCTCGCCCATCCCAACTGGGCGATGGGCCCGAAAGTCACCATCGACTCCGCCAGCCTGATGAACAAGGGTCTCTAACTCATCGAGGCGCATCATCTTTTCGGCGTTCCCGCCGAACGGTTGGCGGTCGTCGTCCATCCCCAATCGATCGTCCACGGCCTCGTCGCCTTCGCCGATGGGTCGTTGATCGCCGGCATGGCGTCGCCGGACATGCGCACGCCAATCGCTCACTGCTTGGCCTATCCCGAGCGGATCGTTTCGGGCGTGGCGGCGCCGGATCTCGCCGCGCTCGGCGCGCTGACGTTCGAGCAAGCAGATCTTGTCCGGTTTCCCGCGCTGGCGCTGGCGATCGACGCGCTCAGGGAAGGCGGCGGCGCGCCGACGGCGCTCAACGCGGCCAACGAGGTCGCCGTCGAGGCGTTTCTCGCCGGACGCATCGGATTCAGAGCGCTTTCCCGCGTCGTCGAGCGCACCCTCGAGGCGATGCGCGCGGCCGGTGAGATCTCTGCCCCGACGACGGTTGCGCAGGCCCTCGCGGTTCACAATATCGCGCGAGATCGGGCGCTCGCCCTCCTGGACTAGGGTCGCCGATGCGTCATTGCAACCGAATTGGCGCGGGATGACTTCCACACCTGTTCGTCAAGGAATCGCCGTCCCACTTCCGAACCGTTTGTCTATGGAGTCGGCCACCAGCGCTTTGAAGTCGGCCGCAATGGTCGGACCACGAAGAACCAAGGCCTTGGCGCCGTCGATGAAAACGGGCGCCGCCGGCGTTTCGCCGGCGCCCGGCAAAGAGATGCCGATATCGGCGTGCTTGCTCTCGCCGGGACCGTTGACGATGCAGCCCATGACAGCGACATCGAGCGTTTCGACGCCTGGACATGTCTTTCGCCAAACGGGCATGGCGTCGGCGAGATAGCCCTGAATTTCACTCGCCAATTCCTGAAAAACGGTCGAGGTCGTGCGCCCGCAACCCGGGCGCGCGTCGACCTGCGGCGTGAACGTGCGAAAGCCCATGGTCCGCAAGATTTCCTGCGCGACTTTCACTTCCAAACTGCGATCGCCGTTCGGTTTGGGCCTCAGCGACAGGCGGATCGTATCGCCGATTCCTTCCTGCAACAGTATCCCCAGCGCAGCCGAAGAAGCGACGACGCCCTTCGAGCCCATGCCCGCTTCGGTGAGGCCGAGATGCAGCGCATAGTTCGAGCGTGCGGCCAGCGTCCGATAGACGGCTATCAGATCCTGCACCGCCGACACCTTCGCGGAGAGAACGATGCGCTCACGAGCGAGTCCCATCTCCTCCGCGCGCGCCGCCGACAGCAGCGCCGACTGGACCATCGCTTCGCGCATCACGACGCGCGCTTCCAGCGGCTTCGGCGTGACCGCGGTTTCGTCCATCAGATGCGTCAGCAGTTCCTGGTCGAGCGAGCCCCAGTTGGCGCCGATGCGCACGCCCACGCTGGCGCGACGCGGGCGAGATCCAGACGCGATATCGACATCGGCGGCACGTATCGGTATGCTTCCGATCTCTGAACGGAGCCTTCTCGACTTACGCGCTTTTACGCATCCAGACGTTCCGCATTTTCTAGATTTTGTCGATCGCTTCGACGATGAATTTGGAAATCGCCAGGAGTCTCGTCCGCAAAAGTTCCTCAATTCCCTCTGTGAGTTCTGAGATGACTCGCGAACGACCGCCGACCCCCAAGTAAGCATTGAGAGCGCCTCGCCGCTTTGGGAAGATCGCATCTGAAAAACTCTTGCGGTCGGCTCGAGACTCGTCGCGCGGCGAATTGGCCTGACCGTGCTGCAAAGATGGCGGCGTCTCGCCGCCGCCCGTCTGATTTCTCGCCGCCGCCCGCCTGATTTCGAACTTCGGTTGCTCTGGACCGCTCCGCCGTCGGGCCGCGGCTCTTTGCAGCGTCGACAGGAAAGAGAGGGTCCCAGTCGCGCGAACGCCTCCGCGCCGGCATGAGTAGATTCCGAGTCTGCCTTCGCGAGCCCGAAGTTGGCTACGCTTGACAGATTGGTCTCGTGATTGCCTGGGCGCTCCGTGACTTTAGGTAAATAACCGAGAGACAGGCTGGCCAATTACGCCGCCAGTGAAGCCCGTTTGTCGTGACGGTTTGTGGTTACAGACTCGCAATTGGGAGGCAATATGCTCCAAGACATCAACAGCCCGAGCGATTTGCGGCGCCATAAGCCGGCGGAGCTCAAGCAAATTGCGAAGGAACTCCGGGCGGAGACCATAAAGGCGGTTTCCGTCACCGGAGGCCATCTGGGGGCGGGTCTCGGCGTCGTCGAACTCACAGTCGCGCTGCACTACATCTTCGATACGCCCAAAGATCGACTGATCTGGGACGTCGGGCACCAAGCGTATCCTCACAAGATTTTGACCGGTCGCCGAGATCGAATTCATACGCTGCGCGCCGGGGGAGGCCTTTCGGGCTTCACCAAACGATCCGAAAGCGAATACGATCCGTTCGGCGCGGCGCATGCCTCGACCTCGATTTCAGCCGCCCTCGGCATGGCGGTGGCGCGCGACCTGAGAAATGAGCAGCACAACATCGTTGCGGTGATCGGCGACGGCTCAATGTCGGCCGGGATGGCTTATGAAGCCATGAACAACGCAGGAGCGATGAATAGCCGACTGATCGTGATCCTCAATGACAATGACATGTCGATCTCGCCGCCGGTCGGCGCCATGTCCGGCTATTTTTCGCGCCTGATTTCGAGCCAGACCTATCGTTCCTTGCGCGATATTGGCAAGCAACTCGCTCGGCGACTGCCGAAATCCCTAGAAATCAAGGCCCAGCGCTTTGACCAATTTACGCGCGGCTTCTGGACCGGCGGATTGCTGTTCGAAGAACTTGGAT
>Ga0181529_10007991_pt1 | contig 10414 bp, 13 predicted proteins | sample PEATcosm2014_Bin_36_FD_119763 | JGI IMG/M metagenome (GOLD analysis project Ga0181529, IMG submission 119763) | Peatland microbial communities from MTU Mesocosm Facility, Houghton, MI, USA - PEATcosm2014_Bin10_30_metaG | ecosystem: Environmental > Terrestrial > Soil > Wetlands > Peat | place... | reverse complement strand
CTCCCTAAAGCTCCAGAACTCATGGAACAAGCACGGGGAGACCCCCTGGCACTGGCTGGTCGTTGAGGAATGCCCGAAGGAGCTTCTGCTAGAACGGGAAGACCACTATATTACCCTGCTTGACGTGTTCAAAGGCGGATATAATATGAGCGGCAAGGCAGGAAAGGTGGAACTATCGGAGGATGGCCGCAAGCGGATAGGAGAAGCCAACAGAAACAGGGTATGCACCCAAGCAACGAGGGACAAGCTCAGTGCTGCTTTATCAGGGAAACCTGCTTGGAACAAAGGTGTCAAGCATACGGATGAAGCTAAGAAAAACATGTCGATAGCCGGTAAGGGGAAGCCCAAGTCCCCCGAGCACCGTGCCAAGCTGGCAGCACATTGTAGGAGGCTGGCGGCACTACGACACAAACTCAAATTACTAAAACAACCATACCAGTGGCCAGAGGAACGCAGGAAAAAGTTGTCCGAGGCTACTAGCCTTCGCAATGCTACCGGATGGCAAAAGGACCCCGAAATCCGTAAAAAGAACTCAGAGGGTCAGCTTGGGCGAAAGCTGTCCGAAGAGACTAAGAAGAAAATTAGCTTGGCAAACATCGGAAGAAAATTACCAGGGCGCACCGAAGAACAGAAAAGGAATTACTCAAAGGCAGCCCTTTATGCTCATGCAAAAAAATGGTTACTAGACGACCCCAATCTCCTTAAGAAAGCGTGACGGGGTCACGGATATAGTATTCGGTCCCCGTGGCTCAAGAGAATGTACACAAATGGCTAAGGAATCTCTAGCCCTCGTGCAGGCGACATACAACAATCTGCGCTCTTCCTCAACCTCACTTTCAGAGCCTTTGCTAAACTTATGAGGAAGTGAGCCCTCCACACAATTCGTAAGAAAAACCTTTTTCCACGCTAATCCCTTGGCGCTGTGAATGGTACTGATGGTTACGGACCCCTCTTCGTCATCTTCTTCGGTGGGGCGCTCCATGGCAAGCTGAAACACAAGGTCTTCGGCGGACAGGCCGGACTCATTCACCAAACCTTCCACCAAGGAAACGAACCGGTCAATGTTCTCACACTTGGTCCGTGCCTTGCTGGCCTCCCGTGCATACTTCTGATTGATGTAGTCCTTGTACCGAAAGAGGTTAATGATTTCCTCGAAAGCGGCCATTGGAGAAGAGAGACGGCTCTTTACTTCTCCCATTGCCCGAGAGAATAGGTCCAGCTTGTCATTGCTGCCGCACGCCGCCAGTAGGTCACCGCCGTGGTCAGCTTCCGCCCGGAGCCGTATCTTCTCGATAGCCACGTCCCCGACTCCCCGTTTAGGGGTGCTGATTGCCCGGCTGAAAGCGGTGTAATCCTTGGGATTGACCGCCAGCCGGAAATAGGAGAGCAGGTCTTTGATTTCCTCGGTTTGAAGTAGACCCCTGCCGCCCCGGACGATATAGGGGATACGCAGGCGAACGAGCGCACCTTCTAGGTCCCGGACCTGTATGGCGCTACGCACGAGGATGGCATTATCCTTGTAGTCAATGTGCTTTCCCTTAACGCCATTGTCGTGTTGAATCTCCCGAGCGATGATATTGGCAATCTCTCCCGGCGTGCTGGAGCGGATAAGCCGGGCGGTGCCGGTCTCTACTTCTTTGTCGCCCTCCATTCCCCGGAACACTTGCATCTTGAGGGGAATAACCTCGGTCATCGTGGCGTTGATGCGGTTGGACAACCGGATGATGGCGGGAAGGCTCCGGTGATTACGGCTGATGCGGTAAAGGTCCGGCACGTGTCCACGCCAACCCTCACTAAACTCCTTGAGCAGTCGTGGCTCCGCCCCCTGAAATGCGTAGATGGACTGGGCAAGGTCGCCGACGCAATACAGGTTAGGGTTATCATCCCCGAGGAGCAGGTTGACGAACCGCCACTGGACAGGACTGGTGTCCTGAGACTCATCCTGTAGAACGTGGTGGAAGCGTTTCTGCACCGCCGTCCGCCATGTTTCCTCGGTCTCGCCCCGGCGCACAACCAAATGAATCATGTCGTCAAAATCCACCATCCGGCACTTTTTCTTCTCTTCCTCGAAGCTGTACCAAATCTTGGTTTCCCAGTCTTCTAGGGCAGAGCATCCGGCGTGGTGTTCGAGAGCCTCCTCATGTACTTCATCAGTGTAGTCGGCAGAGAATCCTATTCCCCGTGCCCGATGGTAGCCGAGCTTCTCAAGAAACCGATAGGGGTTGTGTTCCTCCCCCGGTTCAGGCTTACTCCGTTCGATGAGCTTCTTCACCATTTGAGACTGGTCGTAATCATCCATTGGTGTAACCCTGCCCTCGAACCCAAATCCCTCGGGGTCTTTACGAATGGCGTTCAAGGCGAGACTATGGATGGTGCTGATGTGCGGTCTCTCGGTGGTAAGGTTATCGTCAGAGCCACAAACACGTCTCTCCAGTTCGGATGCCGCCTTCGAGGTAAAGGTTATGGCCGCAATCCGAAAAGGAGGCACCCCTTGAGTCATCAACCATCGCACTCTCTCTGTCAAGGTAGCGGTCTTACCAGAACCGGCACCAGCTATCAAACAAGCGGGACGCCCTATTGGATGAGCCACGGCTCTGATTTGCTCGTCAGTAAGTTGCACGGAACCTCACTTTGTTCGTAAACGTGACCTAAATGACTACCGAAATTATACTTAGGAGGAGCCTATGAGTAAAATGTGCGGCGTCTATTCAATCACTAATACTGAAAATGGAAAAAAGTACATCGGGTCAAGCGTCAACATCTACCATCGGTGGAGACTGCACCGCTGGAGGCTTGATAGGGGGGAACACCATTCCCCTCACCTTCAAAGTAGTTGGAAAAAACGAGGACCGAAAGCATTCAAGTTTGAGGTCCTGCTTGAATGCGACCGAGATTCACTTATAAAATACGAACAGGAATTCATAGACCGTTTTAATACCACCCAAAACGGGTACAACATCTGTCCTGTAGCGGGCAATTGTCTTGGGTTATCCCCATCTCCTGAGACCCGTGCCAAATTAGCAAAAGCTTGGAAAGGAAGGAAACATACCAAGGCCAGCAGGCGGTTGATGTCCTTGGCTACAAGAGGTGTGCCCAAATCTTATGCTCACAAGGCGGCGTTACGGGGACCCCGTGGTAAGCTGGAAAATATCCGTTTATCTAAACTGGGGGATAAGAATCCCAATTTTGGCAAGCCCCGTTCAGAGGAGACAAAACGAAAGATAGCTGAGGCACAAAGAGGTATTCCACGGAAGGGAAATTGTCTTCGATGGAACATCAACCGTGGGAAGTCCTGCACCTGTGGAAAGCATCTTTAGCTAGACATATTACGTTCACCAAAAAATATACCCTTGGGGTTACCGGTTTCTAATCTTGTCATTTCCTCTACGATTTTACTACTTACACTTTCAGATAATTGATTTGTAGATAAAGCATCCCGAAGAGCAAACCACGCTTGTCCTACCGGGGTTTTATCCCACAACCATTGACGATACGCTTCTACAGTTTTATGCCCTTTTCTACAGTTACAGGTTTTACAACAGGCTACCAAATTAGATAGTTGGTTTCCTCCTTCGGGGTTTTGATGGTCTCTAGTATAGTTATGACTCAAACTATTTGGGTCACAGATTAAGACTACGCCACAATACCAGCAACGTTCTTTACTCAATTGTAACGTTTCCAAGGACGAGGGGAACCTCATATTAAATCTTCTTGGAATATCCCTCTGTTTCCGATACTCATCGCAATAAGCGTCGTAGTTGGACATGTGCCCTCCTGCTACTTTACGTTACCTCTTGGTCCACGCCACTCAACATCCGTGTAGGTGGTTGCCTTGGCTTTTTCAACTGCCCGGTCAAGATTCCTTCGTTCTCGTTCTTTATCTTGTACCCGCCAGCGCCAACGAACCAAGTGTTTGATGACGACGATAATGAAACAACCCCCTGCGATATAAAAACACAGGGTCGTGATGGAGTTCAGGTCAATCATGCATCTCCTAATGCCACTTGGAATGCCAACGACGTTTGATGGGTGGCTTCTGCCCAAGGTGCTTGCAGCGTTCCACACTTTCAAGAAACAGCCGCCACAGTTCCTTTTTCCGGCGCTTCGACAGCAGGTACTTTGCCATTCCCATTCTCCCAAGAGTTATAATACCCACGCATGGGGTGAGGTTGCTCCAACGTCCGGCATATCCAGTCCCAAGTCCTATCCTGTTGTTCCTCAATCCATACCCTCAAGTCGTTGGGAAGCTTGCCTCCCTTACCGTAGAGCCTTGCATACTCCTTGATGCCCCCGGACAGTCTTGACAGAAACAGGAACATCCACCATGGTATGATAACAAATGCCATCTTGTCGGCCAGTGCCAAAGCAGATATGGGGTGGTCTTCTCTCTTAGCATAGTAGCGGGAGTGATAGAGGCAGAATTCATACCAGAGGGGTGGTGGAACGAAACAATAGTCAGACCTTGCCTTCTTGTCGAAAAGCCAGTGGATTACCTGAGCCCCGAGTTCCGGGTGAGTCCTGCCCATCTCCCCATCAATGTCGTCCTTGCCCCAGTAGCCGATATCATGCAGGAAGAAGCAAGCCCACAGGCGTAGGTCCTTGGGAAACCCGAAGAGCTTCCACCACGCCCGAGCCACAAACAGGGAGTGAAGAATAACCTGGTGCTCTCCGAACAACAGGTTTTTAGTGCCTTTTCTCATAGGCTTTCCCACACCGGAACGATATACCCGTCGTTAATTTCCCGTGCTCGGGATAAATCAAGAGGGGCAGTCGGGTTGGGGTTCTCCGGGTCGTAATGCCGGGGAGCGAATCCTCCGTTGCGGTCAAAGGACTGTAAAGCCGCAACAAGCAAAGTGGCCGCTTTGAGGACACCCTTACGTTGCTCTCCCGGTGTGGCCTTTATAGCCGCCGCCCCGCCAAGGTAGATATTGGTAAAGGTAACCCAGTCATTCAGGGTGTTCTTGTTATCGAAGACGGTACCCCATGTATTTTCTTCGTACACCCGTTCCTTAATCATGTCGGTGAGAATTCCGGCGAGAGCGGCGGTGGTCCCGCTGCTGGCATCAATATGAACTGTCAACTCCATAGACTCCTCCTACTGGATAATACTACTTCGCAGGAGAATCGAAGGCATCCGGGGCGAGAAATATCCGTTTGCCTATGGCAGTGAAGTAGGAATCGGGGTGGAGCTTTCGGTCCCGAAAGGTCTGCCAAGCATAGCCGGTGTGACCGTTGATGGTCACTCCGCCATAGTAGGCGGTGGTCCACTGGATACCGGCATCGGGGAATTTCATCATGACGTAGTATATGCCGCTGTTACGAGCCGGTTCCTTGGTAGCACCGCTGGTCTCGAAGAACGCTTCGGCCTCGGTGTCCTTGCACCACTGCCAATACCGCTTGAACGGGTTCATGATTTTCCCTCTTTCCTGAACGTGAAGGTTGGCTCATAAGTCTCATTGTAGCCGGGTTTGTCGTACTCCACTTGCCAGCCCACCGCCCGGTAGATTTCCTCTACATCCAGCCAGTGGTTATCGTAGATGTTCCTGTCATAGATGCAGGCCCCGGCTTCCTCTGCTTTCTTGAGAATGAGGGGAACAACACTCCGCTGACCAACCACGGAATAAGTTCCGTTCCAGTTTTTGGCGATGAGTTCATTGAACGCCGCAATGACGTAATCAGGAGTGATTTCCTGTTTCTTTCCAACAACTTCATGTGGTTTAATGGGCGATAGCATTATTCCTCCAGTATCCTCGGAAATCCCATAATCCTCGGCGCTGCACTTCCCGCATGGCTTTACGGGTAGCCTCTGCTTCGGAGCGTCCCTTTCTCGTAACACGAACGCCGCTATATCCCCCGGAGTTACGGAGGTCCGGGTGGGGCATGATGGTGATTTCCGCATCCCAACGCCACGCCCAGTTTCCCCATGGACCCCAATGCCGTATTTCAAGTGCAAGGGTCCGCTCGCCATCCCGAAGGTGGACCGTATGGACAGGAGTCCACGCAAACTTTTGTACTACTTTCGCCTTATTTCCCATGCTTTCACCATCGGCACAATCACGTCATCGCCGCAGGTCGGACACCCTATGGTTGCGTAATCCGGCTCCCGCTGACCGTCCCCCTCATGAATCTTAACGTCGGAGGGCAGGTAACTCAAGAGCGACGTGCATTCCTTACACTCGACTTCCTTTGGTTCCGACTTAGGCGGAGCCTTAAGCACCCTGATTGCCATTTCTTTGCTCCTTTATTGCGGCCTCGTATTGCTTACGGAGGGCGGTGTCGGCCTTCTGCCGGGCCTCCTCCGCCAGAGTTTCCTCGTAGAGCGCCTTCGCCTTAGCGATGTGCTCCTCGGTCTGTGGCACCCCGGCAGCGTTGACGCTGAGGAACAGCCACAGGATATCCGCCTTGCTGACCTTGGTGGAATCCAGCATCACGTACTGCACATTGGTATCCTCGAACGCATGAACGTCAGCGTTGGAAAGCTGGTAGAAGGTCTTGCCCTTGTAGGGAAAGCGCCCCTCGATATATTCCCGGATGGCAGCGATACGCTGCTTGCCGTCCACGATTTCCAGCCGGTATTCGGGATAGGGATACTCCACAAAGACGAACTTGCCGATGTCAGTCCGATTGAAGATGGAGTCGATGAGCCGCTGCTTATCTTCAAGGTTCCACACGTATCCCCGCTGGTACTCCGGGTTGTCGATGTATCCCCGGCGATAGCCGGTCAATATCATGCCATCCATGCCGGTGGTGACGTATTGGGCGTGGATGCGGGGGCGGGCAAAGTTGGTGTTCTCTTGCAGGCACTTGGGAGCAATCTGGTTCCACCAGACGATACGGGGTTTCCGACCGCAGTCAACCTCATTCCCATAGACGTGTTGAACGTCATGGTAGGAGATATGGTAGCTCATTCCGTTGTCAAAAATTTCTTCTATCCGGGCGTCCTTTAGACCACCGAGAATGACTTCCTCTCCCACCTTGTAGAGATAGGTGGGGTTCGGCGGCACAACCCAATCCTCTCCCTGAGAGTGCCAGTTGCGCTTTTCCCACTCCAGCCACTCGGCGTAAGTCTCGGGCTGTTTCTCTTTGGGTTGTCTCTTAGCCACGTTATTCCTTTCATCAAAACCCCCCAATTTTCGGGGTTTGTGCGAACAGAATATCAACTACAAAACCCTTTAACTATAGGGGGTTTTGCATGAGCCGAAAACACTATCTTGAACACCGTCAAGAATATATCGACAGGGCGCTCGCTTGGAAAAAAGCCAACCCGGACAAAATCAGAAAAAGCAAGCGTAAAGCTAGGGGCATGATAGACCCCCCCGGTGAACGAAGAACCGGACCCTGTGAAATCTGCGGTAAAGTGAAGAAACTATACGTTGACCACAGTCACCTTACCGGAAAATTTCGTGGCTGGTTATGCCACAGATGCAATCAAGCTCTCGGGTGGTGGGAGGCCATCGTCACCGAGGGTCTTGACAAAAAATTCCAAGCCTACCTCATCCGGCCTTGTAGACCAGATGGATGCTGACCTCAATGGTCGCTCCCCGGTACTGGACAAAGAGAGAAGTGGGGTCGGGGTTCCGGCGCTGCAACTCGGCGCAATCATCCGTATACTGCACCATCCCAATGTTGCTGTGATGGAGGATGTCTCCCACTTTAAGCTCTTCAACCTTAACGGGTTGTCTCATTTTGCCCTCGAAACGAAAGTTAGCCGGTCAGCGGCAATCCACAGGACTTCGTCCGTGGTCAGGTCCCCATACCAGAAAATCCTTAAACCGTCGCCGTCCGCATTCCAGCCCTTGACCAAACCAATGGTGCCATCAGGACGGGAAACTTTGTCACCCCTGCTGAGCAACTTCATTAGTTCAATGGTCATAGTTCTCTCCCACTATCAGTATACCACGGAGAAATGAATTTTGAGGGATTTTTTACTTCTTGATACGGCGGAGGATGCCCCACACAGCGAGGGCGATAAAACCTCCGGGGATGATGCAGGCGGCACATACGATGAGGGTTTTTTTCATAAACGTAGAAGAGGGTCGGAGTCGGGGGTTTCAGTCGTTGACCGGCTGCGCCCCCGATGCTCCGCCCTCTTCACTTCGCCGGAAACCGCCAAACCTGCTTTGGTGAAGCCCTTTCGGGCCTCTGCATGTTAGAAGGAAGGGTCAGCATACCCGGCTAATTCAAAGAGCATAACCACAATCAGGACTGGAACAGTACTCACCTTCTATGCAGTACCGTAAAGGTGAACCACACCTTGGGCACTTATCGCTTGTACTCGGCGGCGGCAACGGGATAATTTCCGGTGCATCCAATGCCGCCAAGAGTTCCTGTGCAGCCGCCCATTTGCTGAGCGGTGAAGGCCCATTACAGGCAACGTAGGTGGTTGTCAGGGTCTCACCCCGCAGGAGCCGCTCGTTTAATTCCACTGTCTTCCGAGCCGCTTCCTGCTCTTCTTCGAGCCACTTCTCAGCCAATTTGCGAAGCTGTTCCTTGGTAATCACAAGTCTCCGTTCAAGCAGACGCCCTTTGAACCTTTGCCTTTTTCGGGGCGTCTGCCATGAACTCAGAAGCCAGCTTTTCGGTCTCGTACTGGGTTCCGACTTTGGTGCTGAACACCGTGTCGGCGTCCTTCGGCTTGTCTACAAGCTCGCCCCGAGCCTTGGCGTGCAGGTAGAGCAGGTCGTACACGGTTGCCTTGTTGACCTTCGAGAGCGCCTTGCCGATGAGCGCAATCGTGTCTTCGTTGTTACGGACATTGATGCTGGCATAGCGGTTGACCGTGATTGCCATGTCACACCAGATGACCTTCCGCTCCTCAAGGTCAAGGATGAGCGGGATACCTGCCTTCGCTTCCATGGTCAGGTCGGCCTTGTCTTCCACGGTGCGAGGGTCATACACTTCCCCGGACTGAGCTTCCTCCCGGAGCATCCAACCGGCGCAACACTCGGGAACAGTGGAGAAAAACTGTCCTGTGAAGCTGTTGACGTTCATGACGATGTACCGGTAGCCGTTCGCCAACGCCCGCTTGATGTCAACGTCAATAAACTCGCTGGCACCATTCGGAGCCGAGGTGATGTCTCCCGAGTGACGGGCAAAGTTCTCCCGGAGGTTGTAGTAAGTGATGGCTCCGAGATTGCGCCAGTCAGACGAATAACCCACGGCGGACAGGTCGATGTCTACCCGGTTGCTCCAACCGTCCTTGTCGCCGGTCATATCGTGCCAGTGGATGAAGAACCGCACGGTGTTCTTGTCGTCAAAGCCGAACGGAATGTGGCTTCCCCGGACAAGGGTCCGCATGGTCTTCGAGGCGGACCGCTGGCTGAACGGCAACAGGTAGTTCTTGAGGTCCGGGTCCAGATACACTTTGCCCAGCGACGGAAGCTCACTGAACCGCTTGCGGAGAACACGACGGATACCACGAGACACCCAACCGGACAGATACTCCGTGCGTCCGTCACCGGCCTTGCCGAATCCCGGCAGAGCGTCGATAGTCATGGCCTTTGCCACGTTGCCCTTGGGGAACACGGTACGCCGTCCGCCCTCGTCACGGTGGTCAAAGTGCGCCATCAACTGCAACAGCAAGGGAGTGCTGGCCTTCGGAGCCACAGCCAAGAACTCCAAGAGAGCGTTCTTCTTGGATTCAAGGGTGCGGGCGGTGCGCATCAGGTGGTCCAGACGCCGGGCGAACTCTCCCGGACGGTCCCGGAGCAGGTCCGCTGCCTCTACGACATGTCCGCCACGCACAGCCTCTTCCACCTTGGAGCGGAAGGTTTGCTCGGTCTGCCCGTTACGGACGGCTTGAATGGCGGAGAACGCCTTGGCGTACTTGTCCCAGTAGTCGCCGGGGTGGAGACGCTCGGAGAGCTTAATCCACCGGCCTTCCCACCGCATGAGGTCTTCCTCAAGGTTGCCGCAATTGTTCAGAAGGGCAAGCAGCTTACGCCGCTCGGCACGCTTGAACTTGCGGAACTTGGTCGGCTCGGCGAGAGATACGTCGCCCCCGGATACCGCTACGGCGAGACGTAGTACGTCAGTGGCGGTCTTGAACCACGGCGACAGGTCCACGTCGGTGTCGAAGTACAGCGAAGCCAAGAAAGCGAGGTTCTCCTTGTTCGGAATTTCCACGGGCGGAGCGCAGGCGTCCGCCATGACCGGAACGAGAGCCTTAAGGTCGGCCTTGTCAGTTTCAGACAAAGAGGTGTTGGCGGTAGCCAACTGCCGGGCGAGGGTGAACAAATCCTCGTCGCCGCCGAGATTAAGCACACGTAGCTGCACACGCTCGTTGAGCGGGTCCCGCTTGTCCTTGTGGTAGCGGGGAAGCCAGATGTAGTCCTGCTCCCCGGTCACATCAGCGGCCCAAACGGTGAAGTAGTGGAAAATGGCGTTCAGGTAAAGCTCCGCCGCATCCATGTCG
>Ga0181529_10007990_pt1 | contig 10415 bp, 8 predicted proteins | sample PEATcosm2014_Bin_36_FD_119763 | JGI IMG/M metagenome (GOLD analysis project Ga0181529, IMG submission 119763) | Peatland microbial communities from MTU Mesocosm Facility, Houghton, MI, USA - PEATcosm2014_Bin10_30_metaG | ecosystem: Environmental > Terrestrial > Soil > Wetlands > Peat | place... | reverse complement strand
GAGAAGCACTGCGAGAAGCCGGTCCCAAAGTCCATGCAGCTTTTTGTCCCGGAGTAGTACCAAGACTGCGGGTGAAGCGTTCCCGCGAACACGAGAGAGAGCAGAAGAGCGATTCCGGCGCGAACTGGCATAATCCCTCCACGACCGGGAAACGACCCTTGGAGCGCGGCACACTGTCTCTGTAGGCCCTTTGGGCTTCACCGGGTATCATCTATCGCTTGTGGAGCGATTCTAAATGATTATCGTGGGCTGTAGAGCCGCACTGCCTCTGCCGATGCGGCGGGGTCCAAAGTTTGGAGTTGCAGGGCCGGACGTTCCGGGGCTGGCAAATGTTTTCAGAACCCGCTGCAATCGCATTTCCTGCCCGCTGGTGAAGCTCGGGAGTCCCCCAAAAGTGAATCAGGCCAAGAAGAACCCCGCGCAGGCGGATTGCTTCTTGATCCGCTTGCGCCGATGCCAGCCCGCCCTTTGGGCTGGTAGCGCAAATGCTTAACTGGCGTGGCTCGCACTGGCGTCCCTAAGTCGAAAACCGACTTCCAGCGCCGCAGTGTTCATACGACTAACATTCCATCGTTCGGTTCATGTGCCGCGTGTGCCGCGTCGTATTGTTTAGTACGTTCGCGTGCGCGCGTGACGGGGGAAACAGACTGTCCCGGCACATCCGGCACAATGCCTATTCCAGCAAAGCCCCTGAGAGGATTTTTACTCGCTTCCACTCTTTGCCTCTTGGAAACATATCCGCGAGATTCCAAAGCCAGCGAAAACTCCTTTTGCTTTCCGGCGGGTTCCTGATTCGAGTCGGCCCAGCGGCGCCAGCTATTGAAAAGCTCAGTTGCGGGAGTCCAGAGCGGCTTTTTCACTTCGCAGCAATCTTCAATCCAGCGGGAGATAGTATCCTCTTCGGCGAGGTAGGCTCCGGTTGCGGCGGTGACGGTTTCTGGTGCGCTCAGCCCGTCTTTCAACCATTGCAAGCAGCCGTCAATTGCCCATTGAAGGATTCCGCCCCATTCGACCTTTAACTTGTCGGCCAGTTCCAAATCGCGCTCTTCCGGCGGAATCGTGACGTTGAATGGAATCAGGTTGAACCGGCGGCGTATTGCCTCATCCACAGAGCGCAGTCCTGGCTTGTGATTGCCCGCAACCAACAACTTGAACTGCGGAACAAATTGGAAAAAGTCTTGCCGCATGTATCGGGCTGCGATGCGATCCCCGCCGGTAAGAGCCTTCAACCTGCTTTCGCTCCAGCGTCTCCCCTCTTCGGTTTCGATGGCCGTCACCAGACGCGCACCCCGAAGTGAGGCGAGATCGGTTGGATGGTTCTGGTTTTTTGAGTCAATGAATGTTTCAGTGCTGGCAGTCGTGGCATAGTCTGCCATTAGTCCAGAGATCGTATTCAGGAAAACGCTCTTGCCATTCGCTCCGGTTCCATACAGAAAGAACAGCGCATGTTCCCGCGTCTCTCCTGTGAGAGCGTAACCGGCCATGCGCTGCATGAAGGATTGCAACTCCTGATTGCCGTCGGTAATCCGCGCAAGAAACGCAAGCCATCGCGGGCATTCACCACCCGGCGCAACCGCTGTCATTTTGGAGCAGTAATCTTCCCGCATCGCGTCCCGCAGTTTGCCGGTACGCAGATCGACAATCCCGCCCGGAGTGTTCAAAACCCACGGGTTCGAGTCCCATTGCTCGACAGTCGCAGCGTGACGCCGGTCAGCACGGGCCAACCGTTCCACAGCGGTGATGGTTTGCGCGCTTGCGATCCGGTGTGCAAGGCGTTCATCTTCACACGTCGCACTTTCTTTACGGCAGATTTCGCGGGCGAGATTGAAGATGTGAAGAGTTGTGTCAGGCTTCCATGTCCGCCCGTTCCATTTGCTCCACTGGCCCCATGCGGCGGTATAGCGGAGATCGTCCCCGTAGTGTTCGGTGAACTTGAGGGTCAGCGTATCATCCGCGTATTCCGGTTGGCCGGTATGCACGCGGCCTGAGTCCTCTTCGCAGATTGAACGCGGTGGAATCCTATGCGCCGGATACTTTGCCTGCCTGCGGGCCGGCCCTGTGCGTCGCCCGTGGACCAAATCGGCGACGGCGTCGGCGGTCATTACTGCCGCTCCTCAAGGGCGGGTATCGTGCCACGGTCGATGATCTTCTGAACGGTTTCGGCCGAGATACGCACGGACCGGCCAATTTTCACGTAGGGAACCGCTCGTCGATAAATCCATGATCGGAGGCAAGCAACTGTGACCCCCAACTCCTGAGCGGCCTGGGGGAGAGCCATCAATCTGGACTGCTGTTTGAGTACGGGCATTTGCGTTATTTCCTCCTGCTGCGGATTGCTATTGACTATATCTCGATATTCGGAGCAAGATGAATATGTGTCAATTATGCATCTTGCAGAACACAAAGCATCTTGCAATAAGTGGAACCCATGAAACGCGAATCGCAACGATTCATCAGCCCTGTGTGGGCGCAAATCATCGAAACCGAAACGCACGGGGATTCCGTCCTTGTCACGGGGTTGGGACACATCGCTGGCCCAATCGCCGCGGCAGAAATTCCCCCCGAAGTCATCCCCAGGCTCGACATTTTTAAGAGGCTCCGTCATTACGCATTGCGGCAGTTGAGCACAAAACGCGGGGGGGACACTGGCAGTGTCTACCAGTTCGCGGACGCTACCGATGATGAAAGGCTGCTTGCGTTTGTTAGCGAGTTCGGTCCGGTTTGGGGCAAGGTGGTTTCATCTCCAGACGAAGATGGCATCTCCCGCACAGTTGCCGTTAGGCAAAGCCTCAAGAGCCTCCGGCGAGAGCAGGAGATTTTCTCCGCTGCTGTAAAGCTCCTGCAACAGTTGAACCGTAACGCGAAGGCCGACCCCAAGGAGATCATCTTCGCAATGACGCGAATTGTGCCCCCTGGAATGCGACCTCCCGACGAATTCCCACGCAGCGTAGCGTGCCCGAACTTTGTCACGCCGTTACCCCCAGGGCCAGCGACCATGAACTATCCGGTTGCGGTAAGGTTTGCGGCGCTTGCAATTGATCTGTGGTGCAGTGACGGGGTGCCCGCCGACGATAAGAGGCCCGCCGTAATCAGTCTGGCGCGGCAGGTGCTCTGCGATCTTCTGAACCAACACGGGCCGGTTTTAGTTCCGGTGGAAGGGGAAGTGATTGAAGTGCCGGTTATGCCGAATGAAGGAATCAGAGAAGCCCTCTATTTCCAGTTGCGGCGCGACTTCCTGGCACATCGGCAGATTGGAATATGCCTCAACTGCGGCAGTCATTTCCCAGTGTTTAGGCGCGGATCAAAGGGATGCAGCAAAGCGTGTAGCACAGCACTTCGCAACCGAAAGTATTGGGATACGCATAAGAAATCGGTCAACCGCAATCGTCGCAAGCAGGACAAAAGGAGGAAATAGCTATGTCAGTTTTCCGCTACAAGGGCAGCAAGGTTTGGACGATGGATTTTCTCTTCCACGGCCAGCGCATCCGGGAGAGCACGGGAACGCGCTCTAAGACGCTCGCCTTGAAGATTGAGGATAAGCGCCGCCGCGCGCTGGAAGAGGGCGCAGCGGGCATCAGGAAGCAACGGCAACCCCTCTTGCTTTCGGTTGCAGCGGAAGAATGGCTGGACATGAAGAAAGCAACGCTTGCGCCGCGCTCGGTGAAGATCGAACAGGCCAATCTCGCCCATCTGCTCCCGGAGTTGGGCCGCAAGCTGATTTGCGATATTGAGGCGCCGGAGGTTGCCCGGTATCAGCAAAAGCGAATCGATGAAGACGCTTCGCCAAAGACGGTGAATCTGGAGATAGGGACACTGCGTGCGATTCTGAAACGCGCAGGCCAGTGGGCGCGGTTGCAGCCGGAAGTGAAGATGCTGCCCACGCGGGATGATATTGGACGGGCCATCAGCACGGAAGAGGAAACGGCGCTGTTACAGGCTTGCGGCCAGTCCCGCTCCCGCTCTCTGGTTCCATTCGTCACCCTGGCGATTGAAACCGGGGCGCGGTACGGCGTGATTCGGACGCTGCAATGGGGCAGTGTGGACTTTGAGAATCGTTGCCTGAAATGGGGCAAAGACAAGACGGCATCGGGAACCGGGCGCATTGTTCCCCTCAGTCAAAGGGCCGTGGCCGCGCTCAGTTTTTGGGCGACACACTTCCCCGACCGCAAGCCTGAGCATTACGTGTTCCCGTCAGAGCGGTACGGCGCGGGCGGAGACGCATTCAGCCCGAAGGCGTACCACGTTGACCCATCGAAGCCCATTGGAGACATCAAGGAAGCGTGGGAAGCGGCCAGACTGCGGGCAGCGCGGATTCTGAAAGGGAAGCAGGGAGAGACGGACACGAACACCGAAACGGAACCCAAAGAAGAGATTGCGCCCCTTGCTTGCCGGTTCCACGATCTGCGGCACACCGCCGTTTCCCGGATGCTGAATGCCGGAACCCCGATTGCCAAGGTTGCGAAGATCGTGGGGTGGAGTCCGGCCACGATGGTACGCATGGCGGCGCGGTACGGTCACTTTTCCTTGAATGAACTGCGGGGCGCGGTGGAGAGCATCAACGGGACCGGAATTGAAGCGAAGTCCTTGGTATTTTCCCCGGTATCGCGTGAGAGAACGGAAGAGAAGCGCCCTAACTGATTGATTTTATTGGCTCCTCAGGTAGGACTCGAACCTACAACCCTTCGGTTAACAGCCGAATGCTCTGCCATTGAGCTACTGAGGAGTGACGTGCGTTGAATCTCCAATACCAAGGTAGCAGAGAGCGCCGAACACGTCAAAAAAATGGCGTCTATTTCTGTTTGGCAGCTCCGGAACCAAGCCCAGATAGGCCGCCCTGCGGCGCTTTCCGGAGGCCGGCCAACGGCTCGCCACCGCGAGCCCACGGGCGCAAAGCCGCCAGGAACGATACGATAAGAGAGAGCAAAAAGGAGGCCCGATGTCCCGAATTTCCCGGCTGGACCGCAGCCAAGTCACCCCCGAAATGGCCGCCCTCTACGACAAGGCCTTTGCCCAGCGCGGCAACGTGCCCAATATGTTCCGGGTGATGGCCCATCGACCCGAAATCTTCTCGACCATGCAGGCTCATTTCGCGGCGGTTTTGAATACCGGAACGGTGCCCACCAAACTCAAGGAGCTGATTATCGTCCGCACCAGCCAGGTGAACGACACCCCATACTGCCTGGCCAGCCACACCATCCTGGCCAAGGGCCTGGGATGGAGCGACGACCAGCTCACCCACCTCGCCGACTGGCCTCAGCGCGACGACTTCACCCCCGCCGAAAAGGCTGCGCTGCGGCTGGCCGAGACCGTCACCCGCGACGCCAACGCCGTCAGCGACCGGCAGTTCGCCGAACTGCGCGACTTTTACTCCGAAGGCGAGATCGTCGAGCTACTCTGCGCCATCGGCCTGTTCAACTACTTCAACCGCTTCAATAACGCCCTAAGAATGGAACCCACGAAACCGGGCGAGGGCGGCTGCGCGGCGCCAAAATCCGAAGCCGCGGCTGCGAAGTGATTGCGCTGTTACGTCAATCGCCCCGGAGATAGTGAATCGACCCGCGCAATCCTGTTTCCGTGCCAGTGCGACGTTCCGCCAAAACACCTGTCATCCTGAGCGAAGCGCAGGAAAGTGGAAGGCCCTGCATTTGCTCTTGTTCATCTCAGTCTCAATTCAAATGGGCCGGATCAATCGTAACCGCCGCCAATCACCAAGGAGCCGCATTCCCGCATGAAACTAAAATTGCCCGAGGGTTCATTTCGAGCCTATCTGTTCGACTGCGACGGTACACTTGTCGATTCGATGCCGCTGCATTACGTCGCCTGGAAGAAGGCGCTTGAGGAATGGAACTGCGAATACCCGGAAGACATGTTCTATTCCTGGGGCGGAAAGCCGGTCCGGAAGATCATCGCCGACCTGAACCAGATGCAGGGGCTGAACATGCCCATCGACGCGCTCGCCGAGCGGAAGGAAAGCCTCTATCTCGCACAGCTCCCCCAGCTCAAGGCCATTCCCGAAGTGCTGGAGCACGTTGAGGCGCAGCACGGGCGCATTCCGCTCGCCGTTGTTTCCGGGAGCAGGCGAGCCTCGGTGACGGGCTCTCTGGACATCGTCAATCTGCTCGACAAGTTCGACACGATCGTCGCGGCGGAGGACTACAAGAACGGTAAGCCCGCTCCAGACGGCTTTCTGCTCGCCGCCGAGAGGCTCGGTGTAGCTCCGCAGGATTGCCTGGTCTTTGAGGACACCGATCTTGGCATTCAGGCCGCAACCGCCGCGGGCATGGCCTCTGTTCTGGTTCCCCAGCCGTTGGATAGAAACTGACGGCCTCGCCACAAAGGCGCCGGGCCCCATCCTTGCGGTTTTTTCCGGCCGCAAGGGTGGGAAACCAAGACCCTCGACCAACCCATTCATCCTGGGCTTTGCACTTGCCGCACTAGGCTGCGCCGGCCTTCAACACCTCGTAGTGATGCTGCTTGGCCGCATACATTCTGCGGTCGGCTTCGGCCAGGAGCTGTTCCGCATCCGACCCATCCGCCGGGTAGAATGCGGCTCCCATGCTCAGAGACAGAATATCCTTGCCACACACCTCGCGCCCCGCCTGTTGCGCCAGTTCGCTCAGCATTTCTGCTCTAGCGCCCACCGTGCTGGGGGGCATGTTGGGCGCGACGATGACAAACTCGTCGCCGCCCATGCGCGCCGCGTAATCGTATTCGCGGCACACCTCGCGCACCAGGTTGGCAAAGAGCTTGAGTACCTTGTCTCCCGCCAGGTGGCCGTAAATGTCGTTGATCTGCTTGAATCCGTTCAGATCGCACTCCATCACCGCCACCGTAGAGTTCTCGCGCTTGCAGCGCACCAGTTCCTGCTCCAGGTGGATGGACATGGCTCGCGCATTGGCCATTCCCGTCAGATAGTCGATGGTGGCCGAGCTTTCCGCCTGACGATACTTCAGCGCGTTCTCGATAAACAGGGCAACCTTGGAAGTAATCACCTGCAACACGCGCAGGTGATCGCTGGTGAAAGCGTCCGCTTCGGCCTGGTAAAGCGCCAGAACGCCCACCAGCCCGGTGACTCCCTCCAAAGGGACCGCAAGGGCCGAGCGAAGTTCCGTAGTTCTTTTCGGGTCTTGCCAGAAGCCCGGCTCGACAGCCGGATTCCCGTTGATAATGGGTCTCACATTCTGCGCCACCCAGCCGCAAAGGCCCGAGCCCACCGGGATGGCCAGCGAGGAGAGCAGGCGGAAGTTGTCACCGCTCACAAACTCGGGCACCAGCAGATCGCCCTTGCGGATGAAGGTAACAATCGAATCGTAGGGCACCAGTTTGCGCAACCTCATGGCTACCAGCGACAGGGTCTCGTCCAGGCTCAACGAGTTCCCCAAGTCCTGGCTGAGTTCGAAGAGGGTGTGCGCCTCCTGCCGGGCGGATGCGATGGAAGAGAGAAAATCCGTCTGGTTGCCGCGGCGGCGGATGCTGTCGAGTTCAAACCCCGCAGCCGGTTGTTCCCCGCGCTCCACCTTATAACTAAAGCTGAGTGAATCCGCCCTTGCCTCTTCCAGGCTGCGAATCGCGTCGCTTTCCAATCCCAGGTAACGGCGATGAAGGATCTCGATCACCTTGGGGTCGAATGCAGTGCCTGACTCCGCGGCAATCTGCTGCATCGCCTCGTCCAGCGGCAGTGCCTTGCGATATTGGCGATCCGAGGCCAGTGCGTCCAGACAATCCACCGCCGCCAGAATGCGCGCCCCGATAGGAATCTCTTCCCCCACAAGTCCGTCCGGGTACCCTTTGCCATTCCATTTTTCGTGGTGTGCCCTGACGATCGGGGCCACCGGATAGGGGAAGGCGACCTTTTCCAGAATGTCCGCACCCACAATGGGGTGGATCTTCATCTTTTCGAACTCTTCCGGGGTCAGGCGTCCCGGCTTGTTGATGATGTGGTCGGGCACCGCCAGCTTGCCGATGTCGTGCAGCAGTGCCGCGGCGCGCAACGCATCCAGTTCTTCTTTGCTCAGGCCCATTTCTTTGGCAATCTCTATCGCGTAGGTGCGCACTCGATGCAGATGCTCGTGGGTGGTGTGATCCTTGGCATCGATGGCCAGGGCCAGGGCTTCGATGGTGCGCAGGTGGAGCGCGCAAACCTGTTCCACATGGCGCTTCTCGGCAACCACCTGCCGCTCTTCGATCTCCACCCGCTTCTTCTGTTCCTCCAGGCGGCCCAGATACAACTGAAACGACCGATGGATGCCGTACATGATGGGCAGGATCAGAAGCGAAGTCTGCCAGCCGATGTAATGATTGCTAAAACTGATGATGCCCACCAGCGCCGCGCCGGCCAGATTGTAAGGAAGTGTCCAGAAATTCGTTTCTCCCCAGAGGCCGCGCAAAGGGCGCCCTTCCACCAGCGCAATCACGATGGCGAGCGGAATGTTGTTCCCAACAAAATATGTGCAAGCCGCCACCAGCAGCAACAGCGGCGTGCTGTTGTTCAGCAGCCCGGCGCTTGCGTGATACACATAGTAGGTCAAGCCGATGGCGATCGAGGTCAAGCTGAAGATGTTGAAGATGACCTTTACCGGTTCTGGACGCTGCTTGGTTCTCCAAACACTCTGCACCAATGCCGCGGCGCATCCAATCACCAGCGTCTCCGCCAGCGAGAGTTCCAGAATGCCGAGCAGAACGAAGAGGAAGTTCACCGACATGGTGCTTTCCATGCCCGGCAGCCTCACCTTCATCGTCGAGGCCAGCATCGCAATCAACAAGTAGCAGGTAAACTTCAGCAGATCGCCGGAGTGCCAATGCAGGCAGGCCACAAAAAGCTCCGCGGCTCCGGCCACGGCGGTGACAACGATGAATACCCGTGCTCGTATTGGCATGGATTGCTCCATCGACTGAGATCTCCCGCTCTTGCCCCGAACTGCCCTCTTGACGCTCGCGCTCATGCCACACCCGGTCTTTGTGCCCGCATGCGACGCAGCAATTCCGAACAGCAGCTCCTCGTGGCTTTACCCGCTCCCCGCCAGGGAATAGAACGCGTTGCCGCGTCGAGCCGGAGCACGGCAGCCTGGGTGGCGGTTCTGTTGCCCACGAACAGCCGCAAATGTCCTCAATGCTTTCATCGGCAATGCGGCCCCATCCATTAGGCGCAGCCGGCTCGCCAAGCCAGGCGGCTCGGGCAATCGCCGCACATGAATGCAATCTCATGAATGACCCAGCCCAGTTTGTGGCAGACTGACCGCGCCGCGAGGCGCGCAAGCGATCGAGAGGCCACACCGGCTCTCCCCGTGCCTCAAAACTGTACAGCTCTTCTCCGCACGCATCTGGACGCAGCATCCGCTCCTGGAATTGCTGGTCAAGTTGTCGAAGTTCGCCGCGAACGCACTCGCGCGCGGTGGCCGGTAGGGAAACCGGCGCGGTTCCAGCAGGTATCTCCAGCTGGGTTACTTCGGAGTCTAAGGGTTCTCCAACCCTGGGCCGATGACCGGGTTGACGGCATAAGAAACCTCTCATGCAGGTCGCCGGGCACTTCGAGAAGTTCAATCTTCAGGAATCGGAACGGAAAGGATAGTTCAATGACAAGCAAACAACGCAAAAGCGCCATGTGGGGAAGGATATTTCCGCAGAGCGCATCGTGGGACACCGCCATCCGTCACAGCGCGATGTGGGGAAGATCGTGCTTGACGGTACTCGCGTTGATCCTGAGCGCCAGCCTGGCCTTTGCTGGCTCACCCAAGATGTCCAAAGATCTGGAAGGCAAGAAGGCGACCGATCAGGTCAAGGTCATTGTGCAGTTCAACCAGGTACCGACCGCGCGGCACCATCAGAAGGTGCAGGCCCGGGGAGGCAAGCTCACACGGCAACTCGGCCACTTCAAGGGCGGCGCGTACTCCATGCCCGCTTCGGCGCTGGCGGATCTGGCTGCCGATCCCGAGGTAAGGTATATTTCGCCCGATCGCCCGTTGAAGGGCGCAGCCGCCGCCAAGCTTGACTACCACACCGACACCATCAACGCTCCCGCCGCCTGGGCGCAAGGCCTGGATGGCACCGGCGTTGGCGTAGCGGTCATCGACAGCGGCGTCGCCAACGTCGCCGACTTGACCGCCGGAAACATTGTGTATAGCCAGGACTTCACCGGTCTGGGCAGCGCGGCCGATCAGTACGGCCACGGCACGCACGTCAGCGGCATCATCGCTGGAAACGGCGCACACTCCAAGGGAGCGAACGCCTTCTATACCTTCCAGGGAATCGCCCCGAACGCCAACATCGTCAACCTTCGCGTGCTCGATGCCAATGGCGCCAGCACCGATAGCGAGGTGATCGCGGCCATCCAGACCGCCATCCAGTTGCAGAGCACTTACAATATCCGTGTCATCAACCTCTCGGTGGGCAGGCCGATCTTCGAAAGCTACACGGTG
>Ga0181529_10007985_pt1 | contig 10421 bp, 10 predicted proteins | sample PEATcosm2014_Bin_36_FD_119763 | JGI IMG/M metagenome (GOLD analysis project Ga0181529, IMG submission 119763) | Peatland microbial communities from MTU Mesocosm Facility, Houghton, MI, USA - PEATcosm2014_Bin10_30_metaG | ecosystem: Environmental > Terrestrial > Soil > Wetlands > Peat | place... | reverse complement strand
TTTATAGTTTGAAGTTCAATTTTAATAATTTTATCCCTCTTTTTGTTAATACCATTTTCCAAAAAGTATTTTACCAAATATTATATTTTATATCCCGCACTGTGAGCATCGGAGTGAAACATTTGCACGGTCTCAAGCGACAACTGGTTAAGATCTTTACCCACTTGTGGGACTTTCTTGAGAATATCATTGGTAATCGTAATGATGTGGCATCCGCAGGACTCAGCCTGGATGAGATTCAGCAGCTCGCGAGTACTTGCCCAGAGCAGTTCGGCCTTTGGATTGGCTTTGAGAACTTTAACTGCATCTTTCATGATCGGCATCGGGTCTCTTCCGGTATCCGCGATACGGCCGGCAAATACTGATACAACACTCGGCGTATCCGGGGAAAGGGCCTTTGCAACCGTCTTCACCTGGTCAAGGGTCAGGATCGCGGTGACGTTCAGTTTCAGGCCATCGCGGGAGAGTTTTTTCACGAGCGGTGCCGTGCTTTCACCTTTGGTATTTGTCACCGGGATCTTGATGTAGACATTCTTTCCCCACCCTGCAATCTTCCGGGCTTCGCGTTCCATACCGGGAAGGTCATCTGAAAAAACTTCGAATGAGATGGGCAGGTCCGGAATCGCTTTAAGGGCTGCTTTCGCAAATTCCTCGTAACTTTTGACACCGGCTTTTTTCATAAGGGTCGGGTTGGTGGTAAAACCGCTTGCGATTCCTTTTTTGTATTCCTCGATCATGCCGTCCAGATCGGCTCCATCAGCATAGAGCTTAATCTTAAACTGTTGTATTCCGCTCATGATATTCAGTCCTAATGCAGATAGGTATGGTTATTTATCAAGTATTATCCGTACAGCATCTTTAAGATTCTCCGTTGTAAAATCAGGAGTAATAGATCCCTGGTACCCTACTGAGTCAGGATTTTTGATAAGTATCGTCCGGGTTCCTGACGCTTTTCCACACGCAACATCGGTATCCCTATCGCCTACCATCCATGAACGCGCGAGATCGATCCCAAAACCCTGGGCCGCTTTCAGGAGGAAAAAGGGTTCTGGTTTCCGGCATTCGCACTCAAAAGAATATTCTGGTACAACACCATTCGGATGGTGGTAACAGTAACAATACTCCCTGAACAGAAGCCCTTCAGATTTCAAGATCCGATCGAGTCTCTCATGCACTGCCTTGATCTGCTCTAGTGTTGTTTTCCCTTTTGCATAATCCGGCTGATTGGAGACCAGAAACAGATCAAATCCGGCATTCCGAAGATTTCGTAAAGACTCAATCACGTCAGGAAAAAGGGTGAGATTGTCTGGAGAATGGGGGGGTTCGTACTCCCCGGTCACCGGATTGAGCACCAGCTCATTGAGCACCCCGTCTCTATCCAGAAATACCGCTTTTTTCATTGATTTATTTCGTGCTTTCCCACTTCATTTTAAACTTCTGTAACCCAGGACTGGAAACAATAAGATGCCATACTATAGCCTGGAATGCTTCAGTCTGAGGAGTCACGGTCTTCTCGTTAACTGTCGGGATAATCACGCAGGCATCAGCCACTTTTGCCGTGTAGCCGCCATCACGTCCCACGACACCAATAATTTTTGCTCCGGTTTCCTTTGCATAATGGAGCGCATTTACAAGGGTCACACTTACCTTCTTCTCAGCATTCCCGCCACCGACAGAAAAAACAAAGATGCAGTCCTTTGCTGTAAGTCTGCTCCCTTTGAGCCAACTCTCAAAAACCGTTTCCCAGCCGTCATCATTGACCCGTGCAGTAAGCTCGGAAACATTATCGGTGGGTGCATAGGATTCGATCCCGGCGATCTTACGGAAATCGTTTACCGCATGAGATGCGTGCCCGGCTCCTCCACCGACACCGAGAATAAACAAGCGGCCACCATTCTTCCGGACATCTTGAAGGATATCAGACATCTTTTTGATCTGGCCCTGATCGATTTTCCGGATTATCGTTACAGCGTCATCGAGAAATGCAGAAATATACTCGTTTTCGCTCACCATTTTCCATCACTTGTATGAAACTGGGTTTCGCGTCCTGATATATTCTTCAGTTTCTTTGATGCCTGCTGTCGATCCGATCTCATAAAAGCGTTTTATAACTTCAAACCCCAAGACCTGCCCGTCATCAACCAGCCGGGAAAGAACTAAAGAGAAATCGAAAGGTTCATTTGCTGGATACTCTTCAAAAACGCTTTTCCGGATCGCAATGAGGCCATAATCAATGTATTCCATAGCCGAATTTGGGGATTTTTTATCGTATTTAACAATTTTTCCGGCCTTCATTATGATATTACTCGTATCATGTGTGTTCCTGTTTCGGTACACTGTCATCAAAGCCGGAAAAGTCCCCGCATTAAACTGCTGCACAACCGGTTCAAAATCGATATCGAGATAAGAGTCGCCGTATAGGATCAAGAACGCGTCCGGGAGTATCCTGGTTGCCTTTTTAATTGCGCCACCGGTCCCAAGGAGAACTCCCCCGTCATAGGAATAACTCACCTCAAGTCCGAACCGGGAGCCATCCCCTACATGCGCTTCGATCTTATCCCCAAAGTTCCCAACGCACAGGATAACCTGAGTAACACCTTTTTCCTTTAAAAGTTCCAGCTGGTGATCGATAAAGGGCCTACCTGCAATAATGATCAGGGACTTAGGGATATTTTGGGTCACTGGATACAAACGGGTTGCAAGACCACCTGCAAGAATGACAACAGGCAGCATTACGAAGTGGTCACCACTTTGCTGCCATCAAAGTCAAACCGGAACCGGACTTCCTGGAGTCCTTCACAGGCCATGGCCTTACGGAGTTTCTTGTTGTCTTCAGCGTAAAACATCAAAAATCCACCGCCCCCGGCGCCGATAAGTTTTCCTCCCAGCGCACCATTTTTCATGGCGATATCGTACCATGTGTTGATCCGGTCGTTGCTCATTGCGTTCGAGCGTTGTTTCTTATGCTCCCAGTGGACGTTCATTATACTAGCAAACTCTTCAAGATCACCACGTTCGAATGCAGTTTTGCTTTTGTAGCCTAACTCTTTAACAAAATGCAGATTGTCGATCATGGATGTATCATCTTTCTTGCTTTTATCGTCCTGCTCTTTGAGTAAATTTGATGCGGATCGGGAATATCCGGTGAAAAAGAGAAGGAGGTGATCTTCGAGGTTATAGAGTGTTTCCGGGGATATATGGAGTTTTTCCGTTTTTACCCGGTTATCTTTACAGAATGTGAAACAATTAATTCCCCCGTGTGCGGAAATATACTGGTCCTGTTTACCTATGGGTTCATGAAGGAGATCCATTTCAATGTGACATGCCTGTTCGGCAAGATCTGCAGGTGAAACCAGGTTTTTCTTATGCGTATGGAGTGCTTTAAGGAGTGCGCAGGTAAAACTGCTGGATGAGCCAAGACCCGTTCCTGCCGGAATATCGGCAAGGCTTGCAATTTCAAGGTAACTGGCATCAAATCCCAGTAACTTAAGACATTCCCGGATGATGGGATGCTTGATCTCATCGATGCTTCTGACCTCTTCCATTTTTGAATATTTTACAATGAGATAATCGACGAAAGTGTCGTGCAGGTTGATATAGACATATTTATCGATCGCTGCAGCTATCAAAAAACCTTCATGTTTCTGGTAATACGAGGGTAAATCAGTTCCCCCGCCTCCAAGCGAAATTCTCAAAGGACTTCGTGTAATAATCATTTATTCACCATAAAATTGCATTTTTCATATACACTTGCAACAATATCCAGCGCTTTTTTGGCATCACGTATATTTCCCTCAGGTTCTTTGTGCATTTCGATCGACCGGATGAATTCGTTTACTTCAAGAGTCCAGGAATTATCCGGGAAAGGATACTCCCATATGGTTGTTTCCGGTGGGCCCATCTGCGGAAGCATTTTATAAAGGCATAGTCGCTCCGTGCCATAACTTCCTCCAAGACCATCAATCTGGATTTTTCCCGTTTTTCCATAAATTTCAAAGGAAAACATATTCTTCCATTCTGTGCAGCTGACGTGGAGCCATGCAACCTGATCTTTTTTACTTTTCAGCATCAGGAAGGCATTATCATCGACCGGCATATTCCAGAAATAGGTATGGGCAAAACCTTCTGCAAGGTCGAGTTCTCCAAGGAACCATCGTGACAGATCGATCAAGTGAACCCCTTGGTCGATAAGCTCACCCCCGCCGGATTTTTCAGGAATTGAACGCCATTCCTTTTCGTATCCAATGCGACCACCGTGACCATACCGGCCGCGGATAAACATCAACGGGCCAATCTCTCCTGAATCCACTAGTTGTTTTGCCTTTTGCAACGCTGGATGGTACCGGTGATTGAATCCCACTTTAACATAAACATTATTGCGGTATGCCATTTCGATGATCGGAACAAGCTCTTTCGGATCCCTTCCCGCCGGTTTCTCCACCAAAACGTGCTTTTTGGCAGCAACTGCTTCAAGGGCGATTTTTGAGAGGAATTCATTTGTTGTAGAGATAAAGATAAGATCTATCTGATCGTTATCCAGCGCATCATAGTAATCTGAACTTACCGATGTGCAATTTTTGAGATGCGCAACTTCCCGTGCCCGTTCAAGCGAGACATCCACGGCTATAACGAGTTCGTGATTCTCTAAAGCAAGAGCCCGTTTCTTCCCGACGGCACCACAGCCGATTATTCCGACTTTCACGCTCTACGTCTCCCAGTTTTTACCCCGGTCTTTCTCAACAATCCGTCTGAGGGTATAAATATCTGAATTTTTAAGGTCATCACGGTACTGTGCAAGATTTCTCCACGGATCCCAGGGAGCACTGATCAGTTTCCCGGTTATACCGTCACTTGCAGGAGATGCCAGGTACACACACAGTTCCGCACCTAATTGCAACGGAGTGCCGCCATCGGCTTTTTGTTTCATGGCTTTCTCGTAAAAAGTCTTACCTACAGCTTCAGGACCTGAAGCCAGAACTTCATCCAGAAGCCGGGTATTAAGTGCACCCGGTGCAACTGCATTTATTTCGATTGCATATTCCCTGCACTCCTCAGCGAGCGTTTCTGTCAGTCTTACAACCGCTGCTTTGGAAGCGGCATAGGCACTTATTCGTGGCAGAGGTGCTGTTGCACCGCCTCCGGAGAGGTTGATTATTTTTCCGGCGTTGTTCTTTTTCATATGAGGCAGGATCCCTTTGCACATGAAAAAAACACTGAACAGGTTGATATTGATCGCAGCAATCCACTCCCCGGAATTGACATCTTCGATAAGACCTTTGGGCCCATATACTCCGGCATTGTTGACGACAATATCGATACGCCCGAGTGCATCAATCGCGGTATTGATCATCTGTTTAACGTTTTCTTCTTTTGAAACGTCGAGGGGCAATCCGATAATAGTTTGTTTAGTGGGTGCGATTTTCTGTAAGGTTACAACGGCCCGGTCTACCTGATCTGCATCCCGACCACAGATTACGACCGAAGCTCCTTCCAAAACGAATTTTTTTGCAATTTCAAGCCCAAATCCCCGGTTTGCCCCGGTTATGATTGCATTTCGACCGGCTAATTTCATGAATAATTCCTCCCTACCGCAAAATATCGCATACTACTCAGATCTCTCATCCTTTTTTCGATGAACCCATTGGGATCAATAAGGATTTTTTTCCTGATAGTCGTAATGATGTCATCATCCATTTTCTGGAAATCAGGCCATTCAGTTGCAACAATTACGCAATCTGCATCCGTAACTGCATCTGCAACTTTTCGGGACAATGCAAAAATGCCATGTAATTCCGGAGGCAGTTCCTGAATTGCAGGATCAAATGCAGTCACTTCAGCTCCCTTACTTTTGAGCCACCTGCATAATTCAACTGATGCCGACCGGCGAAGCGTATTTGTTCCGGGTTTATAGGTTAGTCCCAAAACGGCAATGTGTTTCCCGTCAAGGTTTCCCATCGTTTCCCTGCACTTTCGCTGGACCCAAGATTTATGAAATTCATTGCTCTCAAGAACTGAATTGATAAGATACATCGGGAGCTGGTTCTTCTTGCCCATTTTTTGCAAGAACCGAACATCCCGTGCAAGAGTTCCCCCGGAAAAAGCATTCCCCGGATTAAGGTACGCCTTTGGCCCGATCCGTTCTTCCGTTTTCAGGCCCCGTTCCACATCTTTTGCATTTGCCCCAACACATTCGCATAATGTCGCAAGTTCATTGGCAAAACAGATTGAGGTTGCAAGAAACGCATTGATTGCATGTTTTGTCATCTCTGCTGATTCGATACCCATCCATTCAAGTCTGTCGCTAACAGAAGAGAAAACAGGCAGGAACACTTCTCTTTCTTCGGGGTCTGTTCCAATAACAATCCGGTCCGGCTCCAAGAATGTTTTCAGGGCTTTTCCCAAACGCAAATTTTCCGGGGAGTATGCAAAAAAGATTTTTTTGCCGGGATATTTCGTATGGAGTTTTTGAGACAGATATCGCGTGAAACCAACAGGAACCTGAGAAGATATAATAATTTTCATCTCATTCGGTATAAATTCCGAGATTGCCTCAAAATTCCTTTCAATATATTCAGGATCTGCATTATCCTGTTCATCTACTGGTGTATCAAATGCAATCCACACCACCTCTGCATCTGCCAAAGCATGCGTAGGGTCGCACGTGAAAACCAATGTTTTTTTCCGGAGATTTTCGTTTATCAGTTCATTTAACCCAGGTTCTGAAACAGGCGCCCTTGCATTCTGGAGATTATCGATGGTTTCCCGGTTGAAATCAAGCCCAATAACGGAGTGTCCGGCTTTTGCAAGACCTCCGGAAATGACCGATCCCAGATGCCACAGGCCAAATACACAGACTTTCATGGTCGTCTTTCCATTAACCACGTATTCTGTTCGAGGAATTCAAGGGTCTTGACGACACCTTCCCGAATCGTATATTTTGGTTTCCATCCGAGCGATCGGATCTTCTTGCAATCGAGGAAAATGAATGGGTTATCGCCAATCCAGCCCCGTTCGCCACCGGTATAGCGGATCTCGGGATCTATTCCGAGATGGCTGGATATCCAGCCGATAGAATCATTCACTTCACAGTATTCATCGGTACCGAGATTGAAGATGTTCACCTTGTCCTGCGATTTCTCTATAGCCATGAATATCGCATTGATGCAATCCTGCACGTAAAGATATGATTTTTTCTGGTGGCCGTTCCCGAGGACATCCAGGTAATCCGGATGGGCACGGAGCTGTTTATAGAAATCAAAGACATGCCCGTGGGGATAGCGTTCTCCGAGAATGGAGACAAAGCGGAAGATCCATCCCTGGAATCCGAACCCCTCGCAGTATGCCGAAATCAACCCTTCTCCCGCGAGTTTTGAGGCACCGTACAGCGAAGTCTGGACCGGGAAGGGGGCATCTTCGGGCGTGGGAATTACTGTTGCTTCACCGTAAACGGAGCCTGTTGACGAGAATGCAATCTTATTAATAGCATTTTTTCGCATGGCTTCGAGCACGTTGAACGTCGCAATCGTATTCTGGTGAAGATCTTTTGCCGGATGCTCCGTGCCAAACCGGACATCAGCATTTGCAGCAAGGTGAAAAACAAAATCACAACCGGCCATTGAAGTTGTCATTTTTTCCAGATCAATGGTATCACCGGTAATCAACCGGAATCCGGGATTCTTTTTCGCGGGCTCCAGATATTCCGGGATTCCCGTGGAAAAATTGTCATAAACAGTAACTTTGTTTCCTTGAGAAAGTAGCCGGTCGATAAGGTTACTGCCGATGAACCCGGCACCACCGGTAACGAAATATTTCATCGATTTTAATTTGTTTATAAATCACTTAAGGGTTGCCAACATCCTATTCAAAAACCTAAAAATTTTTTAGGAATATTTTTTGAATATTTATTGTTGACTGAAATAAATTATTTATTGTCATACTTTTATCATAATTCAGTAACTCGTTTCCTTTTGATTGGAAGTAGACGCATTCATCTGAGTTCTGACCTCAATTCCAATCACCGGCTATGGGACGATCAATGGGATCATTGTCATATGAAAGGTATAGATCCGTCGCTGAATTCCAGGTGTTGCTATCATCCATCTTTAGGAAAAATCCGACTCCCGGTCGATATACGCCGGTCAAGGTTTTCCCCTTCCCATTCCAGTCACCGGCTATCGGGATATCAACGGGATCATTGTCATATGAAAGGTATAGATCCGTCGCTGAATTCCAGGTGTTGCTATCATCCATCTTTAGGAAAAATCCGACTCCCGGTCGATATACGCCGGTCAAGGTTGGCTCCTCAACCATCACATTAAACCCGTTCGCAAGCTCCGCCTGCTGCCCGTCCGGGTTAATAACCACAACGTTATATTGACCTGCCGGGACATTCGTGAGTGGGAATGTGCAGGTAATACTGGACGAATTGACAATAGATACACCAGTTGCGGTTATAGTGGAATAACCAGACTGGTTTAGTTCCACGGTCGGTGTCCCATAAAAGTTCGTACCTGCAAGATTCGTGATGGAAACCGAACTGGTGTTCAGAGCCGATGATGGGGTTATACCGGTGACAGCCGGTGGCCCATGTATGTTAATTGTTCCCCCTGATCCGACCGGGGCCGTCGCTATAATCTGTGAATCCGCAGAAGCAGGGCTGGCTGCCGTAACCGATTTTGCCGGTGTACTGCCAAACAAGACCACGGCTCCGGTAAATCCGATCCCGGTGATAGTTTCGGAAGAACCACCATTCGGTGAAATATTTGTGACCACCGTAGCAACGTTCTGTGTCGGGAACCCAGAATTCTCGAACTGGAAATAAGACTGCTCCATGCCGCCAATCGAAGCACCGTAATTCAGATTCATATTCAACCGGAAGGTACCGTCAGGCCGATTCGATGGCGCACCCCAGCTGTTCACCACAAGCCAGTACGGGCCGTTCGGATCCGTGGTGTTATATCCCACAATGATAACCGCATGCCCTCCGTTTTCTCCACCGCTCGTGTAGATCGAGGGATCAAACATCGTTGTACTAGACCCGGACTCCCAATAATTATCAAAAGCATTCCATCCGGCGCTATTCATAAAGAACGAATACTCAACGGCTTTGTTTGCATTCAGGGCAGCCTCAATATTAGTTATGGCTGTAGCGTTAGACACACCGTATGTATTAACCGTTGTATACGTCAGAGAGTTCAGCGAATAGGCGGGGGTAGTCGAGATGGAACTAATGGGCACGGAACTTGCACCCGACGTATAATAATCACCATATGATGCATTCGTATTGGTCCAAGGAATGGGAGAATGGTCCGAATTATACCAATTCGTAAAGCCACTCAGCCATCCCCCTGAACAAGCATAGCCATCTCCTTCGGATTGATATTTCGAGTCGAAATACTGGATGGAAAGCCGGTCACTTATCCCGTAATTGACATTATGGTCAATTTCAAGGAGCCCCGTGGACGCCCATACCCAACAGTTGCCACAATGGCCCTGATCTCGTTGTGAAGGGATATAGGGGAGATAAGAAAGCAGGCTCACCGTGCTGGGGTAACTACCGGTGGGAGAGCCACTGGACACAGAACCCCCGGTGGGAACACTTCCTGCTGCAAAATGCCTCCACGTGGGTGCCGCATATCTTGGCGATGCTGCAAAATCTGCCTGCATCCGGGCCCATTGATCCTTAGTCAAGTGCATGAGAGGATGTTTTCCCGTGTACTGGATGGAAGAGGAGGTCTGGTTCGATCCGGCAGTCAGAGTAGTCTGGGTTTGGGTTGGTGTCGCAGTAATACTCTGCGTTATTGTTGGTGAAACAGTGGCCGCCGTGGTTGGAGTTATGGTTGTTGGCACCGTAGTCACGTTCACCAAGGTTTTTGCCGGGGCAACCGTGCGGGTTATTGTTGGTGACGTAGTCGTTACCGTAGTGAGCGTTGCAATTGGTGTTGTGGGCACTGCCGTTTCATTACCCTGTGGAGAAACAACCGTCACATTTTCCAGTACGGGAGATGTAGTCACTGAACTATTTGCAGTAAGCGTTGCCAGGACGGACTGGTTTGAAGTACTTTGATTGGATCCTGCAAAAACAGTCACGCCGAACAGCAGGGTCACCAGCAACAAAAAAGCAAAACCGGCTGAGACTTTTGTACGGAAACGGCAAACGCTCATGCTGATATATTATTTTTTCTATAAATAAATTTTATGTTGTGGCAGTTCTTTGATAAATTGGCGTCTCTATAGGTCTATAATAGGGATATATGTTACAGCCAATGGGATGATCGCGACCGGGAATGAGCGAGTCTCGGGTATCCCGGATCAGCCGATGATTTCTTTTTAGAATCATAACCTTTTGAAACACTGACAAAAATCACCGGGGTAATATTGGAGACGAAGTTGATGCATATCCCTATCTCGTACTTCGAAGT
>Ga0181529_10007982_pt1 | contig 10423 bp, 9 predicted proteins | sample PEATcosm2014_Bin_36_FD_119763 | JGI IMG/M metagenome (GOLD analysis project Ga0181529, IMG submission 119763) | Peatland microbial communities from MTU Mesocosm Facility, Houghton, MI, USA - PEATcosm2014_Bin10_30_metaG | ecosystem: Environmental > Terrestrial > Soil > Wetlands > Peat | place... | reverse complement strand
GTCTCTTCGGACCCCATCGTATGCGTCCGTCCAGCTCGCGCTAAACAAACCCAAACAACAAAGCCCCGCAAGGACCCCGCCGCCCACGTCTCTCTTCCTTCCGATGCAATTGTCAAATAGCGGTCGAGGCCGAAGCCCCGGAACCCGACGACGCCCGCACGACGCATGCGCCGCGAAGAATCGCCATCGTGCTCAATCTCCTCCGACTCGCCCTCGGGAAGACGTGCGAACCGCTCCGCCCCCGCCTTTCGGCTGGGAAGAGAGCTTGAAGAGTTCGCCCGAAAACCGCGGGGGCCCCACATCCGCTCGAACGCGGATGCGCCGTCGGCGTGCGGCGATATAGGGAAGCCGTCGCGACGTGTCAAACGCTTTTTCGAAAAAACGCGCGCGGCGCAATTCAGCGCGCGCAAATGACGCGGTTGCGCAGCGTTGCGGCGACGCTCACGGCCAGGCGGCGAACGACGTTGGCGCCTGCGGCGGCGCGACGCGCGACGTCTTGCGATAGGCGCCGGGCGACATGCCGACGCGGCGCAGGAAGAACCGACTGAAATAGGCGGGATCACGGAAGCCGAGGCCGTAGGCGATCTGTTCCGCCGTTTGCCCGGTGTCGCGCAGGCGCACGCGCGCTTCGGCGATCAAGCGCTCGTGGACGAGGCGCTGCGGCGGGCGGCCGAAGGCGCGCGCGCAGGACTCGTGCAGATGGGCGCGCGCAACGCCAAGCATGCGCGCATAGTCGTCGAGGCCGAGGTTGTCGCGATAGTGCAGTTCGACCAGTTGCCGGAACCGTTGCGCGGTCGGCGCCCCGGCGGCGAGCGCGTCGGAGGCGCGGGCGAGCCCGCCCTCGCGCCACAGATGCATCAGCAGCAGGCCGAGATAGAGCCCCGCCATCACTGGCGCGCCTGGACCGGGCTCGCGTGATTCGCGCGCCAGCGCCACGAACAGCATATCGATCTCGGCGAGACCGGCGGCGACGAGGATGCGATCGAGCAGAGGCCGCAACTGCGCGGCGAGCGGATTCTCGCCAATCGTCCGCCAGACGATGTCCTCGTTGGCGAGCAAGACGGCGCCGTCGCCGCCAGCGGCGAGGCAAAATTCGCCGCGCGCAGCAAAAGGAAGCCACAGGATCTGCGGCGCGACGAGTTCCAACGCTGCGCCGTCGCGCGGCCGGAACATTGCGCGACCGCGCCGGACGAAGAAGACGCGGAAGCACGGCGCGCCGTCGAGACTGGCGGCCGACCAGACGCGTTCGGCGAGCGCCGCTTCAAGCTGCGTCGCAACCAGCGCGGCGCGATGGGGACTGGCCTCCGGACGCGGCCGGCGGGGCTCGGGTTGGGACACGGACCTTCCTCTCCGACCCAATAAAAGTACAAGACAAACCGATAAACGTCCATTGTGACAGGAACGAGGGCGCGGCTTACTCCGCTCGTCAAGCCGCCGAAGCTCGGCAAGGCCAAGGAAACGAGCGGGCGAGCGCCTTCGAGGCGTCGTCCCTAGGGAGAGACGGCCATTGAGCGACGTAGCGTTGCTGATCAGCGATCGCGACCTGCCCGCCGCCGACGGCGTCGTTTTCGAACGCCTCAACCCAATCACTGGCGATGTCGCCACTCGCGCCGCCGCGGCCGGCGTCGCCGACGCTCAGGCGGCAGCCGCCGCGGCCGCCGCCGCCTTTCCCGCCTGGTCCGCCCTCGGCCCGAGCGAACGGCGCGTGCGCCTGGCCGCCGCCGCCGACGCGCTCGAGCGGCGCGGCCCCGAGTTCGTCGCGGCGATGGCCGACGAGACCGGGGCGACAGAAGCCTGGGGCCGCTTCAACGTCGCGCTGGCGGCGGCGATGATGCGCGAAGCCGCGGCGCTGACGACGCAGGTCACAGGCGAGATCATCGCTTCCGACCGCCCCGGCGTCGCCGCATTCGCGCTACGCCAGCCGGTCGGCGTCGTGCTCGGCGTCGCCCCGTGGAACGCGCCGGTGATCCTCGGCGTCCGGGCGATCGCCGCGCCGCTCGCCTGTGGCAACACGATCGTGCTCAAGGGTTCGGAAATCTGTCCGCACGTGCATCGCCTGATCGGCGAAGCCTGCCGCGACGCGGGGCTCGGCGAAGGCGTGGTCAATGTCGTCAGCAATGCGCCGGCCGACGCTTCCCGCATCGTCGAGGCGCTGATCGCCCACCCGACGGTGCGGCGGGTCAACTTCACCGGCTCGACCCGCGTCGGGCGCCAGGTCGCCGAGCTGGCGGCGCGCCACCTCAAGCCGGCGCTGTTGGAGCTCGGCGGCAAGGCGCCGCTGATCGTCCTCGACGACGCCGACCTTGAGGAAGCCGTCGCCGCCGCGGCCTTCGGCGCTTTCATGAACCAGGGCCAGATTTGCATGTCGACCGAGCGGCTGATCGTCGACGAATCCATCGCCGACGCCTTCGCCGCCAAACTCGCCGTGAAGGCGGCGACGCTGGTCGCCGGCGATCCGCGCAAGGGCCGCACGCCGCTCGGCGCGCTGGTCGGCTTCGAGGCGGTCGAACGCGTGCTCGGCCTGGTTCGCGACGCCGTCGCCAAAGGCGCGCGGTTGATCGCTGGCGGCGCGGCCAATGGCGTACTGATGGACGCAACCGTGCTCGACGGCGTTACGCCGGCGATGCGCATTTACGCCGAAGAATCCTTCGGCCCGGTGGCGGCGATGATCCGCGTCGGCGGCGTCGAGGAGGCGGTGCGAGTCGCCAACGACAGCGAATACGGCCTCGCCGCGGCGGTGTTCGGCCGTGACATCGTTCGCGCGCTGTCGGTGGCGCGGCAGCTAGAGACCGGCATCTGCCATGTCAACGGGCCGACTGTGCATGACGAAGCGCAGATGCCGTTTGGCGGCGTCAAGGCTTCCGGCTACGGCCGTTTTGGCGGCGCCGCCGCGATTCACGAGTTCACCGAACTTCGCTGGATCACCATCGGCAGCGCACCGGGCCGCTATCCGATCTGATGCGCCGTAAGGAGAATTGCGAGGCTTTGTTATAGAGGATAATTAAACGCCATCAACAGCGCGAAAGCGCGACAACGCCGGCCGTTGCAAGCGACACGGCGACCACAGGGAGGAAGCGATGACCACAACCAATCGGGCGAATCTTGCTTCGGGCGCGGGCCTGTCGCGTCGCGCGCTGCTCGCCGGCGCCGGCGCGACCGGCCTGACGCTGGCGGGCGGCCGGCGCGTCTTCGCCGTCGGCGCCGACAATACGCTGAAAGTCGGTTTCATCAGCCCGCGCACCGGCGCGCTCGGCGGATTCGGCCAAACTGACGGCTACGTGCTCGATGTTGTGCGCAAGTCGCTCGCGTCCGGCTTCGCCGTCGGCGACAGAACATTCGACGTGAAGATTCTCGATCAGGACACCCAGTCCGACCCGGCGCGCGCCGGCCAGCTCGCCAAGGGCCTGATCAACGCCGACAAGGTCGACATGATGCTGGTCGTCTCCACGCCCGAGACCATCAATCCCGTCGCCGACGCCTGCGAGGCGGCGGGCGTGCCCTGTCTGTCGACCGTCATGCCGTGGGAAGCCTGGTACTTCGGCCGCGGCGCCAAGCCCGGCGCGCCCTCGCCGTTCAAATGGACTTATCACTTCGGCTTCGGCGTCGAGGAGTTCCACAAGACCTATGTCTCGCAGTGGAACCTGATCGCGACCAACAAAAAGGTCGGCGTGCTCTATCCCAACGACGCCGACGGCAACGCGATCCGGGCGCATCTCGCGCCGACGCTCGCCAAGGACGGTTTCACCATCATCGACGCCGGTCCCTACGAGGACGGCACCACCGACTATTCGGCGCAGATCGCCCTGTTCAAGAAGGAGAAGTGCGAGATCTTCAACTCCTTCCCGATCCCGCCCGACTTCGCCGCCTTCTGGCGCCAGGCCGCCCAGCAGGGCTACGCCAAGATAGCCAAGATTGTTCAGATCGCCAAAACCGGCCTGTTCCCCGACGGCGTCGAGGCGCTCGGCAATCTCGGCTTCAACATTTCCAGCGCCGCCTACTGGCACAAGGCGTTCCCCTACAAGTCGTCGCTCACCGGCGTCAGCGGCGCAGAACTCGCTGACGGCTACGAGAAGGCGGCAGGCAAGCAGTGGACGCAGCAGCTCGGCGCGTCGCTGTCGGTGTTCGACGCCGGCTTCGCAGCGCTAAAGGGGGCGGGCGATCCGACCAACAAGGAGGCCGTCGCCAAGGCGATCGCGACGCTCGACACGACGACCATCGCTGGCAAGGTTGACTTCACCAGCGGGCCCGTGCCGAACGTCGCCACTGGCCCAATCATCGGCACGCAATGGGTCAAGGCAGCGACGGGAAGCAAGTTCAAACTCGATTACGTCGTCACCGACCACGTGACCGACCCCAACGTGCCGATTGCGGCCAAACTGCTGCCCTACAACAGCTAAACCCAAGGCGCGGATCGAACGTGACTCTCGAGACCGGCGAAACGCTGCTCGAAGCCAAAGGGCTCCACAAGCGCTTCAACGCGCTGGTGGCGCTCGACGGCGTCGATTTCTCGGTCCGCGCCAACGACGCGATCGGCGTCGTCGGCCCCAACGGGGCCGGCAAGACCACCCTGCTTAGCGTCTTGGTCGGGGCGCATGCGCCGACCGCCGGAACGGTTTGGTTGCGCGGCCAGGACGTCACCGCGCTGCCACCCGCCGAGCGCTGTCGTCGCGGCCTCGCCCGCACGCACCAGATTCCCCGACCGTTCTCCGGCATGACAGTGTTCGAGAACGTCTTCACCGCCGCCCGCCATGGCGGCGGCCTCAACCGCGACGCCGCTTACGCGCGCGCGGCCGAATCGTTGACGACGACCGGCATGACCGGCGTCGCCAACCGCCGCGCCGAGACGCTGGGGCTCATCGACCGAAAACGCCTTGAACTCGCGCGCGCGCTGGCCACCGGCCCCTCGGCGCTGCTGCTCGACGAGATCGGCGGCGGCCTGACCGACGCCGAGGCGAGCGAACTCGTCGACGTGATCCTCGAACTCAAGCGGCGCGGCCTCGCCATCGTCTGGATCGAACATATCGTCCATATCCTGCTGCGCGTCGCCGAACGGCTTGTCTGCATGGACGCGGGCCACGTCATCGCCGACGGCGCGGCGGATAAGGTGATGAAAGACCCGACGGTGATCGAAGCTTATCTCGGTGGGGGAGCAGGATGACGCTGCTCTCTGTCGAACGCCTCGAAGCGCGCCACGGCCTGCTGACCGCCGTTCGCGGCGTCAGCTTCGCCATCGACAAGGGCGAGACGATCGCCCTTGTCGGCGCCAACGGCGCCGGTAAGACGACGCTGCTGCGCGCCATCGCCGGACAGCATCCCCTCGCCGGCGGGCGCGTCGTCTTCAACGACGCCGACGTCTCGCCGCGCAGCGCCCACGCGCGCGCCAGGTTGGGGATCGCGCTGGTGCCCGAGGGCCGCCGCCTGTTCGCCAGCTTGACGGTCGAAGAGAACCTGATGCTCGCCCACTCGGCCGGCCGCGCCGGCCGCTGGACGCTCGAAGCGGTGATGGAGGCCTTTCCAAATCTCAAGGCGCGACGGCGCAGCCTCGCCGGAACGCTGTCGGGCGGCGAGCAGCAGGCGACCGCAATCGGCCGCGCCCTGATAACCAACCCGGAGATCATCCTGCTCGACGAGGTGTCGCTCGGCCTGTCGCCGCTGGTCGTGGGTCGCGTCTACGAGCAACTCGAGGCGCTGAAAGACTCGGGGGTCGCGATCGTCCTGGTCGAACAGGACCTGAAACGGGCGCTGGCGACCGCGAGCCGCGCCATCTGCATGCTTGAGGGCGCGATCGCCATCGAAGGCGCGACCGCTGATCTGACGCATGAAGAGGTGACGCACGCCTATTTCGGCCTGCGCCGCGGCGCCGAGCGCGGAGCGCCAGCGTGATCTTCATCAACCAGATCGTCCAGGGTGTGTTGCTCGGCGGCTATTATGCGCTGATCGCCTGCGGCCTGTCGTTCATGTTCAGCGTCATGAGGATCATCAATTTGGCGCACGGCAGCCTGGCGATTCTCGCCGCCTACGCGCTGTTCGTGCTCGCCGACCGCTACGACGTGTCGCCCTTCCTCGGTCTTGTCGCCGTCGTTCCGGCGATGGCGCTGATTGGCGCTGGGCTGCAGCGCGCCGTGCTCGAGCGCAGCGCACGCGGCGGCCTGCTGGTGCCGGTGCTGTCGACCTTCGGCCTGTCGATCGTCATCGACAACCTGCTATTCCAGCAGTTCGGCGCCGACACCCGCTCGCTCGCGCCCTATATCGGCGACCTCTCCTACGACAGTTGGTCGATTACCGACGACATCGCCATCGGCAAGCTCGCGGCGCTGACCATGGCGACGGCGGTCGCGCTGCTCGGCGGCATTCAGCTCTTTCTCAATCACACCCAGCTCGGCCGCATGATCCGCGCCACCGCCGAGGATTCCGATACGGTCGGCCTGGTCGGGGTCAACGCGCGCCGGGTCAACGCGCTCGCGGCGGCGATCGCGATGGCGACGGTGGCGATTTCCGGCGCCTTCCTGGCGATGCGCGCCACCTTCGATCCTTACGCCGGCGCGTTGCAGCTCATCTTCGCCTTCGAGGCCGCGGTCATCGGCGGGGCCGGCTCGCTGTGGGGCACGCTGTTCGGCGGGATCGTGCTCGGCGTCGCCCAGAGCCTCGGCGCGTCAGTGAGCCCGCAAGGCTTCTTCCTCGCCGGTCACGGAACCTTTCTGGTCGCGCTATTCCTGCGCCTCTATATCGGCGATTTCGGCCAGCGCCTGCGTCGTTTCGTCGGGAAGCCGGCATGAGCGCGCGTTCGACGATTGTCATCGAACGCTGGACGCGCGAGTCGCGCGTTGCGCTCGCGGTTGCGGCGCTCGCCGCCGTTCTGCTGGCGTTCGGGCCGGCGTGGCTCAGCGCCAACAGCGTCGACCGGCTGACGACGCTGTTCATCTACGTGATTCTCGCGGTGATGTGGAACGCGCTGGTCGGCTATTGCGGACTGGTGTCGATCGGCCAGCAGGCGTTCTTTGGCCTCGGCGCCTATTTCGCCGTGCGGCTCGCCGATTCTGGCGTCAGCGTCTACCTGTCGCTGTTCCTGGCCGCGATCATCGTCGGCGCGCTGTCGTTGCCGCTGTCGGCGCTGATGCTGCGGCTCAAGGGCGGCGAATTCGCCATCGGCATGTGGGTCGTCTCCGAGCTCGCCCATCTTATCGTCAATCTCGACACGTTGATCAACGGCGAGACCGGCACTTCGCTGATCGCGCTCAACGCCTATGCGACCGACCTCAGACGCGCGCTGACCTATTGGTGCGCTTTCGCCGCCATGGCCGGCCTGCTGGCGGTCGTGTTTTTCCTCCTTCGCGGACCGATCGGCGCGGCGATCCAGGCGATCCGCGACAACGAACAGGCCGCCGAATCGATTGGCGTGCGCGTGACGCGCGCCAAGCGAACCATCTTCGTCCTCGCCGCTTTCGGCGCCGCGCTCGCCGGCGCGCTGTGGGTGGCCACGGCGGTCACCTTCCAGCCGAAGACCTACTTCAGCCCGCAATGGACCGCCTACATGATTTTCATGGCGCTGGTCGGCGGCCTCGGCACGTTCGAAGGCGCGATCCTCGGCGCCGTGGTGTTCTTCGCCATCGAGGCGTGGTTTGGAGCCTTCGGCGTCTGGTACCTCGTCGGCCTCGGCGCGGCGGCCCTGGTCTTCGCGCTCGCCCTGCCGCGGGGGCTTTGGGGTTGGGTCGAGGACAAGACCGCGTTGCGATTGCTGCCAGTCGGCTATCGGGTCCGATTCCTTGGCGCGCACACCGCGGCGAACGCGCCGCCGTCGGAACGCAACACGGCATAAGACGTGAGACGCGCGGCGAAAGAGACCGCGCGCAGATGGGAGGACGGGAATGCTGCTCGGCAAGACGATCGTCGTCACCGGAATTTCTTCGGGCATCGGCGCCCGCATCGGCGAGCTTGCGGTTGCGCTCGGCGCCGACGTGATCGGCGTCGACGTCAATGCGCCGGCCGCGCCGCTCGGCGCCTTCGTCAAGGCCGATATTTCGTCGGCCGCGTCGATCGCCGATCTTGCTCACGCGCTGCCGAGTCGGTTCGACGCGCTGTGTAACGTCGCCGGCGTTTCCGGCGTGTCGGGCGCCGTCAAGACGCTGACGACCAACTTCTACGGCCTACGCGCGCTCAGCGAGGCTTTGGCGCCCAAGCTGCGCGAGGGCGGCGCGGTGGTCAACGTCGCCTCGATCGCCGGCTTGGGCTGGCGCGCCAATCTCGAACGCGCCAAGACCTTCGTCGACGCGATCGGCTTCCCCGACGTCGCCGCGCTGATCGAGCGCTTCGCCGTGCCTGACGGCGAAGGCTATCCGCTGTCGAAAGAGCTGTTGCTGCTGTGGACGATGCGCGCCTCCCACCAACCGCTGTTCCGCAACCGTGGCGTGCGCGTCAACGCGGTCAGCCCGGGGCCGGTGACGACGCCAATCCTCAAGGAATTTCGACAGGTGTTCGGCGATCCGCGCGTCGACGAGGACATCGCGCGGGTCGGGCGCGCCGGCGCGCCCGCCGACATCGCCCCCGCGGCGCTATTTCTTTGCTCGGATGGCGCGCGCTGGATCAACGGCGCCAATCTGCCGGTCGACGGTGGGTTGGAGGCATCGATCAACGCGAGCGCCCTCGGCTTCTGAGGCGTTGGAATTTGTGTGCGCGCGCAGGCGCGCGATCTGCGACGGGAGAAAACGACATGAAAGTGGATTTCATCATCGACGGCGCTTCTGTCGGCGCGGCGGACGGCGCGACCTACAAGCGACACGATCCGGTGACCGGCAAAGTCGCCAGCGAAGCGGCGGCGGCCAGCGCGGCCGACGTCGACAAAGTCGTCGAGGCGGCCGCGCGCGCCTTTCCGAGTTGGTCGGAGACCGGGCCGAGCCAGCGCCGCGCGCTGCTCAACAAGGCCGCCGATCTGCTGGAGAGTCGCACAACTGAATTCTCCCAACTGATGACCGACGAGATCGGCGCGACCGGCCCCTGGGGCGGCTTCAACTGCTTTTTCGCCGCCACGTTGTTGCGCGAGGCCGCGGCGCTGACGACGCAGATCACCGGCGAGGTCATTCCGGCCGACAAGCCTGGCGTGTTGTCGATGGGGATGCGGCAACCGGTCGGAGTCGTGCTCGGAATGGCGCCGTGGAATGCGCCGGTGATCCTCGGCGTGCGCGCAGTCGCCGCGCCGCTCGCCTGCGGCAACACGGTGATCCTGCGCTCGTCTGAGGTCTGCCCGGCGACGCATCGGTTGATCGTCCAGACACTCAACGACGCCGGTTTCCCGAAGGGCGTGGTCAACGTCATCGCCAATGCGCCAGAGGATGCGCCGAAGGTTGTTGCGGCGCTGATCGCCCATCCGGCGGTCAAGCGGATCAATTTCACCGGCTCGTCGCGGGTCGGCAAGATCATCGCCAAGCTGGCGGCAGAGCAACTCAAGCCCGTGCTGCTCGAATTGGGCGGCAAAGCGCCGCTGATCGTGCTCGATGACGCCGACCTCGACGCCGCGGTCGACGCAGCGATCTTCGGCGCCTTCGCCAACCAGGGCCAAATCTGCATGTCGACCGAGCGGCTGATCGTCGACGAGAAGGTCGCCGATACTTTCGTCGCCAAGCTCGCCAAGCGCGCCGCCGCTCTGCCGGCCGGCGATCCGCGTGGTCATGTCGTGCTCGGCGCGCTGGTCAGCGTCGAAGCGGCCGAGCGCATGGACGAGTTGATGGCCGACGCGGTCGCCAAGGGCGCCAAGGTCGTCGCTGGCGGCAAACGCGCTGGCGCGATCGTTGCGGCAACCGTCATCGACCACGTGAGGCCTAGCATGCGCATGTACGGCGAGGAGTCGTTCGGACCGGTCAAGCCGGTGATCCGCGTCAAGGACCAGGAAGAGGCGATCCGGGTCGCTAACGACACCGAATATGGCCTGTCGTCGGCGGTGTTCAGCCGCGACGTACAGCGCGCGCTCGCGGTCGCCAAGCGGCTCGAAACTGGCATCTGCCACATCAACGGCCCGACTGTGCATGACGAAGGCCAAATGCCGTTCGGCGGAGTCAAAACCTCGGGCTACGGCCGATTCGGCGGCAAGGCGGTGATCGCCGAATTCACTGAGCTGCGCTGGATCACCATCGAAGGTCCGCAGCACTATCCGTTCTGAGGAACGGCGGTAGAGGCGGGCGTCGTGGGGGCGCCAGCCCCTTTTCGTTGCTACGCTCAGGATGGGCGGCCCTGCGCAGGAATTGATCCCTCTCAATGCGCCCGGCCGCCCGCGGCGAACAATGTTGCTCGATGTTAGCCGCCAAAAGCTGCGACATCGCGAGGGATCGAAGATCGCGCCGAAGCACGCGCATGCTTTTTGCGATGCGCGTTCGCGAGAAACGATGCGGAAGCAATCCATGCGGCGGCTGGGGCGCAGGATTGCTTCCCCCTC
>Ga0181529_10007978_pt1 | contig 10426 bp, 7 predicted proteins | sample PEATcosm2014_Bin_36_FD_119763 | JGI IMG/M metagenome (GOLD analysis project Ga0181529, IMG submission 119763) | Peatland microbial communities from MTU Mesocosm Facility, Houghton, MI, USA - PEATcosm2014_Bin10_30_metaG | ecosystem: Environmental > Terrestrial > Soil > Wetlands > Peat | place... | reverse complement strand
GATCAATCCGGAGCGGACGATCCTGCTGCGCGGTGCGGTGCGTCCGGGAATTCTGGTGGAAGAGGCGGAAGCACCGTTTACCCAGCTTCCCGACGATGTTTTCGTGCTGCGCTGGCTGGGTTTGGGCGTGGATGTGAATCTGGGGTCCACGATGGCCGCGGAGCAATGCGAAATTCTTTATTCGACCTGCGGCACGCAAAGCTTCGGCGGGTTGGATCGCGGGCGTTTGCTCAGCGCCATGGATGAAGAGTTGATGGCCGTGGCTCAGCCCTTCTATACCCCCAAGCTCAACTACACGGCGACCCCTCCGGCGGCGATGCTGACCCAGGTCTTCTGGGACGAGCCGGAGTATGCGCCCATAGCGGTGTTGCGGGACCGGCTGAGCCGCTCGGCAAAGGTGGCAGTCTACAGCTACCAGGAACAGGGGGAGTAGATGGCTGCGAATGGATGGGTAGATCCTGCGCCAGTAGCGCGGCGGGTGCGGGGGTATTTTGCGGCGGTGAATCGCGCGGCGCAGACGCCGGTGCTCTTCGACCCGGCGGAGCAGGGTTCCTTCAGTCTCGACGCGCCGCCCGCGCCCTGGATCAGCCTGGGCTGGATCGAGGATTTTTCGCGCCGGCCAGTGAGCAAAACGTCGGCGCTAATGACCGGCATTCCCGCCGCGCCGTTGGAGCAGGTGCGCGAGACGTTGGGCGCACAGGTGAGCGTGCAGTTTCTGAGCTGGACCAAGCTGACCATGGCGCTGGCGACCGGCTCGCAGCACATGAACCTGCTGCTGCCTGCACAAGGCGCAACCCCGGCGGCGGATGGCGCGCAGGCCGCTGCTGCGGTTGTGGTTCAGAGCGGCTCGACGGCGACCTCCATCGTGCTGGCTACGGCAGATGCCGCCAAATTCAGCGCCGGACAGATGGTCGCTGTGGATGTGGACTACACCGGGCAATCGGGATTTGTCGGTTCTCCTGTATCGGGCGCATATCTGCGCGCAGCGCTCACCGATGTGGACTACGTGCGCCGGGTGACCTTCAATGTTGCGCTGGTGGCCTCGGTCTCTACAACAGGATTGGCGCTGGCCGAGGGGCTGCCTGGCGGCGCGCCCGCCACGGGGATGAAGATGCAGGCCCTGAGCGGCTTTGTCGACCGCGAAGGCGGCAGCTTCTATCAGGAGTGGTCGGCGTTGTTTGTGGTGGAAGGCAGCCAGGGCGAACGAGTCTTTTTTCACTATCCACGCTTGCAGAGCATGGCGAGTGCCGAAGAGATCAGCCAGCCGCTGGAAGCGAAAGGCCGGAATAGCCTGGAGCGGGTATTGCTCAGAGGGCAGTACTTAGCGCTGCCGGTGACCGATCCGCTGGATGGAGAGCGGGTAGTCTGCTATCGCAGCTTCCTGCCGGCGGCGAATGCGCTGGTGTGAGCGCTGTTGGCGGAGTTAGCGGTGTTAACGGAGCTGGCGGGGTTAGCGAGGCTCCGAGAACCCGATCAGCAAGTGAACCAAGGCGCGAAGTCTAATTAGGCATACCCGCGCCTTTTTTCTGGCGCGGGCCAGCCGAAGGCGGTTGCCGCACCACAGGTGCCAGGTGCTCCATGAAGATAGCGATTCAAGGACAAGACTATACGGTGGCGCTCGACGGCGCGCGCCCACTGACCATCGAGCGCAAGCTAAACCAGCCTTCCATCTGCCTGCTGAGTCTGAGCCTTCCATTCAATGGAAGCCTGACTGCACCGCTGCGGAACCAGTACCTGACAGTGACTGGCGACGATGGAACGGCTTATTTCACCGGTTACATTGCCGTGAGCCCGCTGCCCGAGTACGCTGGCCTGGCGCTGGAGGGACCACGCTATCGGCTTGCGATTCAGGCGCTGAGCGATGAGCTGATCCTGGACCAGTTGCTCATGACGCCCAGCAACAGCGTCACCAACGTCGGCGTGGGAACGCTGCTGACGGCGCTGGTGGCGCACACCGGTTCAGCGGTGTTCTCCACGGCGGGGCTGGCGCTGACCGCGACGGTGAACAACTTTGCTCCAACGTTGGGCGCATCGTGGAGCGTCCTGGCGGGCGCCGCGGCCAGCCAGGCGCGAGCAGCCTATCGCGCTGTGAACAGAGCGTTATCGCTGGTCTCGGTGCCGGGCACGGTGCACCCGCTCAATGAGAGTGACGGCAGCCTGAATCTGGCCAATCTGAGCTTCACCGCCAGCGTCAAGCGCGCCCTGGCCAACGATGTGACCGTCTGCGGAGAGCATGAACCGGTAGCCTATGTAACCGAGTATTTTCTGGGGGACGGTGCAACGACGCAATTCCAATTGACGGACGATCCATTTGCTTTGACTGCCTCCAAGTCCTCGATCATTCAGGAGCTCTTCAACGAGGCGCAGATCAATCAGAGTGTGTGGAGCGCGATGGGCGCAGACGCCTATCTGTCGCTGGGTGTGGGTGGGCTGACGATGAATGGCGGCAACGGCATCGACGGCGATGTGCTGATCTCATGGCTACAGATGATCGAGATGGGAGGAACCCTGCTGCTGGAGGCGACCGGCATTACCCTCTCGCCCGGCAGCACCGGGCTGCTAGCCGGTTTCTTTTCCGGCAGCCTGATGCAATCGGGGTGTGTGGCGGGCTTTCAGGTGACTTCTGCCTCGGGGACAGGCGTGGTCAGCGTGCAGCCCATGGTGGCGGGTGTGGCTGCGGGCACGGCTTATGCCGTAAACTCCTCGACCCAATACGCGCTACGGCTGCGGGTGCACTGCGCGGAGAACCAGAGAGCCCAGTCGTTCTATCGTTCCTTTGGCGATAGCGGTGCGATCACCTGCGGAGGGTTCATCAACACTCAGCCAGGCCTGGTACAGATGGAGATTCAGCCTTATGTCAATGGTGTGGCGGGAACTCCGGTGACGCTCTATGACGGCTCGGTAGCCTATCTGTCTGTCGCGTGCTTTCTGGTGGCGGCCAGTTGCATCAACCTGATCGGAACCATGCGGGCGATCCACCTGACCAATCTTGGATCGGGATGGGTGGTCAGCACTCCGGCGAGCGGAGGCCCCTACACGCGGCGTCTGGGAACGCTGGCTGAGTCGGCGGAATGTCATCTGGGGCGTACCGGAAAACTGGTCTTTTCTGCCGGCTTTGCGCCGCTGCTCGGGGAACAGGTGGCAGTGAGTTATCGCACTATCGGCCGGGCGGTAGGCCGTGCGGTCAATACCGCCAGCCAGCAGGCGCTGACGCTGGCAGGTTTGCCCGCGGAGGCGGCCTGGATCGGTTCGGTGACCGAACCGGCGGCGCGCAGTTCGGCCGACTGTCGCAATGCGGCGCTGGCCATCGAGCAGGCTGCTGCGGGGGTAAGCGCGTTGTGGAGCGGTGTCTACAAAGGGTTGCGCAACAGCTTCGCCGCCGACGTATGGCCCGGCGATGCGCTTCTGCTCAATGCGCCCTCGACCAGTCTGGATGTTCAGGTAGTGGTGCGCACCGTCAAGGTGAGCTATAGCGCCAGCTATCCCGATCTGGTGGAGTACACCATCGCCTTTGCCAATGACTGGGCCGACGATCTGGCCATTCGAACGAGTACCACGGTCCCCGCCGATGCCTGGTTGCCCGCTCCGGTCGCGCCCACCGTACTGGCCAATCTGACCAGCCTCACCGTAACCGCGCTGACCGGCGCAACGGTCACAGTAAATGCCGGCGTGATGCCGCCCACAGGTGGAGGCTTCGAGATTCGCCGTCGCGACTTTGCCTTTCAGGCAGGCGTGGATTCGGACCTGGTAATGCGCTCGGCCACGGCAACCATGACCTTCGCCCGCGAGACGGCCAACGACCGCTTTTACATCCGCATGTACGACGGCTCGACCCCGCCCAACTACTCCGAGTTCTCCACCGCCCTGTTCATCAATTTACCGCTGTAATCACTAACCTGCGGTGCGACATCCGGCACCTGCGGTGCGGCAGCCGCCTTCGGCTCGTCTGCGCCTACAAAAAAGGCGCGGGATTGGGTGCGTGGAAGCTGTTGACCACATGATGTTTCATTAAAAATGAAGAGGGAAGTCAGAAATCTCCTGCCGCGCAAGCGGCGTCCGCCGCACCGCAGGTGCCCGCAGGTGCCCCTATAATTGAGCCATGAGTGAACATCCTTTGGTTGGTATCGTGATGGGCAGCAAGAGCGACTACGAGGTGCTCTCGGCTGCGGTAGAGATTTTGAAGACGCTGCAGATCCCCTGCGAAGCGCGGGTGCTGAGCGCGCATCGCACTCCCGACCAGCTCTTTGCCTATGTGGAGACAGCCAAGGCGCGCGGCATCAAGGTTCTGATCGCCGGCGCGGGCGGCGCGGCTCACCTGGCCGGCGTAATGGCAGCCAAAACGCTGCTTCCAGTGTTGGGCGTGCCAGTGGCGGCCACAGCGCTGAACGGGTTGGACGCGCTGCTGGCCATGGTGCAGATGCCCAAAGGCATTCCTGTAGGCACACTGGCCATCGGCAAGGCGGGAGCGGCCAATGCCGCGCTCTTCGCCGCCGCCATTCTGGCGCTGAACGATCCGGCTCTCAACGAGCGACTGGGCGCATGGCGTGCCGAGCGCGCCGCGGAAGTGCTGGCGCAGGAACTGCCGGTTTAGTCCCACACCTGCGATGATCATGGGGCATTTGACGGCGCGCCCGGTAAGATAGTTCCTGGACCCCTCATGCCCCTGCTCGATCCCATTCCTTCTCCGGTAGACCACGCCGACATCGCCGCTCTTGAGTGGGAGCCGCTCCTGGCCCTGGTGGCCGGCTTTGCCAGTTCTCCGGTAGGCCGCGCCGCCATTCTTGCCCTGCGGCCCTCCACCGACGTGTTCTGGATCGTCCGCCAGCACCAGCTCACCGAAGAACTCCGCCTGCTGCTGGGCGAGCAGGTCTCGATTCCTCTGGGCGGACTCTTTGATCCCACCCAGATGGCCGCCAAGGCGCAGATCCCCGGCGCGGCGCTGGAGGCCAACGAGCTTCAAGCCGTGGCCCGGCTGGCCAACGACATCGCCGCCTGGCAGTCGCTGATGCAGGTTCCCCCGGTCCGCGTCGCCGGCAAACTGCCGCATCTCACCGAACTCTCTGCTCCGCTCACCAATAATCTGCGCACCCTGGCCGAGAGCATCGAGCGCAAGATCATGCCCGACGGCACTCTGGCCGACGATGCCTCGCCGGAGCTGAACCGTATTCGCCGCGATCAGGAGCGCCAGCAGCGGCTCATCGAAGAGTCCCTGCGCGCCGCCCTGCGCAAGCTCTCTTCGGATGGAGCGACTCAGGAAGACCTGATCACCATTCGCGGCGACCGCTTCGTCATTCCGGTGCGCGCTGAGCTCAAGCGCCGCGTCTCCGGCGTGGTCCATGGCGCCAGCTCCTCGGGCTTGACGGTCTACGTCGAGCCGCTCGAGACCATCGAGCAGAACAACGAGCTGGTCCGCCTGCTGGAAGAGGAGCAGGCCGAGATCCACCGCATCTTCATCGCCCTGACCAGCCAGGTGGGCGGATATGCCTACGATCTGGCCCAGGGCGCGCGGGTGCTGGCGCTGGTCGACAGCTTGCAGGCCCGTGCTCGCTTCGCCCGCGACTACGATTGCATCGAGCCCACCATGACGCCCGACCGTCTGCATGTCGAGGCCGCCCGCCATCCGCTGCTGGAAAAGCGCCTGCGCGCCGTCGGTGGCAGCATTGTTCCTTTGACGCTGGAACTGACCGCCGAAGCTCGCCAGCTCATCATCAGCGGTCCCAATACCGGCGGCAAGACGGTGACCCTCAAGACCACCGCTCTGCTGGCCATGATGGCCCAGGCAGGAATGCCGGTTCCTGCCAAGGCGGCCAGCTTCCCCGTCTTCACGGCTTTTCTGGCCGATATCGGTGACGCGCAATCCATCGAGGCGGCGCTCTCCACCTTTTCCGCGCACATCACCAATCTGGACCGATTGGCCCGGCTGGCCGGGGATCGTGCTCTGGTGTTGCTGGACGAGTTGGGCTCTGCCACTGATCCCGAAGAGGGCTCGGCGCTAGCCGTCGCGATTGCCGGCTTCTTCCTCGAAGCGCGCTCCTGGTCGCTGATCTCGACCCATCACACCTCGCTCAAGGTCTATGCCGCTAACACGCCCGGCGTTTTGAATGCCGCCGCGGGCGTGGACGAACTGACCCTGGCCCCCAACTACCAGTTGCGGCTTGGCGTTCCCGGTGCATCTGCCGGCATCCAGACCGCCGAGCGGCTGGGGCTGAACGCCAGCATTATTGCCGCGGCCCGGGCGCGGCTGGGCTCGCAGCAGGTCGACATAGCCCGTTTCCTCGACCGCCTGCACAACGAGCTCACCCAGCTCGAAGTTGACCGCAAGGCCGCCCGCGAACAGCAGTACGCCCTCAATCAGGAGCGCGCCAAACTCGCTCGCGAGGGCGACGTCGAGCTGAAAAAGCGCACCCGCGAGCTGGAGACGCAGTTGGCCTCGCTGCTCAAGGACTTCGAGTTTCAGATGCGCGAGACGGTGCGGGCCATCGAGGACCGCGTCGGCAAGGAAAAGCTCTCCAAGGAGGCCGAGCGCCGCATCCTGCGCCTGCGCCGCGAGTTTCAGGAGAGTTTCAACCAGACCGTCGTCGCCCATCGCACCGGCGCCGATCAGGGTGACGCTAACGCCCAGCCCCACGTTGTCAAACACGTGGCAGCCGGCGATCAGGTCAGGCTCAAGTCCATGAACAAGATTGCGGTGGTGCAGCGCGAGGTAGAAAAGGACCTCTTTGAGGTAGCTCTCGGCCCCATCAAGATGCGCGTCAAGCGCGACGATATCGCCGAAGTGCTGAACACCGCGGAGATTCGCCTCAATGAGCGCGCCGACCCCCTGGCCGCAGCCCGTCGCCAAAAGGGCGTTCACGTCACCGTGACCAGTTCCAACACCGACGATCTGCGCATGGAGATCAACCTCATCGGCCGCACCGTCGACGAAGCTACCGAAGAACTGGAAAAATATCTGGACCGCGCCTTTCTGGCCGGCCTGCCCCGCATTCGGGTGATCCACGGCCACGGTGCCGGAATTCTGCGCCGTGGCGTGCGCGAGTTCCTCAAGAGCCACCCCCACGTAGCCACACTGGCCGAGGCCCCACAGAACGAAGGCGGCCAGGGAGCCACGCTGGTGGAACTGCGGCAGTAAAACTCCAAAGTAAAAGCCCCCCACAAAAGGAATAGGCGGCAGCTCTGATCAGAGAGCGGCCGCCCGGAAGTCACAGTTCAGGAGACATGCTTAGAGTATGTCGATCTGGATTGCCTGTCTTGAGCCCTTCGGGGGAGAATGGCCTCCATCCTTGGGTGGAGGCCTTTCTCTGCAAGGCGCGTCAGTATCCTCTGGCAAAGCCGGAAGATTTATGGCTTTGCCTTCCTGGCGCTCAAGGTTGTGAGCTTGCCGGGCTTTTTGCAGGTGCTCTGCGCAGCCAGTTCAGCGATTTGGGCCTCTCCCAGCACCTGCATCATCGCTTCCTGGGCCTGTAGCCAAACCGGATGCGCCTGACACCATGTTTTGCGGGTGCAGGACCGGCCCGCGGTCAGGCAGCGATTCAGCCGGACCGGGCCATCGATGGCTTCGATCACGTCGCGCATGGAGGTCTGGCGGCCACGAGGCAATAACAGGAAGCCCCCGGATTTTCCCCTTCGCGAAGAGACCATCTTGGACCGTGTCAGGGCCTGCAAGACCTTGGAGAGAAAACTTTCTGGCGCATCGGTAGCCTCGGCCAGGTCGGGCAGCATGGCGCGCTCCCGATCGGGCAAGGTGGCCATGTGAACCATTACACGAACAGCATAATCGGCGGCGCGTGTCAGTTGCATTGACGAATTGACTTTCTTCATGAAGCAGCCTTTACCGATCCCGCGCATAACCCATAAAGAAGGGAGTAACTCGCGCTGGATCATCCACAAAAAATCTTCCGTCTAACAGAACGGGGCCGTGCCTGATTTTGCTGGCAAGATATCCATCATCGTACTACGCAGTTAGCTTGCCGCAGCCCAATGATGTCGGATCAGACGTTACTAGTGATGATCCTTAGCAGAAAACACTTTATCACTCGCGTCTGTGGTCTGCGTCACAGACCAGCGTTATCGCCGCAAGGTAGCTTTCTTTTCGGGGATTGCTAATGGAGAATAACAGTCCAAATTTACCGGCAAACCCGTTGAGACGAGTTGTTTTGGGGTAAAGCAAGGCAGGTGCGCTGGAGGCTCTTGGGGTGGATCGACTGGCAGTCTGAACGTCAGTGGCTGAACTTTCCCCGCGTTATCCCCACACCGCCTGCCTGCGGCTGCCATGGCTGACCGAAATGCTCCTGCCCGGCGTTTCGGTCAGCCCGGCGGAAACAGAGGAGAAGTTTTGCGGAAGAGTGGTAGCGCATTCAGCGGGTTCCAAGCGACAATGGAGCCGTTTCAGATGATCGATCAACACTAAGGTCCAAGAAAAATATCAAACCGTCAGCAGGAGAGTGAAAGGAAGTCTTCCATCATCATGCATCCATTTCCCGCCGTAGATCCCATTCCTTTGCCAGCGCCGATATGGCTCTTCAAGCTTTTGCATATTGTGACCCTGGCCCTGCACTTTGTTGCCGTGGAGATGCTGTTGGGAGGGCTGCTGCTGGCGGTTCTGCTCAGTCTCTTCCGCGGCTCGCCACAATCGCTGGTTGCCGCCAAGGCGCTGGCGCGCCGGCTGACGGTGGTGATGACCTATGTGATCAACCTGGGCGTTCCGCCGCTGCTCTTTGCGCAGGTGCTCTATGGCCGCGCGCTCTACACCAGCAGCGTGCTGATCGGCGCTTACTGGATCTCGATCATCGCTATCCTCAGCTTGACGTATTGGCTGCTCTACAGCTTCACAGCCCGGCTGGAAGCGGGCAAGCCGGCGTGGTTGACGGGGCTGAGCGCGTGGGTGCTGGCGGGCTTCATCGCCCGGCTGCTATCGACCAACATGACCCTGATGTTGCGGCCCGAGGTGTGGCGGGATATGTACTCGGCCGCCGCCGCCGGTATCTATCTGCCTACCGGCGATCCGACGCTGACTCCGCGCTGGCTGCTGATGCTGACCGGCGGGCTGTTCTTTGCCGGTCTGTGGCTGCTCTATCTGGCCGGACGCAGCACCTTCACCGCTGTTGAGAAGACATTCCTCTCTGGCCTTGGTGGCAAGTTGGCAGCGGGCTTTGGCGTGCTCTATCTGGCTGCCGGGCTTTGGGCCGCGGGCGTACAGCCGGACGCAGTCAAGGCGGGACTCGCGGGGCAGTCATCTCTACCTTTCTACAAGTTCTTCGGCATGGCGGGATACGGCTGGCTGGCGCTGGTGGTGGTCGCCCTGCTGATCGGAGCGATTGCAGGCATTGCACGCATCTCATCCGCGCTGATCAGTTGGACGGCGGTGCTGCTGGGCGTTTTGATCGAGATCTTCTTCGTTGTTTACCGCGACGGCGTCCGCGACCTGACCCTGCTCAGCAAGGGCTACAACGTGTGGGATCGCGTGGTGGTGACCAACTGGAGCGTGGTGGGCATTTTTCTGGTGCTTTTTGTGGCCGGTCTGGGCGTGATTGGCTGGCTGATTTCGGTGGTGGCACGGGCCAAGAAAGAGATGGAGGGCGCGGCCTAGTTGCCGTCAACCAATATGAGCGAACAGCACACAGTAGAAAATATCGTTCCCGCCAACGGCGAAGCAACAACCCGCCGCGCCTTTATGGGCATAGCCGGCGCCGCCGGACTGGCCTATACCGCCGCTCTGGCCTATCCCGTCTACCGCTATCTGGCCTCACCGGTGGAGACGGCATCGAGCGCCGCGGCCATTACCCAGGTGACGCTCAAGGACGCGCAGAAGCTGCCTTTGGGGTCGGCCATGATGTTCAAGTTCGGCTCATCCCCGGCGATGCTGATTCATCACGAGGATGGCCGCTGGATCTCGATGACCGCCGTCTGCACCCATCTGGGCTGCACGGTGCAATATGAGTCGGCTGCCGACCGCATTCACTGCGCCTGCCATGGCGGGGTCTATAACCCCTACACCGGCGCCAACGTCAGTGGTCCGCCGCCCAAGCCGCTCAAGCTCTACAAAGTGGCCGTCAGCGACACGGGCGTGGATGTTTCGCGCGGATAGCATGGTGTGGATTTGTCGTTTCCCCGGTCCCAAAATCGGGACCGAGGGCACCCGTTTTTCAAAGTTTGTATCCGAGGTGAGATGGCCTCCTGAGTGAGCGAAGCGTTTTGAAGAATTTGCGGTTTGTTGAGTGGATAAGTCCGCAGATCCTTCGCTTTGCTCAGGATGACAGATCATTGGAGGGAAAAAGGCATGATTTCGAAGTCCGTTTACAACTGGGTTGACGAGCGGCTGGGACTCACGGAGATGGCCGAATTTGCGCGCCACAAGCAGGTTCCGGTCCACGCTCAGTCCTTCTGGTACTACTGGGGCGGCATCTCGCTGTTCCTCTTTTTGGTGCAG
>Ga0181529_10007972_pt1 | contig 10431 bp, 9 predicted proteins | sample PEATcosm2014_Bin_36_FD_119763 | JGI IMG/M metagenome (GOLD analysis project Ga0181529, IMG submission 119763) | Peatland microbial communities from MTU Mesocosm Facility, Houghton, MI, USA - PEATcosm2014_Bin10_30_metaG | ecosystem: Environmental > Terrestrial > Soil > Wetlands > Peat | place... | reverse complement strand
GTTTGTCGGAAGTGAGGGCGCCCCCCCCCCGGGCGGCCGGCGTGCCCAACAGCGGGTCGGTGAACGGGCGCGGGGGGCGGCGGGGGCGGGCCGCCTGCGCCGGCCCGCCCCCGCCGCCCGCCGCTGCCGGCGAGGCGAGCAGCCAGGCCGGCACGCCGTCGCCGCCGGCCGCCGTCGCTTGCGGCGCCGGCGCGCGCTCGGGAGCCGGCGTCGCCGCGCCGCGGGTGACGTCGTCGGAGCGCGGTGTCGCCGCAGCGTCGCGCGGGGACGCCGCAGCGTCGCGCGGGGACGCCGTCACAGCACACCATCGTCGGGCGGTGCGACCACGGTGCGCGCGGCGCGACGGCGCAGCCTCACCAGCAGCCAGACCACACCGCCGAGCACAACTACGCCGAGCACGGCGCTCACAAGGTACAAGACGACTGCCGCGGCGCCGCCGCTGTGTGCGCCATAGCCCGGCAGCAGGCCGTTCCAGTGACCGCCCAGACTCGCCAGGCCCCGGGGCACGTAGCCGATCCGATGGGCGAGCGCGCCCTTGTCCCATTCGCCAAAGGCGCCGCCGCTCGCCAGCAGTCCCAGCGGCACGGCCGCGACCATCACCGCCAGCAGCGCCACGAGCCAGCGGCGCTGCAGAGGCTTCGTCGAGTCGCCGGCGGCGAAGAGCTCGGGGCTCTGGCGGCGCAGCACGGCGAACACCGCGACGGTGAAGGCGGCCTCGACCGGCCCCACGATCAGGGCGTGCGAGCCGACCATGGCCGGGATGGTGGTCTTCAGGCCGTACGGCGAGTACTCGGCGACGCCGTTCACCGTGTGCAGCAGGGGCTGGATGCCGAGCTCGATGGCATTCAGGAAGGCGGCCGCCACAAGGCCGCACCAGGCGGCGATCCCGGCGGCGTACAGGCGGCGCTTCGACTGCAGGTCGCTGCCACCGGCCAGCAGGCGGTAGACGGCGTAGCCGGCGTAGGGCATGACGATCGCCATGTTGAGGCAGTTGACGCCCAGCGTGAGAATGCCGCCGTCGCCGAAGAAGAAGGCCTGGATGACGAGCGCCGCACTGACGGCCAGACAGGCGACCTCGGGCCCGGCGATCACGGCGATCAGCACCGCCCCGACGGCGTGCGCCGTCGTACCTCCGGCGACGGGCACGTTGAGCATCATGACCAGGAACGAAAAGGCCGCGCCGAACGCCAGCACCGGGATCATTCGCGGTTGGGAAAGGAGCTGTCTGGTGCGCCGATTGGCGCGGTACCAGACCGGCGCCGTGACCACCCAGCCGGCGGCGATGGTCTCCGGGCCGAGGTAGCCGTCGGGTATATGCATGGTTCTCCCTGTCGCTACCTTGGCGTCAGTCCGACGCCGCTTCGCTCGTGCCCTGGCAGGCACGGCAGCGACCGAACACGGTCATGCGAGCCTCGCGCACGGCAAAGCCGTCGGTGGCGTGCAGCGTGCGCCGCACGGGCTCGAGCAGCTCGTCGTCGAAGTGACCGACCGCGCCGCAGCCCTCGCAGACGAAGTGATGGTGGACCGGAGCGGGAGCGACCTCGTAGAAGATGGCGACGCCGGCGAGCCTCGTTTCCTGCACGAGCTCGAGCTCGACGAGCAGTTCGAGCGTACGATAGACCGTGGAGACATTGACCTCGGGCAGCGTCTTCTGGACCTCGGCGGCGATCTCTTCGGCGGTGCGGTGCTGGCCGCCGCGGCGCACGGTGTCCCAGACCGCCGCGCGTTGCGGGGTCAGGCGATAGCCCGCCTTGCGAATCGTTTCACGACCGTGGTGCATACCGCGACGCTATCGCAGTCGCGACTTACTTGCAAGAGCCACGGCCTCGCCGCGTCACGGTCGCCGGGGTGTCGTACACTGGGCGCCAACGCGTTCCGCACCGACTGCAAACCGACCGACAGGGAGACGAGCGTGACCGCCAGCAAACCTCCGGACCCAGCCGACGGCGCGGCGCAGCCCCCGGTCGGGGCCGTCCCCGCCCCCGAAGCTCCCGCCAGCGAAGGCCTTCCTCTGCCGATGGGCACGACGCCGCGCTTTCAGAAGGCGCTCGACAAGGCGCTGGCCGACTGGGCGGCAGCCGACCCGGCGCGCTGTGCCGGCTTGGCCGGCTGCCAGGCCGTGCCCGGCGGTGTGCTCGTGCCGTTCTTCGGTCAGCCCCATCTGGTCACGCACCCCGAAGGCCGCGTCGTGCCCCTGAGCGACGAGGCCGCCCGCGCCGTCGCGAGCGGCGGCGCGCCCGCGGCGCCGAGCGACACGCCGACCAAACCGGTCCACGTCTCCATCGTCATCTTGCTGCTCCACTACCTGCTGACCGCCGACGCAACGCCCCCCGCCGAGCGCTGGGTGCAGTTTCGCGAGATCCCAGGCGGCATGTTCTACGCGCAGGCCTTCGAGGCCCACACCGGGCCGCCCCTGGGGCGCCTCGTCGCCGACGTCGACCCCGACGCTTTCGCCGCCCATGTGGTCGCCTTTCGCGCCGCCGGCGCGCGCATAACGGGAGTCGACCTCGACCTGGCCGACGCCGCGCTGCGCTTCTGGGCGCTGCCGCGCCTGCCGGTCGCGGCCCTGCTGTGGGCCGGCGACGACGAGTTCCCGGGCCGCGCGGCGATCCTGTTCGACGGGCATGCCCACCACTACCTGCCGGTCGAGGATCTCTCCGGCATGGGGGAGTGGCTCGCCCACCGGCTGGCGCGCGGCTAGAGACGCCGGTCCCGCGGCCGCCGTACGGCCGCCCCGCCACGGCAGGGCGGGCGGACGGCGGCGGCGGGCCCGCGGCGGGGCGACCGTACGAGACGAAAAGCGGCACGACGGAGGCACGCGAAAGGGCAGCTGGCGGAGACTAAAGAACGCGCGCGAGGCTTGACATCGGTCCAGCTGTGAATATAATCACAGTACAGGAACCGTGGGAGGATTCTTGAACGACCCCACCGAGAGGACCGCCGAGCCGCAGACGCCGGGCGACCGTGCCGAAAAGCACGTTTCGTCCCAGACCGTCGAGCGCCTGAGCGTGTACCGCCGCATCCTCGAAGAGCTCGATCACGAGGGCGTCGAGTACGTCCATTCCCACCAGCTGGCCGCCCTCGTAAGCGTCACGCCGGCGCAGCTGCGCCGCGACCTCTCCAGCTTCGGCAGCTTCGGCAACATATCGCGCGGTTACAACGTCTACCAGATGGGCCGCACCATCAGCCGCATCATGGGCACCGACACCACGCAGCCGATCGCCCTGGTCGGCGTCGGCGACCTGGGCCGGGCCTTGCTGTCGTACCGCGGTTTCGAGGAGCGCGGCTTTCACATAGCCGCCACCTTCGACGTCGACCACGACAAGGTGGGCCGGGTGTTCGCCGGCCGCCGCTGCTACGGTCTCGACAAGCTCGAGTCGGTCATCGCCGAGCACGACATGCACATGGTCGTCCTGGCCTCGCGGCCCGAGGGGCTGCAGGGGCTCGTCGACCGTATCGCCGAGACAGGCGTACGCGCCTTTCTCAATTTCGTACCGCGGCACGTCACGGCTCCCCCCGACTGCTTCGTCGAGCACATCGACATCTCCGCCAAGCTCGAGAAGCTCTCGTTCCTGGCGCTGGCGGCTGGGGGCAACTGAGTCTATTTTCACGCCCACTGTGAATCGATTCACTGTTACGGCGACAACGACGCAAGGAGGGCCGACACATGGACGCTAAGAGGATCCTCGTCGTTGACGACGATCGCGACCTCGTGGAGACGACCAAGACGTTCCTGGAGTCCCGTGGCTACGCCGTGAGTACGGCGCACAGCGGCCTCGAGGCGCGCGACGAGATCGCCCGGCAGCGCCCCGACCTCGTCGTGCTCGACATCATGATGGACAACGACACCGACGGCTTCAATCTGGCCTTCACCCTGCGCGACGAGCCCGAGGCCGACCGCATCCCGGTGATCATCGTCAGCGGCTTCACCAAGGAGCTCAAGACCAAGACCCACGTGTTCGAGCCGCTCATGTACGAAGACTGGGCCGCCGCCAAGTTCTTCGAAAAGCCGGTCAAGCTCGCCGAGCTGGCCGAGGCGATCGCCGGCCTGCTGCCCGGCGGCGAAGCGCCCGCCGCGGCGCAGCCGTGACCCGACCGACGTGACCGACACCCGACCGACGTGACCCTGACCGCTGCCGACGACATCATCGCCGCCCACGGCGACCTCAGTCACGAGCAGCTTATCCCGCTGCTGCAGGCGATCCAGCACGTCGACGGGTTCATCTCCCAGGCCGCCATGGAGCGGCTGGCCGTCGCGCTCGAGACGCCGGTCAGTCACGTCTACGGTGTCGCCACCTTCTACAACCAGTTCCGTTTCGCGGCGCTCGGTGAACACGTCATCGAAGTCTGCCGCGGCACCGCCTGTCACCTCGAAGAGAGCCGCGCGCTCGTGCGTCACCTCGAGCGGCGGCTCAAGCTGCGCGACGGCGCCTCGGCCGACGGCCGCTACACCGTGATGGGTGTAGCCTGCCTGGGCGCCTGCGCCTTGGCTCCCGCGATCAAGCTCGACGGCGAGTTCTACGGCCACCTCACCGCGCGAGCGCTCGACGACCTTCTGGACGGGCTCGAGGCAAGCACGAGACCACGATGAGCGAGAGTCGGCTCGTTACGCCGTGCTGCCAGGAGTGCACACACGGGCCGTCGTCGCCCTGCTCGGACCTGCTCGAATGCATCGACCCCGGTCTTGTGTGCCCCGCCAACGCGCCTTGCAACGGCCCCCGCAGGGCGGGGCGCGCCCGGGTGGCGCGCGGCGGCGGCGGCATGGCCCTGTTCGTGGGGGCCGGCACCTGCGGGCGCGCCGCCGGCGCGCTGGTGGTGCTCGATGCGATCCGGCGGTACGTCGCCCTCGCCGCCCTCGACATTCCCGTCGTCGAGACGGGCTGCGTGGGCTGGTGCGAGCGCGAGGTGTTCGTCGACCTGGTCACCGCCGACGGCGTGCGCCTGAGCTACTGCGACCTCGGCCCCGACACCATCGGCGAGTGGCTCGACGCCGTGCTCGGCCGCGACGAGCTCGCCAACCGCTTTCTGCTGGGCCGCTACGACGACCCGGAGGGCCGCTACCCCGACGTGCCGGCCCTCGGCGATGCGCCGTTCTTCGCCGCGCAGACGAGGGTGGTGCTCGACAACTGCGGGGTGATCGACCCCTCCTCGCTCGACGCGGCGCTGGCCTCCGGCGGCTTTCGCGCGGCCGGGCACGCGCTCACCGCGATGACGCCGGCCGAAGTCTGTGACGAGGTCATCGCCTCAGGCCTGCGCGGGCGCGGCGGCGGCGGCTTCCCCGCCGGCCGCAAGTGGAAGATCGCCCTCGAGCAGTCGCGCGCCCAGAAGTACCTGATCTGCAACGCCGACGAGGGCGACCCCGGCGCCTTCATGGACCGCGCCCTGCTCGAAAGCGACCCCTTCCGTGTGATCGAGGGCATGATCGTCGCCGCCTACGCGATCGGCGCGACAAAAGGCTTCGTCTACTGCCGCGCCGAGTACCCCCTGGCCGTCCAGCGCATAGCCGACGCGATCGTCCAGTGCCGCGCCGCAGGCCTGCTCGGCAAGGACATCCTGGGCAGCCTGGTCGACTTCGACGTCACGATCAAGCAGGGCGCCGGCGCCTTCGTGTGCGGCGAGGAGACGGCGATCCTGGCGAGCATCGAGGGCGGGCGCGGCATGCCGCGCCCGCGGCCGCCCTACCCCACGAGCGCCGGCCTGCACGGCAAGCCCACCGTGCTGAACAACGTCGAGACACTCGCCGACGTGCCGGTGGTGATCGGCCGCGGCGCCGAGCGTTACCGCGCACTGGGCCGCGGCGACGCGGCCGGCACGAAGGTCTTCGCTCTGAGCGGCCGCGTGCGCAACACCGGCCTCGTCGAAGTGCCCGTCGGCACGCCGCTGCGCGAGATCGTCTACGCCATCGGCGGAGGCGCCCCGGCGGGCCACGAGGTCAAAGCCGTACAGATCGGCGGCCCCACCGGCGGCTGCGTGCCGGCCGGCCTGCTCGACGTGGCCACCGACTACGGACCCCTCGAGGAGCTCGGCGCGGCGATGGGTTCGGGCGGCATGATCGTCATGGACGAGCGCACCTGCATGGTCGACATCGCGCGCTTCTTCACGGAGTTCATGAGCAACGAGAGTTGCGGCAAGTGCACGCCCTGTCGCGAGGGCACGACGCGCATGCACGAGATCCTCACGGGGCTCTGCGAGCGGCCGGCCGACGAAGGCGCGCGGCTCGAGCGGTTCCGCGGCGTGCTGCACCTTGAGGAACTCGCCAACGTGGTGGCCGAGACCTCGCTCTGCGGCCTGGGCCAGGCGGCCGCCAACTCAGTGCTGAGCACGCTGCGCTACTTCCGCGACGAGTACGAGACGCACGTCATGGAGACGCGCTGCCCCGCCGGCGTCTGCGAGGGGCTGCGCGTGTTCGACATCGAACCGACCCTGTGCGACGGCTGCGGGCTGTGCGCCGCCGACTGTCCCAGCGCGGCGATCGTCGGCAAGCCGGCCTTCGCCCACGCCATCGTCGTCGAGAACTGCAGCGGTTGCGGCGCCTGCACCGAGGTCTGCCCCACGCAGGCCGTGCGCGCCATCGCCTGAAGGGGACGCCCATGAGCATCACCATCAACGGCAAGGAGATCGAGCTCGCGGCCGGCGAGACCGTGCTGCAGACGGCCGGGCGCGCGGGCATCGACATCCCCCATCTCTGCTCGCTGGACTGGGCGCCCTCGCCGTCGGCGTCGTGCCGGTTGTGCGTGGTCGAGGTCGAGGGCGAGCCCCGCCTGCAGACGAGCTGCACGCTCGCCGCCCGCGACGGCATGCGCGTGCGCACCCATACGGCGCGCATCCTCAAAGCGCGCCGCGCCATCGTCGAGCTGCTGATCGCCAGCCACCCGCCGGACTGCCTGTCCTGCACGCGCGCCGGGCGCTGCGAGCTCGCGGTCCTCTCCGCCGAGCTCGGCGCGCGCGAGAGCCGTTACGTGGGCGCCGTCAAAGACCACGCCGTCGATGTGAGCTCGCCGGCGCTCTGGCGCGACCCCAACAAGTGCGTGCTGTGCGGCCGCTGCGTGACCATGTGCCACACCGTGCAGGGCATCGGCGCCATCGACTTCGCGGGCCGCGGCTTTCGCACCAAAGTCGTGCCCGGCTTCAGCGCGGGGCTCAATGTCTCCGACTGCGTCTCCTGCGGACAGTGTGCGCGGGTCTGCCCCACCGGGGCCATCGTCGAGCGCAGCCACGTCGAAGGCGTCGTCGCGGCCCTCACCGACCCCGACACTGTGGTCGTCGCCCAGGTGGCGCCGGCGGTGCCGGCGACCCTGCTCGAGCGTCGCACCAAGACGCAGGGCGTGCACACCATGCTCGAACGCCTCGCCGCCGCCCTCAAGGCGGTGGGCTTCGACGCCGTCTTCGACACGGGCTTCGCCGCCGACCTGACGGTCGTCGAACAAGCCACGGAGCTGCTCGGGCGCATCCGCGAGGGCGGCGTGCTGCCCATGTTCACGAGCTGCTCGCCGGCCTGGGTGCACTTCGTCGAAGCGCACCGCCCCGACTTGATCCCGCACCTGAGCACCTGCAAGTCGCCGTCGCAGATGGCCGGCGCGCTCATCAAGGAGATCTACCCGACCTACGCCGGTCTCGGCGACAGGCGCCTCGTCGTGGTCTCGATCATGCCCTGCACCGCCAAGAAGGCCGAAGCCCAGGAGCTGGCCGGCGTCGACTTCGTGCTCACCACGCGCGAGCTCGACGCCCTCTGGCGGCGCTTCGGCGTCGACCTTGCGCGCTTCACCTCGGGCGTGCCCCTCGACCCGCCTTTCGCCAAGGCCAGCGGCGGCGCCCGCCTGTTCGCGGGCAGCGGCGGCATCATGGAGGCCGCCGTGCGCACCGCCCACAAGCTCGCCACCGGCACCGAGCTCGAAGGCGGCCCGCGCGTGAGCGAGGCGCGCGGCAACGAAGGCGTGCGGCAGTTCACCGTGGCCGCGGCCGGCACCGAGCTCAACCTGGCCGTGATCAACGGTCTGGGCAGCCTTCGGGATACGCTCGACGAGCTGCTCGGCGCCGACCCCCCCGTGCACTTCGTCGAGGTCATGAGCTGTCCGAGCGGCTGCGTGGGCGGAGGCGGCCAGCCCTACGGCGCCAACGCCGACGAGGTCAGGGAACGGCTCGCGCGCCTCTACGACGCCGACCGGTACTCCTCGATACGCCGCTCGCACGAGAACACCGAGGTGCAGGCGCTCTACAACGACGTGCTCGGGCGTCCGTTCGGCGAGCTCTCGCAGCGATTGCTGCATCGCGCGCGCGTCGACCGCCGCGCGGCGGTCGACGCGCTCCTCTCCTGACTGGAGTCATCATGGGCGGCACCATCATCAAGACGATCAAACAGAACTGCCGGCGCTGCTACACGTGCGTGCGCGACTGCCCGGCCAAGGCCATCCGCATCGAGGACGGTCAGTCGTTCGTCGTCGACGAACGCTGCATCGCCTGCGGCAACTGCACGCTCGTCTGCTCGCAAGACGCCAAGGCCTACCTGAGCGGCATCGAGCAGGCGCTCGAGCTGCTCGACCGGGCCGACACCAAAGTGGCCGCCCTGCTCGCGCCGTCGTTCCCGGCAGGCTTCATCGAGCCGGCCGAGCAGGTCGTGGGCGCCTTCAAGGCGGCCGGCTTCGACTACGTCGTCGAGGTCGCCCAGGGCGCCGACCTGGTGAGCCACGCCTACAAGGAGTACCTCGAGGCCAACCCCACCGGGCTGCACATCGCCACCGCCTGCCCGGCAGTGAACGAGTACGTGCGGAAGTACCATCCCGAGCTCACCCCCTGCCTGGTACCGATCGTCTCGCCCATGATCGCCACCGCCATGGCGGTCAAGGAGCTCTTCGGCGACGACGTGCGCTGCGTCTTCGTCGGGCCCTGCATCGCCAAAAAGGCTGAGGCCCGCGACGCCGCCGTACCGCACGTGATCGACGAGGTGCTCACCATCCAGGAGGCCCACAAGGTGCTCGCCACGCGCGGCGCCGACCCGGCCACGGCGGCGCCCGCGCCCTGGGACGAGCCCGCCGCCGGGCGGGCGCGGGTCTTCCCGTTGCCCGGCGGCCTGCTCGAGAGCGCCGGCCTCGACCGCGGCATGCTCGACCCCGATGTGCTCGTGGTCGCCGGCCAGGACGACACCGTCGAGGTGCTCGACAGCCTGAGCACGGCCGACACCGGCAAGACCCTGCTCGTCGAAGCCCTCATGTGCAACGGCTGCTACTGCGGACCGGGCATCAGCTCGACCGAGCCCGGCCTGCTGCGCAAGCGCCGCGTGGGAGAGTACGTGGCCGACAGCCGCCGCCAGCAGCGCGGCCGGTCCGCCCCCGACGGCGAGCGCTTCGTCGACCTGCCGCTGACGCGCACCTACACCCCCGACGACCAGCGCTGCGACGAGCCCAGCGAAGACGAGATCCGCGAGATCCTGGCGCACACCAACAAGTTTTTCCCGGCCGACGAGCTCAACTGCCGGGCCTGCGGCTACCACACCTGCCGCGCCAAGGCGATCGCCGTGCACGCCGGCATGGCCGAAGAGGCCATGTGCCTGCCCTTCATGATCGACCAGGCCGAGCGCGTCTGCGCCGAGCTGAACGTGCCGTGGAACGACCTGCGCGACGTCCATCGCCACATCATCAACGCCGAGAAGCTCGCCTCGATGGGCCAGATGGCGGCCGGCGTGGCCCACGAGCTCAACAACCCGCTGAGCACGATCCTGCTGTACTGCCACATCCTCAAGAAGAAGCTCGCCCAGCGCGACGACTTAGACCACGACCTGCGGCTCGTCGTCGAAGAGTCCGAGCGCTGCAAGAAGATCGTCGGCAACCTGCTCGACTTCGCCCGGCAGAGCCGCGTGCACATCGAAGCCGTCGACGTCGAAGACCTCGTGCGCATGGCCGTCGACGGCGCCGCCGCCACGATGGAGCCCCACGACGGCGACGAGGTGCACTTCGAGCTCGACGTCGAGCCGGGCCTGCGGGCCGACCTCGACCGCGACCAGATCACCCAGGTCCTGGTCAACCTGATCAAGAACGGTGCCGAGGCCATGGAGGGGCGCCCCGGCGTGGTGCGCGTGAGCGCCCACGACGCCGAGCAGGGCCGTGTGCACTTCGCCGTGAGCGACGAGGGCAACGGCATTCCGCAAAGCGCGCGCGACAAGGTCTTCCAGCCCTTCTTCACCACCAAGAGCATCGGCAAGGGCACCGGTCTCGGCCTGCCGATCAGCTACGGCATCGTCAAGATGCACCAGGGCACCATCTGGTTCACCTCAGAGACGGGTCAGGGCACGACCTTCCACATAGAGCTGCCCAAGGTCCACGCGCCGACGAAAGGAATCTAGGCGATGAGCTGCACCCGCACCGTCATGTTCGTCGACGACGACAGGGACTTCCTCGAGACCACGAGGGTGTTCTTCGAGGGGCGCGGACACACGGT
>Ga0181529_10007970_pt1 | contig 10433 bp, 12 predicted proteins | sample PEATcosm2014_Bin_36_FD_119763 | JGI IMG/M metagenome (GOLD analysis project Ga0181529, IMG submission 119763) | Peatland microbial communities from MTU Mesocosm Facility, Houghton, MI, USA - PEATcosm2014_Bin10_30_metaG | ecosystem: Environmental > Terrestrial > Soil > Wetlands > Peat | place... | reverse complement strand
TACAATGTCAGACGCCGCTTCAAAAATTGGTATGAATGATTATCTTCTGCTTTCAAAAGGCGAAGCAAAAGATACCGGAAGAGCCAGGCAGATTATTTTGGCGAATACTATAGAAGCTTTGATTGGCGCAATATTCTTGGATCAAGGATATGAAATGGCAAAATATTTCATTTCAAGATACATTTTCAATCTTATCGAAAAAATAGTCGAGGAAAAAACTTGGCTTGATGCGAAAAGCAAATTTCAGGAGCAAGCGCAGGAAAATGAAAGTGTCACGCCGGCTTACAAGACTTTGAAAGAGGAAGGTCCAGATCACGACAAACAGTTTACCGTCGGAGTTTTTCTAGGCAAAGAAAAAATTGCGGAAGGAACAGGAAAATCAAAACAAGAAGCTGAACAGGAAGCTGCAAAGAATGCGCTTCTAGAAAAAGGATGGACGATAAATTAAAATTATGGAAAATTTTAGCCAAAAAAAAGAATATGAAAATTTGACCGCGGAACAGAATGAAATTCTTTCCGAGATGAATGTTTTGCTGTTGATGGATAGAAATGCTCCACACGCTTTGGATAAATTTATGGCACGCCAAAAAGCCGCAAAAGATTTTATTTTAGAATTGGAAGACAAAGGATATAATCCGCTAGACTATATTTTATGGCATAGAGTGATCGGCAGCACCCCGCAAGATGATATTGAAAAGTTTGATACACCGGAAAAAGATATAGAAAAATTCGTAAGGAATTTTGATGTTAAGTTTTCAGAAACGCACAAATAATATTTATAAAAAATATGAAAAGTATGGAAAATTTAAATTTAATATCGGAAGAACAGCAAGAAAGGCCAGAAAAATTCACAAACTTTGATAGTTTAAAGTCTGAGATTGCTGAATATTTATTGCCCAATTTAGACTCGACTATGAGACCAGAGTTTATGGAATATTTGAATGAGAATAATTTAAAGCGTGATAAATATTTCTTGGCTAACGCATTTATAGCTATGATGTCTGGTGAAAAATTACCAGATCAGTCTGAATATGAATTTTACGATAATAAAGATGGAAAGATAGAATCAATTATTAATAGTATGATAATAAATGTTCAAGAAAAAGCCTCCTAAATCAGGAGGTTTTTATATTGATTTTCAGGCAAAAAAATCACTACCGAATTTTAAAAAAATTTGGTAGAATAGCATGTATAAATGTATTTAAAGAGCATAGAAATTTCGGGATTCAAGTCATTCGGTAAAAAAGCCACGCTGGATTTTAATGTGCCTATTTCTTCTATTGTCGGGCCGAATGGCTCAGGTAAATCAAATGTCGCTGAAGCGTTCAGTTTTGTTTTGGGTGAACAATCCATCAAATCTTTGCGCGGAAAAAGAGCTGAAGATCTTATTTTTAATGGAGGAAAAGACGCAACTCGTTCAAATCGCGCTTCAGTTAAATTGACCTTCAATAATGTCCAGAGAATTTTTAATATTGATTTTGATGAAGTTGCAATCGAGCGTGTCGTGAACAGGGATTCTTCGAGCGAGTATCTGATAAATGGAAGTTCTGTCCGCCTGAAAGATATCATCGAGCTTCTTTCAAGCGCGCATATCGGCGCTTCGGGCCACCAGATAATTTCTCAGGGTGAAGCTGACAAAATTTTGAATTCGAATATCCGCGAGCGAAGGGAAATAATAGAAGATGCGCTCGGTCTTAAAATATTTCAGAACAAAAAAGATGAAAGCATCCGCAAGCTTGAGAAAACGGAAGAAAATATAAAACAAGTAGAATCTCTGCGAAGAGAAATTGCTCCGCATATCAAATTTTTGAAAAAAGCTGTCGAGAAAATCGAGAAAACAGTCGAGATGAAAGAAGATCTCACAAAAATGTATCACGATTATTTCAGGCGCGAAGAAGAATATATTAAATTTGAAAAAGAAAGCATCGCTAGTGAAAAAAATCCGCTTATTGAAAGCTCGCACAAACTTGAAAAAGAACTTGCTGAAGCGAAAGAAGTTTTGGCAAAATCTGAATCAAAAGATTCTCGAAGCGATGAAGTCGTGAAAGTTGAAGGAAAGCTCAAAGAAGTCCGCATATTCAAAGATTCTTTGATGCGAAGCGTTGGAAGAATCGAAGGGGAAATTTTCTCGCTTGCCAGATTGATTAAAAAACAAAATGAAGCAAACTCTGCGATGTCAAAAAAGACAGTGGATTTGTCGCAGATTGAAAATGTCGCGAAGCAGATTGATTTGGAAATTGACGGCGCTTCAGAAAATGATTTTTCAAAAGTAAAAGAAATTTTTGCTTCGATTAAAAAAATTCTCAGAGATTTTATCGAAAGAAATAAAGAAAATGAAGATAAGCAGGCAATCGATGATTTGGAAAATGAAATCAAAAAGCTGGAGATTGAAAAGTCCGGTTATGAAATCAAGCTGAAAGACGCGAATAATCTTGAAGTCGAACTTTCCGAGCAGTATTCATTCTTAAAAAATGATATTGAAAAAGAAAAAGATTCAAACAGGGATGCAGAAAAATCATTGTTTAGAATTGTCGCTGAGCAAAATGAAATTCGCGGAAGATTGAATGGCCTTGAAAGCAGGGAATTCAGATTGCGACATGATGAAGAGGAATTAGAGCGTGAGCTTCAAGAAGCTTCGATTTTAGTGGGAGTTTCTGCACTTCACTATAAAGATTTCTGGCCGACAAATGCAGAAGGTGTTGCTCTTTCAATTGATCAAGTTGTAAAAGAACCAAGACAAGTTCAGGAAGACAAAAAGCGCGCGATGGAAAAAATAAAAATCCGTTTGGAAGATGCCGGAGTTGCCGGTGGCGATGAAGTTGTAAAAGAATACAAAGAAACGACCGAGCGTGATACTTTCCTCGAAAAAGAACTTACAGATTTGATAAATTCTTCCGTGTCTTTGAAAAATCTTATTAAAGAACTTGAAGAAAAACTCGCTACAGAATTCAGAACCGGCGTTGCAAAAATCAATTCTCAATTCAATCAATTCTTCACAGCAATGTTTGGCGGAGGTTCTGCTTCGCTTTCTGTTATTGCTGAAAAGAAAAAGAAAAAATCCGATACTGATTTGCCAGAAGGCGAATCTGACGGCGAAGAAATGGCTGAGGAAGAAGAAACCGAGGAAGGCTTGGAAATAGAAGTAAATCTTCCAAGAAAGAAAACAAAAGGTTTGATGATGCTCTCCGGCGGAGAAAGAGCTTTGACTTCCATCGCACTTCTCTTTGCGATTTCTCAGGTAAATCCGCCACCATTTATTATTCTTGATGAAACGGACGCGGCGCTTGATGAAGCCAATTCAAAAAAATACGGCGATATGATTTCCGAGCTTTCAAAATATTCCCAGCTTATTCTCATCACTCACAATAGGGAAACGATGGCTCGCGCCGGCGTGATTTACGGAGTCACGATGGGTTCTGATGGAGTTTCAAGATTGCTTTCAATTCAGTTTGAAGAAGCGGTGCAAGTGGCGAAATAATTATCACGTTGTATAATAAACCCAATGAAAATTTTTAATAAAAGAAACAATCCGCAAAAAGCTTTCACTCTCATCGAAGCTCTTGTTGCGATTTCGGTTCTCATGGTTGCAATAACAGGTCCTATGATTTTGGCGCAGAAAAGTTTGTCTGAAGCAGATTTGGCCAAGGATCAATCGACTGCAAGCTTCTTGGCACAAGACGGAATTGAAGCTGTACTAAATATTAGAGATCAAATTGCAATAAGCCAGACTTCAGGAGATTGGCTGACTGGAACAAATAATAATGGATTGTTATATCCTTGCGTTTGTAATCTCAGTGGTGATAATTGTAATTTTGATTCAAAATATCTTGTGTATTGTACTATAGACTCAACATCACCTACTTGGGTTGTAAATACTAATAGTCCAATAAATTCTATAAGTCCAGGATCTTCTCAAGTTCCTCCCTTAACAATGACCTATAGTATAAACCCATCAACAGGTGCAAAAAGTTTTTTGAAATATGGTTATGATACTGCAAATGGTACTAGTGTAATACCATCAAAATTTACAAGATATATAAATATTGAAGAAGATCCAGCTGGAAATAAAGATGAAGCATTGATAAGCGTGCTGGTTACTTGGAATTCGCCTTTGGGATTGCAAAAAATTCCTCTTCAGCGTTTTATATATAATTATTCTGAAAATCTGTAATTAAACACTATTTCTAGCCATATTTTTACTATTAAATAATCTGTGGATAGCTGATTGACAGATATACATAGTAAGTGGTACAATATTACTGGAAATCGTTGCAGAAACTTTGTCAATATTTTGACAAAAAAGTATGTGGCGTCTGTACATTGATAGCCACTTAATATATTTGAAAGAAAAAAATAAAAGCACTCTGGAGGTGTGCCATGAAAAATGTAAATATTTTTCTTGTAATTGTTACGGTAGTATTTTTAAGCGTCGCCACAGGGTGCGGGAAAAATCCTGTAGCGTGTGCAGATTGCACACAGTCTACAAACACGCCTGTAGTTCACAACAATGCTACAGCCACAGCAACAAATGTTGTTGTGGTAAATGCAACAGCAACTGCGACACAAACATCAACAACGGTTGTAACAGTTCCAACAGCGACCGCAACATTCACATCTACAAGTGTAGCGATTGCGTCTCCGACAGCAACAACGTGCACGTATTATGTCACTATCGCAAGTGCGGCAACGCCACAAGTAGAGAGTAATTTCACTGCTTATGTTGGCGGACACTGTGCTGGTAGCTGTACCGAAAGTCCGTATTCAATACTTTCAGCATACAGTTATGTCTGGACCTCGGATGTAGTTGATGTTCCCGTAGGCGCATTTCACATGGAGTGTACGTGCCCTAGTCCTGTTATAGTAACAGCATACAGGAATGGGCAGGTGATAATGACTTCATCTGTAGTGCCAGCGAACACTCAATTCTGGTTCAATGAATAATTAAGTGGCTTTTCAACATAGGGCTCCGAACAAGTTTTTACAACTTGCAAGGAGCCCTTTTCTTATTGAAAAATAATGAACATAGTGAATATATTTTTCTGTATCCCCTTGTGGGATATTCCAATTTTCTCCACTTGCATTAATTCATTTTATATTGTATTATATTTCAGAAAACAAGTTGCATCTTTTGTCAATTTTGTCAAAAGTGTGCTTCCGTTCTTTGAAAGCCACTTAATATATAAAATAAAAAGCACTCTGGAGGTGCGAACATGAAAAATGTAAATATTTTTCTTGTAATTGTTACGGTAGTATTTTTAAGCGTCGCCACAGGGTGCGGGAAAAATAATAATCCCACAGCATGTGCCGATTGCACGCAGGCAGCAAACACGCCTGTGGTTCACAACAATGCCACTGCAACGCCGACAAACAATGTTGTCGTGAACGCAACAGCAACTGTAACGCAGACTTCAACATCTGTGGTTACAACTGCAACAGCTACGTTTACATCAACTAATGTTGTATCACAGCCAAGTCCGACTGCGACTGTAACACCGATAATACGCGCGTATTATGTCACTGTCGCTAGTACAAATAATACTGCAAGTTCCATTATGGTGTACGTCGGTGCAGGTAATGTTCAAGGAAACTACACCGATAGCCCTTACTCCATAAGCTCGGCTTATGGTTACATCTGGACATCGGATACTGTGTATCTGAATTCGAGCGAAGAGTTTCACACCGAAGGATACTGCACAGTGCAAAACGTAATTGTAACAGTGTATGAGAACGGCGTGCCCGTATGGGGCGGAAATATATCGGCGGGTACAGACGGGTTTGCTTTTAACAATGATTAAGTGACTTCAACATAGGGCTCCGAACAAGTTTTTACAACTTGCAAGGAGCCCTTTTTTATTTCCAATTTTTAAACAATTTATTTGTGATATAATCATTACGTTATAAAAAGTATTTTATAAAATAATATAAATATGGAAAAACAAAGAAAAAATGGAATAATTTGGTATTTAATTTTAGCAGTATTGCTGATTATATTTGTCATTTTTTTGCTTTTAATTATCAAACCTTTTGACAATTCAAGCAAATATATAAGTATTGATAATATGATTCAAAAATCCGATCAGTGTTCGCCAGATATTAATTATTCTGCGAGCTCAACTGAAACGATTAATTATAAACAACTTAAGTCAAACTCAAACTCCGAGTCATACTCAAGACGTTTAGTAAAAATCACGGGATATGTAAGACAAGTTCTAGACCTGAATGGAAAATGGACAATTTTATTGCAGATTCCAAAAGAAAATATTTTTAGTCCAGATGATGTGATTTCCATTTATTACGTTGGACAGACTGATGTTGCTGAAAATGACATGATAACCGTTTATGGTTTTACTCGCGGCGCGTTCATTTCTGAAAAGAATAACCAGATTATTAGGCCAAACATGACATCGTGTAAGATAGTTGCTTCAGAAGATGCCACAACAAGTGCGATGGAGGAGTAGAAAATTTGGTAAGATTTTTTATATTTAATTTATTATCTCATAATCCATCTGTCTTCTGTCCAAATCTGCTGAAACAAGTTTGATTTTTACTTTTTGACCAAGTGAATAAACTTTTTTTGTTTTTTCTCCAACTATTGAATAAGTTTTTTTGTCGAGCTTGTAGAAATCATCGCCGAGAGAGGAAAGTTTTATCATACCTTCAGCTTTTGTTTCTGAATCTTCCGCATAGATGCCCCATTCGGTGACGCCAGTGATTATGCCGTCAAAAGTTTTGCCGACTTTGTCCTGCATGAATTCAATCTGTTTGTATTTTCTTCCGTCGCGTTCAGCTTCCGAAGCTTTTATTTCTTGGTCGGTCGAGTGAAGACAAGCTTTTTCATAAAATGCGAGATTTTTTTCTGCGACAGTATCTTTTGTTAAAATTTTATTTAAAATTCTGTGGACTAAAAGATCAGGATATCTTCTGATAGGCGAGGTGAAGTGCGCATAAAATTCAAAAGCCAATCCGAAGTGGCCGATATTTTTTATTGAGTAAATTGCTTTTGACATTGAGCGGAGCGCAGCTGTTTTTATGAGTCCTTCTTCAGCTTTGCCTTCAATCTGCTCAAAAAGCGCCTGCAAATCCTTGCCGGTGACATTTCCAGATGGTCCGACAAAAAGTTCATGTCCCAAAGCTTTTACAAAAACCGCGAGCTCAGCGATTCTTTCTTTATTCGGCAAATCGTGAATACGATATGGCAGAGGAAAAAGTTTTTTGGAATTTTTTTCATATTTATAAACGAACTCGGCGACTTCTTTGTTTGCAAGAAGCATGAATTCTTCGACGAGCTTGTGAGTGTCGAGTCTTTGCTTTTTATAAATTCTGATCGGTCGGCCTTCAGCATCGAGCTCGAAAGCTATTTCGTCTGATTCAAAATCTATCGCGCCTTTCTGTGTTTTTTCTTTCCTTAATATTTTGGAAATTTTATTCAAAGTATCAAGAGCTTCAAAATACTCACCGGATTTATTGTCCAATATTTCTTGTGCGCTTTCATAAGAAAATCTTTTTGCGGATTTTATGACGGATTTTCCAAACCACCTTGTATGGACTTTTGCATGGGGGGTGATTTCAAAAATTGCAGAGAAGGCGAGTTTCTCATCTCCTTCGCTCAAAGAACAGAGGTTGTCTGAAAGCTCAAAGGGAAGCATTGGAATCGTTCTATCGGGCAAATAAACCGAACAACCGCGTTCGTAAGCTTCTTTGTCGAGCTCACTTTTTTCAGTGACATAATAAGAAACATCGGCGATGTGAATACCGATTTCAAAATTTCCATTTGAAAGTTTCTTGAATGAAATTGCGTCATCAAAATCTTTTGCAGTTTTCGGATCAATCGTGCAAGTGAAAGTATTTCTCAAATCTTTTCTTTTTGCGAATTCTTCCGGCGAGATTTTTTTATTGTGTTCAAAAATATTATGCGATTCGTCGAGAACTCTTTCAGAAAAATTTATATCAAAACCTTTATCTACCGCGATGGAATTCATCTCTGTCGAATTGTCGCCTTTTTTTCCAAGAATATTTACAATTTCTCCTTCAGAAAATCCCGGAGTTTGAACCCATTTTGTAATTTTAACTCTGACTTTGTCGTCATTTTTCAGCGTGCCGGATTTTTCTTTTGCGATTTTTACGGAAATTTTTACTCTTCTGTCATCCGGCACGACGAGAATTCCTTTTTCTGTAATTTCAATAACGCCGACAAAATAATTTTTTGCGCGACTTATGACTTTCAATACTTCGCCTTCATGAACTCCGGTTTTATTTTTCTTGAATAGTTTTATTTCAACCTTGTCGCCGGACATTGCAGTGTTTATCTGTCTTGTCGGGATTTCAACTTCAAGATTGTTTGTGTCGGCTATAAAATAGGCGGTGTGGCCGCGAATTGCTTTGATTTTTCCTGTCAGAGTCTTCAGTTTTCCCTGATGTTCAGTTTTTCTGCTGTCATTACTGTCCTTCCTCCAGAATTGTTTATCTTTTTTCATTTATGGAATAAGCATAGCATAAGCCTTGCTTTTTTGAAATATTTTGTTAGTATATCGTCTATGTTAATAATCAGATTACAAAGAGTAGGAAGAACACACGAACCGTCATTTCGTATTGTCCTGACAGATTCAAAATTTGGACCAAAAAGCGGAAAAGCCGTTGAAGTATTGGGTTCTTATGATGCAAGAAAAGGAAAGGGCACAAATCATGTTGATGGAGAGAAAGTAAAATATTGGATTTCAAAAGGCGCTCAAGTTTCAGATACAGTCCATAACTTTCTTGTAGATCAAAAGATTCTCACAGGAAAGAAAATAAATGTACTTCCAAAAAATAAAATTATAAACGCAAAGAAAGCAAAGGAAGAAGCAGAGAAAGCAGAAGCAGCAGCAAAAGCTCCGAAGCCAGCTCCAGAAGCGGCACCAGCACCAGTTGCAGAAACACCAGCACCCGCAGAAGATACGAAAGCATAAGAAAAATATTAAATTAAAATAAAAAATGGGCGGCGCCAAAGGCGCCGCCCATTTTTTATTTGCACACTTTTTTTCTTGTGGTATTATATTCTCTAAGCAGTATTTTTTATAAGTTACCGGTCGAACTACTGCTAAATTCAGAATCAGAATTAAAATAAAACAATCATGGAACAAGATGCAAAATTTTTAGATTTCGTTGTTAAGGCTTTAGTCGACGCTCCAGATAAAGTAAAAATTGTCAGGACAGTCGATGAAATGGGCGTATTACTAACTCTTGTTGTGGACAATGCCGATATGGGCAAAGTCATCGGAAGATCAGGCAATACCGCAAAGGCAATAAGAACACTTTTGAGAGTTGTCGGAATGAAAAACAATTCAAGAGTGAACTTGAAGATCAACGAACCAGAAGGAGCAGAACCAAGAGCAACCGTTTCAAAAGAACCAGTCACAAAGACGGTTGATGAAGCGATGGCAGATTTGAAGCTCTAATTAAAGTTCAAAAAATTAATTATAAAGGGCGGCACCGGAGGTGCCGCCCTTTATAATTAATTAAAAAAACCGCCCGTAAGAAAATACGTGCGGTTTTTTATTTGAAGATCGTACGAGTGAGTTTTCTCATTAGCCCATTTTTTTCTAACAGGCTTCGGAAATCCTCATCTCCACCCGAAACCATGAGGAGAACTCGGCTTAATGGAAGATTGTCTTCTTCCATTATTTTTCTTATTAACGTTATATAATCCTCAATTTTTGGTTCCGGGCAATCGGCGTCAGCAAGTTTTTTTCTTATTTCCGCTTCTTCCTCCTGCTTCAAATACATTTGTATCACCTCCCTTTTTTTAATAGAATACCTTCCAAACGTAATACTATAGTCTTTAGTGAAAAAGGTCAATGGGCAAATGAAAAGCCGCACCTTTTTCGGGCGCGGCGTTCACACATCTTTTCAGACAGCAGTGAGAGATTTTAGTCTCTCGAGCTCTACATTGTTAATATTTTGTAGAGCTATGGCCAGCTGGTATTTCATTGAGTCCGAGGGCGCTCCTATGTCAGCGAGTGATCTGAGTGCTTTTATCACCGAGATATCTTTGTCTAAAGATATCTTCATGGCTTTTATAACAAGATCCATAGCTTTCTCTGTGTCTATACCCGCCTCTACTAAGAGTTTTTCAAGCTGGTCCAGTTCCTGATTGTCCATTTTCTCACCCCTTTTGTTTTTGTGCTTTCTGGAGAGATATTACAATTTTTTAAACTAAAGTCAATATCAAGAATCGACTGAATTTTAATCATTGTATTTTGCCATTTTTTATTGTATTTTGATTCACCCGTTAAAGTTTTTGCCAACGCGCTAGCAAAAATTGCGATTTTTGTGATATTGGGTTAGAGTTATAAACGTTATCTAGTTAAACCTTAAAGTTGCGCAATTTTTATTGGCAGAAATTTTCTCGGGTAAATGAATTTTCACATAATCACATTATTTCCAGAAGCTTTCAC
>Ga0181529_10007969_pt1 | contig 10434 bp, 8 predicted proteins | sample PEATcosm2014_Bin_36_FD_119763 | JGI IMG/M metagenome (GOLD analysis project Ga0181529, IMG submission 119763) | Peatland microbial communities from MTU Mesocosm Facility, Houghton, MI, USA - PEATcosm2014_Bin10_30_metaG | ecosystem: Environmental > Terrestrial > Soil > Wetlands > Peat | place... | reverse complement strand
GCGACGTAGACTGCGAAAGCAAGGGCACGACTGACGCCCAAAAGAAACCAAAACGCGATGCCACATCCTCGCAACGACCGTCCCGCTGGCCTCGGAAACGTGATTACTGCACTGCTTCCTGTGACCTCTACCGAACCAGCGCGTGCGCCACTCGCGAGGCTAACTGGTCGAAGGTGAGAATCTCGTAAACGGTGGGATCCGACATGATGCGCGCTACCAATGCGGCGTGCATGGCGTGGCCCGCGCGCTCGGCGATCACGTGGCCCAGCAATGGCTTGCCGAGCAGCGCCAGGTCGCCAATCAGGTCCAGCGCCTTGTGGCGGCAACATTCGTCGGGCGCGCGCATCCCCTCCGGGTTCATCACACCGCCGCCGGAGAAGCACACCGCGTTATCGAGCGACGCGCCGCGAATCAAACCCATGTCCCGCATCTGCGCCAGGTCCGCTTCCCAGCCGAACGTGCGCGCGAACGCGAGTTCGGCAGCGAAACTCTTAGGCGTCACTTCCATCTCCAGCGATTGGCGGCCGACCGGCGCCGGGTAGCTGGTGTCGCAAGTCAGGCGAAAGCTGTCGTCGGGCAGGATGGAGATCCGCTTTCCTTTGTCCTCTACCGAAATCGGGCGGCGGATGCGCAAATACTTGCGCCTTCGGCGGAAATGCTGAATGCCCGCCTCCTCGATCAAGCGCACGAAAGGCAGCCCGCTGCCATCCAGAATCGGCACCTCCAGGTTGTCGATCTCGATACGCGCGTTGTCGATCCCCATCGCGTAGAACACGCTCAACAGATGTTCGGTGGTGGAGATGAGAACGCCCTGGCGCATCAGGCTGGTGGCGTAACTGACGCGGGCGACGTGCCGCCAACTGGCCGGGATCGCAAAGTCTTGCAGGTCTGTGCGCAGAAAAACGATGCCTGTGCCTGCCGGCGCCGGGGTCATCCGGATGCGCACCGGGACGCCACTGTGCAGCCCGATTCCCGATGCTTCCACCGGGCGCCGAAGAGTGGTCTCAAACCGCAAGGAATTTCCTATCGCGCATATACCGTTTGATGCAGCACGCCAAAACCCGAACCATATATGATTGATTCCAAAAGCACAGATAAAGTTTCACCGTGTCAAATTCGCTACACTTTGTCATCCGTTTGTGGTGCAAACGAGCCGCCTGTGTAGCGCAGGCCGTCTTGCCGCCAGTGTCTGGTGTTACCCGGGCTATCCGCAACGTGCGCGAGCACTGAGGCGGGTTGCGGCTCGGACCGTGAGAAAGCAGGAAGAGGCAAAAACACTGGCGGCAGAGACCGCCGGCGCTACGGATCGCCGCCCACCGATAGTATGATGGGCCAAGTGCCAGGCGAGCGGCTTTTCCTCATCGACGCGTTCGGGTTCATCTTTCGTGCCTTTCACGCACGCGCGCGTAGCGGGGCTCCTCCCATGCGCACCTCCAACGGGCTCTCCACGGAGGCGGTTTACATTTTCAATAACATGGTGCGCAAGCTCAACCGCGAATACCAGCCGACGCACCTGGCGGCGGTGTTCGAAAGCGAGGAGCCAACGCTGCGCCTGGAGGAGTTCCCCGAGTACAAGGCCAACCGCGCGGAGACGCCGCCGGACCTGATCGAGCAGATCCCGCATGTGCGCCGGCTGCTCGAAGCCATGCGCATCCCTGTGCTGGCCTATCCGGGCTACGAGGCCGACGACGTGATCGGCGCCATCGCGCGGCGCGAAGCGGCGGCCGGCGTCGAGGTGGTGATCGTGTCCAGCGACAAGGACATGATGCAACTTGTGACCGACCGCGTCTCCATGCTCAACCCGGCGAAGGACGACGAGTGGTACAGCCCGGCGAAGGTGAAAGAGTTTCTAGGCGTCGAGCCGGCGCAGGTGGCCGATCTGCTGGCGCTCAAGGGCGATGCGGTCGATAACATCCCCGGCGCGCCGGGAATCGGCGACAAGGGCGCGCGCGACCTGATTGCGCAATTCGGTTCGGTGGAGGAGGCCATCGCGCATGCCGCCGACGTGCAGCGGAAAGCGTACCGCGAGAGCTTGCAGAACAACGTGGATCGCATCCTCATGAGCAAGCGGCTGGCGACGATTGCGACCGATGTGCCGATCGAGTTCTCGCTCGAATCGGCCGCTACGCACACCCCCGATCCGGCCCTGCTGAAAGCCGTGTACCAGGAAATGGAGTTTCACAGCCTGCTCAAAGAACTGGGGCCGGCGGAAGACACGCGCCCGCACGACTACGCCGCGTTCACGGATTCGGACGAGTTGCGTGCGTGGCTGGCACAAGTACCGGCGGGCGCAGCCGTCGCGGCCGCTATCGCCAGATCGGGCGAAGAAGAACTGGCGCTCGACACGATTGGCCTCGCGGCGAAGCCGGGCTCAGCGCGCGCGGCGTCTGGCGAACTGATCGCAACGCTCAAGCCGTGGCTGGAGGATGCGGGCGCGCCCAAGATCGCATGCGACGTGAAAGCGGCGCTACTCGCGCTCGAGGATATGGGAATCGTGGGGGCCGGTTTCGATCGCGACGTGATGTTGTACGCATTCCTTCTGGATGCGGATCCTGCAGCATGTTCACTGGAAGAGCAGGCTCGCCGCCGGCTCGATCTCAAGCTCGGCGCCGCGCCCGAACAGCACGCCGATGTCATTCTCGAGATCGACCGGCAACTCGAACCGGCCATCGACGCGCGCGGCCTGCGCGAATTGTACTCGACCATCGAATTGCCGTTGGCGCGCGTGCTGACGCGCATGGAACGCGCGGGTATCCTGATCGATCGCACCGAGTTGCAACGCCTTTCGACAATGATGGAAGGCGAGATCGCGCGGCTCACCGAACGGATTCACGCGCTGGCCGGCAAGCCGTTTAATATCAGTTCCCCGCAACAATTGGGCCGCGTGCTGTTCGAGGATCTCGGCCTGCCGGCGCCAGCCAGGCGCGGCAAAGCCAAAGCCATCTCGACCGCGGCCGACGTGCTGGAGGAACTGGCGGCGGATCACGAAATCGTGCGCCTGGTGCTCGAATACCGCCAGATCGCCAAGCTCAAAGGGACATACGTGGATGCGTTGCCGCTGCTGGTGAATCCACGCACGGGCCGGCTGCACACCAGCTTCAATCAAGCCGGCGCGGCAACCGGGCGCCTGTCGTCGTCCAATCCAAACTTGCAAAACATTCCGGTGCGCACCGAACTCGGCCGTGAAATCCGCGCTGCCTTCGTGCCACAGCCGGGCTGGAGGCTGGTCACGGCAGATTATTCGCAGATCGAACTACGCCTGCTGGCGCATTTTTCCGGCGATCCGCTGCTGGTCCAGGCCTTCCGCGAGGGCGACGACATTCACACACGAACCGCGTCCGAAGTGATGGGCGTTCCGCCGATGATGGTCACGCCCGAGGCGCGGCGCGACGCCAAGGCCGTCAATTTCGGCATCGTTTACGGCATCAGCGCGTTCGGTCTTGCCGGCCAGTTGGGCATTTCGCACGGCGAAGCGGAACGCTACATTCACGGTTACTTCGAACGCTACTCGGGCGTGCGCCGCTTCCTCGATGAAACCATCGCGGCAGTGCGCCAATCCGGCGTCACGCGCACCCTGTTTGGCCGCGAGCGGGCCATCCCCGATATGAACAGCGGCAACCCGAATGCCCGCGGCTTCGCCGAGCGCACGGCCGTCAACACGCCACTGCAAGGCACCGCCGCGGATCTGATTAAGCTGGCCATGGTCCGCGTGCAGGCCGCACTCGATGCTGGCGGGTGTCGGTCCGCGATGCTGCTGCAAGTTCACGACGAGCTGGTTTTCGAATGTCCGCTCGAAGAAGTGGAAGCGGTTTCGGCGCTGGCCAAACGTGAGATGGAAAACGTTCACGAGTTGTCTGTGCCGTTAGAAGTCGACATCGGCGTGGGCGACAATTGGCGCGACGCGAAGTAGGACACTGACATGCTTGACACACGCAATCAAGACCGGGGGAACCGATGGAGTGTAGCGACGCGATACGCCCGCCTGAGCTATGGATTGGCCTAGTCGAACTGAGACCGCTCGATCGCAAGGCTTATGGAGCTGCCGGAGCCTTTACGAACATCGTGACGTGGGCCAGCGATCCCCAGGGGTTTCGTTGCAAAGCTGAAGTGATAGCGGCAACGCTCAACATGTTTGTGGTTGATATCGAAGGTGCGGAACCGTTGGCTAGACGGACCGAGAAGCGGAGCATGACGGAAGAGATTGAGGATATGGTGTCACGAGCGGAATACAATCCAGATGCGATCGTCTATGGCACATTCCATCAATACCTTTTCGACGAATGCTGAGCGCTTCTGTCTGCCTGTACCGATTGCCTCGATGCCCAGAGTAGGCAAGACACCACCCAGCTTGCCCATAATCCAGAGATCACAAAAATGTCAGGCCAGGGCTTTCATCGGACGGCCGCCGTTGGCGACGTTGAGCCTGGGCCTTTCGAACACAGTCATGTCCTCGATCAGCCGCTCCAGGTCGGCGTCATCGCTCACAACAATTTCGTGTTCGATCCAGTCGGAAAGCGGAATGTTGCGAAAATACATCCGCTCCTGCAACACCAGGCTCTTGCGAGGCTGGGCCAGCCTGCGGTTTTCCCGCGTGTAGTGCCGCTGCTCCACCTTCATCTCGCCCAGAAATGCGTCCAGCGCCTCGCGGTGCGCGCGTTCCTGCGCCGCGCGCATGGCGGTCTGCAACTGCCCTTCCATGGCTTCCCGTTCCGCCAGGATGGCACCCTTGTCGGCCGCGATGCGCTCGCGCGCCTCAGCCAGCTTGACCTCCATCCGCGACTGCATGACGAACCAGGCCAAGATGCCGGACGCCAAAGCCGCGCACACGGGCAGTCCTATCCACAGCAGTTCCATGGGTCAATGCTAACCGCGGCTGGCCAGTCAATACTAGCTGTCGAAAGTAAATATACACCTGTAAACCTATGAGAGTAGACTAGATGCCGGCACGGGGCCAGCACCTGCAGCAGCAACTGAAGGAAAAGCGTGCTGCGAACCGGTCGCGGGCGGGCCGTCCAGGTGATTCGCATTCCGAGTTTGCCCACTGCGTTGATGGTTGCTTCATGAGATTGACGACCTGGCCATGCTGAATGCAGACTTCACTTCCCCGGCTGCCCACGACCGCTCTCATCGCCCCTAGATCTGAGGCTGATCTTGACCGGTGTGTTCGCTGGAAGAACTACGTTTCCTCCGCGCGCGATGAAGTTCGAATCGATGCTGAGCGCTGCGCCCGTAATGGCGATCGTCGAAGCCAAGGGACGGGAGGCTTGCGCCACCAGCGTGCCAATCAGTCCCAGTCCTACGGCGGCCGATTCGGCCCGGCCTCCAGAGTTGGGCTGCGGCCAAACCAGGCATTCAGATATAATACTCTCCACCAGACAAACCTCGCTTGTCGCGAGGGGATCTCGCCAAAATGCCGACGGACAAGATTTCTGAGCTCGTGAAGAACCGGGAACGGTTGAAGCTGGGGGGCGGGCCGGAGCGCGCCGCCAGACAGCACCACAGCGGGAAGCTGACCGCTCGCGAACGCGTGACCCTGTTATTGGATCGCGATTCCTTCCAGGAGGCGGGACTGTTCGCCAAACACAACGGCAAGTTCTTCGGTATGGTCGATAAGGATCTCCCGGCCGATGGAGTTGTCACCGGGCGTGGACGGATCGCCGGGCGGCCGGTCCATATCGCGAGCCAGGACTTCACGGTGGCCGGGGGATCGGCGGGCGAAGTACATGCTAACAAGATCGCCGACACAATGAAGGCGGCGATGAGAACGGGTACGCCGTTCATGTTCATCAACGATTCGGGCGGCGCGCGCGTGCAGGAAGGCGTGGCCAGCCTGGCGGGATATGCGCGCATTTTTCATCAGAACGTAATGCTGTCGGGATTGGTGCCGCAGATTTCGCTGATTTGCGGGCCATGCGCGGGCGGCGCGGCGTACAGCCCGGCGCTCACCGACTTCATCATCCAGACGCGCGACGGGCTGATGTTCATCACCGGACCCACGGTGATCAAGCAAGTAACTGGGGAGATTGTCTCCGCGCAGGAGCTGGGTGGCGTGCGCGCGCAGATGAACAAGTCCGGCGTGGTGCACTTCGTGGCGGAGAACGACGTGGAGGCCGTCGAGATCTGCAAACGCCTGCTGGGATTTCTGCCATCCAACAACAAAGAGGATCCCCCGCGCGGAGAACCCGATGACAGCCGGATGTACGAGCCGCGTCTGAACGACGTCGTGCCGCTGGAGCCGAAGACCGGCTACGACGTTCGCGACGTCATTTCGCTGGTTGTCGACCGGAACGATTTTCTGGAGGTGCACGCCGAATTCGCGCGGAACCTGGTAGTGGGGTTCGGGCGGATCTGCGGGACAACCGTGGGCATTGTAGCGAACCAGCCGAAGGTGCTGGCGGGGGCTTTGGATATCGACGCGTCGGATAAGGGCGCGGGATTCGTGCGCTTTTGCAACGCGTTCAACATCCCGCTGGTGACGTTTGTGGATATTCCCGGCTTTCTTCCCGGAGTGACCCAGGAATATGGCGGCATCATTCGCCATGGTGCCAAGCTGTTGTTCGCCTATTCGGCGTCAACGGTTCCTAAGATCACGGTGATTCTGCGAAAAGCCTATGGCGGAGGTTACATCGCGATGTGCGCCAAGGATCTGGGAGCGGACTGCACGCTGGCGTGGCCATCGGCGGAGATCGCGGTTATGGGCGCCGAAGCGGCGGTGGAGATCGTGTTCCACACCGAGCTGGTCGACGGGGAGAATGCCCAAGCGAAGCGGCAGGATCTGATCCAGGATTACCGCGAGACCTTTTACACGCCGTATGTGGCCGCCGAGTGCCGCCTGGTGGACGACATCATTGAACCGGCGCAGACGCGTGGCTATCTGGCCGAGGCATTGGATGCGCTTTCCAGTAAGCGCGACTGGCGTCCAGCGAAGAAGCACGGATTGATCCCGTTATGAGTAGAGGGCCCATCCCGGTGCTCCACAAGGCGATTGCGGAGGCGGCCGTCAAAGCGCTTTTAGGCGAACGTGCCGTCATCCGGCAGATGGTAGAGGTACCGGCAGGGCAGCCGTTGAGCGTGCAGATCAGCGCGCTAGGATTCGGAATTCAAACGTTTTGGAGCCACTGGACGGGGCGGCATCCGCACGGGAGCGCGGCGAGAGATGAAGCTCAGGATTAACGTCGAAAAGAAGAGCTACGAGGTGACTGTCGAGTTCCTCGATGGCGCTCAGAATGGTGGTCGCAGCCGGAAGCCGGGCGAAGTGCAAATCCCGGAGAGCGTGACCCGCCCCCGCCCGCCCCTGAAATTTGCGGAGGATACGTTTTGCCGCGCGCCGATTGCCGGCAGGGTTACGGCCGTGCTGGCAGCGAGCGGCCAGAGCATTCGCAAGAACGAACCGGTGCTGGTGATCGAGGCCATGAAAATGGAGATCCAGATTGGCCCCGCTGTGGATGGCTTCCTGAAGACGATTCAGGTGCAGCCCGGCGACACCGTGGCCCCGGGGCAGCTACTCTTCGAGTTGTCCTGAGGCTGACGCCGGGCCGTGCTACTCCCGGGTATCTCAGCGGCGGCTGAAGAACAGTGTCCGATATTGGGGATTACCGGTAGCCATGTGGACACTACCTCGGGGTTGCGCGGAGATCAAGTGTGCAGGTGTGCATACGGCCTGGCCTCGCACCGAGACCCGCGACGCGGTACAGTATGTGGCTGAAATCATCGAACACAGGAGGTTGACGATGAAGGGGCGTAGACTGCTGCGTGGGGCCGCATTGGCGGTCCTTCTCCTAGTTCCGGCGTTGGCCGACGTCACCGGCAAATGGACCGCTGCGATTGATACGCAGATCGGCGTACAGAATTATACATACGACTTCAAGTTGGACGGCGACAAGCTGACCGGCCGGGCGAAGTCGCAATTCGGCGATACCGCGATCACCGAAGGGACGGTGAAGGGCGACGAAATCTCCTTCGTGGAGAATCTGGATTTCCAGGGCCAGCCGTTGCGCATCACATACAAGGGCAAGGTCTCCGGCGAGGAAATCAAGTTCACGCGCCAGGTGGGCGACGTGGCGACCGAGGATTTCGTGGCGAAGCGGGCGAAGTAAAGAACTGTGCCAGTGGTCCGGCAGGTATTCGACCGCAGCCTGTCCGCTCAGTCAGATCGCCGAACTCAAGCGACCACGGAGGGTGCAGTATCGGCACTGTTGCCAACTCGCCGCGACCATATCATGAGACGGAACCATTCAGCCGTAAAGTGCGTACGATCTATCGGCGAGCGGGAACCGCGGCCTCGGGCTGTTCGCTTGCCTTTGACCAACGGCTGGAACAACGCGGAGGAGTCCGAGGCTGTCCTCCAAACAGATAAGGAGATCCGATGAAGATCCGTATTCTGAGAAGACTCACCCCGATCATACTCTTCGCATTGGCTCTCTCGCCGGTGTGCCTTGCGCAATCGCAGATTGCCGGTGATTGGCAGGGAACGCTGAATACCGGGGGGCCCCAACTCCATCTGGTCCTGCACATCGTCGCAGCCAAGGACGGAAGCCTCACGGCGACATTGGACAGCGTCGATCAGGGCGCCAACGGCATCCCGGTGAGCGCAATCTCGCTCACAGAATCCAAGTTGAGCATGACCGTCGATGCCGTTCATGGAACCTACGAAGGCAACGTCAACAAAGAGGCAACGGAGATCGCAGGCAAGTGGTCGCAGGGACAGTCGCTCGAACTCAATTTCAAACGTGCGCCCGCGCAATCCGCCGCCGCCGCACCGGCACAATCAACAAAGCCCAGTCTGGATGGGCTGGATGATTTCGTCACCCAGGCTATGAAGGACTGGAAGGTGCCGGGACTGGCCATCGCAGTCGTCCAAGGCGATAAGGTGATTCTCAAAAAGGGTTACGGCTACCGCGATCTGGAGAAGCAGTTGCCGGCCACGCCGAATACCCTCTTCGCGATTGGCTCGATCACCAAGTCCTTCACCGTAACTACATTGGGCATGGAAATGGACGAAGGCAAAGTCGACTGGGACAAGCCGGTCCGCGATTATCTGCCCACATTCAAATTGTACGAACCGGTGCTCACCGAGCAGATGACCATCCGCGATCTGATTACGCATCGCTCCGGCCTTCCGCGCCATGATTTCATCTGGTACACGTCGGACTTCACGCGCGAAGATCTGCTGCGCCGCCTGCAATACCTGGAGCCCAGCAAGCCCTTGCGCACGACATTCCAGTACAACAATCTGATGTTCATGGCGGCGGGCTATATTGCCGGCCAGTTGAATGGCACCAGTTGGGAGGACGCGATTACCCAGTGTATCTTCAAGCCGCTGGAGATGACCGGCACGAATTTTTCGGAACTGGACACCCAGAACAACGCTGACTTTGCCCAGCCCTATCGCAAGGGAAGTGACTTGAAGGCCGAATTGAAACGCATCCCCTTCGACGCACAATGCCCGAATCGCTGCGCCATGGGTCCGGCGGGCGAAATCAACTCGAACGTCGAGGACATGAGCAAGTATCTGCTCTTCCACATGAACCATGGCAGGATCGCGGGCAAGCAACTGCTTTCCGAAAACAACTCCATCCAGATGCAATCCCCGCAAATGGTCATTCAGGGCGAGCCTGCCTATAAGGAAGTCGGTGAAGCCAGTTATGGAATGGGTTTCTTCCTCTCTTCTTACCGCGGGCACAAGGAGGTGGACCACGGGGGGAATATCGACGGCTTCAGCGCCGAGCTCGCGTTCCTGCCGGCGGAAAAGATCGGCGTCGTGGTTCTGACCAACCTGGATGGGAACCCGCTGCCGGGAATCGTTAAGGACAATGTCTTCGACCGGCTGCTCGGTCTGGATCAGGTTCCGTGGAACCGGCGTGCGCTGGACGCCGAGGCGGGCGGGAAGAAGTCCGAGCAGGAAGCGAAAGACAAAGGCTACACGCCACGCAAACCGGGAACCCATCCGTCTCACGATCTGAAGGATTACGCCGGCGATTACTCGAACCCTGGGTACGGGACTGTTACCATTGCGCTCGATGGCGACAAATTCAAAGCGACGCTGAACAAGGTAACGCGATCACTGGAGCACTATCATTACGATGTATTCCAGGTACCGGCCGACCCGCTCGATAATCTGCAAAAGATGAAAGTCGTCTTCCTCACCGACATGGACGGCGACATCTCCAGTCTGTCCATGCCGCTGCAGCCCGACGTGAAGGACATCGTCTTTACCCGCATGCCCGACCGGCAGCTCACCCAGCGCAGCTTCATCGAGGCCTTCGCCGGCGACTATGAGATTCAGGGATCTCCGGTGCCGTTGAAAGTCTCGCTCCGCGGTGAGAACTCCCTCATCGTCAGCGTTCCCGGACAACCCGATTACAAACTGAATCCTAAGCGCGGCACTACCTTCCAACTCGCCGACATTCCCGGCATCACCATAGAGTTCAAACG
>Ga0181529_10007966_pt1 | contig 10437 bp, 8 predicted proteins | sample PEATcosm2014_Bin_36_FD_119763 | JGI IMG/M metagenome (GOLD analysis project Ga0181529, IMG submission 119763) | Peatland microbial communities from MTU Mesocosm Facility, Houghton, MI, USA - PEATcosm2014_Bin10_30_metaG | ecosystem: Environmental > Terrestrial > Soil > Wetlands > Peat | place... | reverse complement strand
TACGACGCTTATACAATTCGCGCCGATGCCCAGGCCACAATCTCGAAGGACGCCTCTTACTTGGTCAGCCATCCTGACGTGAAACTCGTCATCGGCGGCTACTGCGACGAGCGCGGTTCGAACGAGTACAACCTGGCTCTCGGCCAGAATCGCGCCGACGCCACCAAGAACGCGTTGGTCACGGCCGGAGTGGCCGCAGGTCGCATGCGCGTCGTCAGCTACGGCAAGGAAAAGCCTTTCTGCACCGAATCCAACGAAGCCTGCTGGCAGCAGAACCGCCGCGGCGGCTTCTCGCTGGACCGGTAACGAATCGCTCGAGTAGAAAAGCAAGAACGGGCGTCTCAGGTCTTAAGTTCGAGACCTGGGACGCCTCGAAGGCTCGCAAGCCGATGCGGCCTCTGATCCCTTATCTCCGACTTCCGAATTTCACTGGTGAAAAATGCTGAAAACCCACACACTTCGCAATCGCTTCCTCGGCGTGGCAATGTTTGCAATGGTTTTTGTTTCCATGCCTGTTCCCGCGCATGCTGCCTCGAAAGAAATCATCGAGTTGCAAACGCAGGTGCAGCAACTGCTTGACGATATGCAGCGGCTGCAATCCACGATGGACAGCCGCTTCGGCGTGCTGCAGCACCTGGTGGAGCAGAGCGCGGACACCGTCAACCAGATGACGACAGCCGTGAACGATCTGCAGAAGAAGCTCGATGCACAGAGCGAGAACGGCAACGGCAAGCTGGACACCGTCTCCGGCCAGGTGCAGACCTTGAACGACTCGGTGGACGAGTTGAAGTCGCGCATCGCCAAGCTGGATAAGTCGATCCAGGATATGCAGACGCAGTTGCAGACCCCGCAGACTCTTCCCGCCGGAGCGGCTCCTGTGACTCCGCCAGGCGCGGAACCGACTGCCCCTCCGCCCGCTGGAGATGCATCCGCCGCAGCGGCTGCCCCTGCGACTGCCGCAACGACCACCGTGCAGGCACCGCCGCTGAAGGAGACCTTTCAGGCTGGCGTGCGCGACTACAACGCCGCGCGGTACGACGTGGCTGCAGGCGAATTTCAGGATGTGCTGCACTATTATCCGCTCGACGACCTGGCTGGCAACGCCAATTTCTACCTGGGTGAGATGGCCTACCGCCAGAAGAATTATCCCGATGCGATCAAGAGCTATAACGCCGTGCTGGAAGGCTTCAGCGGCAGTGCCAAAGCTCCCGCCGCGCAACTGCGCAAAGGATTGGCATTGCTCCAGGAGGGCAAAAAAGACGCCGGCATCCACGAATTGCGCCTGCTCATCCAACGCCATCCGCAAACCCCTGAAGCCACCCAGGCCAAGACCAAGCTCTATGCCCTCGGTGTAAGGTTCGCCGGAAAATAGGGGCCAATGAGCGGGATTTTGAGCACAGGGACGAGGCTTTAAATGAGGCGCGGCTGAACAGGCCGCAAAAATCCGCGTGGGAAAAATCATTTATTTCTCTCCGGCGGATCGAAAAGTATCGCAATGAGAGGATCAAAATGGAAGAGCGGAAAAATGAGGCGGTAAAGCCGGCGGCAAATGAAGTGCTGCTGATTACCAGCGGCGATCTGCGGCTATCGGCCAACCGGGAATGCTGGCCCGCGCAGAAGGCAATGGAAGAGAAGCTGACCGCGGCCTTTGCGCAAAAAGGCATCAAGCTCGTCCGCGCCCACGCTTACAACCAGAAAGAAAAGCACGGCTTCATTTCATCGCAGCGCATGGGGATGGACGTATTCATGAACATTCATCCCGAGGCCAGACTGGTGTTTGCGACGGCCACGTGGCAATACACGCATCATGTGCTGCCGGGTCTGCGCGGCCACAAGGGGCCGATTCTGACGGTGGCAAACTGGTCGGGGCAATGGCCGGGATTGGTGGGTCTTCTCAACCTGAACGGATCGCTCGTCAAGGCCGGCAAAAGGTTTTCCTCCATCTGGAGCAAGGATTTCACAGATGATTATTTTCTCGCCGCACTGACGGAATGGCTGCGCGACGGAAAGATCACGCATGATTTGTCGCATGTTCACCCTCTGGACAGCAGCAAGCTGCCGGCTGAAAACGCAAAGCTGGGCGCCACGCTAGCCGGCGATCTGAAGTGGCGCAAGTCCATCATGGGCATCTTCGATGAAGGCTGCATGGGAATGTATAACGCCATCATTGAAGACGAAATGCTGAATCCGGCGGGAATCTTCAAGGAGCGGCTGAGCCAGTCCGCGCTGGTGGCGAAGATGCGGACAGTGAGCCAGGCCGAGGCGGAGGCAATCTACAAATGGCTGGTGGCCAAGGGAGTAAAGTTCGCATTCGGCAAGGACTCTGCTACCGAACTAACTCTGGAGCAGGTCATCGAGCAATGCAAGATGTATATCGCCGCAGTCCGGATTGCGCACGACTTCGGCTGCGACGCGATCGGGATTCAGTATCAACAGGGCCTGAAAGATATGGTGCCTGCATCGGACCTGGCCGAGGGGCTGCTGAACAATGCCGAGCGGCCGCCGGTCTTCGCCGAGGGCGGAAATGAGGAACTCTACGCGGGCGGCCCGGTGGTGCATTTCAATGAAGTGGACGAATGCGCCGGCGTGGATGCAATGATTACCAACCGCTGCTGGAGCGCGCTAGGACTCGACCCATCGACGACACTGCACGATGTTCGCTGGGGTGAGCAGTACAAGGGCGATGGGCTGGACGCGTTTGTCTGGTTGCTGCAAATCTCCGGCGCCGCGCCGGCCAACCATTTTACCGGTGGCTATGCCGGGGCCAGCAGCGAGCGTCAGCCGGCTATGTTCTTCCCTCTTGGCGGCGGATCACTGAAGGGCGTCGGCAAACCGGGCGAGATCGTCTGGAGCCGCGTATTCGTCGAGGGCGGCACGCTGCACGCCGACCTTGGACGAGGCACTGTGGTCACTCTGCCAGCGGCGGAGACAGAGCGCCGCTGGAAGCAGACTACCTATGAATGGCCCATCGTGAATGCCGTCTTCCACGGCGTCAGCCAGAATCAATTCATGGCTCGACACCGCGCCAATCACGTGAACGTGGCCTATACGCCTTCAGGCGAGACGGCCGACAAGGCTCTTGCGACCAAGGCCGCCATGCTTGCGGATCTTGGCATCACCGTTCATCTTTGCGGAAGCACTAAGCTAAGCTAGCGCCGCGATAATCTCATCGGTGGAGCGCACACGCCCCAGGCGGGGAAAGATGCGCTCCACGGAATTCGCGTGGCTCTCCGCAGTTTGGCCGGTCATGGCATCTTGCGCAAAAATCATTTCGTAGCCGTGCTCGTAGGCATCGCGCGCCGTGCTCTCCACGCCAAACTCGGTGGAGATACCGCAGATCACAATCGTCGTCAGCCCGCGGCGGCGCAGTTGCAGGTTGAGGTCCGTACCGTAGAATGCGCCCCACTGGCGCTTGAGAATCACGACGTCGCCTGGCTGACGGTCGAGTTCGGGGATGAACTCACTCCAATCCGGCGGCAGGTTTCCGGTGGTCCGCATTGGCTGGTCGGTGGGAGTTTTCAGTCGATCAGCTCCATCCGGAGAGACGCCCACATGCACCAGGACAGGCTGCGCTCCTGCGGCACGGGCGGCGGCGAGCAGGCGCGCGCAGTTGGCGATAACCGCGAGCTTTGCGTGCGGCGCGCCTCCGGGTATTGCGGCAATTCCCTTTTGCAAATCGATGACCACGATGGCCGTGCGCTGCGGGTCAAGCTTTAGATCGCTCACGTCTGAATTCCCTCCTGTGTGGGTAGAATTCCCATCTCTCTGTAGATGGGCCGAATCACGAGCCGAAGCGCCGGCAACTGCGTCATGAACCATGCGCCGCCGAGAACTACGACGGCTCCGTTGATGATCACGGTCCATGGAGCGCCGATTGCGTGCGCCATGGTGCCGGCCAGCAGGCTGCCAAAGGGCGCCATGCCCATGAAGGCCATGGTGTAGTAACTCATCACGCGGCCCCGCTTGTCTTCGCTGACGATGGTCTGGATGACGGTGTTGCTGCCGGCCATGCCCTGCATCATTCCCATGCCGGCAATGAATACCATGATCATCGAGAGCCAGAATGTTCGCGAGAGGCCGAAGCCGATCAGGCCCAGGCCAAAGACGGCTGCGGCGATGGGAATCATGCGGATCAACCCACGCACGCTTTTGCGCGCCGCCAGTGAGAGCGCGGAGACCAACGCGCCAACACCCATTGCGCCCATTAAGAATCCGAGAGTATGCGGGCCGCCGTGCAAAACCCTGGCGGCAAAGATCGGCATCAGCACCACAAATGGCATGCCCATAAGGCTGATGACGGCAAAGAGCAGCAGGATGGTGCGGATGGGCACGAATTCTGAAACATAGGTCCATCCGGCCTGCAGCTCGGTCAGCATCGAAGTAACCCGCCGTACGACCGGCGGCACATGTACGCGCATCATCAGCAGGGAGGCGATGACGGCCAGGTAGCTGATGCCATCGATGAGGAAGCACCAGCCCTCGTTCGAAACCGCGATCAGCATTCCGGCCAGCGATGGGCCAATAAGGCGCGCCACATTCACCATGGAAGAGTTGATGGCGATGGCGTTGCCCAGGTCGCGCTTGTCGTCGACCATCTGCACCATAAAGGACTGGCGGCCGGGCATATCGAATGCATTGATGATGCCCTGCATCACGCTGAAGGCCAACAGCAATGGGATGGTAATCAAATGCGAGAGGGTGAGTGCGGCCAGCGCAAGGGACTGCACCATGGAGAGCGTCTGCGTCCACACCAGTACTTTGCGGCGGTCGGCCCGGTCAATCCATACGCCGGCGAAAGGTGCGAAGAGAAAGGTGGGAATCTGGCCTGCAAAGCTGACGGTGCCTAAGAGCAGCGCCGATCCGGTGAGCCGGTAGACCAGCCAACTGGTGGCGATGCGCGTCATCCATGTGCCGACCAGCGAGATGGTCTGGCCGCCAAAGAAGAGGCGGAAGTTGCGATGGCGCAGCGCACGCCAGGCGTGGGATGAACCACTGAATACGTGCGAATCCACAGCGCTCGTTGCTTCGCCCGGTTTGGCGCGGATTGTTTGCTCTTCGCTGCTCACGCACCCTTCCCTGGGCAGCCGAAAGATCCACCCCCGACCTGCCGACTTCGTCTTTTCTCAGTTTACTAGCGCAGGCATTTTTGCTCCCGCCTTATGGCTCACTGAAATTGATTGTCTTCGGAGCCTGGCGAAATCCGCGCGTGCTGACGCAGAGATAGATGAGACCGATGAGAAACCATATCCCGCCTGCGATTTTCGCGAGCGTGTTGAGATTCCACCAGATGAATGCGCAGAATGCAAAGCCGAGCAGAGGCAGGACGGCGTCGGCAAGAATTCTGGGGCGGCGAGCCTTGCGCGTCAGCAAAGTGAAGTGCCAGAAGACAGACAGGTTCACGCCCATGAAGGCGAGGAAGGCACCGAAGTTCAGCAGCTCGGCGGTGTGCTCGTACGCATTCCCGATATAGTTGAGCGCCAGTGCACCGAAATAAGCCACGGCTCCGATCAGAAGAATGTTGTAAGTGGGAGTGTTCGATTCGGGATGAAGATGAGCGAAGAAGCGGCGCGGAAGAACGCCGTCGCGCCCCATGCCGAAGAGAAGCCGCGCGGCACCCAGCCCTCCGGCAAGACCGCTGCCCAGGGTTGCAAGAATCAGAATCAACGCCATCGCCTGAAACAAAACCGGACCGCCTACTCGGCTGCACACATCCATGAATGCGGTCTCAAGATTGGGGAAGGTATGCCAGTTGGGCCAGATGCGCTGCCCCAGGTAAACTTCAACGCCGCTGATAACGCCCGTGAGCACACAGACCAGAACCGTGGCGAGCAGAACATTGCGGCGTGGATTCTTTACTTCCTCTGATAGCGTGGTAATTCCATCGAAGCCGATATACGTGAGGGCAGCAAACGATGTGGCGCCCCAGATGAGATGCGTATCGAATGTTTTCGGATCGTAAAAGGGCTGAATGGAAAAAACGCCGGCCCAGCGGTCCATGTGGAAGAGGTAGCGAACGGCGAGATAGAAAAATACTGCGATCACCAGGCACATGGCGAGCATGAGCAGCTTGTTGGTCTTCGCCGAGGTTTTGATGCCGCTCATGTTCAGTCCCGTGATGATGAGGATGACGATGAGGGCGATCACAAAATATGGGATCTGCTGCAGGTAACGGCTTTGCAGTGCCGTCGAAATCCATACGACGCTGAGCAGCGGCTGCAAAACGTAGTCGAGAATCATCGCCCAGCCGATGAGAAAGCCAAGGTGAGGATTGATGACCCTGCCCACGTAGGTATAAGCCGATCCCGCCGATGGGTAGACGGCGGCCATTCTGCCGTAGCTGACGGCGGTCACCACCATGGCCAGCATGGCTATCAAAATGACGGTCACCGTGTGGCCATTGGAGAGTTTTTGCGCGATGCCGAAAAGTGGAATAGGGGCGGTAGGCTGGATAAGCACCATTCCGTAAAAGATGAGGTCCCACAGCGTGAGGACCTTCTTCAGGCGCAGGGGGCTCGCGGAAAACGCTGGAGAATTCTCGGGCATCCGTGTTTGCACTTCCTTGCGTTGGCGGTTATGCGCCGCCGTGAACTGCCTTCACAGATATCCCGTAAAGACGCTGACCGATGCTTACGATTTTACAGCGATTGATGACCTGGCCTATATGAGATGGAAGTTCACCTCGACCGTTATCTTGACCGGAACGGGCACACCATCTTTCATTGCAGGCTTGAACCGATATTGACTAACAGCCTCAATAGCCTTCTCGTCCAAACCCTTTCCCAGCATTCGCACCACCCGTATATTTCTCGGCATTCCTTGTGTGTCGACAATCAGAGAGAGGAGGCAAATTCCCCCGTATTTTGCTTCTCGTGCCTCCTCACTGAATTGCGCCTGAACGTTGTTAAGAGCTACAGGGGCGCTGACTCCGCCCCAACGCGATAGGGAGAAGAACCGTCAATACTATTTGCCGGGATTTTGTCATTATCCGTAATAAGTATTGCTTCCTTCGGCGACTCTGGGAGCCCACCGAACCTCTGCACCGGCTGGGACATCAATTGCAACCTATATTTTTTCATGCCCGAATCATCCTTGATTTCGTCAATACAGGCTTTCAAGTCCACTTGCACCGATTGTGCGACAACCACTGGGATTCCATCATGAATTGCGGGGTTGAATCGCTCATCGCCCACAATCTTAAGTGCCAATTTTTCCAGGTCGGTGCTGAACGGCTCATCGATTACGATATTGCGCGGCTTCCCTTGCGTGTCGATGAGAAGGTCAAGTACCACGGTTCCATCTAATTTATTTCCGCACTTCTCATTATGGAATGGGGACAGGTCGAGTGGAAGAAGCATCGGTGGTGTCACATCCGGGCCGAGGGCATAGACTTTCACTGGAGCAGATTGCGCAACTGCGCGCGAGTCTCTCGTGGCTTGAGCAATTTGCTGCCCGCCGGAAAAACCTGCCGTCAGCAGAAGCAACGATGCAGTTACTAACCGATTCGGCATAAGCTTACCTCTACCTCAGCAGAATGCATCCATCATACAACTCCGAGTATGCGGAGCAGAAAGGCGTAGTCGAAGGCTATCTCTTTGAGGTAGTCGTAGCGGCCGCTGGCGCCGCCGTGGCCGGCTTGCATGTTGGTCAGCAGCAACAGCGGGTTCGTATCGGTTTTGAGGGTGCGGAGTTTGGCTACGTACTTGGCCGGCTCCCAATACATGACCTGGCTGTCGTTGAGCGAGGTTTTAACCAGCATTGCGGGATAACTCGCGGTCTTCAGATTGTCATAGGGCGAGTAACTCAGCATGGTTCTAAAGTAAGTCTCTTCGTTGGGGTTGCCCCACTCTTCGTACTCGGGAACAGTAAGTGGGAGGGTCGCGTCGAGCATGGTATTCATCACATCGACAAAGGGAACGTGGGAAACGACGGCGCGGAAGAGATCGGGACGCGTGTTTGTGACTGCGCCCATCAATAATCCTCCAGCAGAGCCGCCTTCAATGGCTACTCGCGTGGGGTCGCCATAGCCGGATGCGGTTAGCTGCTCGACGGCGGTGATGAAGTCAATGAACGTGTTGCGCTTGAGGAGCATCTTGCCGGCGTCGTGCCAGGGCTCGCCAAGATCGCCGCCGCCGCGGATGTGGGCGTAGGCCATGACTATTCCGCGATCGAGCAGGCTGAGACGGTTGCTGCTGAAGCTGAGAGGGAGTGAGTAGCCATAGGAGCCGTAGCCGTAAACATAGAGAGGATTGCTGCCGGGCTCGCGTTTGTCTTTGCGGTAGACGAGCGAGATAGGGACCTGGACGCCGTCGGGGGCAGTCGCGTGGATGCGCTCGCTGGCGTATAGAGTGCGATCTAAGCCGCCGGGGATCTCCAACTGCTTTAGAAGCGCGGATGCGCCGGTGGCCACTTCATACTCGTAGACTGAGGCGGGCGTGACGAGGGATTGGTAGGCATAGCGGAAAGTGGGGGTGTCAAAGATGCGGTTGATGTGGGGATGGGCGCTGTAAGCCGGCTCGGGGAATGAGATTTCGCCGGCGGGCGTGGCTTCGGGGCCAACGCCCGAGAAGCGATGGATGCGCAGGCGGGGCAGGCCGTCTTCACGCTCGCAGGCAACGAAGAAGTTGGCGAAGAGGTCTACGTCTTCAAGCATTACTGCGTCGCGATGGGGGATGAGTTCAGTCCAATTTTCGCGGCTTGGGTTAGATACGGGGGCTGTGACCAGGCGGAAGTTGCGGCCGCGGTCGTTGGTGCGAATGAACCACAAGCCGTTTCGATGGTCGATGGAATATTCGTGATCGTCCTGACGGGGAGCTATGAGGGTGAATGCGGCTTCAGAGTCGGCGGCGGGAAGCACCTGGGACTCGCTGGTGATGTGGCTGGCCGATTCAAGCACGATGAACTGCCCGTCGCGGGTGCGGCCCGCGCCCAGGTTGAAGCGCTCGTCGTCGTCCTGGTAGACCAGAACGTCTTCAGAATGGGGAGTGCCGCGCTTGTGTCGCCAAAGCTGGTACTGGCGCTTCTGCTCTTCGTCCTCGACGGTATAGAAGAGCGTGCCATTGTCGGCAGCCCAGACTACGGAGCCTGCGCGCTCGACTTCGCCGGGGAGGGTTTCGTTGGTTTCGAGATCCTTGATGTGCAGGGTGTACTGGCGGAAGCCGGTTGTGTCCGTGGTGTAGGCCAGCCAGCGGCCGTCGTCGGTGATGTCGGTGTCGCCGATAGCGAAGAAGGCGTGGTCCTGGGCTAACTGGTTGCCGTCTAGAATGACTTGTTCGCGAGCGTCCTCCGTGGCTGCTTTGCGGCAGATGATTGTGTACTGTTGGCCTTCCTCGGTGCGGGTATAGTACCACCAGTCCCCGTCGCGAAAGGGGACGGAGACGTCGGTCTGCTTGATGTGGGAGAGCATCTCCTTGTAAAGGTCTTCACGGAGGGCGGCGAGCGGGGCCATCCAGGCTTCGGCGTGGGCGTTTTCAGCTTCAAGGTAGGCGGTTACTTCGGGGTTTTGCTTGTCGCGGAGCCAGGCGTAGTCGTCGGTGAGGACCACTCCATGCAAACGAGTTTCAGTGTGCCGCTTGCTGGCGATGGGGGCTGGGGCGGGAGGTTGGTTTTGAGTCATTTCATTCCCAGTGTATCGGCTGGGAGGGATTCGAGTTAGATAGCGCGAATACCGGCTAAGGGAACTTTCCGTCCGGCGCCCGCGTACAATAAAGAGCGATGAAAGGCTTTCACCGCGCACATTCGACGTTCTTAAGGCTGATTCTGGCCGCACTGGTGGGGTTTTCCTGGTCGGCTGCCAGGGCCGAGCGGGTTCAGGATCTCCCTAAACCCACTGATTATGTTAGCGATTATGCCCACGTGCTAACGCCGGAGGCGATTGCGCGGCTGGATAGCCTCTGCAGCCAACTGGACCATTCCCAGGCTAATGCCCAGCTTGCGATTGTTACTGTCCATAATCTGGATGGGGACGACGCGGCGGATTATGCCAACCAGTTGGAAGACAAGTGGAAGATGGGGCGCAAAGGTTCGGACCGCGGCGCGCTGCTGCTGCTGGCCGTGGACGACCACAAATACCGGATCGATGTGGGCTACGGGTTGGAAGGCATTTTGCCCGACGGCAAGGTGGGCGATATTGGGCGAGAGATGGTGCCCTATCTGCGGGCCAGCGATTATGACAGCGCCGTAATGACGGCCGTGGATGAGATGGCCCAGGTGATCGCCGCCGATGCGAAAATCACCCTGGCGGATGAGCCGATGCCGGCCAGCCAGCCTGTGAACCAGATGCACCACAGTGCGGCATTCGGCAAGCTGATCTTGTTGCTGTTCGTACTGATCTTCTTTGGTGGCTCTTCCCTCTTCAGAATGCTTCTGGGCTTTGGCCTTTTCTCCAGTATTTTTAATGGGCGAAACTGGGGGGGCGGCGGGGGCGGTGGATTTGGAGGC
>Ga0181529_10007963_pt1 | contig 10442 bp, 10 predicted proteins | sample PEATcosm2014_Bin_36_FD_119763 | JGI IMG/M metagenome (GOLD analysis project Ga0181529, IMG submission 119763) | Peatland microbial communities from MTU Mesocosm Facility, Houghton, MI, USA - PEATcosm2014_Bin10_30_metaG | ecosystem: Environmental > Terrestrial > Soil > Wetlands > Peat | place... | reverse complement strand
CGGCGCGGCGCGGGGGAAACTGACGGCAAAGACACGCCGTGCGCGTGGGTCGAGTGACTACCCGGCAGGTCTACTCACGGCGGAGGGCGGCCATGGGATCGAACGGTCGCGGCGCGGCGCGGGGGGAACTGACGGCAAAGACACGCCGGGCGCGTGGGTCGAGTGACTCCCCGGCAGGTCTACTCACGGCGGAGGGCGGCCATGGGATCGACGGTCGCGGCGCGGCGCGCGGGAAGAGCGGCGGCAGCCAGAGCCACCGAGCCCAGCAGGGTCGCCACCGCGATGGATGTGGCCGGGTCCGCCGGCGCGACCTCGAACAGCAGCGAACCGAGCGGGCGCGCGAGCAACAACGAGGCGGCGAGGCCGATTCCCAGGCCGGCTCCTATTATCGGCAGCGCCTGCCGCAGGACCAGGCTCAGCGCGTCGCGCTGGCCGGCGCCCAGCGCCATGCGGATGCCGACCTCCCTGGTGTGCTGCGCGACGGAACAGGAAATCACGCCGTAGATGCCCACCGCGGCCAGCGTCACGGCCAGCGCGCCGGTGCCGAAGAAAGCCAGCGCCGTGCCGAGGGCTCCGCCGGCGAAGGCCAGCAACAGGCTCTCCGTGAGGAGTTGGCGGACGATCCGGCCTCTTCCCGCGCCGAGCGCCGTGCGCAGTGCGATTTCGCGCGTGCGGCCGGTGGCGCGCGCCAGCAGCAGGTTCGCCACGTTCGCGCAGGCAATCGGCAGCACGAAACCGGCGGCCCACCACACGGCCCTCAGCGCCGTGCGGGCATGGCCAAGCAGCCGGTCCGGCAGCGCCACCAGGCTGAGCCGCGCGCCGGCGGGATAGGACTCCGGCGACTCGCGCATCATCGCAGCGAAAATGCCGTTCAACTCCGCGCTCGCCTGGTTCAGGGGCACGCCACGCCTCAGCCGGCCCAGGAAGCGCAAGTACCCGCAGTCGAGGCAGGGCGCAAACGGATCGACCGGCTGCGGGTAATACATTTCGGGAACCGATGTGGACTGGGCCTTGAGCAGGGGCAGAAACCCGGACGGCAGAATCCCCACCACCGTCACCGGACCGTCGTCGAAGCGGAGCAGCCGGCCCACGATGTGCGGGTCGCCGCCGAACCGGCCCATCCATAGGGAGTGGCTGATGTTCCTCGTGTTGGAACGGCGCGGACAGGCGGATGTGCATCGGCGTCTTTGGAACCGGTTGTCGGGTGACGACAGGATCGCTCCCGGAAAAGAACCGCCTCCGGCCAGGCGGCAGCGTCGATATCCTCGGAAATCGATATCACAAGGGGTGAGATCACGGGCCGGTGGTCCTCGGCCGGTGCGGCCCCGGCCTCCCCGCTTAGGAGTTTCCTATGGGAAAATGGTTTTAGTTTGAGCCTTCTCCCGAATTCGGTATCTGGCGGAATAAGTGCGCGTGCCCATGTGGCGCGGGGTTCCCGTACCGCGGGAATCGCCGCCCCTCCGGCTGGGGGCGATGGCCGATAGTCCCCTGGAAGACGCGCACAGCAACTGGGTCCCCAGTGTCAATCCGTGGATCGTGACGGTCTCGGTCATGCTGGCCACGTTCATGGTTGTGCTGGATTCCTCGGTGGCCAACGTCGCGCTGCCGCACATCGCCGGAAACCTGTCTGCCAGCGTCGACGAATCCACGTGGGTTCTCACCAGCTACCTGGTTTCCAACGCCATCGTGCTTCCGGCCAGCGGCTGGCTGGCCTCCATGCTCGGCCGCAAACGGCTGCTGATGCTTTCGATCGCGATGTTTACGGCGTCCTCGCTCCTGTGCGGCGCGTCCTTGAGCATGCCCATGTTGATTTTGGCGCGGGTGCTGCAAGGCGCCGGCGGAGGGTGCATGCAGCCCATCGCACAAGCCGTTCTGCTGGAGAGCTTTCCCGCGGAGAAGCGCGGCGCCGCCATGGCCGCTTACGGCATGGGCGTGGTGGTGGCGCCGATCATAGGCCCCACGCTCGGCGGCTGGATCACCGACAATTATTCCTGGCGCTGGATCTTCTATATCAACCTGCCCATCGGCGTGCTGGCGCTCTTTATGGTGAACCTGTTTGTGGAAGATCCGCCGTACATCCGGGCCAGTATGAAGCGTCGCATCGACTATGCCGGATTCCTGGCGATGGCGCTGTGGCTCGGTTCGCTGCAACTCGTCCTCGACAAGGGACAGGAAGACGACTGGTTCGCCGCCGCCTGGATCTGCGCAGCCACGGCGCTCTCACTGGCCGCCATGGTGGCATTCCTCTGGCGGGAACTTGCGGTCGAGCACCCGATCGTGAACCTGCGGGTTCTCAAGAACCGGAATTTCTCCGCGGGAACGCTGATCGCGGCAGTTTATGGCATGGTTTTGTATGGCATCACCGCGATGCTGCCATTGTTCCTCCAGACCCTGATGGGATATCCGGCCTTGCAGAGCGGGCTGGCGGTGAGCCCGCGCGGGCTGGGATCGTTCCTATCCATGTTCGTCGCCGGGCGCCTGGTGAATGTGGTCGATAACCGCGTGCTGCTGGCCATCGGATTCATCCTGCTGGCCATATCCAGCGCCATGCTCGGGCAGATCAACCTGGAGATCGCCATGAGCAGCGTGGCGTGGCCCAACGTGCTCAATGGCTTTGCCGGCGGTATGATTTTCGTGCCGTTGACCACCATGGCCATGGGCACGCTCCGCAAGCAGGAAATGGGCAACGCGACGGGCGTCTACAACCTGATGCGGAACATCGGCGGAAGCGTCGGAATTGCGGTGGTCACCACGCTGCTGGCGCGCGGTGCGCAGGTTCACCAGTCCATCCTGTCGGGCCACGTGTCGGCGGAAAACCCCATCCTTCAGCGGGAGATCCACGCTCTGCAGCAAGGAGTCACCTCGGGCGCCGGCCCCGTCGCGTCCACTCAGCAGGCATACGGGTTGGTCTATGCGGGAGTTATCCGCCAGGCCACACTGCTGGCATATATGGATAACTTCCGGCTGCTGGCGGGGCTGGCGTTGGCCACCATACCGCTGATCCTGATCTTCCAGCGAGTACGCAAGAAGGAGGGCCCGCCGCAGCCTGCGGAGTGAAGGCGGGGCCGCCCTGCTTGCGGGACCCCTCGGCCTTGCCGGCGGGCCACTTTTCCGGGTTCGCCCTCTCGGGGCCGCGGACGGCGCCTTCCCACGGCTTCCTCCGTTGGCATGCGCCGCCGCGGCCGTGCGGATGGGCGGCTCACACGGCTATTCCGGCGGCGCCGATTTTGCGAACTGTTCGACCGATCTGCGATCGAAATCGTTGGCGTATTCAATGAATTCATTGGTGACGATCTGCGACGCCGGAATGGCGGTCTTGGTCGCGCCCGCATCCACCAGAAGCTGGATATAGGCCTGCATGCCGGTCAGCGAGATCGCGCCGATCCGCCGATTGTCCGGATCCGCCGCCGGAAGGTCGTCCTCCCAGGCGGTCAATTCCGCCGTCTTTCGCCGCAGGTCCGCGTCGCCGAACGGCTTGCCGCCGGCGGTGAGCAGGGCACGCGCCGCCGCCGCCGGATTGTAGCGCACCAGCAGCGACGCCTTGACGATGGCCCGGCAGAACCGTTGGAGCGCGTCCCCTTTGGCGGCAATCACCGATGGCGCGGCGGCATAGCCGGAGTTGGGCACGTCTCCCAGGGTGGGATGGCGAAAAATGCGCAACTTTGTGCCGGCAACCATGAACGGAAGCATTTCATACAAGGGCAAAGCCGCCGCATCCACCTTGCCCGAGGTGAGCGCGCCAAGCGCCTGGTCGTCCATGCCGATTGACACCAGTTCATAGTCCGCCGGCTTCAGGCCGGCCGCCGACAGGGCCGAAAGCGACGCCAGGACCGCCGAACTTCCGGTGGCCGAATGCACACCGATTTTCTTGCCCTTGAGGCCGGCCATCGTCCCGATCGGGCTCGCTTCGGGCACGCCGATCACGTAGCCGAATTTCGAAATGCGCGCGAGAAACATCTTCAGTTGGACGCCGTCGGGGGATGGAGCGACCAGGGGCTCGATGCCCACGGGGCAGATGTCGCCCTTCCCGCTCGAGCAGATCCGCCGGGCATCGACCGGGCCGTCGCTCGAGACGTTCGTGACCTTGAGGTGCTCCTCTTTGTAAAAGCCGGCGCCTTCCGCGATCAGGTTCAGGCTGTTCATCAACGGCGGCGTCTTTCCGTCCTTCACGACAGAAAGCGCATCGTCCGCCGGCGCGGGCCGGGACGCCAGCAGCAGGATTGCACAAAGGCCGAAGCCGGCGTTACGCATCGAATGGAAAGCTGTTACAGACATGGGGCGACGCATCCTTAGCAGTATGATATACGATTTGCCGGTGGCCCGCCCCCAGCCTGCGCTGCGCTTCACATGCCCATGGCTTCCATGCGCCCGGATGTGCCATGCTGGTTGCTTATGCGAGACCCGGAAACCATCGAAACCGAGCTGATGGAAATTAGCGCCATCCCCGACGATGCCGTTAAATTGGAGCGCATCATTGCCTGGTGCGCATGCCATCCCGACGAAGTCCCTTTCGGCCTGCATCAGCTCATGAGACGGCGCGATAAGCATGCGCCGCAACATCCCAGTGCAGACCTCGACCCAACCAACAAGGAGACCACCCGATGACTGCCCCCACAAGAAGGAACTTTATCGAGAGCGCCGCAGCGGCGTCGCTTGGGTCGCTGGTTGGAGTCAATGCCGCCGCAGCCAGCCAGCCGGCCGGGCCTGCTAAGTCGAAGCGGGACCTCATGCTGGCAGTTCTGAATATGGAGGCCAGGCCTGGTTATATCCCGGCCGGCTTCTTTATGCACTTTGGGGTGCACGGCGATGCCGCCGTCAAAGCTCACCTCGATCATTTCCGGGGAACCGGCATGGATTTTGTCAAAATCCAGTTCGATGAACAGTCGCTGCCCTCCAACGTTCAAATCAAGACTCCCGGGGACTGGAGTAAGCTGCCCGTTCTTCGGGAACAATGGTTCGAGCCGTCCCTGTATCTTCTGAAGAGCCTGATCAAGGAGGCTAAGTCCGAGGCGCCGATTATCCAGACTCTGTATTCGCCCTACCAACTGGCTAAGCAGGCGGTGCCGTGGAGCATCCTGGTGGAGCATGTCAGGCAGGATGCCGAATCGGTTTGCCGCGGGATGGAAAACATCACGCTCTCGCTCCTCAATTTTGTGCAGGCCGCCTCACGTCTGGGCGTGGACGGATTCTACATGTGCACACAGGGGGGCGAGACCAACCGGATCGCCGATCGCGCGCTTTTCAATCGAGCCATCAAGAACTACGACATGTTTCTCTACAAGGAAGCGATGCAGTTGGTCCCTTACAACATCATGCATGTTTGCGACTACGACGGTTCCTACGAAGATTTCAGATTGCGCTTTCAGGACTACCCGGGACAAGTGGTCAACGTCCCGCTAGCGGCCGACGGTAAGCCTCTTTCGCTGCGCCAGGCGGCCGACATCTTCCGGCGGCCGGTGATGGGTGGGCTTAACCGGCTGGGCATTGTGAGCACCGGCAGCCCGGAGGAAGTGAAGAAAGCGGTGCTGGAGGTGCTCAAGGACGCCCCGGCCAATGTTATTCTGGGCGCCGACTGCACGGTAAGTGCCAACACGCCGAGGGAGAATCTGAGGATGGCGATCAGGACCGCTCACGAGTACCGGGCTTAGGCGGTCTCAACACGCCGGCTTGGACCGGCGGAGACGGTGCGGCGGAAACTGCCGCCGCATTGGCGACAGGCCGGGAGCGAACCTAAACCTGGTAGTCCCGCTCCTTGCGCTACGGCGTGTCGACGAAACTGTTGACAGTCTGGCGCTCCCGCGCCGCCTTTCCGGTCGCACCGGCGGAGGGCGTCACGGGCGTGTTGTACCGGCGCTGCGCGGCCGTTGCGGTCAGGGCGAACTCGTGAGGCGGCAGGCGAAATCGATGGGCGGGCCTTGCACATGCGCACCCACTCGGTGCGGTGGTCCGGCCTCTCGCGGCGCGGCAGGCACGGCTCGAACTGCTTGAAGTCCTTGAAGCGGCTCTCCGGCAGGAGCCAGCCGCCGGCGAGTCCGTGCACCCCGGACGCCCGGCTCGGGTTCGCGTCCGGCACATCTCGTTGGCCAGTTCCAGGTGCCGGTCTTCAGCGCCCGGCGCACCGGCAAGCCGTCGGGGAGGGTAGTTTCCACGGAGGGCGGTCAGGACCAGCGCCGCCGATGCCGCCGGGATAGGGTGAGCGAGGAGCACTGGCAGCACCACAACCGCACAAATCCCATACTCGCCGCCTTGTGCGCCTGGGAGTGGCAGATTCCATCCCACTTATTTGGTGAGCCGGGCGGGACTCGAACCCGCGACCCTGTGCTTAAAAGGCACATGCTCTACCACCTGAGCTACCGGCCCTGAATTGCGGTGGATGGAAAAGATGCTGCTTTCCCAGTTTAACAAACACTGCCGGCCGGCATAAAGCTTTCCTCGCGCCGCACCGATCTGTTCTTCGTCACCGGCCAGTACCATTTGCCCGAAGAACCCGTTCGCTCCAGGGGACAGGCGGTACTTCCAGCCCGACGGAGGCGCGGAGATGCCCGCCACGATTCGCGACGTCAGCGGCTCGGGAATCGGCTTGATCGCGCCCGGCGCCCGCGGGCGCCGCCGCGACAGGAACATGCTTTTCGACCCACCCGCCGATTCTGCGGTGGAAGCCGGAGACTACCTCATCGTCATGGGAAAGCAACTGGCGTTGGAGGCGTTGGAGGAGCCTCGCGGGGCGCGAAAATAGCCGCCGGATAGCCGCCGGATAGCAGTGACACCCGTCGCCGGCACGATATAATAGGCAACGGCTTCGGCCGCCTGCTTATGGCAAACCGTTTTCGAAAGTTCATCGAATCCATCATCTACGCGGGCATGACCCCGGGTGCCCAGAAGACCGAGGATTCCTCTGCCCGCAAGTTTCGCCTGCTCGCCCCGCTGGAGCGTTTTCTGTCCGCCCCATCCCCCTCGGACCCGCTCTACCTCAGCAACCGCACTTTCGGCCAGAAGTTGGCGCGCGTTGTGTGGATGGCGCTCCCGGTGGCCGTCGTAGTTGGCATAGCCATGGTGGGTATCGGGGTCTACACATCCAGAACCGCCAAGCCCACCAAAGAGCTGACTCCCGAGGAGATCGCGGCAAAGATCCTGCCCAATTTCAACACCAACTTCACCGTGGAAACCAACAAAGACCTTGAGGTTCTGGAGGTCCATTGCGAACACACCGGCGCCAGCCTCCTGGTGGGAAACCTTCAGAACAAGACCGACCACACGATCCATGAAGGCGTGGTGGTATTCGACCTGGCTGATGAAGGCGGTTCGCGGCTTGGCGGCGTTACCGTCACGGAGAGGGATCTCGCGCCCGGTGCGGTCCGGCAGTTCCGGCAACCGATCGTCCAGAACACCGCCGAGTATGCGCTGGTGCGCGACGTGCAAACGAAATAGGCCTCCGGGGTCGTCGGCCCGCCCGGCCAAGCCTCCGGCGCGATCCGCCGCCGTTGGAACCTTTGCGAAGTCCCGCCCGGCCCCTTGCCAGCGTGGGGGCCGCGCGCAGTAAAGCTCGGTCTGCCCCGCTGGGCCAAGCCGCCGACGCGATCCGCCACCGTTGGAGCCCTGCGAAGCCCCGCCGAGTCCCTTGCCGCCTTTGGCCCCGCACGAAGTGAAGCTCGCTGTGCCCGCTCGCCGAAGCCCCCGACGCGCCTCGCCGCCGTTGGAGCCCGGCGAAGCCCCGCCCCGTCCCGCGCCGGCGTGGGGCCGCGGCTCTCGGGCGTCGGAGCCTGCACGCAAGGACCTTCGCGGCTGCCCGTTACCCTTCAGGCGGTGCGAACAAGTCCAGGGGATCGAAGGAAACGACCCGCCATTTCCTGCCAACCTTGCGGAGCTGGCACTTGACGGTTTTCTGGCGGTGCGTGGAGCCGGCGGAGTCGCCGCTGCGGTCGATGCGCAGAATCCAGTCGAGTTCCAGGGTGCGCGCGGCGTCATCCCCCTGGTTGCTCACAACCTCGATGGAACAACTCACCTGCGCCTGGCTCACCAGCCCCTCTACCGCGGTGCGTAACTTCCCGAGATCCTGCATGGAAGGATCGAAAGCTTCAAGAAATACTTCAGGCTTGCCGGCGCTCAGGCCACTGGCCGCTTCTGTGATCACGTCCACCACCTCGCGCTCGGAGTCGGCCCGTAGACAGGCGGCGATGGGGAGCAGGATCAGCAGGCGGCGCGTCATGTTCAAGTCCTGTAGCTGGCGTTGATCTGGATGTAGCCTTCGGTGAGATCGCACGTCCAGAAAAGCGCCGAGCCCTTGCCTTTGCCGCGAACGGTCACCCGGATGTCGCATTCGGGGTCGTCCAGTTTCCGCTTCAGTGCGGCTTCCTCGAAGTCCACCGCCAGCCCGCCCCGGCAGACCAGCACCTGCTGCATGCGAATATCCGTCTTCGCCGGATCGAACGTCACTCCCGCATTGCCGGCGGCGGACAGGATGCGGCCCCAATTCGGGTCGGAGCCGGCGATGGCCGTCTTCACCAGCGGCGAGTTGGCGATGGCCCGCGCGATGCGAGCGGCGCCATCGGCGGTGGCCGTCCCGGCGACCCGTATGGTGATGAGCTTCCGTGCGCCTTCGCCGTCGCGGGCGATAGCTTGGGCCAGCGATTCCATGACGCGCGCCACCGCCTCTTCGAATTTGGGCAGATCCTTGGGCGCGGGCCGCACGCCGGATGCGCCGTTGGCCAGCAGAACCAGCGTATCGTTGGTCGAGGTGTCGCCATCCACCGAAACGCGGTTGTAGCTGCGCTCGACCGACCGCTTCAGCACCCCGCGCAGCACCGCCGGGGACACGGCGGCATCGGTCATGACGAACCCCAGCGTGGTAGCCATTAAGGGTTGGATCATGCCGGAGCCTTTGGTCATGCCCGCGATGCGCACCACGCCGCGGCCGAGTTTCACTTCGCCCGAAGCCGTCTTCGGTACTTTGTCCGTGGTCATGATGGCGTGGGCGGCATCGTCAAAGCCATCCGGTCGCAGTTCGGCAGCCAGGCGGGGCAAAGCGCCGGTGATCTTGGAGGGGTCGAGCTCTACGCCGATGACTCCGGTGGAGGCCGGCAGCACCTGCGCGGCCGGCAGCTTCAGCAACTTGGCGGCCTCTTTGGATGTGGCGAGCGCTACCGCATCGCCGGTCCTGGTGGCGCAATTGGCATTCCCGGCATTCACCAGGATGGCGCCGGCCATGCCGCCGGAGCGTTGCAGGTTGCGCCGGGCGAGCCGTACCGGCGCTGCCTGAATGCGGTTTTGCGTGAACACCGCGGCAGCCGCGGCAGGCATGCCGCTGACAATCAGCGCCAGATCGTTCTTCTCGGCCTGGCGGATGCCGGCGTAGGTCGCGGAGTACAGGTATCCGAGGGGCAGCTTCAAGTGCGTGGGTCTCCTAAAATTTCATTCTCGGTCAAGCGCTGGCCATTTGCGAAATCGGCCGCCGCAATGCGCTTGCGGCCTTCGAGTTGTACTTCCACCAGTTCCAGCAATCCGAAGCCGCAACCTACCACCGGAGGTTTCAGGCTCACCAGCTTTCCCGGTCTCGCATCGCGCCGGGCCAACACCTCGCCCCATTGCCGCGTTCCCCACAGGTGCAGCGTCTGGCCGCGGAATGCAGTGTACGCGCCGGGCCAGGGCTGCAGACCGCGCACCTGGTTGTGGATCGCCTGCGCCTCGCGGGTCCAGTCGATGAGGCCATCTTCCTTTTTGAGCAGCGGAGCGTAGGTGGCCTGCGAGTGGTCCTGCTTTTGCGGGACGATGCGTCCTTCCGCCAGGCCCGCCAGGGTCTCCACTAGCAGGCCGGCGCCCATTACGGAGAGGCGCTGGCCCAGTTCCACGGCGTTCTCGTCGGGCCCAATCGCGGTTTCGGCTTTGAGGAGCATGTCTCCGGTATCCAGGCCGGCGTCAATCCGCATGGTGGTGACGCCGGTGCGCTCTTCGCCGTTCAGGATAGCCCACTGCACCGGCCCCGCGCCCCGGTAGCGGGGCAGCAGCGAGCCGTGGACGTTGATAATCCCCAATGGCGCCATGTCGATGATGCTCTGCGGAATGATCTGGCCGTAGCCCACTATCACCATGGCATCCACCGGCAGGCCGCGCAGAACCTCCACCGCTTCCGGCCGCCGCACGCGCTCCGGCTGGTACACCGGCAGGCCCAGGCTGAGGGCCGCTTGCTTCACCGGCGGAGGCGCGGGATTCTGGCCGCGGCCGCGGGGCCGGTCGGGCTGCGTCACCACCGCCAGCACGGTGTGTCCGGCCGCCACCACCCCTTCAAGCGTAGGGACGGCGAAGGCCGGCGTGCCCAGGAAGACCAGGCGCATGGCGCCTCAGTCCCAGTCCCCGGCGCGTTGCAGCTTCTTGATTTTGCGCTTGATCAAGTCGCGCTTCAGGGTGCTGACGTGGGTGATGTAGAGGCGGCCGAGGAGGTGTTCGGT
>Ga0181529_10007962_pt1 | contig 10443 bp, 10 predicted proteins | sample PEATcosm2014_Bin_36_FD_119763 | JGI IMG/M metagenome (GOLD analysis project Ga0181529, IMG submission 119763) | Peatland microbial communities from MTU Mesocosm Facility, Houghton, MI, USA - PEATcosm2014_Bin10_30_metaG | ecosystem: Environmental > Terrestrial > Soil > Wetlands > Peat | place... | reverse complement strand
ACGTCGGCCAGCGGGACCGTGAGATCAAAGACCTTTCCCGGATTGATCTTCCGATCCCACACCAGCTCGATCAGATGCGGGAGAAACCGCCGGACGGGAGCCGGGCCGCCGAGCAGGCTCTTCTGGGCGAAAAACAGGTTCTGACCGTCGAGCTGCACGCCATGGGGGACGCCCACGAAGCCGATCGAGCCGCCCGGGCGCGCGCAATTGAGGGCCTGCGTCATCGATTCCTGCGTGCCGACGCATTCCAGCACCGATTCCGCGCCGACGCCGTCGGTGAGTTGCTTGATCCGGGCCACGCCTGCGTCGCCGCGCTCCGAAACGATGTCGGTGGCGCCGAATTCGAGCGCCAGGTCCTGACGCGTCTTGTGGCGGCTCATGGCGATGATGCGCCTCGCGCCCATTTGTTTGGCGGCCAGCACGCCCATCAGGCCGACCGCGCCGTCGCCGACGACGACCGCCGTGCAGCCGTCCTGGACGCGCGCGGCGTCGGCCGCGTACCAGCCGGTGCCCAGAACGTCTGAAGTCGCCAGCAGGCTGGGAATCAAGTCGTCCGCCGGTATGGCGGGCGTAGCGACGAGCGTGCCGTCGGCGAGCGGCACCCGCGCCAGCGGCGCCTGCGCGGCGCGCATGAATTCGCGCTGCTCGCACGACGACTGGAAACCGAAGCGGCAATGCGGGCAGGTGTTGTCGGAGATGCAGAACGAGCCAACAACGAACTGCCCCGGCTTGACGCTTCTGACGGCGGCGCCCACCTCGACGACCACGCCGCAATACTCATGACCCATACGCATCGGTTCGCTGACCGGCTGAATCCCGCGGTACGGCCAGAGGTCGGAACCGCAGATGCAGGAGGCCGAGAGCTTGATGATGGCGTCGGTCGGTTTGAGAATCTTCGGTTCGTCGACCTCCTCGCAACGGATGTCGCGGGGACTGTAGAGAACGGCTCCTTGCATTGGTCATGCTCCTCACTTCATCGAATGGTGTACCCGCCGTCCACGGCGAGCGCGTGCCCGACGACCAGGCTCGCGGCCGGGCTGCAAAGCCAGAGAACCGCATTGGCGATTTCCGCGGCGCGACCAAACCGCCCAATCGGCACATTCTTCAACATCGCGTTGAGCGCCTCGGTTTGGCCGGAAGCCATCATCCGTTCAGACATCGGCGTTTGGACGAGGCCCGGACAGACGGCGTTCACGCGAATGCCCCTGGCGGCGTATTCCAGGGCGGCGCTCCTGGTGAGGCCTACCACGCCATGCTTGGCGGCCTGATAGGTTCCCCGACCGGGAGAGCCCACAAGTCCTCCGATCGACGAACAATTGACGATCGCGCCGCCTCCTTGTTTGAGCATCTGGCGCAGTTCGAATTTCATGCAGCTCCAGACGCCCCGAAGATCGATCCCGATGACGCGATCGAAATCCTCACGAGTAGCGTCGGCGGTGTCGGCGAAGACATTCTGGACGCCGGCGTTATTGTAGGCGACATCCAGCCGGTCGAAGGCGGCGACCGTCCGCTCGACCATCGTTTCGACCTGGGCGTCATCCGATACGTCGCAATGAATAGCGAGCGCTCTGTGGCCTTGCGCGGTCAGGTCACTCGCAGCAGAACGCACCGCGCTCTCGTTCCAGTCGGCAAGCGCGACGGAAGCGCCCGATTCGGCGAACGCCTGCGCTGTTGCTAGGCCCAGTCCAGACGCCGCGCCCGTCACCAGTGCGACCTTTCCGTCGAATGAGAGGTTCACGGCGTTATCTCCTGCAAACTCGTCAATTGGTTGTGAGCGCTTCTAGCGTTGCGTGCGCTCCGCCTCCGCCACAGGGTAGCGGTCGCCTGCCACCGTGATCCGCGAAACGGCGGCGTCGATGTGGCGGAGTTCGTCGCGCGTAAGCTCGACCGTGGCCGCGGCGAGATTCTCCTCGAGACGGCTGAGTTTGGTGGTGCCGGGGATGGGGACGATCCACGACTTCTGCGCGAGCAGCCAGGCCAACGCGATCTGCGCCGGCGTGGCGCCTTTCCGGTTGGCGATCTTCTCCAACAGTTGGACCACGGGCCGGTTCGCCTTGCGGGCCTCAGGCGTAAAGCGCGGCAAGCTGGCTCGGTTGTCGTTGTCGCCGAAGGTGGCGGTCTCGTCGATCTTGCCGGTGAGGAAGCCTCTGCCTAGCGGGCTAAAGGGCACGAAGCCGATCCCCAGTTCCCCGCAGGCAGGCAACACCTCCGATTCCGGCTGACGCCACCAAAGGGAGTATTCGCTTTGGATCGCCGTGACCGACTGAACCGCGTGCGCACGGCGGATCGTCGAGGCGCTCGCCTCGCAGAGGCCGAAATGCCTGACCTTGCCTTGCGCGATCAAGTCCTTCACTGCGCCGGCGACGTCCTCGATGGGGACGTCGGGATCGACGCGGTGCTGATAGTAGAGGTCGATCGCCTCGATCCGCAGCCGCTTCAGCGAGCCTTCGGCGGCCTGCCGGATGTGCTCGGGACGGCTGTCGAGTCCGCTGGATCTGCTGTGGCTGAAGTCGTGACCGAACTTGGTGGCGATGACGACGTTCTTCCGGAACGGCTCCAGCGCGTCACCGACGAGGTTCTCGTTGCTGAATGGGCCGTAGACCTCGGCCGTATCAAAGAAGGTGACGCCGCGCTCCACCGCCGCGCCGATCAAGGCGATCATCTCTTTCCTGTCTGGGGCCGGCCCTCGATGATAGTTCATGCCCATGCAACCCAGGCCGACGGCTGAGACCTCAAGGCCGCTGTGGCCAAGTTTGCGGATCTGCATTTTCGGTCTCCTTACGCCGGCAAAGTCGACTGAAGGTCAGGCGTCGATTTCCTCGAAGACCTTGCGCGCGATCCCCACGGCCGTGCTGGCTGCGGGCCAGCCGGCGTAGAACGCCAGATGGGTGATCGTCTCGACCAGCTCGTCGCGCGTGACGCCATTCTTCAGCGCGAGCTTCAAATGGAACGGCGCCTCGTTCGTCCTGTAGAGAGCGATCAGGCTCGCCACGGTGATGAGGCTGCGGTCGCGCGGAGAAAGGCCGGGTCGCTTCCAGACGTCGCCGAAGAGCACGTCGTCCGTGTAGGTCGCGAGCGCCGGGGCCACATCGGCGAAGGGGCTGCGAAAGGCGGCGGGCTTGTCGCTCATTGGGCGGCCTCGCTCTTTTCGGACTAGGCGCGTCCCGCGCCGTACTGCTGGTCGGTGACGTGCTCCATCCAGTCGACCGCTTTGCCGTCGAGGGCCTCCTGGATGGCGATGTGGGCCATGGCCGCGGTCGGCGAGGCGCCGTGCCAGTGCTTCTCGCCGGGCGCGAACCAGACGACGTCGCCAGGGCGGATCTCTTCGATCGGGCCGCCCTCTCGCTGAGCCAGTCCAAGTCCGGCGATGACGATCAAAGTCTGGCCAAGCGGATGAGTGTGCCAGGCGGTGCGGGCGCCCGGCTCGAAGGTGACGCTCGCGCCGGCGACGCGGGCCGGAGCGGGGGCGCTGAACAGGGGATCGATGCGCACCGTTCCGGTGAACCAGTCCGAAGGCCCCTTGCCGGACGGCCGTGACCCGCTTCGCATGATGTCCATGGTCGAACTCTCCTTCAGCTTCCAAGCTGGCGCCCTTGACGGCCTCAAACATAAGAGACAGCAATTGAGGAGAATAGGCGCTATATCGAGATAGCGGTCATATTGGAGATTCATAAATGCGGCGCGCGGAGCTGGGCGACCTGACGGCGTTCTTCACCGTCGCCGAGGAGCGAAGCTTTACCCGCGCGGCGGCTCGACTCGGCACTTCACAATCGGCGCTGAGCTATACGGTGCGGCGGCTGGAGACGAGGCTCGGCATGCGTCTGCTGACCCGCACCACCCGCAGCGTGGCGCCGACTCAGCCGGGCGAGCGCCTGCTCGGCGCGCTCGGCCCGGCGATCGGCGACATCGAGGCCGCGCTCGCCGCCTTAAGCGAGTTCCGCGACAAGCCGGCCGGAAACGTCCGGATCACGGCGGGCCAGCACGCGATCGACACCGTCCTGTGGCCAGTCCTGTCGAAACTCCTCAAGGACTATCCCGACATCAAAGTCGAACTGAACGCCGAGTCTGCTCTGACCGACATTGTCGCGGAGCGCTTCGACGCCGGCGTGCGCCTCGGCGAACAGGTGGAAAAAGATATGGTCGCCGTCCGCATCGCGCCGGACGCGCACATGATCGTCGTCGCCGCGCCGTCTTGCTTCGAGCATCGCGAACGGCCTGCGACGCCGCGGGATCTCACCCGCTATCCCTGCATCAATCTTCGCCTGGCGACCTACGGCGGCTTCTATGCCTGGGAGTTCGCCAAGGATGGCGAGGAAATCAGGGTCCGCGTCGACGGACAACTCGCCTTCAACGGCGTTCCGCAAATCCTGGCGGCGGCGCTGGATGGCTACGGCCTGGCTTTCGTGCCGGAGGACGTCTGCACGAAGCCGATCGCCGAGGGGCGTCTCGTCCAGCTGCTCGCGGATTGGTGCCCGCGGTTTCCCGGCTACCACCTCTACTATCCGAGCCGTCGCCAACCCAGCCCGGCTTTCACGGTGATACTGGAAGCGCTGCGCTTCCGCTCGTCGAGCGCCAGCGCGTAGTTGTTGCGCGCCAATCCCGCTCGTTTCCGCGCCGTTGGCGGAGGGTCCGGCTGGCAGGCGCCGAGCGTTTGATTCTGCCCGCTACCGCGGCGGAGTCGCCATGAGGACGAACGCGACCGGCTTCGCGGTATGGCCGAACGCGGCGTGCGCGAGCGTGATCTCGACGGTCCGGCTGTCGGCGGTCCGGAACGGCGCGGCGGCGGCGAGACAGCCGGCGTCGTCCTTGACGCAGACCGCCAGCAGGCCGCCCTCGGCGAGCTTCTCCGGCGTGACCCACTGATTGCGGAATGCGTCGAAGCCGACGAAGCCGTGCGGCCGATCGGGACTGTAGAAGACGACGCCGTCGTCGTAGAACTGGGGGCCGCCGACATAGGCGAGCGGCTTGCCGGTCGTCTCGCGCCAGAACAGGTCCGCGGCGACCGCCAACTCCTGGCGCGGCTCGACGTCGTTCTGGTCCTGCGAAGTCCAGGCGCGCGCGACCGCGATCGCCGGCGCGGCGACGAGCGCGGCGAGGCTCAGCGCCGCCGCGAGCTTGAGCGACAGCGAAGCGAGTCGCTCGACGTTGCGCGCTCCGGTCGCCTCGATCGCCAGCAGCGGCGCGAGCGGGAACGTGCCGATCAGCATGTTGGTCGAGATCTTGTTGCGCAGAACCAGCGCCGCGGCGACGGTGAGCAGCAGCGGCGCCGCCGTCAGGATCGCCAGCATGCGGAAGCGCGGCTCGCGCCATTTCGCGCGCGCGTTCGCCGCCAGGGCGACGGGCCCGAGGCCGGCGACGAAGAGCGCCGCCGCGACGGCGACGGCGTTCTGCGCCAGCGCGCCGAACAAGGCGGTCGCCGCGTAGCGGGCCGTCGCGCCGTAGCCGCGGCCGGAGACGCGCGCGAGATAGCGCAGCGGCGGCGCGCCGTGGGTGGCCAGCCACCACAGATGCGGCGCGACGATCAGCGCGGCGATCGCCGCGGCGAGCCAGGGCGAGGGGCCGGCGAACCAGCGCTTGCGCTCGGGATGCTGCAGCGCCGCCAGCCCGCAGGTCGCCACGAGGATCAGCGCATAATATTTCGACAGCAGCGCCAGGCCGACGAACAGGCCGAACAGCGCCGCGTCGCCGAGCTTGCGCTGGTCGAGCGAGCGGACGAAGGCATAGAGCGTCCACGGCCACAGCGACAGAAATATCGAGTTGGCGTTGTATTTATAGGCGAGGAACGTATAGAACGGGGTCAGCAGCAGCAGCGCCGTCGCCGCCGCGCGCGTCGCGCCGCCGGCGAAACGGCCGATCAGCCGCCAGGCGCCGACGAGCCCGATTGCGGCGTTGACCGTCGACAGGATCGCGAAGGCCCAGCCGGCGCGCGGCAAGACCAGGAACCACAGTCCGGCGATCCAAGCGAAGAACGGCGGGTGCTGATTGTAGCCGAGTTGGAACTCCTGGCCCCAGACATAGGCTTCGGCCATGTCGTTGTGGATTGCGGTCGCGACCTCGGAAATTGCGAAATAGGCCGACCAGACGGCGACGAAAGCGATGAAGGCGGCGACGACGACGCGGCCGCTCGGTTCGGCCGTTGCGACGCGCGATTGTTCTTTGCCGCCTTCCGCGCTCATCCCGACCGTTCCGCCGCCAATTCTCCGCGGCGTCCGGCATAGCGGGATCGGCGCGCGCCGCCAACCCGGGCGGGCTCTGCGGCTCCCGACAGCGCCCGAAGCGTTCTGCCGCGACTCCGATCCATGCGGCTGCGCGCGACGTTCGCTTCGGGGAGGCCGGCGACGGTTCGCGGGTTTTCGACGACGTGAGCGCTCGCCCTCCGTGCGGAAATGTCGCCGTGGCGTTCGCGCGATTCGGCGCGACAAAGAATTGAGCCAGCGCTGTGTTCATGATACGTTCTCAATAACGGGAGGGGATATTATACTTTGCGTAGCACCCGCCGCGAGGGGATGCTAAGATGGCCGCCGCGCAAAGCCGCACGCTCGGCATCGGCGTCTACGGAACGCCATTCATGAAATTCACGCTGACTTACGACGGTCCCCTACCTGCGTCGGCCAACAGGCCAAAGAACCAGGAGAAGTGGGACATTCGAAAGACCCTGGCTCCGCAACTGCGCGATTTGTGGACCAGTCATCCAGCGATCGTGGCCCTCGCGGACGTTCGACATTTTCCGAAACGCGGAGGCGCCTTCCTCACTCAAACTCACCACATGCACCCAGGCCCAATAAATATAGCGATGGCGCCTAGGCCCGATAGAGAGATACTCGATTTGTGTGAGCCGATTGAAAGGCATGGCGCGTGGTTTCTCCCCCTCGTTAGAGAAACTTTCGCGTTGCATTGTGGTCTTAAGATATTGTTTTTGCGTCACGAGCCGCCTGGACGAATTTATCAGGGCGGTGATATAGACGGGAGAATTAAGACACTGCTGGATGCCTTATCTGTTCCGCAGCACGCCGAACAGATCCTTGAAACCGGCCGCCAAAATAGTACACAATTCAACCCAATCCATTGCCTACTCGAAGATGATTCGTTGGTATCTGGAATAAATGTCGAGACGGAACGCCTTCTTGCGCCAGACAATCACGCGAAGAATTATGTTCGCTTGATTATAGAAGTTGATATACGTGTGAGAAGGGCGACGATCTACAATCAATCATTTCTTTGAATCGATAGCGACTGCCTTGAAAGCGCGATCAAAACCTTCCCCGGTTTTCTCAACGCCAAGCTCCCGAGCGGCCTCAATGAACCGCTCGGATTGAGCCTTGTCCGTCGTCTTTGACTTACGGCCTCGCCTGGATTTCGTTGTCGTCGGCATTGCTGCTTTTTGCATCTGCTCTTTCTTCGGCAACTAGAGCCTCATATTCGCTCGCGCTGAAGCGCCAGAATTTGCGCCAGAGATAGTGATAGTAGAGGTAGGAGACAACGGCGACCAACACCGCACACACAGTCACTCCAATTACGGCGCGCCGACTGCCTGACAGCGTCACAATCATGAAGAGCAGATTGCATCCATAGCATACGATCGCCGCCCGAATCGCGCCTTCCCACGGTTGGACGGTCGGCTTGGGCGTGAGAGCGGAAGCGCGCTCGTCTGCGATCCTTGAGAGCCGCGTGAAGTACGGCTCGTCGACGCTCGCTCTGCTTGAAGAATCCATCTACAATCGACCATTGACTGGCGAGGTTGCCGCCTCGCCGGTCCGACGTTGATGCGACTGCCTGCCGCTATCCAATAAAATAGCGCAAGGGAGCGCGCGCGTCATGAGCAACCAGCCGAAACTCACACCGTTTGGAAACCCAATGCCGCCGCCGCTTACTGCCGAGCAGAAGGCGTGGGCCGATCAGTCATTTGCGCGGACAGCCGAGATGCTAGGCGTCCCGCCACCTCGGCGGACATCTCCAGCCAAAGCGGATGATTCCCTCGCGTCGCCGTTACGACAAGCGTCACGATCTGCCCGTCTCTGGAAACCTCAACGCGAGCGTCAGAAATCTCTGTGACCGTATGCGGCGCTCTTTCCGCCATCGTTCCCTCCCTCACTTTTGAGGGAGCGAACCACGCGGTTTCCTGTGAGTCGAATCAGGTCGCTGAGGTTTGTGACGGGGCGCGATTAGTCGTTTGATAAGTGAGTCGCTTGCCAACGGTGCCCTTCAAGGCGCGGTCGGCGCGCGCCACGTCATTCAAACCGAGCCGAACGCGGTTGCTGTAACGGAAGTCGAACTCGGCGAGATAGCGGTGCAAATGCTTCTCTTTGCAGTGTTGGTAGATGCCCTTCATGCCGCGCTTGAAGATCGAATAGAAGCCTTCGACGGTGTTGGTGGTGACGACCTTGTCGCCCTCGCGGCGCACGTATTCCTCGCGGCCGTGATTGACGGTGTCGTGGCTGGCGAAGTCACGGCCGATCTCGCTGTAAGCGGTCCACTCGTCAGTGACAATATTCGCCTCGCGGGCGACGTTCGCCTGAATGATCGGCTTCATGCTGGCGATGGTCGCGCCATCGACATGGAAAGAGCGGGCAGAGCCGCCGCGCTCGACGAGGGTCAAAGCGACATTGCGGAAGCTGGAGCGGCCCTTGCCGAGCTTCTTGGGCGCGCCCTCGATCCTGCCAAACACGGTTTCGTCAATCTCGACGGTCCCGCCGCCGCCGCCAAGAGGCGACAAGCCGCCGTCGCGCATGGCTTCGCGAATGCGGTGGCTCATGAACCAAGCGGTTTTGAGGGTGACGCCGAGGATGCGGTGCAATTGGTTGGCGCTGATGCCTTTCTTGGATGAGCAAACCAAGTGGATCGCTTGCAGCCAGAGGCGCAGCGGAACGTGCGACGACTCGAAAATGGTTCCGACCTTCACGGTGAAAGGCTTGCGACATTCGTTGCACTGGCGGACGCCGATGCGGGTCGATTTGCCGGCCATAAGGCGGATGCGCGAGGCGTCGGCGTTGCCACAGTGAGGGCAAGTCGGACCGTTCGGCCAGATGCGCGCTTCGACGTAATCGTAGGCCGCTTTCTCATCGTGGAAATGGTGGTCGGAAATGACGGACGACATGGCTAACTCCTATGGGAATCAACCTACTACGTCCATCGTGCTACGTCAAGTATAATATTGCCTAACGGGATCCGAGAAAATCAGGGCGAGGGCCGGATGCTGCACATGCCCCCGATGCGCGTATTCACTCTGCATCCCGAAGGCGTTCGTTGCGGCGCCGACGGTCTGTTCGTGGGATCCGTTCCGCTGCTGTGTCGCGCGCGAGACCCCCATGGTCGGGAGCATTGGTCCCTCCGTCCGGCGAGTGAACGCGATAACGAACTCACGGAGCGTTACGGCCTGCCGATCGACGCGGCGGCGAAGGCCGGCGGAATGACGGCGGTCGCGAGGGCGCTCGACCGCGGCGAGCTGGCGCTGGCGGGGATTGCCGCGGTGCTGCTGCAGTTTCCCGATTCGCCGTCGCTCGAAAAGGGCGCGCCGGCGACGGACGATTGGGCGGGGCTCGCCGTCGAACTCGCGGCAAGCAGCCTCCTCAAGATCGACTGGGACCCGGCCAAGCATCCCCGAACTGGCGAAAAACCGAACCCGGGGTGGTTCGCAGAAGTTGCGCGCGAGGTTCGGGAAGCAACCGCGCGGATGCGGGCATGGCCCTCGCCGCGATTCAACAAGGCGCTGCGGGCGCTGGTGAGAGACGTCGCGGAAAAGGGGGGACTCTCCGAGCTCGGGCCGTATGGCGATGCGGCGGCCATCATCTTTGAGCTCGTGAAGCAGCTCGGGCCCTCGGAACTCAACGACGGCGAACAGCGGGCGATCGAGCAGACCAATGCCTATTTCGATCCGCCCAAGACGCTGGAGGAACTTCAGCGGCCGCCGACCCGAAATGTCCTCGGCTATGAGCGGCATCACGTGGTCGAGCAGAACGACGATAACGTCGAGAAAGAAGCGCTTGTAAAATTTGGGCGCGATGCGTTGGACGATCCAAGCAATTTGGTGTGGGCGCCGAGGCTGAAACACGAGCTGATCACCGGATACTACAACGAAATCGACCCTGGAGACCTCCAAGGACGCAGCCGGAGAGACGTGATCGGCGAGGATGATTTCGAGACCCAACGCGAAAAAGGCTTGGCGGTCCTGCGAAAATTTGGGGTGTTGCAATGAGCGCTGAACCGTGGACTCGAATGAGCGTTGACGAATTGATCGCCGCGTTCGTCCGCTTGGCCCAAGCCCTTCGAAGCGTGTGGACGTTTTGGACCAAAATTCCGGAAAACACTCCGGAACGTCAAGCAATGGATCAGGAACTCCGGGCGGTCGCCGCCGAACTCTGCGCGCGAAAGCCGATCGAGAAAATCCGCCCGTTGTTCGATCACGAAAGCGTCGACGTGCGTTTCTACGCCGCCATGAGGTTTCTT
>Ga0181529_10007961_pt1 | contig 10445 bp, 7 predicted proteins | sample PEATcosm2014_Bin_36_FD_119763 | JGI IMG/M metagenome (GOLD analysis project Ga0181529, IMG submission 119763) | Peatland microbial communities from MTU Mesocosm Facility, Houghton, MI, USA - PEATcosm2014_Bin10_30_metaG | ecosystem: Environmental > Terrestrial > Soil > Wetlands > Peat | place... | reverse complement strand
GAGCGACTTCGCCGGCGCGCGCATTTTCGTGACCGGCGGCACCGGCTTTATCGGATGCTGGCTGCTGGAAAGCTTCGCCTGGGCCTGCGACCGCTTGCCCTTGGACGCCTCCATGACCGTGCTGACTCGTGCGCCCGAAGCCTTTCGCGCCAAGGCGCCGCATCTGGCATCGCACCCGGCCATTCGCCTGCTTCGCGGCGATGTGCGCAGGTTCGCGTTTCCCGCGGGCCGGTTTTCGCACGTGATTCACGGGGCCACCGAGGCCAGCGAAAAGCTGAATCGCGAACGCCCCATGGAAATGTTGGAAACCATCGTGGACGGCACGCGCCGCACGCTGGACCTGGCGGTGGCTTCCGGCGCGCGGCGGTTTCTGCTGCTGAGCTCGGGCGCTGTCTACGGCGCGCAGCCGCCGGAGATCGCCCAGGTGCCCGAAACCTACCGCGGCGGACCGGACCCGGCCGACCCGCGCGCCGCCTACGCGGAAGGAAAGCGCCTTGCGGAGCTGCTCGCGACCCTCTATGCCCGGAACCACGCACTCGATTGCCCGATCGCGCGCTGTTTCGCTTTCGTGGGTCCCTACTTGCCGCTCGACGCGCACTTCGCCATCGGCAATTTCATCGGCGATTCGCTCGCCGGCCGGCCCATCGAAATTCGCGGCGATGGCACACCGCTGCGGTCCTATCTCTACGCCGCCGATTTGGCCATCTGGCTGTGGACCATTCTGGCGCGGGGCGAGTCCTGCCGGCCATACAACGTGGGGTCGGATCGGCAGTTGAGTATCGGGGAATTGGCAAGCACGGTCGCGCGGGCACTGGGTACGCGAAACCAGGTCCGCGTGGCCGGCGTACCACGCGCGGGCGTAGCAGCGGAGCGCTACGTCCCGTCGGTCGAACGGGCCCACCGCGAGCTGGGCCTGGAGCGGCGCGTGGACATCGAGGAGGGCATTCGGAGGACGGCGGCATGGCACGCACGGGCCACCGCCGTTGCCCCCCTCGTGGAGGCTGTGGCATGAGGAAATTATCCGATTACGTGGTGGGCAGGCTGGCCGATTGGGGCGTGCGCCACGTCTTCCTGGTGCCCGGCGGCGGCGCCATGCACCTGAACGATTCCATTGGCCGCGAGGCGCGCATCGGCTACATCTGCCAGCACCACGAACAGGCGTCGGCCATGTCCGCCGAATGCTATGCGCGCGTCACCGGCACGACGGGGGTGGTGAATGTGACCACCGGGCCGGGCGGAATCAACGCCCTCAACGGAGTCTTCGGCGCGTGGACGGATTCGGTTCCCATGCTGGTGCTCTCCGGACAAGTGAAGCGCGAAACCTGCATGTCGCTGGCGGGCACTCGCAACCTTCGCCAGCTTGGCGATCAGGAAGCCGATATCGTGCGGATGGCGAGTGGCATCACCAAGTACGCGGTCCTGGTGGACGACCCGGCGAGCATCCGCTACCACCTGGAGAAAGCCTGGTTCCTGGCGGCATCCGGCCGGCCGGGGCCGTGCTGGATCGACATCCCGGTGGACGTGCAAGCCGCCCGCATCGATGAGGACCGGCTGCGCGGCTACGATCCCGCCGAAGACGCACCGCTTTGGGACGCCGCGCGCGTGGCGGAACAATGCCGGCAGGCGATCGAGCGGCTGGCCGACGCCGAGCGCCCGGTCCTGATGGCGGGCACCGGCGTTCGCGCCTCTGGCGCGGTGGACGAATTCCGCGAGCTGGTTGCGCTGCTGGGCATCCCGGTCACCACCGCGTGGACTCACGATCTGATCCCGACCGCCGACCCGCACTTCTGCGGCCGCCCCGGCACCATCGGCGACCGCGCCGGCAATTTCACCGTGCAGAACTCGGATGCGCTCCTGGTGTTGGGGTCGCGGCTGAATATCCGCCAGGTCAGTTACAACTGGCGTTCGTTTGCGCGGGACGCCTTCAAGATGCAGGTGGATGTGGACGCCGCCGAGCTGGCGAAACCCACGGTGCGGCCGGATATGGCAGTCCACTGCGATCTGCGCGTGTTCCTGCGGGAAATGCTGCGGCAGTTGCGCGCCGGTGGGTGGCCGGCGGGCCGTCACGCCGGGTGGCTCGCCTGGTGCCGCGAGCGCGCGGCGCGATATCCCGTGGTGACCGCGAAACACCGCCGCGCCGGCCGGCCCTTGAGCCCCTACTATTTCGTGGAGCGCCTGTTCGAAACGCTCGGCCCTGACGATGTGGTGGTCTGCGGGAATGCCGCCGCGTGCATCGTGCCGTACCAGGCCGCGCGCCTGAAGACCGGCCAGCGCCTCATCTCCAATTCCGGCTCGGCCTCCATGGGCTACGATTTGCCGGCGGCCGTGGGAGCGGCCATCGCGCGCCCCGGCAAGCGCGTGATCTGCCTGGCGGGCGACGGCAGCATTCAACTCAACATTCAGGAATTGCAGACCATTGCCCATCACCGGCTTCCGGTCAAGATATTCGTGCTGAACAATGGCGGCTATCTTTCCATCCGTCAGACGCAGTCCAATTTCTTCGGCAAGCTGGTGGGAGAGAGCCCTTCGAGCGGCGTTTCCTTCCCGGATATGGCGAAGCTGGCCTGGGCCTACGGCATTCCGTCCACGCGGGTCGCGAGCGCCGCGGATTTTTCGCGCATCCCGCAGGTTTTGGATGAGGCCGGGCCGGCGCTGTGCGATGTGAGCCTGGATCCGGCGCAGGAGTTCGAGCCGCGCCTCAAATCCAGACAGTTGCCGGATGGACAGTTGGTGTCGCCGAATTTGGAGGACATGTTCCCGTTTCTGGAACCGGCGGAGCTGGAGGCGAATCTGGTGGGCAAGCGGGCCCAGGCGCTCTCTCGAAACCATCCGGTGGGGCAGACCCCCTGGGGGTGCCCTCCGGGCCCGGTGCCCTTTGGGCCAGACCCCCTGGTCCCGCTGCCGGAGCTGAGCAATTCGTCCGGCAACGGCGCCGGGGGGTACGCCCTGGGTCCGCCGACAGCCTCGTCGGCCAGTTCGGCGCCCCGCGAGAGGTCGCTGGAAAGGTCCCGGCAGCGGGACGAGAACGTCCCGCTGGCGGACCAGGAGGTCCGCTCCACGGTGCTCTCATGCGGCAAGGGGGTCTGATATGGATTGTCTGCGCCACGTGGTTTTCGATCTCGATGGCACTCTGGTCGATTCCCTGCCCGGCATTCGGTGGTCCATCGACGCCGCCGGCATCCCCGTGCGCCGTCGCGACCTCAAAGCGCTGATCGGGCCGCCGATTCGCCAAATCCTCGCCGAACTGTCCGGTCTCGCCGACGGGCCAGCGCTCGACCGTCTGGAGCGCGCCTTCCGCGCCAGTTACGATTCCGCCGGATGGCGCCGCACCGTCTGCCAGAGAGGCGCCGCCACCATGCTCGGTGGCCTCGCGACCCACGGAATGTCGCTCTGGCTGGTCACCAACAAGCCGGCCGCGGCCACCGGCAGGATTCTCGGGCAACTGGCGCTGGCGGGTTTCTTCACGGAGACCGTCTGCCGCGACTCGCGCACGCCCGCCTTCGAATCGAAAGCCGAAATTCTGCTGGATCTGCTCCGGCGCCGCGGCCTGCGGCCGGCGGAAACCCTGATGGTTGGCGACACGCTGGAGGACGCGCGCGCGGCGGAAGCGGCCGGCATAGACTGCGATCTCGTATCGCACGGCTACGGGCGCGGCCTCGACGGCCCTCTGCCCGCCAACTGCCGGCGCATCCGCGGATGGAGCGAACTGCTGCTCTGGTGCCGCGCGCGTTGCGAAACGTCTTTTGCCGCTCCCATGCGGCTGGGGGAACTACTCATATGATCGACCGGGATATCTTCGAAGATCTCTTCGTCCTGGAGATGGCCAACAACCATTGGGGCCGTCTCAATCGCGGCCTCAAAATCGTCTCCACGTTCGCGCCGGTGGTGCGCTTCAACAACGTGCGGGCCGCCATCAAGCTGCAGTTCCGCGACGTGGATTCCTTCATCCACAAAGACTATCTCGACCGCACCGACATCCGCTATATCGGCAAGACCCTGGCCACGCGGATGGCGGACGAAGACTTCGCGGCGCTGGTAAAGGCCATCCGCAAGGCGGGATGCATTCCCATGGCTACGCCCTTCGACGAGAAGTCCGTGGACTTGTGCTGCGCGTTGGGCATCCCCATCCTGAAGATCGCCAGCTCCGATCTGAACGACTGGCTGCTGCTCGAGAAAATCGCCAAAACCAAGAAACCCGTAATTGTTTCCACCGGCGGCTGTTCGGTGAAGGATCTGGACGACCTGGTGACCTTCTTCCAGAACCGCAACATCCCGCTGGCCATCAATCACTGCGTCTCCATTTATCCTTCCGAGGACCGCGAGCTGGAAATGAACCAGATCGAGTTCCTGCAGGACCGCTACCCCTCGCACACCATCGGCTTCTCCACGCACGAGTGCTCCGACTGGTCGTCCTCGATGCTCATCGCCTACGCCAAGGGCGCCCGCACTTTCGAGCGGCACATCGATATCGAGATGGATGGCACGGCGGTTGCGCCTTATTGTTCGCTGCCCGCGCAGGTGGATGAGTGGTTCAAAGCCTTCCACAAGGCCAAGGAGATGTGCGGCGCGCCTGGCACGCAGAAGCGCATCCCGCCGGTGAAGGAGATTCAGTACCTGGATTCGCTGGTGCGCGGAGTCTATGCCAGGCGCGATTTGCCCGAGGGCCACGTCCTGGACGACGAGGATGTCTACCTGGCGATTCCCCTCCTGCAAGGGCAGATCTCCTGCCGCGAGTTGATGCGCGGCGAGGTGCTGCTGCATGGATTGAATAAGGATGAGCCCATCCGCATCGACGATATCGACAGCCCCTACGCCAGTATTCCTTCGCTGCGGGAATTGATCTACCGGCGGGGATTGCCGGAGCCGGCCGCCGTCTCCGGCGGGCTGGCGGTGGTGGGAAGGGCGGTGCGGCCTGCCCCGGAAGAGCCGGCCCATCGCGAACTGCGCCCCGCCGCCGGCGCGTAGTCCGGCCTGCACAGGGCATCGAGAAAGCACATCGGAGAGGAAGCGATATGAAGTCCCCCGCGGACATGAAGATCATCCAGATCGAGATTACGAATGCCTGTCCCAAGCGATGCTCCAACTGCACGCGCTTTTGCGGGCATCACAAAGAACCTTACTTCATGGATTTCGAGACCTTCAAACAGGCCGTCGATTCCATGAAGGGGTTCAAGGGAATTGTCGGCATCATGGGGGGGGAGCCCACCATTCATCCGGAGTTCGAAAGATTCGTCGGGTACTACCGGGATAACATAGGATACGACGACTTCTCCACCGCCTGCTACGAACCTACGTCGAATTTCGTCAATCATATTCTGGCCAACGCTTATCACACCGGTTACAGCAACCAGCGCGGCCTGTGGACCTCGGTAGGTCCGAAATACTATGAGCATTTCGAACTGATCCAGGATACCTTCGGCTATCAGTTAGTGAACGATCATAGCAACGAAAGCATGCACACCACCCTGATGGCCACGCGCAAGGAGCTTGGAATCCCGGACGATAAGTGGATCAAGCTGCGCGATAAGTGCTGGGTGCAGAATCTCTGGAGCGCTTCCATTACACCCAAGGGAGCGTTCTTCTGCGAGGTTGCGGCGGCTATGGATGCCACGCTCGGCGGCCCCGGGGGCTGGAAAATCGAGCCGGGATGGTGGAAGCGCAAGCCGGCGGATTTCGCCGGCCAGCTCCACTGGTGCGAGCTGTGCAGCGCCGCCCTGCCCATGCCGGCGCGGGACGCCCGCGGCGAGGTAGACGATGTCTCGCCGGTCTGGAAGGAGAAGCTGGTCCAGATAGAGAGCCCCAAGCTGAAAAAGGGGCTGGCCAACGAATTCGATCCAAAGGCGTACGACCCCAAAGCCCACGAAGTAGTCTGCGATATCACGCCCTACATGGAGGACCAGGAACAGCGTATCGGCTCCGCCCGGAAGAATGTGCAGCCGCAGCGAATCGTTTCCGTGGCCTGGCTGACTTCCTCCATCGGCGGCCAGGAGGCGGCGCGGATTCTGGAGTGCGCGAAAGCGGCCGGCCGCCTGGACTTTGTGGTTTCCGCTGAGACGCGCCACCAGGCGCTTGCGGAAGCGGCCGGCGCCGCGTTCCTCCCGGCGGCCGATCGGACCGGCACGGAAGTAATGGCCGAGCTGAAGCGCCGGGGCAGAGTGCGCGATTGGGTCCTGCTCATGCGGGACAGTGTTCCTTTAGACGATACTTTCGAGTTACTCAAGAACTGTGTCTTCAATCCGGGGTGCGTGTACTGGCGGACTGCGGGAAGAACCGGCGGTGTGACAGCCGCGGGCAAAACCGGCGGCCCGGCTGCTGCGGGCAATCCCGGCGTCCTGTCTGCCGCGGGAAGAACCAGCGGCGCAGCCGCCGCGGGCGAAACCGGCGGCCCGGCTGCTGCGGGCAATCCCGGCGTCCCGTCTGCCGCGGGAAGAACCGGCGGCCCAGCCGCCGCGGGCTTCCAGTTCTTCAATGTCCGGGCCTATTCCTTGCGCCAGGCAGCCGACCTGTTCGACATCGCCGCGGCTTATCCCAGCCGGAAACAGGTGTTTCTGCCGAGCGACGACGCTTCGCATTACCAACTTAGCCCCGCCGGCATGTTCTACCGGCGGCTGGTAAAGCGTCTGCACTGGGCCCGCAAAAGAATCGGCAGAAAGCTCGGCCCGAAAGGTCCGCTGCAGGTCGAGATTTCGCCTGCCGGCCAGGTATCGGACAGCTAGGGAGCTAACTGGAATGGCCCAGGTAGACATCGCGATGCCGGCGTACAATTGCGCGCCGTGGCTCGACAGCTTCATGGCTTCCTTGCTGGCCCAGGATTTCAAGGACTGGCGCCTGATCGCGCGCGACGACCGCTCGACGGACGACACCGCTTGCCGGTTAGCGCGCTGGCGGGAGCACTTAGGCGAGCGGATGACTATCCTGCCGGACTCCGGATACCGAAACCTCGGCTTGATCGGCAACTACAGCGCCGTCCTCTCGGCCGCAACCGCGCCGTGGGTGATGTCGGCCGACCCGGACGATATCTGGCTCCCCGGCAAGATCGCTCGCAGCATCCAGGCGATGCGCCAGGCCGAAGCCGCGGCGGGCGCCGGTCTTGCGGTGGCGATTTGCACCGACGCTGCCGTAGTGGACAGCCGCCGCCAGACCGTCGCGCCGTCCTTCTGGCGCTGGTCCCGCATGGATCCCAGGCTGATGCGCGTCCTGGCCAGGGCGGCTATGGAGAGCGTGGCCCTGGGATCGACCATGATGGTGAACCGCGCCCTCCTGATGCGGGCATTGCCCATTGAGACCGGCGCCGCATACCAGGACTGGTGGCTGGCCCTGGTGGCGGTGGCTTTCGGCCGCCTGGTGGCGCTGCCCGACATCACGATTCTCTACCGGCGGCACGAAGTCAACGCCACTGCCGATCCGTATGGCGGCACGTTATCGGGAGCTGTTCGCCGCACCCTGCGCGCTCCCGGCGCCCCCGTACGGCGGGTGGCAAAGCTGGTGGCGCAGGCCGCCACGCAAGCCCGCTCATTTGTGCTGCGCTATCGCGACTCTCTGACGCGCCCCGATATCGCCGCCCTGGAAGCCCTGGGAAAACTGCCGTCGCTCGGACTGGTGGAGCGCCGGCTCGCCGTAATGCGCCACGGCCTGTGGTTCGCCTCGCCCCTGAAAAACGCCGGGCTGCTGGCCCTGCTCTGACCATGGATCGCTCCCTCACGCCCGAACCCGACAACCGCGGCCGGACCGAGGCCGCCAAACCCGAGATTGACGGGCTCCTCCCGGCCCAAGCGTCCAAACCGCCGCTGCCCGACTCCGGAACAGGCGCGACCGGAGGCCGCTGGTGGTTCGGCGCAGTCGCGACGCTGCTGGCTGCCGTCTCTTTGTACTACTCGCTGCGGGGCGTGGACTGGGCCAACGTATGGCGCGTGGCGTCGGGCGTCGAATGGAAGTACGTGGCGGTGGGCACGGCGTTTACCTGCGCGGCGCTGTTCCTGCGCTCGCTGCGGTGGCGTATCCTGCTGAATGCCGAGGCGCGGCTCGATGTCGCCACCGTCTTCTGGAGTAACATGGCCGGCTACCTGGGCAATAACTTCCTGCCGGCGCGTGGCGGGGAGTTGGTGCGGACGGCTCTCGTCAGCCGCCGCGCGCCGCTCAGCCGGACATATGTTCTCACCACCGCGCTGAGCGAGCGCCTGATGGACGCCTTCGCCCTGGCCCTGATCGGTTCGCTGGCTCTGGCCACGGTGAGGCCGCAACCGCCGTGGATGACGCACGTTTGGCCAGCCGTCGCCGCCGCGGCCGCGTGCGGCGTCCTGGTCACTGGGCTGCTGCCGCTCTCGGAAGGCGCGCTCGAATCGATGATGGGCCGCATGCCCCTGCCGGACGCCATGCGCGGGCGCCTGCTCGGCCTGGCGCGGCAGGTACTGTTGGGGCTGCGGGCGTTTCACCATCGCGGCCGCCTGGCCGGCTTCGTTCTGCTCACGGCCACCATCTGGCTGGGGGATGCGTGCGCCACCGTGGTGGGCGCGCGCGCGCTGGGATTCGAGGTCTCGTTCCCGGTGGCCGTGCTGTTGCTCACCGGCCTGGGATTGGGCGCGACGCTGCCCTCCACTCCGGGTTACGTGGGGATCTACCAGTTTGTCTACGTCGGCGTTCTGACCCCGTTCGGCATGGGCCGAGACGGGGCCGTGGCGTTCGCTCTGTTCTCTCAAATAATGGGATATGCGGTGACTCTCGCTCTGGGGGGTCCGAGTTTCTATTGGTTGCGACAGCCCGGTCCGGTGCGCTTCCGGCCGGGCGTTCGCAGTGGCGGCAGTGCCATGCAGGCGGAAACCGCCGGTGCGGTATTGAGGAGTGGCTCATGAAAACGATCAGTGTGATTACGGCGTGTTTTAACGAAGTCGATAACGTGGAGGAAGTCTACCGGCGCGTTCGCGATGCCATCGCCAGCCTGGGAAGGTATCGCTACGAGCATATCTTCATCGATAACGCCTCCACCGACGGTACGGTGGCCGTTCTCAAACGAATCGCGGCCCAGGACTCGAACGTCCGGATCATCGTCAACGCGCGCAACGTGGGGCACATCCGCTCTCCTATGCACGCTTTCCGCCAGGCCGCGGGAGACTGCGTCATCAGCCTGGTCGCGGATCTGCAGGATCCGCCCGAAATGATCGTGGACCTGGTCCGCGAGTGGGAAAACGGCTATTCGATGGTGTTGGGAATCAAGCGCACGAGCGAGGAGAATCCGCTGATGTTCTGGGTGCGCAAGAAATACTACCGCCTGGTGAACCGGCTCTCATCCATCGAGACCTTCGAGAACTTCACGGGCTTCGGATTGTATGACCGCCGCGTGGTGGAGCTGGTGAAATCGCTCGACGATCCATACCCGTACTTCCGCGGCATGATCGCCGAAATCGGTCTGCCGCATAAGTGCCTGTATTACGACCAGCCGGCGCGCCGCCGCGGCATCACTAAGAACAACTTCTACTCTCTCTACGACATCGGTATGTTGGGAATCGTCAACCAATCCAAGGTGCCGTTGCGGTTGATGGTCTTTACCGGCTTTGCCGGAGCCCTGGCGTCCTTTCTGGCTGGGTTTGGGTACTTCGTCTATAAGTTGCTCTTTTGGAGCCGTTTTTCCGTCGGGGTCGCGCCTCTCGTCATCGGCATCTTCCTGCTGGGTTCCGTTCAACTGGTGTTTATGGGAATTCTGGGCGAGTATGTGGGGGCGATCTACACGCAGGTGCAGCGCCGTCCGCTGGTAACGGAGCTGGAGCGCGTCAACTTCGAATGCGGCCCCGGAGAGCCGTTGCGCGCGGCAAGACCGGTCTCCGGCATCGCCGCGGAGCCCCGGAGGAGACCGCAGCCGGTATGCTGACCGGCGCGGAACCGCGGGTCCCCGCGAAATCCCGGCCGGCGCGCCGCCTGGAGCCGTGGCAGTGGGCCGTCGTCCTGACTGCCGCATTCGCCCTTTGCGGGAAGATCGCGCTGGCGCTCGAAACATACGGCACCAACGATATATACAGTCTCGAGCAGCTCCTGGAGTGGTGGCGCTATCTGGGCCGGGATCTGTTCCGCGTGCTTCCCGGCGCCAACAATCCGCCCTCCATGCTGTATGTTCTGGCCTTCCTGCGCTGGCTGGCGCAGACCACGGGTATGGCCTTCTCCTTCTGGTTTCGGGTGCCTGCGATTCTGGCGGATCTGGGCGGCTTGTGGCTGGTGTGGCGGATCCTCGAGCCCCGCATGGGCGAGCGCTCCCTCCGTTGGGCTCTGATCCTGATGGCCGCGGCGCCCGCCTCCATCCTGATCTCGGGCTTCCACGGGCAGAACGATTCCGTGACGATCTTCTTCCTGCTCCTCTCCACTTACTTAGTGGAGCGGGGGCGGACCTTGGCCGGAGGCGCGGTCTTCGGCCTGTCCCTGTGCATCAAGGTCGTGCCAGTGATCGCCGTTCCGGCACT
>Ga0181529_10007960_pt1 | contig 10446 bp, 9 predicted proteins | sample PEATcosm2014_Bin_36_FD_119763 | JGI IMG/M metagenome (GOLD analysis project Ga0181529, IMG submission 119763) | Peatland microbial communities from MTU Mesocosm Facility, Houghton, MI, USA - PEATcosm2014_Bin10_30_metaG | ecosystem: Environmental > Terrestrial > Soil > Wetlands > Peat | place... | reverse complement strand
GAAGTTCACGCTGGCCCGGGTGAGGTGCGGATCCGCATCCATGCGGCGACGGTCAACCCGACCGACGTCGGGGTTCGCAACGGCGCGCGCGCCGAACAGCAGAAGGCGGATCCGCCGCCCTACGTGCCGGGAATGGAGGCGGCGGGAATCGTCGATGAAGTTGGCGGCGGCGTTCCCGCCAGACTTAAGCTTGGCGACGCCGTCGTGGCGATCGTCGCGCCGAAAGGCGGGCATGGCGCGTATCGCGAGCAGATTGCGCTCGATGCGCGATCGGTCGTGCGCGCCCCTGCCGGAAAGACCCATCTTGAGGCCGCCACCTTGCCGATGAACGGGCTGACGGCGCGGCTGTCGCTCGACCTGCTCGAGCTGTCTCCAGGTCAGGTCATCGCGGTGACCGGCGCGGCGGGCGCTTATGGCGGCTACGTCATCCAGCTCGCCAAAGCCGAGGGGCTGACGGTCATCGCCGACGCCTCCGAGAAAGACGAGAAGCTGGTCGCGTCGCTTGGCGCCGACATCGTCGTTCGGCGGGGCGATGATGTCGCGTCACGGTTTCGCAGCCACTTCCCTCGAGGAGTCGATGGGCTCGCGGACGGAGCGGTGCTCAACGAGCGTGTCATCCTCGCGGTTCGCGACGGCGGCGCGTTCACCTCCGTCCGCGGCTTCCTCGGCGCCCCGCAGCGGGATATCCACTTTACGGCGACCATGGTGCGCTCCTACGCGCAGGAGTTCGAGAAGCTCGATCGGCTTCGGCGCCAAGTCGAGGCCGGCGAAATCACGCTTCGCGTGGCGGAGGTCTATCCGCCGGAAAAGGCGGCCGAGGCCCATCGTCGGCTGGAGGCTGGCGGTACGAGAGGACGGTTGGTCATCCAATTCTGATCCGGGAGGACAAGCCGGAGAACCGGAGCGCGTACGCGAACGGCCCATTCAGAGGCGCCCGAAGCTACGATTGCGATAGGGTTCGTCACGACGCCGGTCGTTGTCCCAAGTGGGAAAAGAACCTCAGCAGATAGCCGTCGGGGTCGGCGACGACGAACTGACGATTCCCCGATTCCATTTCCTCGCGCCGATACCAGCGCTCTTCGATCGGGATTACAATTTCAAACCCGGCCTTTCGGACGCGTTCATGCAGGGCGTCGACGTTCGCCGCCTCGATCTGAAAATTCACGCCGCGCCCGTATGGACGTTCGAGCGGCGCGGATTGAAGGCGACGACCCGGCCCCGCCGCTTCCTCGAGCATCAGACGCGCGCCGTCGAGATCGAGAAAAGCGAAGCGCTCCTCGGGGCGGTCGTAAAGGACGCTGAAGCCGACCACGTCGACATAAAAAGTCAGCGATCGGTCGAGGTCGGAAACGGCGAGTTCTGGAATCAGGCGAGTCATGACGGAATACCGCCCAAATCACTACGTATCGCGGAGGACGTTATCATATCTCGCCGCCGACGCGCTCAGGCGCGGAAGCTGACGCGTTGATGAGCGCCGCCTGCCATCGCGGGGCTCGCCGTCAAGGTCAGCCGCTGCGCGCATCGCTCACGCGAACCTTGACCGCTTACGCGCGGCGCCGGCTTTTGGTCTGCAAATCGCGTTGCTGACGAAGAGCGGCCGACGGCCGCTTGACGGCGTCGGGGCCGCGTGGCTCGGCGGAAATTGGAGATTTGGTAAGGCGTCACCGGAACCCGCCGGAACCCGGACCGCCCAACCGCTCGACCCCCGACGCACAGTGGGCCAGCTTGAATTTCCGGAGTTGGCCGAAAGCGACCGGCTGTTTTCGAGCGATAGAAAACGAAAGCGGGCGCTCGACGGGCGCGAGCCGAACGGCAGAGTTGGGCCCTAACTAAGCGGAAGTTCCTGGCGTCACCCGTAACGTCACGTTAAATGGTCCGCCAATCGAACGCGCTGTTGACAGAGCGACAAGGAGCGCCCCTACATCCGCGCCGCACGTCACCAAAAAAACCAGAGAAGCCCGAGAATGCTAATGATCAGCGCGATGGCGCTAATCGCCGCGGCGATTCTGGCTGTGGTTAGCGCCTCACTAGTAATGCGAGCTTGTTCGGCGCTTGCACGCGCCAGTTCAGCGCTAGAGCGTGACTGTTCCTCTGCCGCCTCTGCGGCTCGCTCTGCGGCTGTCGCCGTGCGCAAGGCGGCGGAAGCCGCCTCTGCATTCGAGAGTCTCGCCCGATCGAGTTCTTTTCGTTGAAGCCAATCTTCGGCGAGTAGTTTTTGGTCGACGAGATTGCCGTAAACGCCGGTGTGCAGGCGAAACCGAACCTCATCCTCTCCGAGCGCTTCGAGTTGGGCGAGAAAGATCGCGATGTCGCCGCTATGCATTCCCGTTCCCTATGCGAAGGAATATGCCGAGCGAATCCGCGCGTCTTCGAATTATTTCAATGTATTATTAGGTGTTTTAGGCAAGAAATCTTTCGTATACCCCTGACTGGTGACTGTATGTATATTAATTTCACCTGGAATATCAGATGAGTTGAGTAAGGACGCGATCTTGATAACGCCTTGAGGTTTCAGTCCTATATATATGTCGATACCAACTTCTCCCCATGCAACAAATATTGTTGCCTTGGCGATATCAAGGATGACCAATTTGCAGGAACGCACAACGCGATTTATATTCCTCGCGTTGTCGATTAATTCTGCTTGCAGGTGGCCAGACGACTCGAAAAATAACCTTAGACAGCCATCGCTAAATTGCAGGGAGCTGGCAAGTGTTTCATCTCCCGGCGGCCAGGGATGGGGGAATGTCACGAAGGCGTTGAAAGTGCCCTCCTTTGGAGTCGCAAGGGCGGAACCCGGGTTCAGATTGTCGCCATTCATAATAATATCATTCAGTTATTGAAGAAGATGACAGCAACGCAGGCATCCAACGCCGCACGGAATCGGGCGTTCGCCACGTACGGGAGTGCGCCGCGATCGCCAACCAAATCGTTGTCGGCGAATCCTCGCGCGCCCAAGCCCAGCGCGAGGCTAGGGCGATTCGAATCATGGGAAAAGACGGTGAAGGCTTTGAGCGCGCGTTTGTAACGCTCCGCCGTTACCGAATTTTGATAGCTCAACCGCTTGCCGTGTACGCTGGCGATTGTCGATTAGCGAGGGCCGCGGCGTCGATCGACGTCGTATCGCGCATTGAGTACATTCAGGGCGGCAGGGACAGGGACCGGAATCGTTGACATGCTGTGCGCGTGACTACGGAAAGGAATCGGGCGCAGATATCGGCTGCTAGGCGGCAAGCTCAATTGATTGAGTCGGCAGGGTTTCGTAACGCTTCGCGTCTTTGGACAGATCCGAATCGGGAGTAGCCTCTTCGCAGTGCATCAGCGCCGACGGAGGGAGCCGTGAAGCGAGTCGTTCTAACTGCAACGATCTTGCTAGCGCCAATCATGACTTTTGCTCAAAACAAGGATTACAATGAGCAGGTTTTTTTGGATCAGCTCGACCAATCCGATAATACATATTCTGGACGAATCATAATATCACTCGTACTATGCAGCGACGCGACTTATAGCGATATTGGCGGTTTTAACAAGGTGGCGACTATTATCACGTTCGACAAGGCCAAGAACTCGGAAGACGCAAAAACGAAAAAGCAAGCCGACGTCGACAAATTCATTTCGAGCTTCGCTAAGGATCCCGGACTGTGTCCCTTTCATTGACCGCGCTCGCCGACGATCCTCACAACTTGATTGACGCGCGAACGCGGATCCGCGCCTCTTTTCACCTGTGTTGGTATAGTTTCGCTGCTGTCGACAAACACGTTTTCGAGCGGGCGGGCTTCGAGCCTTATGTGAAATTCCAGGTGGGGTCGAGCGCAGATTTGCGCGCTAAGTCTCTGACAATGTTGAGTCGGGTGGCAGTAAGCGGCGCTGCCTCACACGCTGTTGACAGAGTGACGCGGGGCGCGCCCCGGAGGCTGACGCGCCGTAGACAAGCGGGCCGTCGCTTCAACCTCCGCTTCAGAGGCGCAGCCGCCAACGGTTGAATGGGCAAATTGGGCGCATTCCAGTCATTGCTTGGTTTCAATACATCTGCGTCATCGGGTCCGGTCGGTCGAATAGGCCGACGCCGGATAGAAGTTGCCCGCGTCGAGGGTGCAACTTCGTCCCCGGCAGGGTTGCTGCCGGGGGCGCGTCGTCAGTGGATTAGAAGCTGCGGTCAGCAATCCAGACCGTCACGTCGGCATCCGCCCGGGCCTTGTCCATGGTGTACGCCTTCGCGACCAGCGCCGACAGCGCCTCATGGCTTCTCACGTTGGCCACATCAGCCTGATTGAGCTTGGACCATTTGGCGTGGATGTCGTTGGCTTGAATTTTCGTATTGGTCATAGAAATCTCCAAATCAATATCTTATTCCGTGAACTCAGATACGAATTCACTTCTCATTTTCATAATAAAAGAGTGGCAGAACTAAGTGTGACAGACGTTGGATTATGTATTTTGTTCATAACTCATTGAAAACGCCCCGAGAACAATTTTGCAAAATCGAAATAAATACTATCAACATACGCAGATTGTTGTCGCCGGGAGCCCGATGATCTAATGTCAGCGGAAAACCCGCATTAATCTCTTTGCACGCTAGGTGTGAAGCGGCCCCACCGATGCGTAAGTCCGGGGCCCCCGTGGTCGCTTAACGCGCCTCGCGGATAAGCGTCCGCTTTCGAGAACCGCCTCATTTGCCGGCGCCAGCCGCAATGGGCGCGAAGCGGTCGTTCAAACTGACCTGCTACCCCCAGGATCGCAATCTCTTTCCGATTTTCAGAATTCATGCTATTCTCCTCCTTCGCCATTTCCACATCTCGCCCGGCTGCACGCCGCGCGCGCCGAAGGAGCCGCCCTATGACCGAAGCGTCCCTCCCCACCCCCTCCGCCACCACCCGCCGCCGCGCCGCGCGGGAGCGCGAATTTCGGCGCATCCGCATTCTGGCGATGGTCCAGGCGGGTTGGTCCTATGCGGCGATCGGGCGCGAGGAGGCGATTTCGCGCGAGCGCGTGCGCCAGATCGTCGCCCAGGCCTTCGAGGCGGGCGAGAGCGAGACTAAGCTCGTCCATGCCAGCATGCAGCTCGCGCGGCTCGAGCCGACGCTGCGGCTCGCGGCGCGCAGCGTCGCCGATGGCGGGCTTTCCGCCATCGACCGGCTGCTGCGGGCGCCCGGCCGGCTCAACCGATGCGCCGCCATCGACGGCGCCGACCCGGCCTATGACGAAAACGCCCGCGAGCGGTTGCTGGCCAAGCTCAACGCCATGGCCGAGACCATCAAGCGGCGGCGCGAGCTGCAAGGCGAGGCCGCGCCGGGCGAAAACGACTCGACAGACGCCGAGGCCCCCCTTGACGCAACGGACAGCCCTGATTTCGTTGACGATCCCGCCGCGCCGTCAAGCGCCGGGCTTGACATCGCTTGACAAAACTTGACGAAACTTGACGCGCGCTTTGACAAAACTTGACGCGCGGCTTGACGGCCAGCCCCCTCACGGCCCCGGATAGTCCTCGAGCCTGCCCACCGCCGGCTGGCGCGCTTCCCGTAAGCGTTCGCCCACCTGCTCGACCTTGCGCATGACGCGCAGGAGGTTGCGATGGGCGATTTTCTCGAGGTCGCTCTCGGAGAAGCCGCGGCGGATCAATTCCGCGAAGAGATGGGGAAATCGGCCGACATGCTCGAGCCCCTGCGGCTGGAGGCCGCCGTAGAAGTCGGAGCCGATGCCGACGTGATCGACGCCCGCCGTTTCGACCAGATAGACGACATGGTCGGCGACCTCGGCCAGCGTCGCGCGCGGCGCCGGTCCATGGCGCGCTTCGATCGCCGCGATCCGCGCCTTCGGGTCGGCGACCTGCGGCGCCTTGCCGTGGGCGTCGAGCGAGCCTCTGAGCCAGTTGCGCAACGCCTGCGAGACGAAGCCGGGCACGAAGGTCGCGAGCGCCGCGCCGCCGTTCGCCTTCAGCCGCTTGAGCACGTCGTCGGGCGCGTTGCGCGGATGGTCGCACAGGCTGAACGCGTTCGAGTGCGACAGCAGGATCGGCGCCTCGGAAACGTCGAGCAGGCGGCGGATGCCGTCATGCGACACATGCGCGCCGTCGACGATCATGCCGAGCCGATTGGCCTCGCCGATCACCGCGCGGCCGAAGGCGTTGAAGCCGCCGTGGCGCGGCGTGTCGGTCGCCGAGTCGACCCAGTCGAGCGTCTCGTTGTGGCAGGGGATCAGCATCCGCGCCCCCGCCGCGTGCCACAGCCTGAGCGGCGCCAGCGCGTTCTCCAGCCCGACGCCGCCTTCGACGACGATGTAGGAGGCGATCTTGCCCTCGCGTTGCGCGCGGGCGAAATCGGCGGCCGAGCGCGCGGGATAGAAGACGTCGGGATACGCCGCCTCGACGCGACGGATGAGGTCGATCTGTTCGAGCGCGGTGCGCGCGGGATGCGGCGCGCTGGTCGGCTGGAACGCCGCCCAGAACTGGGCCCCGACCTTGCCCTCGCGCAGGCGCGGGATGTCGGTGTCGCTCTCGGGATGGACGCGGGTCAGGTCGTAGGCGTGGACGTCGCCGCGCGCATGCTTGTCGATCCGGATCGTCCAGGCGAGGTCGTTGTGGCCGTCGAACAGCGGCGCGCGCGTCAGCTGCGTCACCGCCAGGGTCAGCGCGTCGTCGTTACCCATCCGCGGCGAATCCCCTTTTCAAAGCGGCCGCATGCAATCACCATTCGTTAAGCAGCGCCAGCGCGCGCTAAGGGTCCGTCGGCTTGTCAACCGGCCGATCCGGTTGATAATGCCGCTTCGGGCGAGCGGGTCGACGCCGCCGGCGACGGGCTGACGAGCGGAACAAGCGATCATGGGCGCTCAGCGGGCGGCAAAGTCGGGGCGCGACATCGTCGCCTATTTCGCCGGGCACCTGGCCAATCTCGCCAACGGCAACGACACGCTCGGCGACGCCGAGGAGATCGTCGTCGTCAGGCCGTTCCACCTCTACGAGCGGGTGCGCCGGCTGCTGACGGTCAACAAGCGCTATGCCGAAGGCCTGGTCGGCGTCTGGGCCTATCCGCCGCCCGACGGCGTCGAGGAGGCGGCGGAATTCTATTTCGACCGCGTGCTCGACCGGCCGATCGCCGCGCGCCGCGACGAGCCGACCTCGGCCGACAATCTCGCCGCTCTGATCGCGACCCGCGCCGCCGGCCCGATCGCCCCGCCGCCGCGCGACGAAGCGCTGTCGACCTGGAAGGCGCTGGTCGGCGGCCCGGCGCGCCGCCGCCGCTTCCGCGCGACGACCGAGCTGTTCGAATTGTCGAACCGCATCCTCAAGTGCCTCGACGCCGCCAACCGCCCTTACGCCGAAACGCTTCGGCTCGGCCTTTGCCCCAAGGAATGGCTGGTCGGCGACGACGCCGCCGGGGTCAACACGCTGAAAGCCGCCAACGGCTTCCTCAAGGCGCTGAAGGCGAAGATGGGCGACAAGCTCGGCCGTCGCCCGAGCGAAGCGGAGATCGAGGCCGCCTTCGCCGCCGCGCCGGTGCCCGGCGCGAAGACCGGCAAGGACTTCGTCGCCACGCCGCTCGGCGCGGCGATCGTCTCGCGCGTCGCCGGCCAGGACCAGACCTATCTGCTGTCGTTCGAAACGGTCGAGGCGACCCAGGCGGCCGAAATCGCCGACGAGGCGGACGGTCCGCTGATGACCCAGCAGGAGGCCGCGCCCTATCTCGCGGCGGCGGTCGAGGCGGGCGCGATCGCCCCGCCCGAGCGCGACCTGCTGGCGGCGATCATGGCGGGGCGGACGCTGAACCAGGCGCTCGGCGAGAGCCTGTTCCTGCGCCGCCGGGTGAAAGCCGATTTCGAAGGCGATCTCGCCGCCTACGTCGAGGATTTGTCGGCGCGGACCGCGCGCTTCGTCGTCGCGGCGACCAGACCGTAAAGCGGGCGCAGCGTCTCGCCTTCGCCGAAACGAGGGTCGGGCCGAGGAGAAGACCATGAATTCGACGTTCGATTCCCGCGAGGCGGCGCGGTTCTTGCGGACCCTGCGCGTCACGACCCAGACGGCGATCGCGCTCAACGATCTCGACCGCGCCGGCGAACGCGCCCGGCCGGTCTCGACCTTTGCCGCCCTGGCGGCCAAGGGCGCCGACGAATGGCGCTTCCCCGCCGCCGGGATCCTCAGCGGCGACGGGCTGGTGCTGGCGCGCCTGGAGCACGAAAGCGACGAGTCCAAAGTGCTGACGCTGCAGGCGCAGGGCGTCGTCGGCCTCACCGCCTACGCCGAGCACGGGGTCAAGGTGCGTCTCGGCGACGCGCTGCAGATCGAAGGCGTGTTCGACCGCGACGGCCGCCTGCATGTCGTGCTCGACGCCGACGCGCTGACGCGCGCCGATTTCTCGCGGCTCGAAATCGAACTGCTGGACGCCCAGCCGTGACCGCTCGCGTCTTCGTGCCCCTGGTCGGCGCGAACGGCGAAGGGGCGCAATTGTTCGAAGCGATCGCCGGCGATTTCGCCCCCGAGCCGCATCCGGCGAAGCTGGCCCCGCAGATCTCCGAGCTGTTCGATTTCGGCCTCTACGGCATCGGCCAGACGGTGCGCGAGGCGGCGACCCGCTTCGTCGCGGCGCGGCGCGCCAGGCTGTGGCTCAGCCGCAGCAACGGCCAAGTCAATCGCTGGAACCTGCGCATTTCCGAATTGCAGATCGGCCGCCTGTCGGACGAGAACGCGCGCTCGGCCGGGCTCGGCCTGACGCTGGCGGCGATCTGCCAGGCGTTCGGCCGCGACACCGGCGTCGTCTTCGCCACCGGCGAAATCGTGCTGCCCAGCGCGCCCGGCGCGCCGACCGTCGCGGTCGGCCCGGTCGGCGGCCTGCGCGGCAAGCTGTCGCTCATCGGCGACTACATCGTCCAGCACCGCCAAGCGCTCGAAGGCCGCAAGATGGTGGTGGCGCTGCCGGCGACCGCGATCGACGGCCGCCCGCTCGAGATCGCCGAGGCGGCGCCGCTCGAGCGGCTGCGCAAGGAGGCGCGCGCGGCCGGGGCCGAGATCGAATTTGTCTTCGCCGACAATCTCGACGCGATCGAGCCGGCGCTTGGGCCCTTCGCCATGCGCGAGATCGTCACGCCGGCGCGCGCGCTCGCCGCGTTCGCCGCGCTGATCGCCGTCGCGGCCGTCGTCGGCGTGTGGTTGACGTGGCTTCACGCGCCGATCGCGCTCGCCTTCGAGCCGGTCGGCCCGGCGACGCGCGGCCTCGCCGACGATTCCGCGCCGCAGCGCGCGCGTTACGACGCGAGCGCCGACAAGCTGCAATTGCTCGGCCCCTGCTTCGACGACCAACGCCAGCCGATGGCGGTCGGCGGCGAGACCCTGGTGCTGCGCGTCAGCGCGCGCGACGGTCTGCCCTACGCCAGCGCGCTCAGGCCGCCTCGCCTGTTCATCGCCTCGGTGTCGCGCGCCGCCGATCCCGTCATCCTCGACGCCGAGCACTTCCGCTCGCTCGCCCCGGGCCCGCGCGGCGGCGGCGAGATCGACCTCACCGCGGCGATCCCGATCGAGCCGACCGAGGACGAAGTGCGGCTGTTCGTCGTCGCCACTCGCGACCCATCGCTCACGATCACCGCCCTGCAGGACGACCTGCGCAAGACGCTCAAAGGCCTCGCCGGCGCGGCGGTGTTGACGACGACGACCAGCTTCCTCGCCGACCGCGTCGGCACGGAGATCAGCTACCAGTTCAAGGTGACCAATGATGCGCGCGCCTGTCCGACCTGACGCGCCCCGGCGCCATCGGCGCCGTCGCGCGGTCGCTCTCCTCCTCGCCGCCTTGTGCGCCGCCGCGGCGTTTGCCGCGCCCGCGCGCGCCGCGCCGCTGGCGCTCGCCAGCGATTCCGACTTCGCCGCCTTCGCCGATCGTCTGCGCGCCTTCGCCGACGCGAGCCGCGTGCGCTGGGTCGTCGCGGCCAAGACCCACGCCGACGCTGAAGCCGCCGTCGCCTCGCTCGCCAATCGCCTCGCGCCGATCGACCGGCCGCTCATCGGCCGCGTCGACGTGCGCGCGCTCGCCGACGTCGCGCCGAAGCTCGCCGACTCGGCGAGCCCGCTCGCCTGGATGATTTCGGCGGGCGACAGCGGCGCGGAGGGCCGCCTCGCCTGCTCATGGCAGGTGGCGGTTTCCGATCCCGCTTTCCCGACCATCGGCGACGGCCCGCTCGCCGTCTCGCTCGCGCCCAACGACCGCCTGCCGGTCGGCGCGGCGGCGACGTTCCGCGTCGGCCACTCCGGCCTGCTGCAATCGAAGCTCTACGCCTTCGACGAGACCAAGCCCGGCGCGATCCGCGATCTCGCCACGGTCGCCGACGCCGACATTCCCGTATCCGTCGATCCCGCCGGCGACACGATCGTCCTCGCCATGGCGCGCCAGACGGCGCCCTTCCTCGAACGGGTGAAGTCGGCGCTGGCGGCGAGCGACGGCGAGCGGCGCGACCTCGGCAAGGAAT
>Ga0181529_10007959_pt1 | contig 10446 bp, 9 predicted proteins | sample PEATcosm2014_Bin_36_FD_119763 | JGI IMG/M metagenome (GOLD analysis project Ga0181529, IMG submission 119763) | Peatland microbial communities from MTU Mesocosm Facility, Houghton, MI, USA - PEATcosm2014_Bin10_30_metaG | ecosystem: Environmental > Terrestrial > Soil > Wetlands > Peat | place... | reverse complement strand
GCGGAACACCTCCAATTTACTGCAGTTTGTTTCGTTCCATTCCTATTCCACAAATCCGGCAAGCACCAGCATCGCGACACTTGCGACGACGCTAACGAACAACGGCCGCTCAGGGTTGCCCATCTTCCTTACCGAATGGAACAGCAGCAGCGAAACCTCCACAGACATGATTGGCGATACGGCCGCCAACTTTGTTGCTTGGCAATTGATGGAATTAACAGGGGTAACTCAGCTTACGGGAGCGGATTATTTTTCGTTCCTGCCCAATAACGAAGTGCTTTCCCCTTATGAAGACTGCAGTGCCTGCAGCAACTATCCAGTTGCAATGTACAGTGGGACCAACGGTGTTGTCACACTTTTGCCACAAGCTCGGGCCTATCAGTTGCTCAGCACGGACTTGGGACTTGGGACCGGCACTTTTCATACTTTTGCCACGGTAAATCCGACGGTGGCAGAGGAGGGCTGGACCACGTCGAACCAAAATGTCGCTGCCGCTGTAGTGAACCCAAATTCGACCGCGACCACGGTAAACTTTACGCTCGAAGGCATCAACACAAGCGGATGTGGTTTTACCGTCAAGGAATATTTGGCGGACACGGGCAGCAATACTGCGGTTAGTCCGGTGGCAACTTTCACCAATCAGTGTATTACCAACCAAACGATGACGCTGACGGGAATCCCAATTCCTCCCTATGCCACGATGGGCATATTCATCAGCAAATAGCGCAGTCTGCTGGTTCTTGTGACTATATGCGGGTGGGTCGGGCGGCGCTGGGAGCGCTACCCGCTTCCCCCCGCTGTCTCCAAATGGATTTGGAGCGAGAGTGAGCCAACGAGCGCCGCCAGGCCTCCAGTTTGGCGCGGAACTCTCAACAATTGCTAGCCAAGAACTGGTAGGCAGACTATGTGTCGTTTGTTTAGTTGAGGCGATCTGTCTTTGGTTGGTGTGGTGGATCTTTTGGAGACACAGTGCCTTGGACAATCAGCAGAAGTAGAGTCGGGAGGGAAACGTTGAGAAGAATTAAGGTGGTGCTGTCGGGGATAGTCGCAGGAATGGCTATTGGGAGCGTGCTGGTGACGGGTATGCCTTGCCAGGCAGAGCGATTTGGCATGGTCACCGTTCAGAACGAGAAGCCAAGAATTGATCAGGATGGAAAAATCATTGACGCACACGATGGGTGCTTGCAATTCTTTGCGGGGCGCTATTACTTGTATGGCACGGCCTACGGGAAGACCGCTGGATATGCGATTAACAACCGTTTTCGCGTCTATAGCTCGGTAGATCTGGAGCATTGGACCTTTGAGGGGGAGTTGCTGAAAGAGCCGCTTGATGGGGTCTACTACCGTCCATACGTAGCCTATAACGCCAGAACGCGAAAATATGTCCTCTGGTACAACTGGTATGAAAAATTGTGGGATGGGAAGGTCGGTGTCGCGACCAGTGATTCGCCCACTGGACCGTTTACGATAGCTAACACCAGCGTGCTCCTGTCACAGGAGAAAGACTATCCTGGCGACGGAAGCCTGTTTGTGGATGACGACGGTACGGCATTCTTTATCTATACAACGATCGGACAGAATCATTCCATTCGAATTGAGAAGCTAACCGCAGATTATCTGTCGACGGCAGGAGAGGTGAGCGACTCATTAGGTGTAGAGTGTGAGGCACCTGCCATGTTCCGACGTAAGAATCTCTACTACGCCGTGTTTGACAGGACCTGCTGCTTCTGCCGGAACGGAAGCGGGGCTCGGGTGCTGGTTGCGACCAGTCCGCTCGGGCCGTACAAGGAAATAGGAAACATCAACCGGACGGACACCGGCAAACCTATCATTTCTGCACAGCAAACCTACGTGGCAAGGATTCCGACTTCGCACGGAACGGATTATGTGTGGATGGGTGACCTGTGGAAGTCACGAACAGATGGAGTGAAGGGGCATGATCTGCAGTACTGGAGTGCACCTCTTCAGTTCAACCCTGACGGTTCGATAGTCGTTCTTGCGCCAACTTCTGTTTGGAAAGAAAGAATCGAGATTGGAAAGCGGAGGCGCGGGAACCTGACGAAGCGGTATGAGTGGCCGCAGAAGCACGACCCACAAACGCTACGAACTGACGCTTGCTACCAAACACCGTTAAACGAAGACGGCGAACCCGTTTCCGGAGCGGGACCACGTTAATGAGAGAGCCTCTGATCAAGTCGCAAATCCACATCCCTCTTTCATAAAATGGCAGAGGGATGGAGAACGCGATGCGCCAGATAAGTGTTGCCAGCCAGCCGAGTTTTGAGAAGTATGAACGAACCAGCCGTCGCGAGGTCTTTCTTACCTCGATGGAGGCCATCGTTCCCTGGTCAGAACTGGAAGCCTTGATTGCTCCGCACTATCCGAAGGCAGGCAAGGGACGTCAGCCTGTTGGTCTCGGCATCATGCTGCGCATCTACTTTTTGCAGCACTGGTTTTACCTGTCAGCCCCAGGCGCAGAGGATGCACTATGGATCGCCTGTATTGCGTGGCTTTGCCGGAATCGATCTGGGGCGCGCCGCCGCGCCCGATGAAACCACCATCCTCAACTTCCGCCACCTGCTGGAAAAGCACGAGTTGAACGGCAAGATTCTGGACACGGTGAACCTGTACTTGGCCAGCCAGGGCATCCGGATCTCGGCCGGTACCATCGTCGATGCCACGATCATCTCTGCGCCCTGGTCGACCAAGAACGAGAAGAAGGAACGCGATCTCGAGATGCATCTGACCAAGAAGGGCAACCAGTATTATTTCGGTGCCAAGGCGCATATCGGTGTCGATAGCAAGGAAGGCGTGGTGCATTCGGTGTGCACGTCGGCAGCTTCGGTGCACGACAAACACATGCTGCCCGACTTGCTGCATGGCAACGAAAAGTAGGTCTGGGGCGATGCAGGCTATCAGGGGCAAACCGAGGCGATCCACAAGGCCGCGCCGCAGGCTCAGGACATGACCAATCGGCGCGTGAAGAAGAGCAAGGGGCAAGTGGATGAAGAAGAGAAGCGCAAGATCCGCACCAAGTCGCGAGTTAGGGCGAAAGTAGAGTGGCTTTTTTGCATCTTGAAGCGCGTATTTCATTACACCAAGGTGCGCTATCGCGGGATCAAGAAGAATCACGAGTGGCTGCTGACTGCCTTCGCGCTGGTGAATCTCTACCAACACCGCAAGCGGCAAATTCCGAATCTGCCCCGCTGGGGGCGCAGTGTGCCTGGCGGCCGAAATGGCCTCCAGATGCACTACTGGACACCTGCAAAATGCAGTAGTGTCGCGTCTTTTGACCAGATGAGAGCCCGCTTTCAAGCGGGAAAGACAAATCCTTTTGCGGCTCGGGTTTTGAGGGGCTTGTTCAGAGCTTCCACAGATCTCCGCAAAGGCTACAAATTGCAGACACTAACTGCTTGAAGGTCTGACTCTATCTTTGCCAGCGAGGCGCACGGCGATCGGCCCAAGGACAGCGGTCAGCAACACATAGGCGGCGGCGAGCGGGCCGAGGCGCGGCTCGAGCGCACCCCCCAGGCCGGCGATCACGATGGCGAATTCGCCGTGGGCAACGAGCGTGAAACCAGCACGAAGGCGAGCGCGGTGGCCCACTTGGGTGCGTCGCGTTGCCAAGTATCCGGTGAGCGTCTTGGTGAGCAGGGTGACCACCGCGAGGACCAGCGCAAAGAGCAGGACAGGCGGCAGGCTGCGCGGATCGATCTCCACTCCGAAGAAGAAGAAAAAGATGGCGGCAAAGAGATCGCGCAGTGGGGAGATCAGGCGCTGGGAGCGCTTGGCCACAGGTCCAGAGAGCGCGATGCCGACCAAAAAGGCCCCGATCGCAGCCGATACCTGAATCCGCTCGGCGAGGCCCGCCGCCAGAAGCACACTGCCAAAGACAGAGAGAAGGATGACCTCGTCTGACTGATGCGCGATGAGGGCGCTGAACGAGTGCCCGTGGCGAATGGCGGTAAAAAGTGCCAGGAGCACGGCGATGACTGCGATGGCCACTGAGATGGCGATTGTGCCCCCTCCTCCTCCGGCGATGAGGACGGCGACAAGGGGAAGATACACTGCCATGGACAGGTCTTCCAGGACCAGGATGGAAAGCACGACCGAGGTCTCGGGAGAGTTCATGCGGCCCGAGTCGGAGAACACACGTGCGGCAATGCCCAAAGAGGTGTTGTAGGTGATGCCGCCCAGCAGGATGGAGGGCAGCCATTGCCAGCCGAAGAAATGTCCTGCGAGCAAGCCGGGGAGAAAGTTGAGCAGCAGGTCAAGGGCGCCACCCCAAAGCCCGCTACGAAGATTTTGCTTGAGCTGATCGCCGGAGTACTCCAGGCCGAGCATGAAAAGCAGCAGGAGGATTCCGATTTCGGCGCCGGTATGAGTAAAGCCCCTGGAAATACTGAGAGGCGCCAGGCCGTCATTGCCGAAGGGCAAGCCGGCCAACAGATAAAGGGGAATCGCCGAGAAGCCCCAACGGCTGGAGAGGCGAGCAAGAATGGCGAGCCCAATGGTCGCCAGGCCAAGTTCAATAAAAATGTAAGCGAGTTCATGTTCGGCGGGATTCAAGGTCGCCTCCTTGCAGGCAACTATTGGGGGCTTCGCCGCCCCGGATGGAGATTATTTCAATAAGATACTACTTTGCCTCCCACGGCAGCCTTTCTCTGAAAAGTGAAGCGCGCTGGAAATGCCAATGGTTCATTCTTTCGCTTGACGCGCTCCCGGCGTTCCCAGGCGGTGTCTTCCTGTAGGATGGATTCCAAAATCGAGAGGGCCATTCGATGGGCTTGAGCGGCTGCGCCACGTGGATTGCCTGTACGTTCTTCTGTTTGCCTGCCTGCCTTGCCGCTCAGACTCCCGCTCAGAACGAGATGAAGCAGATTCGTCAAGAGATGGAACAGATGCGGCAGGAGTATGGGCTGCGCATGAAAGAGCTGGATGCCCGCTTGACTCGGCTGGAGGCTTCCAGCGCGGGAGAGGCCACGCAGCCTGCGCCGGCGGCGCCACACGCCGCCGAGGCCGGCCCGAAACCTGCTCCCGGCGCAGCCGCGCCAGCGCCGCAGCCGGAGAGCCGGCGGGAGTTTGCCGACGAACTCTTTCGCAACGCCACCGAGTCGAGAAATCAGACTCCGTCAGGTGAGCCCAACCAGGCTCTCCGGGAGCGAGCCGAAAAGGTGCTGCAAGACTTTGTGGAGATCGCCGGATACTTCCGCGCCGGTTACGGCCGCGACGGCGAGGGAGGCCCGCAGGTTGCTTCCATCGCCCCCGGCGCCTTGGCCAAAGGACGCCTGGGAAATGAGGCGGAGAACTACGGAGAGTTGATCTTCAGCAAGAACTTCTATCTCCCCGGCAAGTTCTCTCTGCAACCCTCGCGCGGCGACGGCACGCCGAGCGGTCCGATTGCCCGCTTTCAGGCGCGTCTTTCCATGTACGATCCCTATCAGGCCTATGCGGATGCCACCGCGACGAGTCTTGGGTTGGCGGAGGCATGGGCCTCCATAGGCAACTTGAGCGCCCGTCAGCCGGAGATGAAGTTCTGGGCTGGAAACCGCTTCTATCAGCGTTACGACATCCACATCAATGACTTTTTCATTTACAACATGAGCGGTGGCGGCGGCGGCGTGGAAGATATCGGCAACCGCCTGGGCAAGATCGACGTGGCCTGGATCGGGCAAGGCAGTCAAAGCGGCTTCAGCGATACGCCGCAGCCCAATCCCGCCAACCAGGCAGGATTCAGCAAGACCAACCTGGTTCTTGACCTGCACGACACGCGTCTACCCGGCGGGAAAGGCTTCTTCGGCCTGACCTGGACGCGTGCCACCAGCGGCCTGGACGCGAATGGAAATACCGCTCCCAACACTACTGGAGCCGCGTTCACCTTCATCCATATGTGAAGCCGCTTCGCGGACGCCAACAGCGCGAACCGGTTTTCGATTCAATACGGACGGGACGCAGCCAAGACATTCACCTCCAGCTTCGAAAGTTACACCACCCCCGGGGGGGGACTTTCATCCGGCCGGATGCGAGCGGCTCTTACCGCTTCCGTATCACCGAGAATCTGATCCCGCAACCCTCGCCTCATTTATCCTTCAGCCCGGTGCTGCTCTATCAGTTGACCAACTAGAAGCAGTACGGCGGAGTGGAGCGGTGGTAATCGGCCGGAGTTCGCCCGATTGTTCACTTCAATCGCACCATGAGTTTGGCTTTTGAGCCTTTCCTGGACAGGACGGGAGATGAGGCCGCGCGTCAAAGCGGCTATCTGGCCAAGGCGACGCTGGCGCCGCAGATTTCACAGAGCAACCTCTTCATGAGCCGTCCGGTAATTCGCGTCTTCTTCACTTACGCTCACTGGTCGGAGGCCTACATGGGGCAGATTGGCGGCCTGGATTTCGCCCATCGCAATCAGGGATATACTGCGGGGGTGCAGATGGAGACGTGGTGGTAACAAGCCGCAACGTCTTGCTATCCTCATGGGCGCGAACTACAATGACCCGCAAACGTTCATTCACGGAGAGTGCGTACTGTATGCGGCAGGGGCTGCTGCTGATGCCGGGCAAAGGCATAGGCCCCAATTCATTTGCCTCTGCGCGCATAAATACATTTGCAATTCCTTGAAAGGATGCACGATGCGATGCAGTTGGGCAGGTTTCGCGGGACTCTTGCTGGGCGCGCTGCTGCCCGCAGAGGTTTCCTTGCAAGCGCCCGCCGCCGCTCCCCTGCTGACCGAGCAGCAGGCGGTGGAGACGGCCCGCGCCGCCAACCGGCAAAATCGCGAGTCGGCGCTGAACGATGCGCAGGCGGAAGCGGCGATTCGCCAGACAAAGAGCTATTTTTACCCTCAGTCCAGTGTGAAACTTACCTCCGGTTATCCGTTGAAGCCGGCGGAGTTTTCCATTCCAGAGGGTGCGCTGGGAACCTTCCCTGGAACCGGGCCGGTGCCGGGAAAGAACGTTACCATCCCTGGCGGGCAGAACCTTACGCTGGCCACCTTCGCCACTGTGGGCCAGCCGCTCTCGCAGCTCTACAAGGTCCATCTTTCCCTGATGAGCGCGCGCAATCAGCTGGCTTTGGCGCAGGCGGCGACGCGGGAGCAGTTGCAGAACACGACCCAGCAGGTCCGGCAAGCGTATCACCAGATCTGCCTGCTGGAAGCCAAGGTCGATACGGATCGCAGCCAGTTGAAGTCTCTGGAGGAAGCGCAGGCGGTTGCCAGCCACAATGTGGATCAAGGCACGGCTCTGAACGCCGACAGCCTGGACGCTAAATCCGCCGTGGCCCAGCAACGGTACGGCCTGCTGAAGGATTCGGATGCGCTGGAGTCTGCGCGCGAGCAATTGAATATTCTTCTTGGCCGCGCCCTCGATGAACCCTTTTCGGTGGAAGCAATGACCGCTCCCAGTGGCGAGGAAGCTGATCTGGCCGAGGCGCGCGCAACGGCGCTTCGTCAGCGGCCGGAGATTCGGGAAGCCAAGCTGCAAGTGGAGAAGGCGCAGCTTGATTTGCGCCGGGAGAAGGCCGAGTATCTCCCCGATGTGAGCGCGCAGATCACCTATGTGGGCTTTCAAAACATCGATTTTCTGCCGACCAACATGGTCACCGCCGGACTCTCTCTGGAATGGGAGAATCCCTGGGACTGGGGCCGGCGCAGGGCACAGCTCGCCGGCCTACGCGACGCAAGCAAGCAGCAAAGACTGACCGCCGAAGACGCAACCGACAAGGTTCTGCTCGATGTCAGCCGCAAATATCGCGCCTTGCAGGAAGCGCGGCTGCTGGTGGAGGTGGCCGAGGCGGCGAAAGTTGCCAGCGCCGAGCGGCTGCGTGTAGTGACCGATCAATACAAACAGCAGAGTGCACTTCTGGCCGATGTGCTGAAGCAAACCGCCAACGATAGCCAGCAAGCCGCGAACTTGAGCCAGGCGCTGGCCGCCTTCTGGAATGCGCGGGCCGATTTCGATCTGGCCCTGGGGAACGACTGATATGAGAAAGAAGATGGTTTGCATCTGCGCCGCCGGGTTTTTGCTCGCCAGTCTGCCGGGCTGCAAGCAGGGGCCGCCAGCCGCTTTGTTGCCCGTGGTCCGGCTGGGAACGCTCGCGTCGGCCTCCGAGCAGAGCGGTGTTCGTTACGCGCTCTCGCTGGTCCCCTTCCGGCAGGCCCAACTGGCCTTCAAGTCGCCGGGGATCGTGGAGAAGATTCTGGAGGTGCGCGGCCTTGATGGAAGGACGCGTGAGGTGACCATGGGCGACAAGGTCGCCGCCGGAGCCGAACTGGCTCATGTACGCCTGATCGACTATCTGCAGAAGCTGGATCAGGCGAAGGCGGCGGTGCAGCAGGCCACGGCCGATCTTGCCGCGGCAAAGGCCAGCCAGAAACTGGCAGCGGTCACCTATGATCGCGCCTCGAATCTCTTCCACGACGCCAGCATGACCAGGCAGGACTTTGATCGCGCCACCCAGCAGCGGGATTCCGCAGACGCCGCTGTAAAGCAGGCCGAAGCGGGACTCGCCAATGCGCAAGCCGAGCAGGCGCAGGCCAATCAGGCCTTGCAGGATACCGCAGTTACGGCGCCCTTCGGCGGCGTGGTTGTCGCCCGCCAGATTGAACTGGGGAATCTGGTGGGCAACAGCACGCCGGCCTTTACGGTGGCCGACATTCACCGCTTGAAGGCGGAGTTCACCGTGCCGGTGGAGGAGTTGGCTTCGTTTCATCAAGGCTCGCAACTCACGCTGACGCTGCCCGATGCGCCGGAGCCGGTGGCGGGAGCGGTGACCGCTCTCTCGCCTGTCGCCGATCCGCAGAGCCGTGTCTTCACGGTCGAAATCACGATCGACAATCCCAGGGGCGCGTACAAGCCGGGGATGATCGGCTCGCTGGAACTGCCGCGCGCGAAGACGGCAGCGCACCAGTTGACCGTCCCGCTGGCGGCGCTGGTGCGCACTACATCGGGCGATTTCGCGGTTTTTGTCCCCGTCTTGGCGGAGGGCAAGACGCGCGTGCATGCGCTTCCGGTGACGATTGGCGCCAGCCGGGGCAGCGACGTGGAAGTGCTCAGCGGAATCGGCGTACGGCAGCAGATCGTCGTTGGCGGCGCGCAAACCCTTCATGAAAGCGACGAAGTCAGGGTCGTGGAATAGCCCATGAGCCACAAAAGCAATCGCGAACTGATCGAGCATACGCACAATACGTCGCGCTTCTTTGTCGAGCATCCGCACGTGGCGTGGGCGGCCTTTGTGGCTGTGCTAATGTGGGGCATCTACGGCTACACGCATATGCCGCAGCGCAAGGACCCCGATATTCCCATCCGCCTGGGTATCGCTTCGTGCACCTGGCCGGGAGCGACCGTCGAGCAGATGGAGCAGTTGGTCACGCGGCCGATCGAAGAAACCATCGCAGAGAACAAGACCATTCATCCGCCCGTGGCGAAGACCTACGGCATTCGCTCGGTCACCGCGCCGGGCTCCTCCAGCGTGACCGTGCAACTGGACGAAAACGTCCGCGACACGCGCGAACAGTTCAACGACATCGGTTCCCGCTTGCAGCAGTTGAATGCGCGCTTGCCCAAGGGCGCGGGGCCCATCCTCTTTCAAAGCGACTTTGGCGACACAACCACGCTGATGCTGACGGTGGCCAGTCCGCAGGCGGATGGCATCGAGATCGGGGTTCGCGCCCACGAGATGCGGCAGGCGATCGAGGCGGAGCGCGGCAAACTGCCGGCCTCCGCGCTCTCGCCCGTCAGCATTGTCTACGCCTTTCCGCTTGCCATTGCCCCTTCCAGCGCGCGAGAGATCGCCGACCGTTTTCGCCGCGCGGCCGAAGCGCGAGGCTGGCTCGTTTCGAGTTCGGTCATCAGCGGCAACGGCTTTGTCGGAGTCAACGGGCTCACCTTCTCCAGCGACGAGCAGATTCTCACCCTGTTGAACAGGCTAGTTGCCGACAAGCTGCCGCTTTCGTCCTTCGGCCCCGATATCTGGCCGCCCATCCTAGTGCGCGATCCCGTCCGCATCGCCGATGAACTGGCCGCGGTCGCCGGCGCCAAGTACTCGTATGCGCAACTGGACGACTTCACCAATCTGCTTTCCCGTTCCCTGCAAGGCGTTCCCCAGGTGGCGCGCGTGGACCGCACCGGCATTCTTCCCCAGCGGGTTACGATGGAATACTCACAGGAGAGGCTGGCCGCCTACGGCTTCAAGCCAGCCGACCTGGGCAATCTGCTGGCGGCGCGTAACATTACCGCTTCCGGCGGAGTAGTGGAAACCGGCTCGCAGAGCCTTATCATTACGCCCACCGGACTCTATGATGATGCGCAATCCATTGGCGACACCATCGCTGGAGCAACGGCCACAGGTGCTCCCGTTTACCTCCGCGATCTGGTCACCTTCACCCAGGGCTACCGCACTCCGCCGCAACTGCTCAATTACTACACGTGGATCGACGAGCATGGCGTGGCG
>Ga0181529_10007957_pt1 | contig 10448 bp, 10 predicted proteins | sample PEATcosm2014_Bin_36_FD_119763 | JGI IMG/M metagenome (GOLD analysis project Ga0181529, IMG submission 119763) | Peatland microbial communities from MTU Mesocosm Facility, Houghton, MI, USA - PEATcosm2014_Bin10_30_metaG | ecosystem: Environmental > Terrestrial > Soil > Wetlands > Peat | place... | reverse complement strand
CGGCGCTGTCCGAGGCTGCCGAGCCGCCTCAGACGCCGGCCTACGCCCCGCCTCCCCCCCCCCCACCACCGCCACCTCCTCCGCCACCACCGCCTCCTCCCCCACCGCCCGCACCCCCGGCGGCACCTCCGGCGAAGGAGCCTGCGACCGTGCCCACACCCCAGTTTCGCGGGTTCACCGAGAATGCCGTGCCTCGCCGCACAGTGCCGACCTGGTTGCTGGCGATTCTCTTCGCGGTGGGTTTCGTAATGATCGTCGGGGGCATCTACTGGCTAGTGTCGCCCTCGAAGTCGAATTCGGCAGCTCTTTCCAAACCCAGCGCCAACGCGGAGAATGCGGCGGTCAAGCCCGGGGGGCCGGTGCATCCTCTGCAGAAGTATATCGAGATCTCGGGAATCCGTTTCCAGCAGGACGCCAGGAACAAGAAGATCATCACCGTGACATTCGAGGTGACCAATCACTCGGCTGCCGACGCCATTGGGCTGGCCGGAAATGTCACCCTGTGGAGCAACACTCGCCGCAGCGATGAGGATGCGCAGGGAAGTTTTACGTTCGCCACCGACCTGAAGGGGAACGAGTCCAAGGAGATGACGGTCAAGTTGAACACCACGAAGCCGCTCGTTGAGCTTGCCGACTGGCAGTACCTCAGCCCCGACGTGCAGATCACCGCCCCCCCATTCTCCGGAGGTTCTCTGCTGCAGAAGTGAGGCCCGGCGAAAGCGCCAGCGCCCGCTCGAAATCCAGGCGCGCTGCGTCGGTCTGTCCCAGGGCGGCCAGCGCCACCCCTCGATTGTTGTAATTGTCGGCGTCGTGCGGATCGAGCGCCAGTGCGCGGCCGAATTCGCTCAGGGCGGCGGCGGCATTCCCGGCTGCCAGCAGCGTCCTGCCCGCTTCGGTGGCAATCGCCGGATCGTTGGGCGCCATCCGGCGGGCTTCATCCAGTAGCCTCAAAGCCTCGGGCGGCGCCACCGCGCGGGCCAGTTGAATCCGCGGTCGCACTTTCTCCGGCGCCTGCGCCAAGGCTTCGCGCCACAGGGCTTCGTCCGATCTCCAAACCTGCGTGCGGAAGAGGCTGATACCCAGCAGCGCGGCACAAATCAGGATGCGTCCCGGGACCCGGTCGAGCAGCGCCGCCGCGGCGACGGCGAAGGCCAGGAGCGGCAGGTACATACGCCGGTCCGCCGCCAGGTCGGCCGCTGGGAACACCGAGGAACTGGGAAGTAGCAGCACCAGGCCGGCGATCAGCCAGACTCCCCACTGCGTGCGCCGTCGCCATGCGAAAACCGCCAGAGTCAGGATGGCCGTCCACGCCAGCGCGCCCAGCCACAGCGGCGGAATGCGGATATCGGGGTCGATGGTGAACCCCCAGGGGATCGCCAGCATGCGGAGATATCGAAGGATTACGACGCCTTGTGCCAGACCGTAATCCGCGGGCGTGATGCCGGCCCGGGTCCCCGCCTGCGCCCCGGGCGTCATGGCCGCAGCCCAGATCACCCGCACTCCCGCCGCCAGCGAGAGCAGGAGCATGGCCGCGATCGGCCACCAGGAACTGTTCTCGCCCGCCGGAAGCCATGCCCCCGCCCGCACGTGGTTGGCACGAAGTTCGTGGCGTGCGCACTCGTGCGCGCCGCATCCCGACTCGTCGGGATGTCCGGCGGACACCGGCGGTTTCCGGGGTTCTCCGCCAGGCGTCCCGAAGAGTCCGGACGCGGCACGCATGAGTGCGTGCGCCACATCGACATTTGGCGAGCGGCTTCTCATCAGCCACATCAGCGCCAACGGAAACGCCGCACACTCCTCTTTGGCCAGCAGCGCCGCCGCGAAGCACGCCACCGAGATCCAAGGCCGTCCCGTAATCCAAGCCAGCAGCGACGCGAAACACAGCGCTGTCGCCAGCACCATGCTGCGGCCCCAGACGTAGTCCACCGACTCGGCTTGCAGCGGATGGATGGCGAAGATCGCGGCGGCCATCCACGCCACTCGCGCCGGCACCATTCGCCGCAGGCATTCGTACGCCAACCAGACCGCCGCCAGGTGCAGAACCAGGTTGAGGACGTGATACCCCAGCGCGTCCGTCCCCCCCACCCGATAGTTCAACCAATAGGTGAAATACGTGAGCGGCCGCGTCTGCCGCGGACCCCAGATGTGCAGCCATCCGCCCGGCGAGGTCAAAGCCGGGTCCGAGAAAATGGCATAATCGTCGAAGTGAAAGCCCGAACCGAGCGAAGCCCCAAAAGCGGCCAACGCCGCGGCGAGCAGCATAAGCCTCTCGCGCATTCCGACCTACCAGCATACGGGAATCGTCCCAAGACCGCAGCCGCGCGCCGCGATCGCGTGGCGGAACTCCTGCGCCGGCTCGGCGAGATGTACCCGAACGCCACCTGTGCGCTGACGCACGAAGGCCCCTGGCAGTTGCTGGTGGCCACCATTCTCTCGGCGCAATGTACCGACAAGCGCGTCAACGAAGTCACCCCCGGCCTGTTCCGCAAATATCCCACGCCTCGGGATTTCGCCGCGGTGCGTCCCGAAGTGCTGGCGCAAGACATCCGCAGCACCGGTTTCTTCAACAACAAGGCCAAATCCATCGTGGGCGCCGCCCAGCGCGTGGTGGCCGATTTCGGCGGCGAAGTGCCGCGCACCATGGAGGAGATGCTCACCATCCCCGGCGCCGCTCGCAAGACGGCCAACGTGGTGCTGGGTACGGCCTACGGAATCGCGTCGGGAATTGTGGTGGACACCCACGTCCAGCGCCTCTCCGCGCGGCTCGACCTGAGCAAGAACACCGACCCCGTGAAGATCGAACAGGACCTCATCAAGATCGTTCCGCGGGAACAATGGATTCTCTTCTCGCACCAGTTGATCCTGCACGGCCGCGCCCTGTGCCAGGCGCGCAACCCCAAGTGCGCGGAGTGCGGGCTGACGTCCCTTTGCTACGCGAAGGACAAGACGCTGTAGCAAGTAGCTCCAAATAGCCACGTAACCGCCGCGGCTCCCGTTGCGTTTCTAGCAACAGGAGGAAACGAAAATGAAGCAAAAATGCCTCGTACTTGTTTCGCTGGCGGCGGGCTTGCTTCTGGGCGCCCCGACTGCCGGTGCCGCCGCGACCGTCAGCGACGCGGACCTCATCGCCAAAGTCCGCCATGAGTTGGCGATGTACCCCTGGTACACCATCTTCGACGACGTGAATTTCCGCGTGCTCAATGGCCAGGTGGAATTGAACGGATCGGTCAGCCAACCTTTCAAGAAGACCGACATGGAGCGTCTGGTCCGCGGAATTCCCGGCGTGGCCGGCGTAACCGACGATCTCCAGGTGTTGCCGATATCGAATTTCGACAATCGCCTGCGGCTGGAGGTAGCCCGCGCCATCTACGGCGACCCCACGTTCATGCAGTACCGAATGATGCCCGCGCCGCCCATCCACATCATCGTCGCCGACGGCCACATCACACTGACCGGCGTCGTGGCGACGGACGTTCAGAAGAATGTCGCCGGCATGCGCGCCGCCTCCGCCGGTCTGTCTCTCGGCCCCGTGGTCAACAATCTTCAAGTGGAACATCCCGCTAAGAAAAGCTAACCTCAGGCATCCCTCCGACTGAAGGCGGCCGGCGTCGCTACCGGCCGCCGCCCAATGAGCCATGTGCTGCGATGTATAGTGCGTGTCAAGGTAATCACCGGCGTTACAATCGGGGATCGTGCAAGCCCTCGCCATCCTCTTTGGAGCGCTCTTCACCGTAGCCGTGTCGATAGCGCTGGGCCGCCGACTCTTCGGCGCCGCACTCGATCCCGGAATCCAATTCGTCGCCGGGGCCGCCGTCCTGAGCATGGTCGTCTTCGCCCTCTGTTCCGCCGGCCTGGTCTACCCGCTGGTCTTCCTGGCAATCGGCCTCGCCAGTCTTATGTGGGGCAGGTTGGTAACCTGCGGCCGAGTGGTACTCGGCCTGGTCGGCTGCGTGCGATTGCCGCCCAGGCCGAGTACCACCCGGCCGCAGGATGCCATCCTGCCCCACAAGCACCATCTCCCCCTATCCCATTGCCTCTTATTTCTTGCCTTTACCTCCTATTTCATCCTCTATTTCTTTAGCTCCATGGCGCCGGAATCGAGCTTCGATGGCGCCGGCTACCACCTGAGTTTCGTGGCCCGCTACCTGCGCGAGCACGGTTTCCATCCCGTCACCTGGAACCTCTACGCCAGCCTGACCGAAGGTGTCGAGATGCTGTTCCTTTTCGCCTTCGCCTTCGGTCGCCATTCCGCCGCTTCGATGGTCCACTTCGCGTTTCTTCTGTCGCTCACGTGGCAGATCTTCGCTTACGGCAGGCGTACCGGCTACCCGATGGCAGGCGCTTGCGGAGCCCTGGTGCTCTTCGCCAGTCCCATGATCGGCGTCGATGCCACCAGCGCATATGTTGATGTAGCACTTGCAGCCGTAGCCTTCACCGTATTCCATCTATTGCAGATCTGGGATACCGACCGGTCCCCGCGTCTCCTCCTGGCCATAGGGCTGGTCGCAGGATTCGCCTACGCCGTGAAGTACACCGGCTGGGTCGCCATGCCCTACGCACTGGCTTTCGTCGCATGGAAGAGCCGCCGGCTTCGCAGCGTCCTGACCGTCGCCCTCTGCGCCGCGCCCATGGTGCTGCCGTGGATGCTCAAGAACTCCTTGTGGATGCTGAATCCGCTCGCTCCATTCTTCAACCACTGGTTCCCAAATCCATATGTAACCCCAGCATTCGAAGACTATTATCAGCGTTACTTCCATACCTACGACCTCTCCAGCCTCTGGCAGATTCCCATGCAGGTGACCACCCGCGGCCACCTCGGCGGATTCCTTGGGCCGGTGTTCCTGTTGGCGCCACTGGCCCTCCTGGCATTGCGTCGCAAGGAAGGTCGAGCCCTCCTGCTGGCCGCCGTCGTCTTCGGCGCGAACTACTTCAGCAACATCGGCACGCGGTTCCTGATCCCCAGCCTCCCGTTCATCGCTCTGGCCATGGCCTTGGCGCTAGCGAGCGTTCCCCGTCTGGCGGTTGGCTTGGTGGTGGTCCATGCCCTGATCTCCTGGCCGACCCGCGTGTCCCTGTACTGCTCGGCGGATGCCTGGCACCTCACGCGGGTCCCCATTCGCCAGGCGCTGCGCATCAAGTCGATGGACGAGTACCTCGACAAGAACATGTTCTTCTACGGCGTCGCCCGCATGGTGGACCGGAATACTCCGCCCGACGCCACGGTCTTCACCTATCGCCCCATTCCCGAAGCGTACACCTCGCGCCGCATCCTGGTGAACTACGAGTCTGAGTCCAACCAGATTGCCGGGGCGATGGTCCAAGCCGCGTCGTTCCCCTCCGACGCCCCCAACTGGCGAATCCGGTTCTCCTTTCCGCAGCAGGAGATCGTCGCCGCGCGCCTGGTCCCGACCGCCAGCCGCCACGGCGTGCTGTGGCGCCTTCACGAGGTTTGCGCTTTCGATGGAACCCGCGCGCTCGACGATTTCGCCGGCGCCGCTCAGCCCTATCCCTGGACCGAGGGATCTGCGCATGACGGAAATCCCCTCACCTTCTGGCGGTCCAGCGAATGGCTCGCGCCCGGCCAATTCTTCGAGATGAACTTCCGCCGCCCCGAGCCCATCGACGCCGTGGGCATCCGCACCTCCCTAGACCAGCGCGACGTGCCGCTGAAACTGGAAGGCCGCACCGCTTCCAGCGCGTGGCGCCTTCTCTCGGACACACCCGAGGCGCACGAACAGCCCGGCCCCGACCTGCGCCCTGCCGCCATCGAGCAACTCAAAATCCGCGGCATCCGCTACCTGCTATCCTTCGAGAACGAGGGCGAGACCCGCGACCTTCGGCAGCACGCGGACCTGTGGGGCCTCCGCGAGTTGGCGCACAATAAGGATGCACGGCTGTACCAAATACCATGAAACTGTTCTTGGGCGTTGACGGCGGACAATCCGGGACCACGGCGTTGATCGGAGACGAAACCGGCCGTATTTTGGGGCAGGGAACTGCCGGCCCCTGCAATCACGCCGCAGCCGGCGAGGGCCGTGCCAAGCTGGAGCGCGCGGTGCGCCAGAGCCTCGATGCCGCCTGCCGCGACGCCGGTTTGAATGCCGACGCCGTGCACTTCGCCGTGGCCTGTTTCGGAATGAGCGGCGGACCTGACGACAAGCGCGAGATTCTGGCTTCCATCCTGCGCGCCGACACCCTGGTGGTCACCAACGATGCCGTCACCGCGCTGGCCGGCGCCACCGCGACCGGGCAGGGAATCGTCACCATCGCCGGTACCGGGTCGATTGCGTTGGGACGCAATGCCGCCGGCCGTTCGGTGCGCGTGGGCGGCTGGGGCTACGTCTTCGGAGACGAGGGCGCGGCCTTCGACATCGCCCGCCAAGCCACCCGCGCGGCACTGCGCGTGGACGAAGGCTGGGGCCCGCCGACCCTCTTGCGCGATGCGTTTCTGGAAGCCACTGCGTCGGCCGGCGCCAATGAAATGCTGCACCGCTTTTACACCGACGAGTGGCCGCGTTCGCGCGTGGCGACGCTGGCCCCGCTGGTGGACCGCGCCGCTGTGGCCGGCGACGCCGTGGCGCGCGAGATCCTGAACGGCGCCGCGATTCAGCTCGCCATGCTGGCCGGTTCCGTGCGCGGCCAGTTATGGCAACCCGGCGACAGCATCGACGTGGCCTATGTCGGCGGCGTGTTTCGCGGCGCCTTGTTGCGCGAGAGGTTTCGTCTGCTGGTCGAGATGCAGTCCGGCTGCCGCTGTGCCGCTCCGTTGCACGGTCCCGAACGTGGCGCCCTGCTGGAGGCCTATCGCCAGGCCGGATTGAATCCCGAATTGCGTGTATCCTAATAAGTAAGGGGGCGGCACTCACATGAACATCGACGAGCGTCTCGAAAAACTCACCGAGCGCCATGAGGCGTTGACGCTGAGTCTGGAATTGCTCAGCCACGAGGTGCGGGATCTGAAGACGGCCGTCGGCGACCTGAAGATCACCGTTGGCGACCTTCACTCCGTCACCCGGCAGGACGCCGAGAACATCCGCGCCCTCGCGCGCATCGCCGAGATCCACGAGCGCCGGCTCACCCACATCGAAGGCGGCGAGTAGTTCACCCGCCGCTCCCGAATCTCACTTCGAATATTCGCGCAGATCGATATCCGCAGCCTTGAAGGCGACTGTCGCATACCCAATGGGCCGTTGCGGCAGAATGACGACCGTCGTCCCCGCCAGCATCTCGCTCGACGTGCGGTTGTCGGGCAGACGAATCTCATTGGTTTGTACCAGCCGTTGCAACGGAGACAGCCAGGCGACCAGCGGAGTCGGAGAGGCGTTCGAGCCGCGTGTTTGAACTGCCGGCCGCAACCCGAGCATCGATTCTTCGTGGATATTGATGCCGGCCGTCATCAGATCCCGGGAGGGCGACTCGCAGGACACCGTCAACCACCCCGCGTCGTATAGTCCCTCGACGAACGTGTACGAACAGCGCCCGGCGCCCGGCACATCCCGCGTCGCGCCCAAAGGCAACTGGATCGCCTGCCCCCTCTGGTAGATCCTCAGGGCGGCCATTCCGGAGATCGTCACCCGGCTGTCTTTGATCCGGTCGTAGGCGCCACGCCTCAGCCCCAGCATATACATGACCTTGCCGTGCTCCACCGCACTGATCCCTACGTCGAAATCCGCCTGCGGGGGGCGATACTCGTAGCGCACGCCATTCGAAGCGGCGATCTCCATGGACAACGGATTCAACCAGCACCAGTCCGCCGCCGGGAGCCCGGAGACGGTGAAGGGTAGTTCCGTAAACACGCGGCGGGAAAAGGGCCCGTGGACCGGCCGAGGATCGGGCGCAGCCAGCGTCATTGTGCGGTGGACGTTGGCCGCCGGATGGATCGCCACCTGCAAGGCAAATGCCTGGCTAAAGGAAATCAGGCCTATCAGGAGCCCCGCCGCCAGCACCGTGGCGCCCGCCAGAATGCGCGCCCACCCGGTCCGCCGCCACCCATACTGTAGCAGCACAATCGATACGGCGGCCGGGGCCAGCAACGCGAGCGCGGCGGAGAAGCGTATGCGATCGAAGGCGAAGTGTGGCTGGAACGAAGACGAGAGGGTCAAGGTCGCGAGCAGCACCGGGATCCCTACTACGAATTGCATCAGGTTACTCACCACCACCGCCAATGTCATGGCGGGCAGCGTGAGCCCCGCGGCCAGCAGCAGTTGCTTTTCCAACAAGTGCGGAAGCGCCTCGATCGGGTTGAATCCGTGCGCCGCCAGGATGGCCGCGTCGGTCGCAAAGGACGGCGCGTGAACCACCAGCACCACGAACAGCGCCTTCGATACCAGCAACCGCGGCCAACGGTACGGGCGGGTCACCCAGAATTCACGGTCGCCCACCAGCGCCTCCGCCTGGACGGCCTGCGCGATCAGGCAGGCCCAGACCAACGGAATCAAGAGGTTCAGCAAGCCTTCGACAATCCCTGGCGTGACGATGGCGCGCCGTGCGTCCAGGCATCCGACCGCCACCAACAGCGCCAGCATGACGCCAATCTGCCACCACAAGTGCCGGACATCCTTCTTCAAGATCACCAGTATGGCGTGCATCGTGTCACCTCGCTCCTTGGTTGGATTTGGCGCATTTCTCCAGCGCCAGCACAATCGACCGCAGCGTCATCACCCGCACCGCAACTTCTCGCGCCCCTGGGAATCGGCTGCGGATCTCGGACTGGGTCCGGTCGTCGTAGCGAGAATCGGTAAAGCCTACGACCACACCGGAAGCCTCGGGGTTGAGCCATGTCGCTGGCAACCCCGCAGGCAACTCCGCTGGCTGTTCCAGTGTCACTTGAATTTCGCGGAATCGCGCCGCCAAGGCCGCAGTCTCCTCAGCGAATTCCAACCGCCCTTCGTTGAGATACGCTACGTGGCTGGCAAAACTCTCGATCTCCGACAGATCGTGCGACGCCAGCAGCACCGTGGCCTCCGGCGTTCGTTCCAGAATGCTCTCGACCAGTTGCTCGCGCACCAGCACGTCCAGCCCGCTGAACGGCTCGTCCAGCACGATCAACTTGGGCCGGTACGCCAGCGACGATGCCAGCGCCGCCTTCACCCGCATGCCCCGCGAAAGCTGGTTGAGTTTGCGGTCGAGTGGCAACTCGTAGAGCCGCAGCAGTTCCGCCAGGTCGTCGTCGCGCCAGTTCGGATAGAACTCCTTGCAGTACGAGAGGAAGTAGCCGACCTTCATCCAGCCCGGCAGCTTCTGGTTCTCCGAAACGTACCCGATCTGCGCCAGTTGGTCCGCGCCGAGTGACCTTGAGTCCACGCCTATAATTTCAGCGTGTCCGCGAGTTGGCTTATGTAAGTTCAAGAAGGTCTTGATGGCCGTGGTCTTGCCGGCGCCGTTCGGCCCCACCAGCGCAAACACAGCGCCTTCCGGCACCTCGATGGTGAGTCCGCGCAACGCCTCCAGGTGGCGAAAGCTCTTGCCGAGATCTTCGGTGCGCAATGGGCTGCTCATCGTTCGTCCTCCTCGTGCGCCTGCAAGAGGCGCCAATGCTGGTCGATGGCTGCATGCAGTTCCTCGACGGTCAGACCCAGTTTCTTGGCTTCCACGGTCAACTGTTCCACCTCGTTCCCCAGCAGCCGCGCCCGCTCGATGCCCGTGCCTGGTGGTGGATGCAGCACCACCGTGCCGATCCCCGGCCGCACCTCCAGCAGCCCTTCGGCGGTCAACTGAGCGATGACTTTGTGCGCCGTATTGGGATGGATCTTCATGGCCTTGCTCAGCGCGCGGACCGAAGGGAACGGGTCGCCCGGCCGGAGCTGGCCGGAGATCATGGCCTTCTTGGCGGCAAATGCCACCTGTTCGTGTGCCGGAACGCCCGACTGCGGATTGAACTGAAACGGAATCATAGGAGGCTCCCGGCCCGGCCGAATGCAGCGCGCATAACAACTGTACTGTGGCACATGTTACAGTGGAATACAAGAGGAAATTAGGGCAGGGAAGTCGGGAGCGCGGCCAGACGGCTCAGCAATTGGCGGGTTGCGTGGATCGATGTGGTGCGGTGGTAGCAGCCTGCCCTGAGCACAGCGTCTGCAGCGTGGCACGCAAAGGCTCCTGCGGCCCGCTGCCTCCGTCTTAGCGCTTTGCTCCTATTTTTCGGCTTGGTTTTCGAGGGCCTGGAGGCGAGCTTCCTGGTGGGCCTGTGTGGCTTCGATGGCTTCGAGGCGGGCAAGGATTAGGGCCTGTTGTGCATCGGGTGGTGTGTCGCTGGCGGCTTTGGTGAGCGCTTCGAGGGGAGCGCGGCGGGCGTGTACGTGGGCTTGGATCTCGCGGAGTTGGGCGTTGTCAGTGCCGGTTGAAAATTCCCCAGTTTTCGCCGATTGAAAATTCCCTACTTGCGCCGGTTCAAAAATCCCCAGGTGCAAGAAGATTGTAGGCATGCCCCGGCGCAGCAAGCAAGCGCT
>Ga0181529_10007956_pt1 | contig 10448 bp, 7 predicted proteins | sample PEATcosm2014_Bin_36_FD_119763 | JGI IMG/M metagenome (GOLD analysis project Ga0181529, IMG submission 119763) | Peatland microbial communities from MTU Mesocosm Facility, Houghton, MI, USA - PEATcosm2014_Bin10_30_metaG | ecosystem: Environmental > Terrestrial > Soil > Wetlands > Peat | place... | reverse complement strand
TTAGGCACGCCGCCAGCGTTGATTCTGAGCCAGGATCAAACTCTCGTTTGAAACTGTTTGTCTCCCCTTTCCGACGGAGGTCGGATCGGTTCGACTGTGCCCGCGCTAATCAAAGCGCAGGGCACCTTACCTTGTGAGAATGATCAAGCCAAAACCCGATTTCTTCTCACGACTGGCACGTTCAACCAATTGTCAAAGATCCTTGAGGGCGGTCCGCCTAAGCGGTGTCCTTTTGGATCGAGGCCCAAGCTGTTAGGCTAGGGTGTCCTCGAACTTGTTGCGCTTGCCGGTTTTGCGTTTGACCGCACCCCCCGGCGTTTTTGCGCGAACTTTCTAAACTTACCGGACTTTCACAATCGTGTCAAGCTCAATCTTTTCTCTGCCGGAGGCCGCTCCAACTCGTTGTTGGCGGTAGTTCCTCGCTTGCAAATTTCGACCGGCTGAGACGGGAAAGACCCATTCAGAAACGTCGCGCTGCGCACAATATCAAAGAGCGACCGACAATCTTCGTCCGAGCCCATTTGGGCTCACAGGAGAAAATCTCCTGGGTCTTGCAATGGCTTGTTCTCTGAGGGTTTCCCTACAGCGGTTCAGGGGCGTTCGCCTCACCTGATCCATCGAACCAGCTTCCCACTTCCCTCATCGGGCAGGACATATGTCCACCGGGAGGCTCCACTGCTCATCTGCAACTTTCAAAGAGTAGCACAGGCTGCTCTCGTTTGCAAGCCGCTTCCCAGTCGCTCACCGGTTGTTCTCGGCGGCTGCTGTTTGCGACTTCCCAACCATATCAACCCCTACGGAGAATTGCAAGCGGCGGATCTGTGAAAGGCCCTCGTTTCTGTGGGAAAGTGCGGCGTTATTGCCGCGCAATCAGCCCTAAGTCCGTGAGTCCATTGACGAAAAACTGCATAGCCAGGGCCACCAATAAAAGCCCCATAATACGCACCAGGATGCGGATTCCGGTCTCGCCCATCACCTTGCGCACCTGACTGGCCCCCGCGAGAACCCAGTAGCTGACCAGACTGGTGAAGGCAATTGCCCCCAAAATTGCCCCCATCTCCCAATGCCAGAGCTTGGGAACCTGGCCCACCAGAACCATGACCGAAGAAATAGCGCCCGGGCCGGCGAGCATGGGGATGCCCAGGGGGACAATTCCGGCATCCTCCTTGTGGGCCGCCTCCTCGGTGTCGCCCGAAGCTTCCTGGGTGGGCGAACGCTTGGCCTGGAGCATGTCCAGACCGATCAGCAGCAGAATGAGGCCGCCCGCCACTTCAAAGGCGGGGAGGGTGATGCCGAACATGCGGAAGAGCAGTTGGCCGCCCAGGGCAAAACTGGTGAGCACGATGAAGCAGGTGATGGCCGCTTTGCGCGCCATACGCTTGCGGCGCGGCGGCTCGGCGCTCTCGGTAATGGCCAGGAAGGAAGGGATTGCGGCAAAGGGATCGACGAGAAAGAAGATCGAACTGAGCGCCAGCACCGAGAAGCGCACCAGGGGCGCCTTCGTCAGTTCATTCAACGCCACTTCGGCAGGGTTGGTGAAGATCACCTCATGAGCCTAGAACATTTCCCCGCGCAACAGCCAGCAGTGTTCGATGCGGTCCACGCGCGGCCGGAACAAAAGGGGCTAACGGGTAGTAGAATCCGCATGTCAAAGGAACGACGCCACCCCGAGTTTCTTCGCTCGGTAACGCTCTTTTGGGAGGATTGATTGCGCACGCTTGGACTTGTTCTTTTCGCCTCCGTTTCAATTTGTTGCAGTGCGGCTGCGGTCTTGGCGCAGGCTGGCGCACCCGGCGTACAGGGGCCACCTCCTGTTTACAAAGCCAATGCCCGCGCCGTGGTGGTGGACGTTGTAGTGACCAAGGGCAACGACGAGCCGGTTTTGGCTCTGCACAAACAGGACTTCCAGGTGATGGAGGACGGCAAGCCGGTCGAGATCGATTACTTCGAGGAGCACACGGCCAAGACCCTGCCGGCGGGAGCCCTGCCGGAGTCGCCAAAGATGCCGCCCAACGTCTATGTGAATGCTCCCGCGGCTCCCCTCAGCGACTCGGTCAACGTGCTGCTGCTGGACAGCTTGAACACGCCCAGGCAGGATCAGAGTTACGTCCACCAGCAGATTCTGAACTTTCTCAAGAGCATGCCGCCGGGCGTTCGGGTTGCGATCTTTACGCTGGGATCGAAGCTGCGCTTTGTGCAGGGCTTTACAGCGGACACCTCGGAGTTGCTGGCGGCCTTGAACGACAAGAAGAACGGGGTGTCGCCGGAGAAGGACTGGTCGTCCCGGTCGCGCGAGGACGATCAAGACGACAAGAACGAAATCGCCACCATGGTGACCCTGGCGAACGGGCACATGACCGGCGGGATTGAATCGGTTGCCGCTGCGCAGCGGGATTTTGCCGACTTTCAGTACGGCGACCGGGCAGCCATGACGCTGGAGGCACTCGATTATCTGGCTAGATACCTTGGAGGCGTTCCGGGGCGCAAGAACCTGATCTGGTTTGCCAGTTCCTTCCCGGTGACGATCTTTCCCAGTCCCGCGCAGAGGCAGACCGCGAGCGAGATGCGGATATACGCAAGTTCGGTGAAGAAGACCGCGGACTTGCTGACGGTATCGAAAGTCGCGGTCTATCCGATCGGCGCGGAAGGCATGATGAACGATCACTGGATGGAGGCCAACAGTGCGGGCCCTGGCGCCGCGGCAAGCGCGGGCCCCGGAACCGCGCGAGAGATCATGGGAGAGAACTCTGCCCGCGCCGACACCATCTTCGCCATGCAGCAACTTGCCACCGACACGGGGGGCAAGGCCTTCTACAACAGCAACGACCTGCACGCCGCCATGACGCGCGCAATCGCCGATGGCGCGCACTATTACACCCTGGTCTATACCCCCACCAACAAGAAGATGGACGGCAGCTACCGGCGCATCGAGGTCAAGTTGACTCAAGGCAGATACAAGCTGGCCTACCGGCGCGGCTACAACGCCGATGACGCGACCACGACAGCCGAGAGCAGGCCGGAAATAGATCCGCTGCGCCCGCTGCTGGTGCGCGGCCTGCCGAGCGCCACACAGCTTCTGTACGGCGTGCGCGTCGTTCCTGTCATGCCGCAGCCCGCGCCCAATGCCACGCGGGCCGGCAAGAATCCCAAGCTGACCGGGCCGTTTACCCGCTACAGCGTGGATTTCATGATCCGCTGGACGGATGTAAAGCTCGATCCCTCGGCGGACGGCGCGCGCAACGGGAAGATACAGGTTGGCCTGCTGGCCTACGATCGCGACGGCAATGCCGTGAACTGGGTGGGCGCAACGCAGGGGATGAACCTGAAGCCCGAGATCTACGCGGCGATTCAAAAGTCGGGCATTCCCGCGCACATGGAGATCGACCTGCCCAACACCGACGTCTACCTGGAGACCGGCGTCTACGATTGGGGCACGAACAGGGCAGGAACGCTGGAGATTCCGTTGCATCCCACCACTGCTATGGCCAGCGCGCCCGCGAAAACAGCAGCCAAGACAGAATGAGTTCAAGAGCGGTGCAGATCAGGCAAGTATGCCCATCATCCGCACAATGGCCTGGGCGTTGTCCTGTTTTGCGATTCCCGGCTTGACGCGGTAGTCGAACTTCAGCGGCTGCTCGGGATCTTCATTTTGCATATGCACGTTTGCTCCGCCAAGGCGCGGGACCTCGGCGATCTCAGTCAACGCGAGGTCGTGCGTAGAAAGCGCGCCCACGGCGCCGGCCGCAACCAGCGCCTGGACAACCGAGCGCGCGGCGATTCCGCGATCCCGCGAGTTCGTTCCGCTCAAGATCTCATCGATGAGGAAAAGAACCGGGCGGCCGTCTGCCGTGGAGCGGATCGTCTCGCGCAGCCGCTCGACTTCGGCCAGGAACTTGGACTTCCCTTCCTGGAGCGAATCGACGATGGAAATGGAGGCGCAGACCTTGAAGACCGTCAGACGGGCGCTGGAAGCGCGCACCGGCGCACCCGCCGCGGCCAGAATTGCGTTCATCCCAATTGCGCGCAGAAATGTGCTTTTGCCCGCCATGTTCGAGCCGCTGATCAGGTAAAAAGCCGGGCGGCGATGGAGGGCAATGTCGTTTCCAACACATCCATTGCGCGGCAAGAGCGGATGGGCTAGATCTTCCGCCTCAAAGCGCGCTTCGCCCTCCAACAATTCCGGGAAGATGTTGTCAGGATGTTCGTGCGCATAGCAGGCCAGCGCATTGAGCGCTTCGAACTCCGCCCATGCATCGAGCCAGCCCTCGAATTCCCGCTGGTGCGCCGCCCGCCACCTTTCAATCGCCAGAACCAACTGCGTGCCGATCGCCAGCCACAACGAGAAGCCATAGAGAAAGTAGTCTTCGCTCGCCTCGATGGCCTTCACCAGGCGTTCCAGCTTGCGAATCCTAGCCGTGCCGCTGCCCCGGCGGACGCGTTCAACCAGCACACGCAACTTTTCGCAGTGGAAGTCCTGCCGTTCCATGAGGGCCAGCCCTTGCCGCAGCACGATGAAGTCATAGGTAAGCGGGCGAATGGCTTTTGCCTGGGGGCGAATCCGGCGTTTCAGAACCAGGGCGATTCCCGCCTGCAGGGCCAGCAAAGGCACGAGGGGCAGCGCGGCCCGGTTCCAGGGCAGGACCCCGATATAACCCATTGCTCCAAAAGACAGACAGGCCGCCGCGCAGATCCACAGCAGGAGAGGAACCATGCGCGAGACTCTGATCGTCGGCAGACTGAGCCAGTCGCGCAGCAGGTTCACGCTCGTGTTCTGGAACTGGTATTTGCCCAGCAGCGCAATCTCTTCACGCAGGCCGGTTGAGCCGCGCAACTCTTTCACCGCCTCCTGACGCGCCCTGGCCTCTGCAAGCGTGGGCGAGTCGAGCAGCAAGCAGGCCAGCCGCTCGGCGCCCACCTCGGAGCGCGTCGTCGCCAGCAGTTCAAACAGCGATCCTTCGCCCAGAATGTCCAGGTCCGATTGGTAGATATGGTTGGCGCGGGCAAAGTCTTCTCCGCTGTTCCCTTTGCCGCGCCAGTTGTCTTCCATGCGGTCGATGCCTCGCTCATACAGGGCCGCCCTGCGCGCCAGGTCAATGGATTTCGCGCGTGACCGGAGGAAGTTCCGCCATGCAACTGCCCACACCAGTCCTACCAGCGGAATCGCCTGTGCGGCGGAAAAGAAAGCTGTGCCATGAAATGCCAGGAGCAGCAGCGCGCCGAACAGAAGAACGCCGTTGAGGATTACCGCTAGCGCCCATCGTTTGCGGGTTCGCAAACCGGCGATTTGGATTTGCAAGTCATTCACTCTTGCCTTGTACCCGGCAAGCACGTCATTTGCCCGCGTCGGGGCCGAAGAATCGCACATGAATCCACCTTCTCTTCCCTGAGCCGTGGCCAGGGACGCTGTTCAGACACAAGGGAATACGGAACCGCAGAGACGGCTCCATGGTTCTTGAGGTCGACAGGGAGAACTAGGAGAAGAGAGGCGGAGGACGCTGAAAGAGCGGGGCGAGGCTGGGTGCGCTGGGGACGGCCAGCGAGGCAAACGATAGCTCCCGCAAGCCGATCGCGGGCGGCGGAGCAAGCCATGAAGATGGAAGCGCGTGAAGGCAGGACGCAATCGCTCGGACAACATCCGCCCGGCGCGTGACCAGGAACATGAGCACGACGGCGAGCAGGAGCAGAACGATTGCCCTGCCCACACCGGCCACCAGCATCGCCTGATAGAAGGGCAGATACACAGGAAGCATGTACAGGAGAATGTCCATTGCTATCTCCCTGTGTCTTTGCTGTTCCACGGCGTTCCTCTTGAGGCGATTATAGCGCCAGCCCGTCGAGGCTCAGTTCACGGCCCGCGCATTTCTGGGCAATCGCAAAAGGCGAGAATCCGGAATCTTCATGCGATTGCCCTGCGCGCGTTATTGCGGCAGGACCTCGATGCCGGTCACTGTGGCGTAGCCCTCGACCGGAACGAAGCTCAATACCAGTTTGCCTTGGGAGTTCGGCTGAAGACCCGCGACCTTGCGAATCACCACGTCTGTCTTCCCCGCCTCTTTGAGAAGGTTGAAGTCCTTCAGAAGCACCTGCCCATTGCAGAAGACGTTGAAGACATGCGCGACCGCGGCCGGGCCGGCACCGGAGGCAGAGGATGACTGATTCCATTCGCCCTGGCGGGCGGCGAAATAGAGCGTGACGGAATATCTCCCCGGCGACACTGGAATGGCATAGGTGAAATTGCCCCATCGCTCGGCTTCGTAGAGTTCTGGATCGTCGGTTCCGCTGACCGGAGCGGTATAGGCAGCCATCTGGCCGCCCTCGAAATAGTTGTCCGGGCTCCACCAGTGGCTGTCATTCGAGTAGTAGGGAGTCTGCCGCGCCAGCAAGCGCACTGGCCGGATCTTCCCCCGCACCCCTGGGAGAATCTCAATGGCCGAGAGGGCCGCTTGCTTGCCGTCCTCACCGGCAAACTCGAGCGTCAAAATCCCATCTGGCGCGGGCTCGACGTCCGGAAACACCTTCACATCGGCGGTGCGGCTGCCTCCGGCATCGGCCACAATATCGAAGTGATTCAGCAGCGTCTTGCCATTGGCGCGCACCGTGAGAATGCGGCTGCCCTCCCCGCCTGTTCCCGTGGACTCCGGATCGTAGACCGTCTCGGCAAAGTGCAGGCGCAGTTCGTAGGTACCCCGTTTGAGGGGAATCCGGTAGCGGAACTGCCCTTGCCGGCTGGTGCGGTAAAAACCGGGGTCCTGAGTGCGCCAAATGTGCTGCACGGTGCTCTTTACGGCCGTTCCGCCCTCAAAAAAGGTATCCGCGCTCCACAGTTTTCCGGCGTGGTCCACAAGGCTCCGGACCGAGCCGGCCAGGATGCGAACCTCCTCGCCCATGGGTGGGCCAATCTGCGCTTCCAGGGGCTGTGGAGAGGTTTGTTTCGGCTCGGGAATCGCGCGCGGCTGCCTGGGCAGGCGCAGTGTGACCAGTACCCCAGCCAGAATCAGAATCAGGAGCGGCCCGGCTACCCACCACGTCCGCCTCCCGAAACGGCGAATCCACTGTCTTGCACGGCCCACAACCGCGTTCCACATTCCTGGCCGGCTTGCCGAGGGCGAGGCCAATACACTCCTGCTCGCGTCCGGTGAAGTGGATTGAAACACCGGAACATATTGGCCCAGCGGAATGGTGATGCGGAGCCGATGGGTCGCGCCTTCGCTGGCGTAGTAGTCAGACAGCCGCTTGCGCAGGCGATTGGCCTCCACCCGCACGATGGAATCGGAGTCCTGATCGAAAGACGCTCCGCGATGGAAGACCTCTACCCCGACCGAGTATTCCTTGATCTGGCCGGCTTCCCCGGCGAAGAGCCCTTCGCACAGATAGGACAGCAGGCGAGCCAGTGTCGGCGCGCGCGTAAAGTACTTGGACTGGAGCACTGCCTCCAGTTCCGCGCGCTGTGCTGCGAGATCGACAGGTTCCAGGATCTGCGGCTCCATCCCTTACCACCCCGAACGATTGTAATAGTAGCCTCACCAGCCTCGCCGCCATGCGTTTAACGGTGTAGACCTGGAGCCGGACGGCGCATGTAACGGCAATTAACCTCCCTCTTGCCCCTTTGGCAGCCCCCTCGGGAAGGACTTAACTGGAACCGCAAATGGCCTGAACTGCGTGAGATTGACTTCGCCACTCCGAGTTCACTGCGACGCAACCGCCCGGTAACAGGTATAGCGTTGTGGATGCGCCGGGCATGATCTCTACTGAGGTCGCTGCAGAGAAAGTGGTTCGCAGGAGAGGTGATCCAATGAAAAAGCTCGAAATGATACTCGTGGCGGCAAGTTTTCTAGCATGTGCGGCAGCCCAGGCAAACGCGAGGCCCATCGCGGACCCGCCTGGGCCTGAGAAGCTGCAAGCTGCCCAAGCCGCAGAGGAAAAAGGGGACCTGGCTCGGGTCCACAGCAATTATCAAACCGCCGAAGGATTCTATTGGCAAGCCCTGCGCGTGACCCCCAAGAATGCCGTTCTTTACAACAAACTGGGCATTGCCGAACTCCAGATGGGCGAGAGAGGCGCTGCGCGCAAGCACTTTTCTCAGTCTCTGAAGCTGGACCCCAAAAACTGCAGTGTCATGAACAACCTGGGCGCCGTCGCTTACCTGGATAGGAAGTACCGGCCGGCCATCGGCTACTTCAAACAAGCCCTGGCGCTGGATGAGACCGTCGCCTCCACCCACCTCAACCTGGCGGAAGCCTGGCTGGGCTTGGGCGACACCCAGCGCGCCATGAACGAATACACGCGGGCGCTTGAACTGGACGCCGATGTCCTCTCCAGCAATCCCGATGGAATCCAGGCGCGCATCACCACGCCGGAGCAGCGCGCCCGCGTTTCCTACACGATCGCCAAACTGTATGCCAAACGCGGAAACCTGGAAGGAGCCTTGGAGTACCTGCGCAGGGCCAAGGATGGACGCTACCCGGATCTGGCCAAGGTGTATACCGACCAGGACTTTGCCCCGCTCTGGCAGGACCCCCGCCTGGCCAAGATCGTCAAGCGATAAGCGGTCCCGCATCCCGGATCGCGCGGCGCTTCGCCCTGCTTCGACCGGCGAGGCGCCGCAACTTCGCGCTGCAACGCGCCCTCCCTTCCCTGCCCGCCGCTCTACAATCGTCTGTTGCTCTCTGAAGACCAACGCGACCGCCTGGACGTGGTGCTTGTCTCGCCGCGCAACCCTCTGAATATTGGGGCGGTGGCGCGCGCCATGGCCAACTTCGGCTTTTCGCGGATGACGGTGGTGGCCCCCTACGAGGCGCACTGGCGCGAGGCACGGTCGGCCGTTGGCGCGCCGCAAGTGCTTCAAGACGCGAAATGCACGCAGTACCTCCCCGAGGCGCTGGCCGATTGCACCCTGGTGGTGGGCACGGGCAGCCTCACCTACCGCAAACCGGAACAGCCGGTGGTGCGGTTGCCGGATCTGCCACAACTGGTTGGCGAGGAGATGGCGCGGGGCGGACGGGTGGCTCTCGTCTTCGGCCCTGAAAAGCATGGGCTGACCCGCGAAGACCTGTCGCACTGCCACATGCTGGCCGAAATCCCTACTGACCCGCGCCAGCCCTCGATGAACCTGGGCCAGGCCGCGGCCGTTTGCCTGTACGAGTTGGCGATGCGTGCTTCCCGGCCCGATGCTCCCGGCAAGGGGGCCGCCCCATCCGCCGTTCCCTCCAGCCGGCTGGAGATTCTTGCCGGAGTGATCGAACAAGTCATGGCAGCGGCGGAATACTCTCCTGCCGCGATGCGCCAGGCCAACCAGCACGATCTGCGTGTGCTGCTGCGCAGGCTGGCGCTCTCGGAGGCCGATACAAGGCGCGTCTTGGGCATCTTCCGGCGCATCCTTTGGCGGTTGAAGCGCACGCAAAGCGCGAAAGAAAGCCGCCAATGAGAATCAGCCGATATTCTGGTTACACATTCGGAACAGAATCCTGTTAAAGTGGCGCTCAAAGGGTCCCCGATGCCTCTGCTTCCAGATACTCTTCATTTTTGCTCGATCGCCGGAGCACCGAGCCGGCGAGTAACAGCAATCTGCTGCGGCGTGCTGGCTCTGGCGATCGGTCTGGGCCTCTCCGCGCAGGAACCGGCCCCAGCACCATCCCCTGACGCGCAGCAACCGGCAGCACCGGCGCCCGACGCGGCAAAAACGGCCGATGCCGCCCAGCAACCTGCCGCACCCAGTCCTGCTCCAGATGCGGCGCCACCCAAGGCTGCCGCGCCCGATCAAACACCGGACGCAAAGCAGCCGCCCGCGCCCGGCACGGATGCCGTACAACAGCCCGCCGCGGCGCCACAACCGGCTGCGCCACAAGAGACTCCCCAGCCGGCGCCCTCCGCGGGGAATCCCCCAGCACCGCAAATTCCAGCGCCTGCTCCGGCGCCCTCAGCCGCGCCCGCCCACCCGCCCGTAGAGAGCATCGAGCCCCCGGAGGCGGGCGGCATTACAGAAGAGGAACTCAAGCAGCTCCTGGTGGGCAAGGCGCTTTATTTGCGCGGCGGCTATCTGGAGAATTCCCTCAGTTTCGACGAGGACGGCCGGCTGATCGGGCACTCTCCCCAGGGTTCTTACACGCTCAGCGGCCTGCAAATCGATCGGGTGCGCCTGACCAAGCACAAGGTTGAGCTGGAAGGAGCGCGCTACGGACTGCATTTCCTCGGCCAACTCGCCTATGAAGACGCCACCAGCGCCGTCGATCGGGTGAAGATCACGCCCAAGAAAAAGATCGTCAAAATTACCATCGATCGCGAAATCGTGGTGAAACCCAAAAAGCAGAAGGATGCCTCCAAGGGAAAGAAGAAATCTCGAAAAGGCGAAGATACAGCCGTAGCCGAGCCTGCCGAGTTGAGCGAAGCCGACCAGCTCAAGGCCTCGATAGCCGCAGCGCCCGAAGCCGAGCGCCCGGCAGACGCGTCGA